>Ga0209006_10003977_pt1 | contig 13480 bp, 12 predicted proteins | sample JacPin_JW_Ref_O2_FD_188567 | JGI IMG/M metagenome (GOLD analysis project Ga0209006, IMG submission 188567) | Forest soil microbial communities from Algoma, Ontario, Canada - Jack Pine, Ontario site 1_JW_Ref_O2 (SPAdes) (version 2) | ecosystem: Environmental > Terrestrial > Soil > Boreal... | reverse complement strand
CAGTTTGGCTGAGATAGAACTGCCGTGCCTGACTGTAGTGGTCCGCGAAGCTTTCGGGACGAATGCGTCCTTTCTCGCCGCGCTCCCTCACTGCCGCGGAGTGGAAGCCGCGGCTATTCTCGCGCGCATCGCCCGGGGCGAGGGAGTTCGGCTCGTAGGCGACCCGTCCGGTGGGTCGCGCCATCTGCATGTGTCCGTCCCGCTGCTGATTCGCAAAGGGGCATTTCGGCGCGTTGACCGGCAGCTGATGAAAGTTCGGCGACCCAAGGCGCGAGAGCTGCGTATCGAGATAGGAGAACAATCGGCCCTGCAGCAGGGGATCGTTGGAGAAATCAATTCCGGGCACAACGTGGGACGGACAGAACGCCACCTGCTCGGTCTCAGCGAAGAAATTGTCTGGCCAGCGATTCAGGACCATGCGGCCGATCACCTGCAGCGGTACCAGCTCCTCGGGTATTAACTTGGTCGCGTCCAGGTGATCGAAGGGAAATCGCGCTGCCTCCTGCTCGCTGAAAAGCTGGACCGCGAACTCCCATTCGGGAAAGGTGCCCGCTGAAATTGCCTCGAAAAGGTCGCGTCGATGAAAGTCGGGGTCCGCGCCCGCAATCTTCATCGCCTCATCCCAGAGCGTGGACTGAAGCCCGAGTTTCGGGCGCCAGTGGAACTTCACGAACGTGGACTCGCCCTGAGCGTTGAGAAGCCGGAAGGAGTGGATCCCAAAACCTTCAATCATGCGCAACGATCGTGGAATCGTTCGGTCTGACATGATCCACATGACCATGTGCATTGATTCCGGTGTGAGGGAGATGTAGTCCCAGAAGGTGTCGTGGGCGGTAGCGGCTTGGGGGAAGCCCCGGTCCGGCTCCATCTTCACGGCGTGGATCAAATCCGGAAACTTGATCGCGTCCTGTATGAAAAAGACCGGGATGTTGTTGCCGACCAGATCCCAATTGCCTTCTTTCGTGTAGAACTTGACCGCGAAACCGCGGACGTCCCGCGGCGTGTCCACCGAGCCGGCGCCGCCGGCGACGGTAGAGAAGCGTGTGAACAATTCGGTCCGCTCTCCTACCTCCGTCAGAATTCTGGCCGTGGTGTAGCGTTTGAGCGACCGCGTAAGTTCGAAATACCCGTGCGCAGCGCTGCCGCGCGCATGCACAACCCGCTCCGGAATACGCTCGTGATCGAAATGCGTGACTTTCTCGCGAAGAACGAAGTCCTCGAGCAGCACGGCTCCGGAGGGGTTGCCCTTCAGTGAGTTCTGATTGTCGGAAATCGGCACCCCCTGATTCGTGGTCAGCGACGGCGCACCGCGCAGGGCTTGCTGATGCAGCTCGCCGCCGTTACCGAGGACACCTCTTGCCACTCGTGAGGCGCCGCGCCGGGGGCTCGAACTCAGGGAGACTCGCTTTTTGGTCATGGACATTTGCTCGCACGCGTCGGTCCTGACGCCAGGGGCGCCTACTATTTCCCAGCGCCGTGCCGATTGATGTAGGCGCAGGCGCCCGAACGGCAGTCCTGCTTCCCGCGCGCGAGCTCAAGCGGAAGCTGGCTGCGGCACCACACCCCGTCCCGTGGCAGGTGTGCGGCGTCAGAGCGAAAGCCGGGCGCCTCCGCTTTGCTTCTTGAGCCGCCGCCCTTGATCGCCGAACGACCCGGCGCTGGTGAAAACGAGCCCGTGAGCTGTCAAGTCGACGACGCAGCCAGAGCCGGCGGGGTATGCAGCAAGTCAGTTGCAACCGACAGGCGAAGAGGTGCTCGCGCAATTCGCGCCAGCACCAGCCGTGGCTAGTGTTGCAGCTCGATCATCTTTACACGGGGAACACACATGAAAACTCACAGCGTCTTCCTGGGACTGGTAGCGGTGGCGCTCGCGACGGCGGCGATGGCGCAGACGACTCCCTCGAGCAGCTCACCGTCCTCCACTCCCTCTTCTAGCAACACTACGACTCCGAGCCCCTCATCCGCGCGAGCGCCAAGCAATGGCGGCGCGGATCAGTCGACGGAGGCGAAGGAGCAGCAGTCGCAGAAGCAGCCCTGCAGTGGTAACGATCACTCGAACGTTAACTGCAAGCAGAAGCAGACAAGCAACCCCAACAACGCCAGTACAAATCCGAAGTGAGCTGACGCCGGTGGATCTGAGACCCGCGCGTGGCCACCGCCCACGTGCGGTGTCTTAGGTCCACCCGTGCGTCCCGGGCGATCCTGGTTGCAGCGGTGGAATTGGGGTCAGGCGCGGCCGGCGGCCGCAAAGGTACTCAGGTCCGTGGTGCCGCCTCGGCGACACAGACCCGGTTGCGGCCCGAGCGCTTAGCTTCGTACAACGCACCGTCGGCGCGTTCCATGGCTGTCTCGAGTGAGTCGCCGCGGCCAGCGATCGCCACGCCGGCTGAGACGGTGATCGCCCCCACCAGCTTCCCCGCCGTCGGGGTGCGGATCTGGCCGTGCGCGATCGCCACCCGAATCTGCTCCGCCACCGCCAGGGCCCCCGCGGGGGTCGCCTGCAGCAACAGCACCGCGAACTCCTCGCCTCCGAAGCGCGCCACGATGTCCCGACCCTTGATATTCGACTGGAGCACCTGAGCCACGGCGCGCAGAACCTTGTCGCCGAGCAGATGGCCGTAGGTGTCGTTGACCTGCTTGAAATGATCGATGTCGATGACGAGCAGGGCAGCACCATCGAGCCCGTCGCTCGCGTCGGCCGTGACCTGGGCCACTGCCCGTTCGAATGCACGCCGATTCTTGAGGCCCGTAAGCGGATCAAGCAGCGCCTCTGATTGAGCCCGTTCAAGCGCATTGCGCAGCTCCCCCACTTCCTGGGCGCGCAGGTCGAGCTTCTCAACGACGGCCTGGGTGATCACCTGCATGCGCTGGCTCTCAGAGAGCAGCTCTGAGACCACGGAATGCACGCTCTCCAGGCTCACGCCGGACTGCAGACGGTGCTGGGTCTGCTCGAGGGAGCGTTCGAACTGCCCGGTATGATCACTGGCCTGCGCTGTGATCTGGAAGGCCTCCTCGAGCAGACCTCGAAGTCGCTGCTGCAAGTGATCGAGCGTCTGCATGTCCCGCGCGATGACGTGGCGGGCATACAGGTCGTAGGTCTCATCGTCGGTGAGCGGCTGATTTGCTTCCAGTCGCGGGGCCAGCACCTGACTGAGTGCCGGATTGACCCCGGCGACATGTTCGTACCAGAGTGTAAAACTCACCGGATGAAAGCCGGCCTGCTGCTGGGCCATGAGCGGGAGCGTCAGGCGCAACAGCTCGGCACTCTTGTCACGCGGTTCGTCATAGCGCATGGATTCAGCTCCGCTTGGCAGCTTTCGGACTCTTCTCTACATCTTCGGGCCGCCCGGACGCGCGCCTCGCCGCTGGCGGCGAGCCGGCCGCGATCAGCTGCAGCGCCACCGGGTCAAAAAATGTGACAGGCATGCTAGGCCTTCTGGCGAACGATTGCCTCAACAGCCAACAACTACCCGCGATCCTCGCGCCGCGCCCCATACCAGATCTCAAGTCCCTTGCGGCGGCGCATGGATTTGCGCCCGCCCCACGCGAGTCGCAGCAGGCTGCCGAGTACTTCCCGGCCGGAGTGGGTGCGCAGCTTGCGTCCCGAGGTCAGCACGTGCTCAGCAAGGATCACGAAGCGGCCTTGTCGCCGCAGCGCCCGGCTCAGCACGACTTCTTCGGCGGCAAACAGCGTCTCGTCAAAGCCGCCGACCCGGTCGAAGGCCGCGTGGGTGCAGAAGACAAAGCACCCGGCTGCGAGCCTCAAGGCCCGGTAGAGCGGCAAGACCGCTGCGATCAGGATCCGCGCATACAGAGGCATGCGCCCCTCGAAGCGGATATCGCAGCCGCCACCCACCGCACCGGCTCGCAACGCGGCCAACGCAGCCCGTACGACGGCTGCGGTGACGAGCGTATCGGCATCCACGAAGATGAGCCAGGCTCCCTGCGCGGCGCGGGCACCGGCGTTCCGTGTTGCGGCGATGTGACGGCAGTTCACCTGCAGCACCCGGGCACCGCCTGCCACGGCGGCGACGGCCGTTGCATCCGTGGACGCATCGTCCACCACGATGACCTCGACCGATTCGTGCAGGCCAGCGATCGCCTCAGATATGGCCTGCAGCGTTCGCCCGAGCGTGCGTTCTTCGTTGAAGGCCGGGACGATGAAGGAGATATCGATCGCCCTTGGCGCAGGTGAGCTCAATCCAATCTCCGGCGGGACGGCGATTTCATTGCGAAATGATAATGCCGACTCGGGCGGCACGTTACAATCAAGTGCACGGTCTGATAAGAAAAATATGCAAGTTGGCGGACGGCGGCGATGACCTGTCGGAGCGGTTACCGAGGCGGTACCGGCATCGTGAGTTGGATATCGTGGAACCCCGGTCGCATCGAAAGCACAGGATCTTGCGAGGCGCGTGGCTCGCACCCCTGCTGCTGTGTGCGGCAGGCGCTGCGGGTGTCCCGGCAGCGGCCGCCGACACGGCGGTCCTGCCGGCGAGCGCGCCAGCCGATTGTCCCCGGTGCCCGGAGTGGACCGAGAGCCAGCTACCCTTCAGGGTGTACGGCAATACCTACTACGTTGGCACGCGGGCGTTAAGCTCGATTCTCATTACCTCGGACGCCGGGCACGTCCTGATCGACGGCGCGGTGGCGGAGGCGGTTCCGCAACTGGTCGCGAACATCCGGGCGCTGGGGTTCAGGGTCGAGGACATCCGGCTCATTCTCAATTCGCACGACCACTTCGATCACGCGGGCGGGCTGGCCGCGATTCAACGCCTGAGCTCCGCGGAGGTCGCCGCGAGCGCACCGAGCGCGCGCGTGCTGATGCAGGGCCATTCCGACCCGGACGACCCGCAATACGGAAGCCTGCCGCGCGGTCCAGAGCCGCTCGCGCACGTCCGGGTCATCCGTGATGGCGAGACCGTCAGCGTGGGTCCTCTGCGGCTGACGGCTCACCTCACTCCCGGCCACACACCGGGGGGCACCAGCTGGACCTGGTCCTCCTGCGAGGCAGGGCGCTGCCTGCACATCGTTTACGCCGACAGCCTGAGTGCGATATCGGCTCCGGGCTTCAGGTTTTCCGGCAGCACCGATTACCCCTCTGCCATGCAGGATTTCGCGAAGAGCTTCGCCATCCTCGAAGCCCTGCCGTGCGACATTCTCCTCACCCCGCATCCGGAGGTCGCCGGTACCCTGGTGCGACTCAAACAGCGCGAGGGCGGCGCGGCTCCGGATGCCTTCGTGGATCCCGGAGCCTGCCGCAGGTACGCCCTTGCGGCGCGCAGCGATCTGCAGAAGCGCATCGCGCAGGAACGGCCGTCGCGCTGAGACAGGCAGCAGCGCAACGCGGCGCATCGGCCGGCTGGCCTCAACGGGGGCGGCGCAGGCAGAATCATTGAAATATCCTGGGTGCGGCGGCCTTGTAAACTGCCGGCGGGTCGGCAGCCCGGCGAGTTTCCACGCCGCCAGCCGGACAGCGTTCAAGAGAGGCGGAGGGCACTTGGTGCATGCCATGCCGCGGGAGCCCTTCCATGCCCCAGCGATTCTGGATTCATGCGCTGCTGCTACTGCTGGCAGCCGGCGGGCACCGCGCGGTCGCTCAGTCGCGGCCCACCGTCGTCGAGCTCTTCACCTCGCAGGGGTGCAGTTCCTGCCCGCCCGCGGACGCCTACCTCGGCAGGCTCAGCGAGCGCAAGGACGTGCTGGCGCTGGCTTTCCACGTCGACTACTGGAACTCACCCCAATGGCAGGACCGCTTCTCACTGCCCCTGTCGACCGCGCGCCAGGACCGCTACGTCCGCAACCTCGGCAAGTCCGCCGAGTACACCCCGCAGTTCATCGTGGACGGACGCACGGAGCTGCTCGGGGCGCGCGCGCAACTAAGCGAGCAGGCGCTCGCGGAACCGAAACCCGGCGTCGCACTGGCGCTGGCCGAGGACGGCGGTGCGCTCCGCATCGATGTGGGCGCAGCGCCCGGCCACACTGGCGCGTGCGAGGTCATACTCGTGAGCTACCTGCGGCACGCGAGCTCGGCCGTTGCGGGCGGCGAGAACGGCGGCCGCACGCTTGAGGATTTCAACGTCGTGCGTTCTTTACGCGTGCTGGGAAGCTGGCGCGGGGAGGGCGGGCACTTCGACGTCCCGGTGGCCTCACTTCCTGCGGATGCCACGGCGGTGGCGGTGCTCCTGCAGGCCACGGGCCAGGGCCCGATCCTCGGCGCGGCCAGCCGTGCGCTCAGCACAGGCGCGCAGTAAGCGGCGCTGCCGCGGCGCATCTCTCGACTCGGCATAGGGCAGCAACTACCCGCGATTCAGGCCCTGTCTGACATGGGTTAGCGGCACAACCCATGACAATCGCGCGCATGAGAACCCGCTCGCGCTGGCTGCTGCCGCTCGTCCTCCTCGTCTTACTCGCCAGCTGCGGGGGCAGCGACAGCAGCGGCCAGGGGTCGACCTCACCGCCGCCGGCCACACCGCAGCGCGGTGCCCTTATCGATAACCCGCCGCAGAAGGTTGCGAGCTATTCCCCGACACAGCTGCTGGCGCTGCTGGGCGGCACGGATCTTGGCAAAACATTCCTGCAGCTGTCATACACGCCCGAGTGCAGCGTCACGGTTTACCACCTGACCTACGACACCGTGGACCCCAAGGGCAACATCACGCCCGCCTCGGGTGCGTTGATGGTCCCGAGCGGCAGCGGCAGCGGCTGCAGCGGCTCCCTGCCGCTCGTGGTATATGCGCACGGTACGACCACCGACCGCACTTTCGACATCAGCCAGTTCGCCGCGGCCAATAATGCCGAGGGGCTGCTGCTCGCGGCCGTTTTCGCAGCCGAGGGTTACATCGTGGTGGCGCCGAACTATGTCGGTTACGACACCTCCACCCTCGGGTACCACCCGTACCTGATCGCCGATCAGCAGTCGAAGGACATGATCGATTCCCTGACGGCGGCGCGCGCCGCGCTGCCAACTGCGGACGCGCCGGACACTACCTACGGCACGCGGCTTTTCGTGACCGGTTATTCCGAGGGTGGCTACGTTGCTATGGCGACGCAGCGCGCCATGCAGAGCAGCGGTATCAGCGTGACCGCAGCGGCGCCCATGTCCGGTCCTTACGCACTGGCAGCGTTCGGTGATGCCATTTTTGAGGGCGAAGTCAGTGACAGCGCCCCTGAGAATCTCGACCTCGTGGTCACCGCCTACCAGAACGCCTACGGTGATCTCTACTCCGCTGCGAGCGACCTGTTTGCGAGCGCCTATGCCTCGACGGCGCCCGGGCTGCTGCCGAGCGCAACCCCCGTGAGCGATCTTGAGAATCAGGGTAAATTCCCCGCGGCCCTCTTCAGCAGTACCCCGCCGGCGGCCGCGTACGCGAGTTACACGCCCGCGACCACGCCCGCAACCCTCGCCAGCGTATTCGCGGCCGGCTTCGGGACTGACTATCTGATCAACAACAGCTACCGCGGCGCGTACCTTGCGGATGCGCTGGCGGCTCCCGACGGGGGCTTCCCCACGGTGACAACCGGGCTGCCGGCCGCGAGTCCGGCCAATACGCTGCGCGTGCACCTGAAGGCGAATGACCTGCGGGACTGGACGCCGGCGGCGCCGACCCTGCTGTGCGGCGGTGACTCGGACCCGACGGTGTTTTTCTTCAACACCACACTGATGCAGAGCTACTGGTCAGCGCACCCGCCCACCGTGGCCCCGATCATCCTGGATGTGGATTCCACGCCCACCGCCGACGATCCGTACGCAAGCCTGAAGAACGCTTTCGCCGTGGCCAAGGCCGCCGTGGCAGTCGCAGGCGGGGAAGCGGCGGTGCTCGCGGACTACCACGCGACGCTGGTGCCGCCGTTCTGCCTCAGCGCCGCGAAGTCCTTCTTCGACACCACAGGCTAGCGGGCGCAATCCACGCCGGACGGGGCTCCTAAGGCTAGCTGGTACCGGTGGCACGCGCCGCCCGCACCGGCAGCCTCCAGTCGGGGCGGATGAAGTGGCAGGTGTAGCCGTCCGGGAAGCGCTCCAGGTAGTCCTGATGCTCAGGCTCCGCCTCCCAGAAATCCCCGGCCGGGGCGAGCTCGGTCACGACCTTCCCGGGCCACAGCCCCGAGGCCTCGACGTCTGCGATGGTGTCCTCGGCCACGCGTTTCTGCTCCGGGCTCGTATAGAAGATCGCCGAGCGGTAGCTCAGGCCGCGGTCATTCCCCTGGCGGTTGAGGGTGGTGGGGTCGTGGATCTGGAAGAAGAACTCGAGCAGCCGGCGGTAGCTGATCACCTTAGGGTCGAAGGTGATCTCGATCGCCTCGGCGTGGGTGCCGTGGTTGCGGTAGGTGGCGTTGGGCACATCTCCGCCCGAGTAGCCCACCCGGGTCGAGATCACCCCGTCGTAGCGGCGCAGCAGGTCCTGCATGCCCCAGAAGCAGCCACCGGCGAGGATCGCGCGTTCAGTCGCAGAAGCCATTGGTTCACTCCTTTGCAGGCAGCCGCTCAGCGCCGGGTGGCACGCGAGTTCTGTTCCTCGAGCGTATCGCGTGCCTCGGGATAGGCCTCGAGCCGCTCGATGGGGATCGGTGCCCCGCTGGATTCCGAGACGCCGTAGGTCCCGGCGTCGATTTTCTGCAGCGCGCGCTCGATGTCTGTCAGGCGCGTGTCGGCGATTGCGGCGAGGTTGCCCTCGAGTTCAAGCGCGGTGAGTCGCTGCGCGTCGTCCTCCGCCTCGTGCGCCTGCACCTGCACTTCGGCGTTGGCGCCGGCTTCCTCGCGCGTCTCGCCCTGCTGCGCACTGAGCAGCTGCGCGCGCAGCGCCTGCAGCTTCTTCTTCTGCTTCTCAAGAAAGGCCTCATCGAGGCGCGCCTGCTTCACGTTTGCAATCCTTACGGCGAAATGCGGGGGAGTGCGATGTTACACCGCGCGGCGGCCGTAACCGAGTTGTGACCGCGTGCAGGGCCTCCCCGGGGCGGTCATCTTGCGGAAGCCTTGCGGCAGGTAAGCTGCGGATCCGCCTCGGATATACTCTCGGCCGAAGGAGCGCATCCGCCAGCGGCGGTGCGCAGCCGATGCTGGCCGGGCCGCGGCGTCTTATGCGTATAAGAACTGTCGTGTGCTTAAGGCTAAGCTTTGTGCCACACGGGGGCGTGTAATCGCGGCTGACGGAGGGTCAGGAATGCCGGCACGGGCTTTATGCTGAATCGTGCGCTGTGCGGTTCCGGGGATCCGGCACGGAAGGTGCTGCGGTGAGTGTGCGCCGCCCTTCCGCCGGAGTCCTCGCCTACCTGACGATTTACGTGGGCGTGCCGTTCCTCGGACTGATGTGCCTGGCGTGGACGGTAATCGCGCTGCCGGTGCGGGCATTGCTGCCGGGCCGCCGTGGCACCGCCTTCGGCCGCGCGGGCATCAGCCACGGTTTCCGGCTGTACATGAACCTGCTGCGCTTCTTCGGCGCCTATCACTTTGACACGCGCGCGCTCGAGGCACTCGCGCAGGAGCGCGGCGTCATCGTCGCGCCCAACCATCCGGGCCTGATCGATGCGGTGGTGCTGCTGGCCCATCACCGCAACATGGCCTGCATCATGAAGACCGCCCTGATGCGCAACGTCTTCCTCGGGGCGGGCGCGCGGCTCGCGGGCTTCATTGGCAACACCCCGCCACGGCGCATGATCGGGGATGCGGTCGAGGCGGTGCGTGACGGCGCCGCCCTGCTGCTCTTTCCCGAGGGCACCCGCTCGCGCAGCGACCCGGTCAACGAGTTTCAGCTCACCGCCGGCGCCATCGCCAAGCACGCGCGCGCCCCGGTCCTCACCGTGCTGATCGAGTGCGACTCGGCGTACCTGAGCAAGGGTTGGCCGCTCTTCCGCGTGCCGGCGCTGCCGATCACGTACCGGGTGCGCCTGGGGCGGCGCTTCGCGCCCCCGACCGACGTGCGTGAATTCACCGCCGAGCTCGAAGACTACTTCCGCGCCGAATTGCGCGACTCGGCCCTGAGCGCCTGGCTCCCCCATCCGGGCGTCCCGCTGCCCGATCCTGGGGCTCGCCCCGGCGCCTCGAGGGCGCCGCGCGAATCGGCCGTCGATACGACGCACGCCTCGGGGGCCGGCTATCCGCAGGGCTAGCTGGGACCTGGCGCACCCCGAGGCCCCCTCCCGGGACGGGATGCAGGTCGCAGATATTCAATGACTTAGGAGTGACCGCCCGGCCGGTACGTCCCGCCGGACCTGCTTTGCGTGCGGCATGCACGGTCCTTGGGATTCCGGCGTGACTCCGCTCACGGCTGAAGCCCCGCCCGGCACCGCAGAATGGCCTCTGGATCACAGGTAAATCCGGGTACGGCCCGCAAGTCATGAGCATGACCCAACTGATCATCGCCAGCGCCCTCGGCTTCATCGCCGCCCAGGGGGGCCTTTATGGCGTGAAGAGCTTCGCCGGCTGGCTGCAGCGTGACGGCGTGCGCGCCCGCATCGGCGGCATGATTCCTTCCTCCGCGCACGGCTTCATCGGGGGCTTCATCAGGTACGCAGCCCCGGTCGGGGCGAGCGTGGCGCTGGTCACCCTCGGTGCCTGGGCGGTCGGGGACTACCTCTCGGCGCGCGCGGCCCGCAGCGCCCTGGCCTCGGGCGGGCTCGATGCCGCCGCCGCCGCGGTGGCCGATGGCCCCAGCACCATGGATGACGCCGGCGCCGCTGCGCCGGCACCGGCCACCGAGACGAGTGCCGCCAGCGCCCCCGTGAGCCCGGTGGATCCTTACGCGGATGAGGATTACAAGGTGCGCCACAAGAAGCGCCACGCAGGCGCCACCGCCAATCTCGAGGAAACCCTGCTGCAGCGGTCCGAGACCAAGGCACGCACGGAGCTGCTGCGGGACATCCAGCAGCACGTGGCACGCTCGCAGTACGACTGCGAGGCCGCCGGACGCGCCGAGCACTACCTCAAGGCCGGTCTTGATGTATGGGGCTTTGCTTCATGGCAGGCCAAGTACTTCCCGACCGACAGCTATCAGGGTGCAACGCAGCCGCAGTGCCACGACATCAAGAACGTCATCGATCCGGCCGCGCTCAACCTGCAATCTACCGTCGCCCAGCAGAAGCATCCCTGAGGCGCGCGCGTCCCCTGGCGCGGATGAAGCACACCGGGCTCGCGTGCCCCTACGACTCGATGTAGTACGAGCGCCGGCCCTGCTCGCCGCCGCGCTGTGCGACGCGCAGCGCCTCCGGCCCGAAGCTGCTCACCACCCCGCGCCTGACCGCGTCGAGGAAGGGAATCCAGGTTCCCGAGGGCAGGAGCACCTCGTGGGCATAAAGCGCCAGCGCATGCGTGGCGAAGCCCTCGCCCTCGCGCTCCGGTCGCCCGGCAGGGTCTTCACTCACCTGCGGTACGTCCTGGCTGTTGATGGCCGCGAGCGTGCGCAGCGCCTGGCCGGGCTGCACCTCGCGCTGCAGGATGACGGGACCTCCCATCATGGTCGGCTCGAGCGGGATCAGGTGCCGGAACAGGGGGTAGTGCAGGCGCCCGGTCGTGGTGCCGAAGTCGGCGAAAAATCCCTCCCGGACCAGCAGCCGCCGCGCCGGCACCGCCGCGCCCTCACTTGCGCCGCCCGGGGGAACCGCGGGCTGCGCGGCAAATCCTGCCACGAGGATCGTCTCCGCCGCAGGAGGCGGTGGCCCGAGGTCGATGGGCAGCACACTCACGGGCAGCGCCTCGGGGAGGCCAACGAACACGAGCGCCGTGTCGCGCTGGCTGATCGCAGCTGAGATCACCGCACCGGCGAGCGGGCAGAGCAGTTCGCCGTTGCGTTCCGGGACGGTGAGGGCGCAGCGCAGGTTCTGCAGCGCCTCGAAGCGGTAGCGGCGCTCAAGCCCGGAGCCGCCCGCGGGGGCGGGTGCGCCCAGGCCCACGCCCCCGAACAGCGCCGCGGTGGTCGCCATGACGAGCCAGCGGCCCTCAATCACGCCGATGACGCTCCCGGACCCCAGCAGCCGGTACGCGTTGCGCGACTCATCGAGCGCAAGGTAGCGCACGACTGCCGGCAGGTCGCCGGCGAGGGTATTGGGAAGCGCGCGCCAGCCCTGGCCGCGCTCGATGCCTGAAAGACTCATGGTGCTAGCGTTCGATGATCAGTAGCGTTGAAGTCGCCGAGGCATAGAGCTTACCGGCTGCATCGGTCAGCGCAGCCTCCGAGAATGCCACGCGCCGCCCGAGCGAGACCACCCGCCCCACGGCGCGTACCGGCCCGGTCGCGGTGGTCAGCGCCTTGTGGAAGGCGACCTTCAGTTCGAGCGTCGTGTAGGTCTGTGCGCCGGTGAGGCTTGCGTGCACGGCGCAGCCGCAGGCGGAGTCCAGGAGCGTCGCCGCATAGCCTCCGTGCACCATGCCGATCGGGTTGTAGGCATGCAGGCCCGGGGTGCCCTCGAACACCGCGTGGCCGCGATCGACTTCCACCAGCGCGAAATCCAGCGCCACCGCGATCCCCGGCCGCTGCCCGGCGGCGATCATCTGGCGCAGCTGCTCAAGGCCTGAGGGCCCCATCGCGCTGCCGTCCTCACCGGCTTCCATGAAAATCTCCCTTCACTGCGAAGGCAGCAGCTTCTCGGCTTCCCGGAATAGTGCCGGGTCCACCACGGCCGCGGCCGCCGCGGCGTTCTCCTCGACCTGTTCGGGGCGCGACGCCCCGACGATGGCCGCCGCCACGTTCCGCTGGCGCAGCACCCAGGCGAGGGCGAACTGCGCGAGGCTCAGGTGCGCCTCATCCGCCAGGCGCTTCACCGCCTGCACCGCTTCCAGGGTCGCGGGCGTGAACCAGTCGGGATTCAGGAACGCCCCCATCGCACGATCCGCGGCACGGCTGTCGGCCGGCAGCGGCGCACGGGGCAGGTACTTGCCGGTGAGCACCCCCTGGGCGAGGGGCGACCACACCACCTGGGAGATGCCGGCCGCCTCGCACTGCGCCAGCAGCCCCTCTTCCGGCTCCCGGTGCAGGAGCGAGTACTGCGGCTGGCTGGAGACAAAGCGCGCCACGTTCGGCAGCGCGAGCGCGGCCTCGATGCGCTCGAGCGGCCACTCGGAAAATCCAAGGTAGCGCACCTTGCCCGACTGTACCGCCTCGGTGAGGGCCGCCATCGTTTCTTCGAGCGGGGTGTCGAAGTCGTAGCGGTGGCACTGGTAGAGGTCGAGGTAGTCCACCCTGAGCCGCCGCAGCGACGCTTCCAGCTGTTTCGCTATCTGCGCGCGCGAGAGTCCGCGGTCCTCCTGGCTCATCGGAAAAAAGAGCTTGGTCGCGAGCACGTAGCGCTCGCGCGGGATGCCCTCGAGCGCCTCCCCGAGCACGCTCTCGGCGGCGCCGCGTCCATAGACGTTGGCGGTGTCGAGGAAGTTGATGCCGAGGTCGAGTGCGCGGTGCACGCAGGCTACGGCCGCGGCGCGCCGCTGCGGGTCGGTGAAGGTCAGCCACGAGCCAAAGCCGATCTCCGAGACCTCAAGGTCGCTCTTCCC
>Ga0209006_10003976_pt1 | contig 13481 bp, 11 predicted proteins | sample JacPin_JW_Ref_O2_FD_188567 | JGI IMG/M metagenome (GOLD analysis project Ga0209006, IMG submission 188567) | Forest soil microbial communities from Algoma, Ontario, Canada - Jack Pine, Ontario site 1_JW_Ref_O2 (SPAdes) (version 2) | ecosystem: Environmental > Terrestrial > Soil > Boreal... | reverse complement strand
TGAAATGGGTGCGTTAGTTCGCAGAATTGGTGCGCAGAGTTAACGATATCTTTCGACCAGCGTCCAATAGTTACCGCGCCAGCAACCGGGGGCCTGACGCCGAGGCCAACGGGTTGCCCAGGTAACCATGCATCAATATCTTGATCTCGCTCTTTGCGCTCTTCTTCTGTTTGGGACACCGGCCGATTCCCAGACACCGCAGACGCTAACCCTTCCTCCGGATTCGTCTCGATGGGATCTCCAAGGACAAGCCAAGGTCTCGGAATACCAGGGTAGAAAATCGCTTCTGCTCGATGGTGGCGCCGCGGTTGTTAAGGATGTCGAAATGCGCGATGGCGTAATCGATGTGGATGTGGCGACGCCGGCGAAGCGTGGTTTTTTTGGCATCCAGTTTCGGCTCGACAAAGACGGCGCGAACGGGGAATGGGTTTATCTCCGCCAGCACAAGTCCGGACTCCCCGACGCCATGCAATACACGCCGATTCTGAATACCGGCGCCAACTGGCAAATCTATAACGGTCCGGGGTTCACAGGCGCGATTGATATTCCAAAGGAGACGTGGTTCCACTTGCGTTTGGAGGTCAGTGGATCGCAGGCAAAGTTGTATGTCAAAGATATGGACCGGCCAGCCCTGGTGATGGACGATCTAAAGAGCGGCGTTCAGAAGGGCCAGTTGGCGCTGTATGTTTTGACCGGCGAGACCTACTTCTCGAATTTCGAAATTCGGAAGACCGCAGATGCGCCTTGGGAGCGCCACCAGCCGCCGATGCCACCGGGCACTCTGACTAAATGGAGCCTATCGCCCTCCTACGATGCGCTCGAGCGCAATTTGGAGCGTCCACTATCGACTTCCGAAAGTGCCGCCATTCACTGGCAGGACGTGGAGTCGGAGCCGCCTGGCTTTGTCGTCCTTTATCGTTATCGTGAGGCTCCGCATCCAAAGGTTTCGTTTGCCAGCGATTTTTCCAAACGTCTGGATCCGCAGCCGGGGATGAAGGTCGTCTACGCGAGGACGATCATTGATTCTGATCGCGATCAAGTGAAAAAGCTCTACCTCGGCTATAGCGACGACGTCAGTCTATTTCTGAATGGCAAGATCCTTTTCCGTGGGCGCAGCGCGCAGAATTTCCGCGATCCTGGATTCCTCGGCATCGTCAACCCGGAAGACGACGCCGTTTACCTCCCATTGCGTAAGGGAAGTAATGAGCTGATGCTGGCAGTCAGCGAATTAGGCGGCGGCTGGGGCTTCGTCTGTCGACTAGCCGACTTCGACGACCGCCAATAGCAGACAAATATCCGCTTTGCCGATGCTCGCCAAATAATTAAAGCCGCATTCCTCTGCTGGCGTTACAATGCTCCCGGCTGGGGTGTGGAAAATGGAATCTACGTCGCGTATCTGTCGCGACTCCATCTTCCTGTGCCACAACGCCGCAACCGATTGCCAGCGAATTTTCGAAACCAGAACACCAGACTAATGGAGGAAGGCATGGCGAACGCCACGCAAGTGACCGGAGCACCTACTGCGAGCTACAGCATCTGGCGAGTGATTATGGCCTCGTCGGTCGGCACCATGATCGAGTGGTACGACTTCTACATTTTCGGCAGTCTCGCGGCCATATTGGGGCCAAAGTTTTATCCTCCGGGCAACGACACTTTTGCATACATTGCTTACCTCGCGACTTTTGCTGTCGGCTTTCTGGTGCGGCCGTTCGGGGCGCTCTTTTTTGGACGCATCGGCGATTTGGTGGGGCGCAAGTATGCCTTTCTGGTGACTCTCTCCATCATGGGTTTCTCCACGTTCGCGATCGGTCTGCTGCCGTCGTTCGCGACCGCAGGATGGTTCGCTCCGATCGTGCTGCTATTGATACGTGTGTTGCAGGGACTGGCGCTCGGTGGGGAATACGGTGGAGCGGCAGTTTACGTGGGGGAGCACGTTCCCGACAACAAGCGCGGCTTCTATACCAGCTTTATTCAGATCACAGCCACCCTCGGTCTCTTCGTTTCGTTGATCGTGATTCTAATCACGCAGAATTCCATGACCAAGGAACAGTTCGCGGACTACGGTTGGCGCATTCCGTTCCTGATCTCCATCATCCTGGTCATCATCTCGCTCTACATTCGTCTGAAGATGAAAGAATCGCCGATCTTCGCGCAGTTGAAGAGCGCGGGCATGACGTCTACGCAGCCGCTGAAGGATGCGTTCACAAAATGGGCCAATCTGAAAATGGTTTTGATTTCTCTTTTCGGCGCGACGGCCGGCCAGGGCGTGGTCTGGTACACCGGACAGTTTTACGCTCTGTTCTACATGCAGACCATTCTCAAAGTGAATGTAAAGACCGCGAACATTGTGGTCGCGATCGCGTTGCTCCTGGGCATGCCATTCTTTACCGCGGTGGGAGCGCTGTCCGATCGTATCGGGCGTAAGAAATTGATGATGGCAGGTTGTCTGCTCGCGGTGGTCACCTACATCCCAATCTACAAAGCTATGCAGAGCGCTGCGGGAAATAATGTTGTCACGGTAAAATCCGCGCGAAACAAGGTTACGGGGGCAATTTCGCTCACGGCCATGACCACGGATGCAACCGGCGCCTTGGTGCCTGTCAAGGAGGCGCCTGCCCCCAATACCACTAAGCTCGTCCTGCTGATATTTATCCAAGTCCTCTATGTCTGCCTGGTGTACGGCCCTATCGCCGCCTATCTGATCGAGGCCTTTCCCGCGAAGATTCGCTACACCTCGCTTTCTCTGCCGTATCACATCGGCAACGGCGTCTTCGGAGGATTGCTGCCGCTGATCGGCCTCTCGTCAGTTGCGGCCACCGGCAACATTTATGCCGGACTTTATTACCCGATGATCGTTGCCGGCATAACGTTTGTCGTCGGAAGCTTGTTGCTGCGCGAAACGCGTGGCGTTCGAATATGGGACGAAACTGGCAAGCCTATGCCGAGCAGGGACTGAGAGGTGAGGGCCGCGCTGCAGGGGAGGACTGACGAGGAAGAGCTAGCGCGCGGTCGTGACTTGTCCCGACATTTCTAATTCAACTTCAACCACTGGTTTCACTTTCAGCAGGAAGTTGCTGGGATCTTTGATTCCGTAGGACACATATGGAACATCGAATTTTGCCGTGCCCGTCCATTGACTACCTGTCAAGTCGGCATGCACCGACGCGGTGATAGCGTGGTCGGCGCCGTGAATGGAGAAAGTACCATTCAGCTTCACATCGGATGCGCCAGATGGCGCGACCTTGCCTTCCACTTGCGCCGGACGGAACGCCACCTCCGGATACTTCGCGGTCTCTAAGATTTCTTTGTGCATGCGCGAATCGCGGGAACCGTTTCCACTTTCGCCGCTGGTCGCGAGCACAACAATCTCACCGCCGGCCTTCCCAGTTTCCGGATCAAAATGAATGGTGCCGCTCTTCAGCGCAAAGGTGCCGTGGACAGTGTGAAGAGTGGTGTCGAGCGTCCAATGCACTTTGGTTCGCGCCGGATCAAGGGTCAAGACGGTCTCAGACGCCGCTTTCGCAACAGTCGGAGACTGCGGCAAACACACCACCGATGAGAAAAGCGTCAGGCCAAGGCTAAGGCTAGAGATCGTGAATGTCCTGACCCTGCGGAATCGCCGTGGTGAAGTTCCAGACATGCGGTGTGATTATTCCGGGTACCAGTCGAGTTCGCGGACTTCGATTCCGGTTCCGTCCAACCCTTTTTTGAATACGGATAAGTCCGAGCCGCGATAGTGATAGGGAATCACGACCTTGGGATGAAACGCCTTGACGGCATCGGCTGCCTCTTCAGGAGGCATGGTGTAGGGCAGGTTCATGCAGACGAACGCAACATCAATATTTTTCAAAGCGCGCATCTCAGGGACGCCTTCCGTGTCACCGGAAAAGTAGAAGCGCTTGCTGCCGTAGGTCAGTACATATCCGTTCCCGCGTCCTTTGTCGTGGAAGAGTTGGCCGGGCGCGGGTCCGCGTTTCAGGTTGTATGCGGGAATCGCCTCAATGGTAAAGCCCTGCCAGGTTTTGCTCTCGCCGTTTGCAATCGGCTTGGCGGTGGTCACGGTTTCCACCACGGCGGGCGGCGCGAAAATTTCAGTTCCCGGTTTGCTTATCGCAGCGATCGAGGCCGGGTCCATGTGGTCGCCATGAATGTCTGTGATCAAAATGAGATCGGCCTTGGGCAGCGAGCCGAGTTTCGCGGGCTTGGCCGGGTCGAGGTAAATGACTTTCCCACCCGCTTCAATCAATGTGCTGGCGTGATATAGCGGCGTAATCTTGACGTCTCCCGCAGCGGTCGGAAACGTCTGCGGAGCCGTGGCGGAGAAGGCGGAATACGACGTGGCAGCGAGGAAGCAGGCACAAAACAGAAACTGTCTCATCTTGACTCCAATTGAATTCCTTCGGTGATTTTAAAGCCAGAGACGACTCTCTGGAGCATCAAATCGCCTTCGAAATAAAAAGGGCTTGGACTGCGACTCCTCGGTGCTAGCCGCATCTAAAATACCCTCGGAGGCAGGTCGGGGTCGGCTTGTCTGCGAACTGGCTTTACCACCATCGCCGCTGGGCCGTGAGGCGCCAAATGCTTATTGCAGAGAAGGACGTGACCGTTTCCCACAAAGCTTCTGACGAATTGCTGGAACGGTTGTCGGACGCCCGCCGGAGGAGCGATGCGCTTTTCAGTATCGTGCGAACCGAGTCGTTGTACGATCGGCCGATTTCTGAGCGTCACCGCATCATCTTTTATGTCGGACACCTCGAGGCGTTCGATTGGAATCTCTTGAGTGAGAGCATTCTCGGGCCGGATACCATGCCCGACACGACGACCGTCCATCCCGAACTCGACCGGTTATTCGCGTTCGGCATCGATCCGGTCGGCGGTGGACTTCCAACTGACTTGCCGTCCGACTGGCCTTCCCTGGAAACGGTTCGCGGCTATGTCCACGATATCCGGAGCGCCCTCGACCAGCGCCTGGCAGAACTCACTGCCGACGTGAATGCTCCAACCCGCGACGGCTTTTCGTTGAGCACTTTGCTGAACGTAGCCATCGAGCATCGCCTGATGCATGTCGAAACCCTCGCGTATATGCTGCATCGGCTGCCGCACGACGCCAAAGTGCGAGTGACAAATTCCTCCCGCCTTGGAGGAACTGCTCTGCCCGGTTCTCCGGTCGTCCCCCGCAGCATTTCAATTCCCGCAGGAGTCGCACCCCTGGGTCTTTCGCACGACACTGGAAACTTTGGCTGGGACAACGAATTCGAAGCTCACACGGTCAACGTTCCCGCCTTCGAGATCGACCAATACAAAGTAACCAACGGACAATATCTTGAATTCATGGCGGATGGCGGCTACGACAATCGTGCTCTCTGGTCCGACGATGGGTGGAATTGGAAGACCGCGCAAAACATCACTCATCCTTCACTCTGGAGCAAAGAAACGGATAAGCATAAGGATGGCGACGGCTGGCTCTACCTCACCATGTTCGACGTCGTGCCTCTCCCGCTCGATCGGCCAGTGTATGTAAGTCAGGCCGAGGCGAGCGCCTACGCGAAGTGGACAGGGAAGTTGCTCCCCACCGAAGCGCAGTGGCAACGCGCCGCCTATGGCACTGGCGATGAATCGACAAGACAATATCCGTGGGGTGACGAGCCACCCAACGCGGATCACGGCAATTTTGATTTCCATAGCTGGGATCCAACCGCAGTGAACGCTTTTCCAAAAGGCCAGAGCGGGTTCGGTGTGGACGACATGTTAGGCAACGGATGGGAGTGGACTTCCACTGTTTTTGCGCCGTTTACTGGATTTCAAGCGTTCCCGTTCTATCGCGGCTACTCTGCCGATTTCTTTGACGGCAAACATTTCGTCATGAAGGGTGGCTCTGCCCGTACCGCCGCGTGTATGCTTCGTCCTACGTTTCGTAACTGGTTCCAGGCCCATTACCAATACGTCTACGCAGGTTTTCGCTGCGTAAGCCGCTAATCGTCGAGTCTAAAGCGAAGGGGATACACCAATGCTGGTTCATGCGATTAACAATGTGGCTTACGAGTTTGCATCTGACGTGCGCGCCGGACTCACACGGGTTGGACAGAAAGAACTTCTGTCCAAGTATCTCTATGACGATGTAGGCTCAGCCCTTTTTGAGGTGATCAGCCACCTGCCCGAATATGGACTCACTCGCGCCGATGAGCGTTTGTTGCGCCGGCACGCGGGAGAAATCGTCGAAAAACTCGACGCTCCGGTCGCGGTTGCCGAACTCGGCAGCGGCAGCGGGAAGAAGACCCGCTGGATACTGGAAGCGCTCGGCCGCTGGCAGCGGACATTTTATTATCCCGTCGAGATCTCGCACTCGGCCCTGGTCATGTGCCAACGCGAACTCAGCGACATCGATTCACTCAGCATCGTTGGATTCGAGCGCGAGTATCTCGACGGCTTGCAGGAAGTAGCAGTGCATCGTCAACGCAACCAGCATTTATTCGTTCTGTTTCTGGGAAGCACCATCGGCAATTTCGATCGTCCTGCGGGAACAAAATTCCTGGCCGACGTTCGCCGCATTCTTCAACCGGGTGATTCACTTCTATTGGGAACAGATTTGGAAAAACCGAATGATCAGTTACTTAAAGCTTATGACGACGAGCTAGGAGTTACGGCCGCTTTTAACCTCAATGTGCTCTCGCGCATCAACCGCGAACTCGACGCTGATTTCGATCTGGCGCAATTCGAACACGTTTCGAGGATCAATCACGAAGCGCGCAGCGTTGAAATGCATTTGCGTTCGAAGTGCCGGCAGACGGTGCGCATCCCGGCGGCAGATTTACGAGTTGAATTTGCGTCAGGGGAAACCATCTGGACCGAGAGCAGCCATAAATATAGAGCTCAGGAAGTATTTGAAATGGCGAAGAACGCTGGCTTCCGCTGCCAGGCCCAATGGATTGACGAAGAGTGGCCTTTCGCTGAGAATCTCTTGATCGCAGAGTAGGCTGCCGAGGCCAGTTTTCACAGCGCGATGTTCTACCGAGTGACCTCGGCGAACCAACTTCATTTGTATTTCACTTCCGTAAGGGAGAAATCAATGGCAGAAGAATGTACGCACCTCAATCAAATTAAAGTCCGGCAGACGAACAAGCATGTGTGCGAAGACTGCATTAAGACCGGCGATACCTGGGTCCACCTGCGTATGTGCATGATCTGCGGACACGCGGCGTGTTGCGATTCCTCGAAGAACAAGCATGCCACCAAACACTTTCACCACACCAAGCATCCGTTGATCCGCTCCATCGAGCCTGGCGAAACCTGGATCTGGTGCTATGTGGACGAGATTCAGGCCGGCGACGTCGCAGCCTAGCCAACCGATTAGAATTCTGGTTTTGCGTTCTGGGTGAGAACGAAATATGCCGAAGCCAATTTTGTTGAGTGTCGACGACGACAACGATGTTCTGCGAGCTATCGAACGCGACTTGCGTTCGGAGTATGGCGCCGAATATCGCGTCATTGGGAGCGATTCTCCCGAGGGTGCGCTGGATCTTCTGAAGCAGCTGAAGTTGCGCAATGACAGCGTCGCTCTTATGCTCGCGGATCAACGTATGCCCCGAATGGATGGAGTGGCGTTTTTACAGGAGGGCAGACAGATCTATCCCGACGCGAAGCGCGCGCTGCTCACGGCGTATGCCGATACCAGCGCGGCAGTGAGCGCTATTAATCAGGCCAGCATCAATTACTTTTTCCTGAAGCCGTGGGATCCGCCGTCGGAGCATCTCTATCCCCAACTGAACGATATGCTGGACGATTGGCAGGCATCGTATCGGCCGGTGTTTCAGGGAATTCGGGTGTTGGGTACTCGGTGGTCGCCGCGCTCTTATGAATTGCGCGATTTTCTGGCGCGCAATCGCGTTCCTTATCAGTGGATCGACGTGGAATCATCTGCCAATGATCCCGAAACCAAGCGACTGTTGGAGGCGCTTGGGCCCGAGGCGTCGAGCCTGCCGGTTGTCCTTTTTCCTGATGGAACAAAACTGCTTGAAAGTTTGCCTGCCGACGTGGCGCAGAAAGTCGGATTACGTACACGCGCGCAGACTGATTTTTACGATTTGGCCATTGTCGGCGGTGGTCCGGCGGGATTGGCAGCGGCTGTCTATGGCGCTTCCGAGGGCTTGCATACGGTGATGATTGAGCGCGAAGCGCCCGGCGGACAGGCGGGCATGAGTTCGCGCATCGAGAATTATCTCGGATTCCCATCGGGACTCAGCGGCAACGATTTGGCCCGGCGCGCCGTGGTACAAGCGCAAAGATTTGGCGTGGAAATTCTGTCGCCGCAGGAAGCAATCGGTGTGCGCACCGAGGGATCGTATCGCTTCATCAAGCTGGCCGATGATACCGAAATCTCCTGTCACGCGCTGATGATCGCCAGCGGAGTGCAATGGCGCAAACTGGAAGCTCCGGGAATCGAACGGTTGCAGGGCGCCGGAGTCTATTACGGTGGCGGCGCTACGGAAGCATTGGCCTGCAAGGGCGAGATTATTTATGTGGTCGGTGGCGCAAACTCCGCTGGCCAGGCAGCTATGAATTTCGCTCGCTACGCGGAACGCGTCGTCATGCTGGTGCGCGGGGATTCTCTCGCCGCCACGATGTCGCAGTACCTGATCGACCAAATTAAAGAGACGCCAAACATTCAGGTGTGGGCGCATGCTGGCGTGGCTGAAGTTCACGGCGACACGCGTCTGGAAGAAATCTCGGTACTCTGCTCCGATAGCAATACGCTAGAGCGGGTGTCCGCGAGTTCCATTTTTATTTTTATCGGCGCACTACCCCGCACCGACTGGCTCGGAGATCTGGTTGAGCGGGACGATCGCGGTTTTATCTTGACCGGGCCCGATTTGATTCGCGACGGGCAACGTCCCAAAGGCTGGACGCTTGACCGGGATCCATTCCTGCTCGAGACGAATATTCCCGGAATTTTCGCCGTCGGCGACGTGCGCCATGGCTCTGTGAAGCGTGTCGCTTCGGGAGTCGGCGAGGGTTCGGTAGCCGTGCAATTCATCCATCAATATTTAAGCAAGGTATAAATGGTCACAAATTCAGAACTACTTCAGGCTCCCGCGTTTGAGGGTTTGCCTGAGGATCAGATCGCGTGGTTTCTCACTCAGGCGCAGGAACTGAAATTTCAAACGGGCGAGGCGTACTCTCGCCAGGGCGACCCAGCGAACGCCATGTTTGTGGTAATTGAAGGGCAACTCGAGCTTCGGGGCGAAGTGTCGGGCGAAGCTTTCGTCTTTACTCTCGGCCCAGGAGACGTTACAGGCGCTCTTCCGTTTTCGCGAATGAAACAATTTACGGTAACTGGCCGCGCGCTTTCGGACAGTCGCATATTGCGCTTTCCCTCGTCGTCGTTTCCTGATCTTGTCCAAAAGATGCCGGAATTGACGAAGCGTCTTGTGGGTTTGATGGCCGACCGTATTCGCGAAACAACGCGCATCGAACAGCAACGCGACCGATTGGCTGGGTTAGGCAAGCTTTCGGCGGGTCTGGCGCATGAACTTAATAATCCGGCTTCCGCCGCGACCCGCGCTGCCAGCCAACTGCGCAAAATGTTGACGAAAATCAAGAATGCCAGCGTTGAACTGGGCAAGCGTAACCTTTCGCCCGAGCAGCGACTGGAGATTGAAAAACTGGAAGCCGCATTCACCCAACACGATCAACCTCCGCCAGATCCCTTGACCATGAGCGACCTAGAAGAACAGGTCGACTCGTTGCTGCGAAGTCACGGCCAGAATGATCTGTGGCAACTGGCTGCCGATCTCGCCCGCAAGAATGTCGGTCCAGAGATGCTGGAATCGCTCTTCGCCGTGCTCGATCCCGATGGAGCGCGAGCCGCTTTGGTGCGCATCGCAGCCTCTGTCGAGATTTACAATCTGCTGAACGAAATTGAGAGCAGTACGTCGCGAATTTCGGACCTGGTCGGCGCGATCAAAGAGTACACGCACATGGATCAGGCTCCGGTGCAGAACGTTGATATCGTCAAGAGCCTGGAAACGACGCTGACCATTCTCAATCACAAGTTGAAAAAGGGAGTGGTGGTGCAGCGCGCCTACCAGAAGAGTCCTTCGCTGGTAAATTCGTTTGGCAGCGAACTGAATCAGGTCTGGACCAACATCATTGATAACGCCATTGACGCAATGGGAGGGAAAGGCGAACTACGAATTCGCACCTATAGCGACAACGGTTGCGTTGTGGTTGAGATCGGCGATACTGGTTCGGGAATTTCGCCTGAGGTCCAGCAACATATTTTCGAGCCTTTTTTCACGACGAAGGGAGTCGGGGAGGGTACAGGTCTCGGTCTGGACACGGTTCAGCGCATCGTAAGAAAACACCGCGGCAGTATTCAGGTCACGTCCGAGCCTGGCAACACGCGATTTCACATATCGCTGCCGTTGGCGCAATCAACGACAGTTGCGGACAAGCAGGCCAACTAAGTCTCTCCATTTCTATCTGGCATAGTTGAGAAAACGTAGTTGAGAAATGAAAACGGTTATGGCATTTACGGACAAGATAGTTTTGGTAGCCGGCGGAACGGGAGGACTGGGACGCGCAGTCAGCCTTGCGTTTCTTGATACGGGCGCGAAGGTCGTTGTCACTTTTCGAGACCCGAAAGAGCTGGACGCGCTTCGACACGAGGCTGGCGGCACGGCCGAATCTCTACGCGGAGAGCGCGTCGATGTCACCGACGAAACTGCGGTTCGCCAATTTGTGGACAAGCTTCTGAAAGAACATGGTCGCGTCGATGTACTGGTAAACGCGGTTGGCGGTTACGCTGGTGGCGTGAATCTTTGGGAAATCGAGACTAAGGTATTGGACCAGATGTTCGCTCTTAATGTGCGATCAGGGTACGCGCTGGCGCGAGCTGTAATTCCGGTGATGCTCAAACAGGAATCCGGAGTCGTCGTTAACGTAGCTTCCAAGGCCGCTGTCGATCACGCTGCTGGCGCTGCTGCCTACGCGGCATCCAAGGCCGCTGCTGTGGCCATGATGGATTCGCTGGCCGCCGAGGTGAAGGGAAGCGGAGTGCGCGTGAACTCTATTCTACCCAGCATCATCGACACGGAACAAAACCGCAAAGCCATGCCCAACGTGGATTTCAGTAAGTGGCCTAAGCCGGAAGAGATCGCGCGCGTCATCCTCTTTTTGTGTAGTGACGATGCGAAGCTCATCAATGGAGCATCGGTTCCTGTCTACGGAGAGAGCTGAAGCTTCCGGGCCACAGCTTGATCATCCCTCATCTTTCGATCTTCGATGAAGCGCAAGAAACCGGGCGCTGCTGAAAGCATGCCCTGCTTATTGTCTCAGTCGGATCGTCGTAGCTTAATCAGACGCGAGTTTGATAAGGTACTGGTGCATGAATACTAAAAAGAACACGGTCCACAAAACTGGACTTCGGCTGAAATCGCAGCTGATGTCGGCTTCGGAAATCGAGCGAACGCTGGTGCGTTTAGCTCACGAAATTCTTGAAAAAAATGGCGGACTCGAAAACCTGGGACTGGTGGGAATTCGCCGCCGCGGAGTTCCGATCGCTGAACGGCTCGGCAAAATGATTCAGCAAGTCGAGAAGAAAAAGATTCCGGTCGGCACCCTCGATATCACTTTCTATCGAGACGATCTCTCCACGCTCGGGCCCAAGCCGGTGGTGCAGGAAGCGGAAATTGGTTTTTCCATCGAGGGCAAAAAGATCGTTTTGATCGACGACGTTCTCTACACGGGCCGAACCACTCGCGCCGCTCTTGACGCATTGTTTTCCCACGGCCGGCCTAGCCTGGTGCAGTTGCTGGTGCTCATCGATCGCGGACACCGCGAATTGCCGGTTGAAGCTACCTTCATCGGTCGAACCGTTCAGACGACAGATAACGAAGTTATCGAAGTGAAATTGAACGAAATCGACGAAGCGGAAAAGGTTCTGCTGATGGAAAGATGAGCGTCCCCCCACCCTCTATTTTGGCATTTCCCCGGAGCCAATTAATGCCCAGGCAATTCATTCCTCGTTTCTCGTCTATTCTCGCTGCACTTCTACTTTTGGCGGGACTCTATTCTGCCCAACAAGGTTCCGCGCAGCAATCTTCCGGCCAGCCAGCACACTACGATTTCATCATCTCCGGCGGCCATGTCGTTGACGGCACCGGCGCACCGTGGGTCGCCGCCGACATTGGCATTACCGGCGATCGCATCGCCGCCATCGGCGACCTCAGCAAGGCTTCCGCCGCCAAGCGCGTGAATGCCACCAACCTCGTGGTCTCGCCAGGTTTTATCGACGTGCAAGGGCAATCCGAGTTCAATGTCCTCGTCGATAATCGCGCCGCCAGCAAGATCACACAGGGCGTTACCAGCGAAATCACCGGCGAAGGCTCTTCGATCGCGCCAGTCAACGAACGCATGCGTAAGGATGGGGAAGAAGCAGCCAAGAAATTTGGTGTGCCCCTGGACTGGTATTCCCTGGCCGAGTACTTCCAGCACTTTGAGCGCACTAAATCCGCCATCAACCTAGGGACGTTTGTCGGCGCCGGAGGCATTCGTGACTACGTGATCGGCGAAGACAACCGCCCCGCCACGTCTGCCGAACTGGATCAAATGCGACAGCTGGTTGCCCAGGCCATGCAGCAGGGTGCGTTCGGCGTGAGCACTGCTCTCGAATATATTCCCGGCATCTTTGCCTCGACCGACGAAATTGTTGAACTGGCCAAGGTCGCTCGACAATACAACGGCGTTTATTTCACTCACCAGCGTTCCGAGAGCGATCAAGTCTTCACTTCGCTCGACGAAGTCTTTGCCATTTCTCAACGCGCCCAGATCTCCGCCACGATTTGGCATCTCAAGGCCGCCTATAGCGAAAACTGGGGGAAAATGCCCGAAGTGCTTGGCCGAATCCAGGACGCTCGCGCCCGTGGCATCGACGTTGCGGCCAGTGTTTATCCCTACACTCGCGGCTCGAATGGCCTGGTGGCTTGCTTCCCGCCCTGGGTCAACGAAGGTGGCGTAGACAAAATGATCGAGCGCTTAAAAGATCCGGTTCTTCGTGAGCGCGCCAAGAAAGAGATGGAAGAGCCCAGCAGCAAGTGGGAGAACGAGTGGCGCGGCTCAGGCGGGCCCTCCGGCATCCTGATTACGCAGGTGTTGAATCCCAAGCTCGTCAGGTACCAAGGGATGACGATGGAGGAAATCGGCAAAGACATGAAAAAAGATCCGAGAGATGCGGCCTTCGACATTGCCATCGCGGATCGTGGCAATACCGCCCAGGTCATTTCAATTATGGACGAGGGCGACGTTCGCGTCGCCGTGTCCAGTCCGATTGTGACTTTCGGCTCCGACTCCGAAGCGCAGGCCGAAGATGGGCCTCTCAGCAAAAGCAAAGCCCACCCTCGCGCCTTTGGTACATTTCCTCGTGTTCTCGGCGGCTATGTTCGCGAGCAGCACCTGATGAGTCTCGAAGAAGCCGTCCGCAGAAT
>Ga0209006_10003975_pt1 | contig 13481 bp, 11 predicted proteins | sample JacPin_JW_Ref_O2_FD_188567 | JGI IMG/M metagenome (GOLD analysis project Ga0209006, IMG submission 188567) | Forest soil microbial communities from Algoma, Ontario, Canada - Jack Pine, Ontario site 1_JW_Ref_O2 (SPAdes) (version 2) | ecosystem: Environmental > Terrestrial > Soil > Boreal... | reverse complement strand
GCGACGCGGTCAGGACTGCGTGAAAGAGCGCGGTTGTCGAAATCCGCATAAGCGCCGACTTTATCGCCTTGAACGACATCGACCATCGCGTTTGCTCCCTTTGTTCTTAACCGGCGTAGTCTTCAGCTCCGTCGAACGATTGTGCGCAAGGCGCGCAGCGCCGCACGCATGATCCTGATTCAAAAGCGCCCCCTCACAATTTGTGTCAAGAAAACATTGTGTGCGCAGCCCGCACGGCGACGAACCGCAATACCGGCCTCGTGTCTCATGACAGCGGCGGCATCGGCGGCCCCAGACTCCGAGGACGAACGCACGTTCCACCGCGAGGTGTTCGAGCAGGAGCTTGGCGTGCTGCGCGTAAACTTTCCAGGTCAACGGCTCGACACGGCCGCCGGATTGCCCGGCTTCCCTTCGATCGTATGCGATCACAGTGAAATGCTCTGACAACGTGCCGATGGCATTCATGTCATTCCACTTGCCGTGTTCCCAGCTTTGGAGTGTGGAGTCGAAAGCGCGCGGAGCCATCATAAAAAGATAAGGGCCGGCCCCCTTTTGGACGTAATGGGTTTTGATTCCATCGAGCGTGGCGAACGGCATGGTCAGGGCCCTTCCTGGACCGGAATGAGCTTCTGCAGGGTTGTCAGCGGGCTTTGGGATTGTCCCACGCCCTTCTTGCCGGCAACCGCATACGATAGTTCGGCGACGTAGATAGCGCCGTCCGAATCCACCGCGATACCATGCGGTGCAATGAAAGGGCTCGGTTCCTTGTCTCCACCAAAGTCACCCAGCCGAGCCGCCAAACTGCCGTCCTTCTCCAGAATGCTTACGCGCGGCCCCAAGTGCGGCCAATTGCGATTGCTAAATTCCTGCCCTGGCGCCAACTCGGCGACAAAAAAACGGCCGCAGCACAGGCAGAGGCCGCAAGGACGATACAAATTGTGCCACTCGGTCTCGTACTTTCCATTACCGTCGAAAACCTGAATACGATGGTTCTCACGGTCGGCAACATAAACCCAGCCATCCCCGTCGCAGCAGATGTTGTGAGCAATGTTGAATTCACCTGGCCCAGTGCCGGGCCTGCCCCAGGATGAAAGGAGCTTACCGTCCGGGCTGTATCGATGCACCCGCGCATTGCCGTACCCGTCGGAGACGTAGATGTCGCCGTTCGGCGCGAGCGCGGTGTGGGTGCAGCGATGAAACGGCAGTCCGCTCATGAACGCCGCTGGCTTGCGTGACGTGCCGAGCTTGAGAATTAGCTTGCCTTCAAGACTATATTTGCGGACGGTGTGATCGCCGTCGTCGGTCAGATAGATACTGTCGTCCGGACCGATGGAAACGCCATGCGGGCGGACGAAATCACCCTCACCCCACGATCGAAGAAATTTGCCGTCGCGATCGAATACGGTGACCGGATGTTCACTGCGCGAGAACACGTAGACCTGGTCGCGCCGATCGACACCGACGGCTGCGACATCGCCGAACTGCCAGCGGTCGGGAAGCTCGCCCCAGTTGGCGCCCTCCGCCGCGAGCCGGTAGCGGAACACGCCGTCGCCGAGGATCGTCATGGCGCGCAGTTGCGTACAAAATCGGCGCGCTCTTGCGCCGCGGCCATAAGCAGGCCGACGTCGTTACCGCATAAGATCATGCGCATGCCGAAGCCCACATATTTCTTGATCAGATCGGGCTGATAGACGCCGCCGAAGCCGGCGAACTTTCCGGCGTCCTGTGCAGCGTGCGCAACGCTCGCCACCGCCGCCGCGACCTTGTCATGGCCGAGTTGCCCGGGAATTCCCATGTCAACGCTCAGGTCGTTCAGTCCCATCGTCAGCACATCGATGCCCGGGACGGCGGCGATCGCTGAAGCATTCTCGACGGCCTTGGACGTCTCGAGCGTCGCCATGATCATCGTAGCGCGATCGATGGCTGGTAGCGTGTCCTTGGCGGAGCCGCCGCGGAAGCCGAGCTGTGGGTAGCTACCGCCGGCCGAGCGCGATCCGAGCGGCGGAAACCGCAGCGCCCTTACGGCGGCTTGCGCATCCTCGACAGTCTCGACGTGTGAAACAAACACGCCGAGCGCGCCGCCATCGAGACAGCGCGCCGCAAGCACCGTCTCGCCTTCCGGCACTCTCACGATCGGCACGATCCCGGCGTCGAGCGCCGCCACGGAAATGGTGAACGCGGTCTCGACCGAACTTGGACCATGTTCGAGATCGATGAAGAGCCAGTCGAAGCCGGCGGTTTTCATCATCCGCGCGATTTCGCCGGTGCGCAGGCCGCGAACGCCGACGCCGAGCGAAAGCTTGCCGGCGGCCAGCGTCTCGCGCACCGGGTTGGCGACGGTGATCACGCGGACGCCGCCTTTGCTTCGGTCTCGGCCTGCGCTTTCGCCTGCGCACGCATATGAGACCGTAAGGCTTCGGTCGCCTTAACGTCGATCCGATCATCGTCGGTGATCACGACGCCATAGTCGTCATGTGCTCCCTGTTTGGAGACATAGCGATTGAGAACGTCGGTCAGAACGCGCTCAGGGTCGCGCTCCAGCGGATCGCCCCAGCCGCCACCGCCGGTGGTTTGCGCGCGGATTATCGTCTGCTTGGTCACCGGCAAACGATAGATGCCGGTCTGCTTCCACTCCGAATCTTCCGGCGTCTTGACCCAATTGGTCCCGCCGCGTCCAAGTTTGCCGCCCCAGAGGCCCCACGGCGGATAGGTATTGCGCCGATGCGGTGGCAAGCCCCAGCGGCCTTCTTCCAGCGCCCTCACCTGCAAGCGCAAGCCTAGTCCGCCACGGAATTTGCCCGGTCCACCGGTGTCGGGCAATAATTCACGCGCTTCGACGATCACCGGACATTTCTGCTCAATGCTCTCAATCGGCGCGTTGCGAACATCGCCCTGACAGACCGTGACAGATCCAGATGGACCATCCTGAGTCGGCCGGCCGCCCCAGCCGCCGCCGTCGATGGTTTGCAGGACGAAACTACGTCCGCGGCGGGGATCGTAGCCAGTGAACGAGCGACCGATCATCATGTATCCGAAATGGCCGGCCGGGATGCGGTCGGGTATCGCCCCTGCAAGGGCCTTGAACACCGCGTCAACCGAACCCGGAATTGGGCTCGCCCAATCCGCCATTGCCGCCGGATATTTGGCCATCATAATCGAGCCTTCGGGCACGATGGCCTTCAGCGCCCGGAACGATCCTTCGTTGGCCGGTTCGACCGGCGTGGTCAGGCCCTTGTATGCGATGTAAGCTCCGGCGAGCGTGCGCGAGTTATTGTTGCCTGACGTTTGCGCCGAGGTGCCAGTGAAGTCGATGGTCATATCGCTGCCGGAGATGGTGACCTTGACGTGGACGTGGACCAAGGGTTCCTTCGCATCAGGCGCATCGATGTAATTGTCAGCCTCGTAAACGCCGTCTGGTATGGTTTCGACCACTGCCCGACATTTGCGTTCGGTTTCCGAATAGATGACCTCCAGCGCCCCATTGATAGTTTCGACGCCGTAGCGTTTGTAAACCTCTTCGAGCCGGCGCTCCGCGAGCCGGCACGCGGCGATCTGCGAACGCAGATCGCCCATCGCAGCTTGCGGAAAACGAATGTTGTCGGCGATCATCTGCAACAACTTCTCGTCTGGCTTGCCGGCTTCGTAGATTTTCAGCTGATTGATCTGCAACCCTTCGGACCACGGATCAGTCGAGCCGAGCGCACCGAAGCCGGTCGAGAGGCCACCTACGTCCACCCAATGGGCTCGAACGGCCGGAAACGCCGTCAGTTTCCCTTCGAAGAAGAATGGCGTGTAGATGACGATATTATTGAGGTGCTGGCCGGCAACCGCCTGATGGTTGGTGATCAACACGTCGCCGGGTGAGAATCCATCCAGCCCATAGCGTGCCACGCCGTCTTTGATCACCACACCCATGTCGGCGATGAAGTGAGACACACCACCGATGTTCTGCGAAATCAGTGTTCCTTCGGTGTCCAGAAGCGTGCAACTGTAGTCGCACACTTCGTAGATCATCATGTTGTACGAAGTGCGCTGCAGGTCGTAGGACATTTCATTGGAAACGGCCGGAAACGCGTTTCTAATCACCTCAAGCGTGACCGGATCGAGGCGCTTGCGTAGGTCCTGACTCATCGGGGTTTGAATATTCACTGCAGCGTTCCCACCTGAATGATGATTTCTCCGGTGCCCGCAATCTTGGCAACATCGCCTGCGAACAACACCGTTGTCGACCCGTATTCTTCAATCAAGGCCGGGCCGGCGATTTCTGCCCCGGCCCCCAACGCATCACGCGCATAGACGGGGCAATCCTCGAACCTGTCGGCACTCTGAAGACACACCTTGCGAATAGTCCGCGGCTTCGGCCGCGCCCCGGCCGAGAGGACCGGCATCTTGAGTTTTTGCCTGAGGCCGCGCGCTGCCAGCCGCACATTCACCATCTCCAACGCCTCGTTGGGCGCGGCGTGGCCAAAGCTGCGGTCGTGAATGGAGTCGAATCGGTCCCGGATCGTCTTCAGCGCAGCAGAGGCTACCTCGTCCTCCGAGACGGGTACCTTGATAGAGAATTCTTGACCCTCATACCGAAGATCGAGATACCGTTGGAAGGTCATCGCGTCGTCGGCCACGCGCTCGCCCTTCAGCATCTGCTCGGCTTCAGTGAGCGTCTCGGCGAAGATGCGTTTAAGTTCATTGAAGTCGAGCTTGCTGAGCGGCGAAAGATAGGTACGCACGTAATCGTGTCGGATATCGCTCATCAACATGCCGAATGCGGAGAAATGCGACGGCAGCACCGGGATAATCACGGTCGGGATATGAAGCTGTCGAGCGATCGCTACCGCATGTATCGGACCGGCACCACCCATTCCCACCATAACGAAGTCGCGCGGATCGAACCCGCGCTCGACCGAGACGCCGCGGACCGCGAGCGACATTTTGGCTACCGCGATCTCGACGACGCTCAACGCGGTGGCCACCGCATCGAGGCCTAGTGGCTTGCCCAGTTCGGCCGCCGCGGTCATGGCCGCGTCGCGATCCAAAGCCATCTCGCCGCCGAGGAAGCTGTCGACACCAATCCGACCGAGAATGACGTTGGCGTCGGTCACAGTCGGCTTGGTGCCGCCCCGACAATAACAGATCGGCCCGGGCGCGGCGCCGGCGCTTTGTGGACCGACCTTGAGCGCGCCCACTTCGTCGATCCAGGCGATGCTGCCGCCGCCGGTGCCGACTTCGACGATGTCGACCACCGGCATCATGGCCGGTTGGCCGTCAGCGTAACCGCCAATGTAATAGCCTTCGGCGACCGAGGGCTCGCGGCCGTGGACCAAACTGGTCTTGGCCGTGGTGCCACCCATATCGAAGGCGATCGAGTTTTCGTAGCCCAGATTGGCGCTGATCTCGGCAGATGCAATCACACCGCCGACCGGCCCGGACTCCATCATCGCCACCGGCACACGCTTTGCCGTATCGGCCGACATCAAGCCGCCATTTGACTGCATGATCAGAAGCCGACCACCGAACCCATCGTGCTCCAGCAGGGTTTCTAGATTGGAGACGTATTTGCTGGTACGCGGACCGATATAGGCATTAAGCGCGGTGGTCGAGATGCGCTCATACTCTCCCGATTTGCGCACAATCTCGTGCGACATCGTGATGAACTTCGATGGCGCGATTTCACGCAGGATATCACCCATCCGGATCTCATCGCCTGGATCCCGATAGGAATGCAAAAAGCAGATAGCGACAGCGTCGGCGTTCTTGGCGAGCACCTGTTTGGCCACTTCGCGTGCTTGCGCTTCGTCAAACGGAATGAGCGCCTCTCCCCACGCGGTCGTGCGCTGGTTGACTTCGAACGTGAGTTCCGCTGACGCCAGCGGCTCCGCGCGCTGAAATAGGATATTGTAGGATTCCGGGCGGTTGCCGCGGGCGATCTGATAGACATCACGGGTGCCGCGCGTGACGATCAGTGCGGTTCGCGCACCGGTTCGTTCGATTGCGGTATTGATGGCGACGGTCGAGCCGTGAACAAAGCTCTCGACTTGCTTCAGGTCAAGCATGGCTTTGCGCACGCCATCGAGAACACCGGTGGCAAAATCGGGCGGTGTCGAGAGGCATTTCGCTTGAAGGATACGGCCCGTTTCCTCGTCGAAGGCGAGAAGATCGGTGAATGTTCCGCCGATATCGACGGCCACATTGAATTGCTTCAAAGCCACGACTCCCTTTACTCTCCGGTGATGCCCGCTTTGCGCGCCGCCGCCTTGTACTCCGCGACCGCATCGGCAATGCGCTTGTGAAATTCTGCTGGCGTCGTCGCGATCGGCTCAACCGCGATTGCCTTGAACTTTTGCTGCACGTCCGGCTGCTTGAGTATTTCCCCAACTGACTGATTAATCTTGGTGGCGATCTGCGCGGGAAGACGCGCAGGCGCCAGCAGGCCGGTCCAGGTTAACAATTCGAAGTTCGGATAGCCGGACTCCGCAACGGTCGGGACGTCGGGAAATTCCGCCAGACGTTCCTTCCCGGTCATCGCCAGCGGAACGAGCTTGCCCGCGCGGACCAGCCCGAGCGCGGCACCAACCGGCGAGATGACGAACTGTACGCGGCCACCAACGGTATCGGCGAGCGCCTCGGGCGGCCCTTTATACGGTACGTGCTGCGCCTGGATACCGACCGCGTCATCGAACATCACAGCGGCGAACTGCATGAAACTGCCGACGCCTGCTGAGCCGAAGTTGAGCTGATTGGGCTTCGATTTGGCAAGCGCGACAAACTCCTTTAGCGAGTGAACGCCCAGTTCGGGCGCCACCAGCACCCAGTTCGGCGCTATCGACGTCATCGCCAATGCGGTGAACCCGTCCACCGTATCGTAAGGCACCTGAGGATTAAGCGCCGGGACTACTGCATGGGCATTGGTGATCGACATCAGCGTGTAGCCGTCGGGATCAGCGTCGGCGACGTAGCGCGCCGCTATCGCGCTACCGGCGCCCGGACGGTTTTCGACGATGACCGGCTGCTTCCATATTTCCGAAAGCTTCGGCGCAAGAATCCGCGCCGTGATGTCGGGAGCGCCACCGGGCGTGAATCCGACAATGATGCGGATCACGCGATTGGGGTAGTCCGAGGCCGCGTCCTGAGCGAAAACAACGGCAACCATTGGGATGCAGAAACAAGCAGCGACAAGAAACGCTGTCATTTTGCCGCGACTTATTGTACGCAATGCGCACACTTTTGTTTGCCCTCTCCGATCCAGGGCGAGTTAGTCGATGGCCGTCGACGCTGTCAATCCGAAAGTTCGAGCTAGTTGACAGCAAATGGACGCGACCTCAGACTGACTGAAAGAGGCGTGCGCAATGCGCACACTGCGCCAAGAACAGGACGATGAGTCGCCGTTATATGCGGCCCGCTGGGGAGGACTTCGTGAGCGAACCGGACCGGCGGAAATTTGCGCGGCTCGCTCTTGGCAGTGCGGCGGTGGCGGCACTGTCGCTATCGGCTACTGATAACGCACGGGCGCAGACTTGGCCTGCTCGCCCGGTCATGCTCATTGTGCCCTACCCGCCCGGCGGCGTGGCCGATCCGGAGGCGCGGATCGTCTCCGCCGCGCTGTCGGTCACGCTGGGCCAATCCTTCGTGGTGCAGAACAAGCCCGGCGCCGCCGGAGCGATTGCTACTGAGTTCGTCGCGCATGCGCAGCCGGACGGCTACACTTTCCTTTTTGCCACATCGGCGCAAATCACGATCCTGCCGCTGACGCAGCACGTCGGCTACACCTTGAAGGATTTGAAGCCGGTGAGCGCCATCGCCGAAGGGCCGATGGTGCTCGGCATCAGCAGCAACCTGCCCGCGGACAATCTCAACGACTTCATCGCGCTCGTTCGCGCCAATCCCGGCAAGTACAGCTATGCATCCGGCGGGACGGGGTCAGTCGGCCACCTCGTCAGCGCGGCGTTCGCAAAAAGAGTGGGGCTGGATATGGTCCATATACCCTATCACGGCGGCGGCCCGGCGGTGCTCGATTTCTTGGCTGGCCGCGTTGCCATGTACTTCGGAAATGCCGGAGAGCTGATGCTCCACCGCGATGACAAGCATATTCGCCTCATCGCGGTTTCCGGCGAGCGGCGTATGTCGCTTCTGCCGGACATGCCGACGATCGCAGAGTTCTTGCCTAACTTCATCATGACAGCATGGCGCGGTTTCGTTGTGCCTGCGGGCACTCCTCAACCCATCATCGAAAAGGTTAGCGGTCTAATCCAACTTGCTTCAAAGGATCCCGCAGTAGCGGCCGAGATTTCCAACCTCGGCGATCAGGTATTGACCACGACGCCCGTACAGCACGCCAGGCTGATCGCAAATGAACAAAAGGCTTATGCCGACGCAATCGCCGCGGCGGGGCTCGAACGCGAGTGAACCGGCAAGAAGACGGCCGCCAAGGGCCGTGCGTCGCGGCGAGATGACTTGGCAAGAAGTTTGCGAGCGGGTGTTTGGAACTGACGAATGAGTGCGGCCCGAACAAAATCGCAGATGGCGCCGAGAAACGGCGACAGGGATCTCGTGGCCGGCTTGGCCAATGGCTTGCGTGCCATTGAGGCATTTTCTTCTCATCACAAATTAATGACGGTCGCCGAGGTTGCGCGCCAGACCGGCTTTACGCGAGCGGCAACCCGCCGCTACCTGCTCACGCTCAGGGCGGCCGGCTACGCCGAGTTCGACGGCAAGCGATTTCAACTCACCTCTCGGGTTCTACGGTTGGGTCACGCCTACATTTCCTCGGTGCCGTTGCCGCAAATTGCTCAGCCCATCGTCGAAGAGCTGGGACATAAGACCGAGGAATCGATTGCATTTTCCGTGCTGGAAGGCGCCGAGACGCTGACCATCGCCTCCTCGGCGCCCCGGCGGATCGTAGGCATTTTCACCCGCGTCGGCACACATTTGCCGGCATTATCGACGTCCACCGGCCGCGTTGTTCTTGCCGGCCGCAGCGACGAGTTCATCGAGCAGCTGCTGCGCGTTACGGCAATCGAGAAGCTGACTTACAAGACAAAAACTTCGCCGACGGAAATTTGGGACGAAATTCGGCGCATCCGCAAACAAGGCTATGGGCTCAATGATGAGGAGGTGGAGGTCGGCCTGCGTGTTATCGCCGTTCCCGTGTTCAATTCTGCGGGCATGATCGTAGCATCGCTTTGCGTCAGCACGTATTCTGGACGCTATAAGGTCGACCAGCTCAAGCGAAAGTTTCTCGACGACCTTCTGGCGGCGAGCGAGCGGCTGCACAAACTGATCTGAACTCAATCGAGACCGCCACGCCGGCTCCCTATGCACAAGTGGTGCACAGGCATTGTTCTAGGGTGCGCGCTATGTTACTGTAATATCAATGTATTTGTGCGCTTTGCGCACATCGCTGCAAAACGACCTGTGGGAACGTCCCAATTATATCAGGAGCAAGGCGATGCGAATCCTCAACTGCCACGTACATTGGTTACCGCGTTCCGTGTTCGAGGATTTGTGCAAGCGCAAAAAGGGATACCCACGGGCCGAACGCAACGCCACCGGCGGCTACAATCTTTACGCCACTTACGGGAATGTCGGTGTTGGCGGCTGGGGCCGCAATGTTTGGTTCGATCTCGACGACCACCTGCGCCACATGGACTCAACCGGACACGAAATCGATTTTATCTGTTCGCTTGGCCCGTTTTCGACGTTCTTCTCCGAAATACCCCTCGCCGAAGGCATCGCTTATTCGCAGATGTATAACGACGAGATGGCCGCCGCACAGCGCAAACACGCGGGGCGCGTGTGGGCGAGCGGCGTGGTGCCGCTGCAGGACACCAATGCGGCCATCGACGAACTCGACCGCACGATCAACAAGCTCGGCCTGATTGGTGTCAATATTCCCGGGTCGATTGGCAAGGACAGCCGGATCGATCATCCACGCCTTGAGCCGTTCTACGATCGCATCGAGCAGCTCGGCGTTCCGCTGTTCATCCATCCGACTGACAACAACTTCATCGAGATGTTCGAGGACTACGAGGGTGCGCTTCACCTCGCTCTGGGCCGCACCTTCGATGTAAGCCTGACCGGACTGCGGTTGATCTTATCCGGCATTGTCGAACGTCATCCGAAATTGAAGATTTTCATGTCGCACACCGGTGGGGCGCTGCCCTATCAGGCCGGCCGGCTCGACAAGAGCTGCGAGGCGGTCAACCTACCGAAAGACCCCAGCGTCTATTTGAAGACGTTCTACACCGACACAGTGACGCCGCATGCACTCGGCGTGAAATGGGCGATCGAGTTCTTCGGCATCGATCACATCATGTTTGGCGACGACTATCCGTGCTGGAAGACCGAGGATGCGATCCAGGTGGTGGAAGAACTCGGCTTGTCGAAGACGGACAGGGAAAAGATCTTCGGCCTCAATGCCCGGCGCCTCTTTAATCTGCCAGAGCCGGCCGTCAAAAAGGTGAAAGAAGCTGCCTTCGCGTAAAGTGGGTCGTCCCACGCAAGCGGTTGGGCTGTGACGGCCTCCAAGATTGCGGGCGCACTGCTCGCCGTGTTGATCTGCAGCACGCTGGAGGGGGATGGCGGATCTGCTGCGGCTCAGTCGCCTGTGTCAACGTGGCCATCAGCGCCCGTCGCCATCGTCGCCAGCACGCCCGTAGGTAGCCGCCAAGATATCGCGACGCGGCTAGTCGCGCAGGCGCTCAGCGCCGCGTTCAAGCAGCCTTTTACCGTTGAAAATCGACCGGGCGGCAATGGCATAGTGGCGGCCCGCGACGTGGCGCACGCCAGACCAGACGGCCAAACCCTTTTGAGTTCTGGCAATAGCCCAATCGCTGCGAATCCGTTCTTGTTCAAATCGCTGCCATACGATCCCGCCAAGGATTTTACCGCGATCGCCATGATCACCGACGGCAACCCGCTGGTCCTGGCGGTGAATGCTAACCTGCCGGTGCGTAGCCTCCCGGAATACGTAAATTATGCGAAGGCGCATCCGAATGGGCTCAGCAACGCGGGCTTTGGCCAACTTGCTTGGATTATGGGAAGCGTGCTCGACAAGGCGGCCGGCATCGAGACGCTGCAAGTGAGGTACACGAGCCTCGCTCCATCGCTGACCGACACGATCGAAGGTCGCACCACCAGCACCATCACAACACTAGACTCAGTCCAGCCCTACGTTTCGTCCGGCAAGCTCAGGCTCATCGTCACCGTCGGCCGAGAGCGCTTTCCGACCATTCCAGATGTGCCGGCGGTCGAGGAAATCTATCCTGGTATCGCCATGGAAGGCTGGTTTGTGCTGCTCGGTCCCGCCGGCATGGCCAAGGATATCGCGGAGCGGATGAATGCAGCGGCCAACGCCTATCTGCAGAGGCCGGACGTGCAAACGCAGATGCTTGGGCTCGGTTCAATCGTCCACGGCATCAAGACGCCCGAACAGGTCGCAGCCTTCATGCGCGACGAAACGGCACGTTGGGGAAAAATCTTGACCGGTCTCGAGATCGAACCGCAATAACGTCCCACGGGTGATCACGCAGGCGCAATTCTCTCTCTTGCAACCATTGGGACCAGGAGGCTGCAATGCTCGGGATGCTCTCCTGCGGCGCGGGACGTTTAGGTTTGCTTTGCGTAATTCTGTCGATCTGCCCCGTAGCAACGTCACGCGCGCAAAGCATGGATTCCCTTTATGAGAAGGCGAAGCTAGAAAAGACCGTGTCGCTCTATGGCGCAGGTCCGTCGGATCCGTTCAAGCGCTGGATCGAGGATTTCCAGAAAAAATATCCGGGCGTCGCCGTCAACTTCACTGGCGGCTTAAGCAATCTTCTCGATAAGAGGATCGATCAACAGCTCGCCGACAAGTCAATGGAAGCCGACGTCGGTATTTTCCAGACCATCCAAGATTTTGTGCGCTGGAAGAAAGCGGGTGTGCTGATGCTGTTCAAGCCCGAAGGATCCGAGGCGATCGACCCGGCGTTCAAGGACGAGGACGGCGCATTCACGACCGTCTCCGTCAATATGGTCACCTACGCCTACAACACGCAGACTGTGGTCGCGGACGACGTTCCGAAATCTGCGCTCGATTTTTTGAAGCCAATGTTTCGGGAAAAGCTCATCACCACGGACCCGAGCGATGACGATGCCGGCATGATGGCGTTCCATGCCATTATCGACAAATACGGCTGGAGCTACATGGATAAGTACATGACTCAGAAGCCGCGCTTCACCCGCGACGGCCACGCCACCGTCTCGAACGCCGTGGCCACGGGCGAGATGCTAGCAACGTTCGATTCAACATCGACCACCCCCCGCCTCATCCGTGAGGGCAAGCCGATCCAGCTACTGCTGTCGCAGGACGACCCAACGCCATTGTTCCTAGTGTCCGGCGCTATTTTCAAAGATGCACCACACCCGAATGCCGCAAAGCTCTTCCTCGACTGGTATCTTTCTCCCGAGCAGCAGAGCCGCAATGGCGCCTTCTCGCCACGTTCCGATGTGGCGCCGCCACCCAGCTGGCAGCCGCTCTCGAGCTACAATCTCGACCGCAGCTTCCGGGTGCTACACTCGGACCCGACCCGCCTCGCTGAGTTGAAACAGCGGTTTACGGACTACGTCGAGCGCCATTGAGGCGGAGGAATGCAGTCCAACTGGACAAGTCATAACGACGCTGCCAATAAGACACCCAAATCTCCCATTCGACTTGAAAAGCGCGGCTACGAAAACTATTTCGCTGGAGATTCGGCCCTTCTTGCCCACTCCCGGCGCGATACAGTCAGGCCCGATCCGGCTTAGTGATGGATATTGCTACAGACGCCGATACCCGTTCGCAAACGATTCCAGAGCCACCTTCTGAAGATCACGGAGCGGACACCGGGCCGGCGCCACATCGCCCGTTGGTGTTCGCGGCGGCGCTGTCCACAATCTTCATGGCAGCCATCGAAGGAACGATTGTCGCCACCGCCATGCCGACAATTGTCGGCGCGCTGGGCGGCATCGATCTCTTCACCTGGATTTTCGGCGCTTACCTGCTGACGCAAGCAATCCTGATTCCGATTTATGGACGCCTGTCCGACCTCTACGGCAGAAAGCCGGTTCTGCTGTTCGGGATCGGTGTCTTTCTTGTCGGATCCGCACTGTGCGGGCTGGCGTGGAATATGATTTCACTGATCGCGTTTCGCATCGTGCAGGGCATCGGCGCCGGCGCGCTGATTCCGGTCTCACAAACCGTGGTCGCCGACATCTATAGCGGAGAATCCCGCGCCAGAATGCAGGGCTACATTTCCAGCACCTTCGGCAGCGCCGCCATCATCGGCCCGATGATCGGAGGACTGATCGCGACTCACGTGAGCTGGAAAGCAATTTTCTGGATCAATATCCCGTTCGGGATCATCGCCGCTTCGCTGTTGACCATCGCGCTGAAGGAAGAGGTGAGTAAGCGACGCCACCAAATCGACTACATCGGCGCGGCGCTGATGGCATCGGCGACCGCGATCGTC
>Ga0209006_10003973_pt1 | contig 13487 bp, 16 predicted proteins | sample JacPin_JW_Ref_O2_FD_188567 | JGI IMG/M metagenome (GOLD analysis project Ga0209006, IMG submission 188567) | Forest soil microbial communities from Algoma, Ontario, Canada - Jack Pine, Ontario site 1_JW_Ref_O2 (SPAdes) (version 2) | ecosystem: Environmental > Terrestrial > Soil > Boreal... | reverse complement strand
ATCGGCGGCTTGTTCCTGGGCGAATCGCTGTTTCGCATCGCCAGCCTGCTGCTCGAGACCGGCCAGAACGGCAGTCCCAGCGCCTGGCGTGAGTGGGCGGCAGCGGCCATTTCACCGCCCACGGGGCTCAACCGCGCAGTGTTCGGTGATCGCTTCCGCGGTGTGTTCCGCAGCTACGACCCCGCGGTGTTCACGCGGGTCGATCTTGGCATGCGCCTCACCCCTCACTTCAGTTCAAACGTCAATGTCAATGCCGACCCTACCGCACCACCTTCTTTGCAGACGCTCAAGCGCAAAGAAGGGAGCGCGGACTTCACCATGAGTTACGGCTTGCCCGGCAAACCGGACTATGCCTATGACCGTCCGTTCGATTACTTCCAGTTCGAGTTCGTCGCGTCCACCGCCACCACGGAATTGGCGAAAAGGTTGTTGCCCTTGCGATCGCCCCCATAATAATTCGCTGCGGGACCGCCCATGGGCATGTAAACCACTCCGCGCTTTTCGTCCACCGTGATGGCGTAGGACCACATATTATTGCCGGAGCGCTTCCAGTTGCCTTCCTTCCAATCGTCGTGGCCTACTTCGCCGGGCAACGGAACGGCGTGAAAATCCCAAAGCTTTTTGCCGGTCCGCACATCGTAGGCGCGCGAATCGCCGGGCATGCCGCCTGGCAGTTCGTCCTGTTGATGGAGATGCTCCTCGCCGGGACCGAACATGTTCATTCCTACTAGAATTACGTTCTTGTATATGGTCGGGACGCCTGCGAAGGGAACGTCCATCGTCAATTCGCCTTCGTTGCCAAAGCCCGGATCGATCTTCCCAGTCTTCGCGTTCAGCGCCACCATTTTGTGACCGGTGAGGAAGAGGATGCGCGGGGGATTCTCTTTGTCGCCTGGCCAATAGGACACTCCGCGTTGTGAAGCCGCGCCGCTCTTCAATTCATATCGCCAGACTTCGGCGCCTGTTTCCGGATCCAGCGCCACCACGCGATTGCCGGCCGGCAAATACATGACGCCGTTCACCACGATGGGCGTGACTTCGTTCATCGTTCCCGCCGCTGGACTGTTCGCATCGGGGCGCAGCCGGTAGGACCAGGCTTGGGCGAGCTTCGATACGTTGTTGGTGTTGATCTGTTTCAACGCCGAATAGCGGGTTGCCGCCAGATCGCGATTGTAGCTAGGCCAATCCGACGCCGATTGCGCGCTGGCGAGCTGAGCGAGGAGGGCCGGAGCGAGGATGATGGTCCAATGAGAATTCATGCCGTTCGCTGAGTATATCAACGTTTTTGAGGGTGCAAGCGCAGTGTGGCGCACGCACTCTTGCGTGCCGTGTTCGCACTCTTGCGAACACATTGAATGAAGACCTGGCGTTCACACGAGTGTGAACGCGGCACGCAGGAGTGCGTGCGCCACAACGTCTTCATGGCTTCTTTATGCCTCTAAATGCGTTTGTCGATAAACTTGAAAACTGAGATGTTGTTAAACGGGTTCGCAATCGTACTCATGGCCGCGTCGATTCGGGTAAGCCCCACGGCCATCGCGGCGGACGCCAGCGTCAACTACTGCTTGGCCCGCGTGCGTGGGCTCGACCCCGAACGTCTACCGCAGGCCTACCTGGTGCTGCGGCTCACCGTCAAAGTTTCCTATCGCAACGCAGGCAACCGCCCCTTGATTCTGCCTTTGAAGCGCGAAAGAACCATATACACCGCGCTCACACCAGGATCGATGAACGTTTTTAAGGAAGGCCTCGGTCTGTTCGATCCAATTCCCAAGGCGATGGAGCAACTTCCGCCCGACGTAAGCCCCGACAGTCCCATCGATCCGAAGAACGACGTCTTCGCCGTGATTCCAGCCGGGGGCGAGATGACGCCGCCGCTGGTGGAAGAGATCACGATGCCGGTGAGCCGCAAGGGTGTGTTCCGGCGGTATCCCGATCTGCGAGGCCACCGGGTCTACGTGAAGCTACGGTTTGAGCACCAGAAACTATCAGCCGCGCTCGATGCTAATTTGTCCGACCGTTGGTCACGCTTTGGTGTGCCCTGGAGCGGCACGCTGACCACCAACACGATCCTGATCGACGTGCCGGCGGACCCGCAAGCGGCGCCCTGTAAAGATAACTACACGCCAGCCCACTCGGCTGCGGGTCTGGGCGACGACAAGTAAACGCTCGCCGCGGACCTTCCGGATTTTACCGGCAACTGGAAGATCGATCCATCCGACTCGCTACACTACTAAAATGAGCAATCGCACCAGTATCGAAGTACCCGGCCTGGAACATGTGAATCCGATCCCGAATGCCAGCCGGGTGGGTCCTTTTCTTATGAGCGGCGGAATTTTCGGAAAGGATCCGGGCACCGGAAACGTGGCGCAGGGAGTGGAAGCGCAATGCGAGCAGATGTTCGCCAATGTGCGAAAAGTCCTGCAAGCGGGCGGCGCGGCGCCGGAGGACGTGATCAAGTTAAACGTGTGGCTGAAAGACATGGCGAACCGGCCTGTGGTCAATAAATATTGGGTGCAGATGTTTCCCGACCCGCATTCGCGCCCCGCGCGGCACACTTTTGCGACCCCGGATCTGCGCGATCCTTTGCTGGTGGAGTGCGAGATCGTGGCGGTGATTCCGGACAAAAAGTGAGACTGGCCAGCTTCCACGCGCGCGGCAAAGATCGGATTGGAATTCTATACGGCGGCGCTACTCTGATCGAGATTTCCGGTGTGCACAGCATGCTGGAACTCATCGAAACGGGGCAGCAAATTCGGGAATCGGCCGACACATATTCGGTTGAGGAGGTTGCGTGGCAGGCGCCCGTGCGCCGTCCGTCGAAAATTTGTTGCCTGGCGCTGAACAATAGCGCGAACAGCGACCGCATCCTGCAAGGGCCGAAGCATCCGGCCATGTTCATCAAGCCCGCCAGTTCCCTGCTAGGCCACGGCGGCGACATTGAATGCAAGCCGCACTATGGCCGAGTGCATCCGGAGCCGGAGCTGGCGGTGGTGATCGGCAAGACGGCCAAGAACATCGCCGCGCCCGAGGCCTACGATTACGTTTTCGGCTACACCATCCACAACGACATTACGTCGCCCACCATGCGCGCCGAAGACACTTTTCATTACCGCGCCATTCATCCCCAGGCCGGCGATCCCAAAGCGATTGAATACGTGGATACCTGGGTCAGCTATCCGGGCCGTTACAAATGCTGCGACACGTTCGCGTGCATGGGTCCCTGGCTGGTTACTAAAGATGAAATTGCCGATCCGCACAACTTGGCTGTGTCGTGCAGTCATAAGGGCCAACTGGTCACCGAAGACAACACTGAAAATCTGTTCTACAAAATTCCGGAAGTGCTCGCGTTCCTATCCAGCCACCTGACGCTGCTCCCAGGCGATATTGTTTCCATGGGCACGGCGCTGAAGAAATCGGCGCAAGGCGGCGCGGTGCAGAATGTCGATCTGAATAAGCTGGGCGGTCCGGTGTCGGTGACTATCGAAAAGATCGGTACGTTAACCAACGATGTGATCCACGTATAGACGAAGGCGCGTTATTTTTTGTTGGCGCCGCCCTCGCCCTCGGTGTAGTGCTTGAGGTCCCGCTCGCCTTCCACGCATGCCAGTTCCATGATTTCGTAATCCGGTCGCGTGATGCGCGTGATCGGGAAGGCGATGGTCCAGGGGCGAGTAAACGTCTTCGGATCTTCGATAGTGGCTTTATAGCTGATGGTATTCGCGTCCACGGGAGTGTAGCGCTCCACAACATGGATGGCATCGCTATGGAAATTGCCCGCCATATCGAACCAGGTTTTGTCGTTCTGATTGGTAACGTCCACCACCAGGGTGTCGCCGTCCCAGCGGCCGCGAGAATCGCCATCAAAAGTCTTGATGTCGGCGGGTAGATGCGGACGGCCGTCGGTGGGAATCACACGATAAGCGTGGAAATTCTCAAATAGAAACAGGACATAGTGGGCGGGCTGCAAAATCTGGAATCCAAACGGCGCGTAGACCTGGCGCGGAATGCCGGAGAGAAAGCATTGCGCCTCCGGGTCGTCGTACATGTGGTGCGCGACCAAATCCTGCTTGCGCTGCGCCGCCGCGGGCAAATAAGGAATCTTGCCGTCTTTCGGATCGACAATCACGCCTTTGCCGGGCCGAATCCCGTAGACCTCTTTCAGGTGGTCTTCCACATCGTAAGCGGCGGCGCCTCCGGGATTGCGAACCTCCCAAACACCTTGAAAATCGGGCTTGCCGTCGGTGCCGCGCGGCATAGGCCCGGCCTTTACGGCCGGCTTCTCTATGTTCCTCTCCTGGGGACCGGGCGTCTGCGCGAGGGCGGTTATCGATAAGAACAATCCGAGGAGAATGGTTTTCATTTGCTGGGTTCCTCGTAGGCGTAACAATCGTATTCCATCAACTGAAGATTCTTCCCGGTCTGGCGATACAACGACAGGCTGATCTTCCAAGGCTTGGTGAATACCTTGGGGTCTTCGATGGTGGCTTCGTAGCCGATGGTATCCGGTCCGGTGCGCGTGTATCGCTCTACGACGTGCAACGCATCGCTATGGAAGTTGCCGGAGGCATCCAGCCAGGTTTGGTCGTTATTATCGCTGACGTCTACCACCAGCGTGTCGCCATCCCAATGGCCGCGCGAATCGCCCATCCAAAAATCCACGTCCTCGGGATGCTTGCCGTCCATCCGAATGAGCCGGTAGGCGTGGACATATTCATACAGGATTGCGACGTCTTTGGTCGTTTGAAAAATCTGAAAAGGAAGGGGCAAGTAGTTAGCCCGAGGGACTCCCGGCAGGAAACATTTGTTGTTTGGATCGGCCGTCGCGCGATTCTGGAAATTCTGCCGCCGCTTGGCCGCCGCTTCCGCTGTGTAAGGGATCTGGCCGCCAACCACGATTCCTAGTCCTGCGGGCATTCCCAATTTCGCGGCGTGCGCCTCAATGTCATAAGACGCCGTGGTCTGCGCCTGCCATATGCCCTGCAAATCGGGCTGGCCGTTGGCGGTTCGGGGCGCGCGATAAGGCTGCGCCAGCGCAGGGATTGCCGCTATCAGCAAAAACAGGGGACGATTGATCAATTGCCAGGACCTCCAACGAGCCAGGAATCGGGCATCCTATCATCTTCCGATTGGATGTCGCAACCGATCATGGTCTCCTGGAAGCAGGAGTACGCCTCGCTAGAATTTGGCGAGAGGCCTAGTACTTAAGAGGAAGGCATGGTACTCTGTCGTTAAAGATCTTTGCGGTTAGGGCCTTACAGGGAGTTAGGGCGATTTTGGTGGCAGTACCCTCATAATCATTCTCCTTTTGGTCGCCGATAAGAAGTGTATGTTCGACAGGCGTATAGAGCCCCGGATGTTATGTGCGGATATGGTGGATGTCCAGTGGAAGGACAAGTCCGGGCGCATTCGCAGAGGCGTGGCCAATCTGGAAGACATCTCACTTTCGGGGGCGTGTCTCCAATTCGACCAGCCCATCCCTTTGCAGACCGAACTGCGAATCACCTACCCCAAAGGCGAGCTTTCGGGCAAAGTCCGGTACTGCGTGTACCGGGAGATTGGCTACTTCCTGGGCATCGAATTTGAACCGGGTTGCAAGTGGTCCGCCCGTCACTTTAAGCCGCAGCATCTGCTGGATCCCCGGCGGCTGGTGGCGCGCAGCGTCAATCGGGCTTCGAAGCTCGCAAATTAAACCGACGATTAGATTCCGGCTCCCTGACGGTCGCGGCCCGGTAACAACACCGGCGGGGTTTGGTAACCTTAGAGGGTCTTAGGCGATCCTTCATGGCTGTTTCCGGAATCAAAGATTCGCTAAAACAACAGGGCGTACGGCTCACGCGTCAGCGCAAGATCCTGCTGGATCTGATCGATCAATCCGGCCAGCATCTGGATGCCGAACGTCTGTTCACGCTGGCGCGCGAAAAGGATCCCAAGCTGAACCGGGTTACGGTGTACCGGACGCTCAAGCTGCTGAAGGCAGGCGGCTTGGTGGACGAGCTGGACCTGATGCATCACTCGGGCGACCAGCACTATTACGAAACGCGGCTGAAACAGGAGCATGCCCACGTGATTTGCCTGCGGTGCGGCAAAATCGAAGAGTTCTTTGGCGATCTGCTGAAGAAGATGCGCGCACAAATTGAGACGGACTTCGGATTTGAGGTCGTGCTGTCGCGGACGGAAGTGGGCGGGTACTGCTCCCACTGCCAGGTGCTGCGCGCGAAGGAATTGAGCGAAACGACGGAGCCGGAGCCGGCCGGGCAACACCAGCGGAGCCGCTAATGTCCTCGCCCAATGGGCCCATCGCGGACCGTACGCCCGCGTTGGCCATCACCAATCCATCCGGCAATCGCAGCCGCGTGGCGATCGATCCACTGCCCTTCCTGATCGGACGCCAAAGCGGCAACAACCTGGTGCTGCGAGACAACCGCATCTCACGGAATCACGCTTCAATTTCGATCGACGACGGCGATTATGTGGTGGAGGATCTGGACAGCCGCCACGGTGTTTTTGTGAACGGCCAGCGGGTGAAGCGCCATCCGCTGAAGGACGGCGACCGCGTCGACTTTGGCTTCCCGGATTCTTACCGGCTGATATTCACGCTGAAGGAAGACGAGCTCAACCAGGTTCTGGGCAAGATGTCGGCGCCGGCGGGAACCGGGGCGAATAATCTCTCCAAGCTGCGGTCGCTGGTGGAGGTGGCACGCGCGCTTCAAAGCTCGTTGTCGACCAACGACGTCCTGGTGGCCGTGGTGGACGCGGCGCTTTCGGTAACGGGCGCCGAGCGCGGCTTCCTGCTGCTCGGATCGGACGACAACCTGGAGGTGAGTGTGGCGCGCGACCGGCGGGGTGCGCCTTTGGACACTGGCGACCTGGGCGTGCCGAGATCGCTGATCAATCGAGCGCTGCGTACCCGGCGCGATCTGCTATCGATGACTTTCGATCCGCTGGGCGCCGACGGAATTCGCCCCGAAATGTCGGTAGCGGACCTGGAGCTGCGCAGCGTGGTGTGCGTGCCGCTGATCCAGGTGCGCACCGGGTCGATGCAGGAGACCGTAGCCACTTCGCTCAATAACACCGTGGGCGTGCTCTACATGGACTCCCGCGGCGCCGCGGCCGATCTTTCGTCCGGCAATCGCGAGATTTTGCAGACCCTGGCGCTGGAAGCCTCCACCATTCTCGAGAACGCGCGGCTGCTCGAAGAAGAGCGCACCAAGCAGCACTTGGAAGAAGAGCTCAATATCGCCCGGACCATCCAAACCGGTTTGTTGCCGAGCGAGCTGCCGACCGAAGGCTGGTTTCGCGCGGTAGGGTCGAGCATCGCTTCGCGCCAGGGGGGCGGCGACTATTTCGACGTGCGCCGAGTGAATCCCGACCTGTATGCGTGCGTCATCGTGGATGTGTCGGGCAAAGGCGTCAGCGCCGCGCTGCTGGCCGCACTGCTGCAGGGCGCTTTCGTTTTCGCGTCCGAAGGCGAGGTGCGAATCGACGATGTCATGGGCAGAGTGAACCGCTTCTTGATCGAGCGCGCGCGGGGCGAGAAGTACGCCACGGTGGTCTACTGCACGGTGAGCCGGCAGGGAGAGCTGCGCTGGTCGAATGCAGGGCATCCCAAGCCGGTTCTGGTACGAGCCAACGGAGAATTGCAATTGCTGGACAGTACCGGCATGCCGATCGGCATGTTGGACGTCGCCGAGTACGAAGTGAAAACCATGCAGCTGCAGCCGGGCGACAAGCTGGTGTTGTTCAGCGACGGTCTCACGGAGGCCGCGAATTCGGACGGCGAGTTCTTCGAAAAGAAAGCGTTGAAGGAATTTCTTTGCGCGCACGCCGGGATCGGCTGTGCCGACCTGCACTCCAAACTGGTGGAGGCGGTAGAAGATTTCAGCGAAGCTTCCGAGCAAGAGGACGACATCACGATGCTGGTGCTGGAGTATCAGCCCTAACACTGGCGCTGCTATAATCGGTCGACAGCGAGGATAATGCCGCGGTTTTTCACCCTGCAACAGGCCGAAAAAGTTCTACCCGACGTTGGATCGGCCATTCTTGAGGCTATTTCCCTGAAAGCGGAATACGAACAGACCGAAGCGGAGCGGGAGAACTTCTCGCAGCGCGTGGCGGTGATGGGCGGCGTGCGGGTGGATCGCGCACAATTTCTGGAGCGAAAAAATCGCCGGGAAGAGGCCGCCCGCGCAGTCCAACAAGCCATCGAGAAGGTTCACGAGTTCGGTTGCCTGGTAAAGGATCTCGACATTGGGCTCATCGACTTTCCGACGCTCTTCCAGGGGCAGGAAGTTTACCTGTGCTGGAAGCTGGGCGAGCCGGGCATTCAATTCTGGCACGGCGTGGACGAGGGCTTCCGCGGCCGCAAGCCGATTGACGCGGGGTTTCTCGAACACCATCGGGGCGAGGTGCCTAACTGAATGTGCGAGAATTGGGGAATTGTCACGGGGAGCACCCAGAGTCACTCGCGCCTCGTAAAATCGCATGCTTCTGAGTAGAGAATTTATCAGCTATCTGTCGCGGCAATTGGTGAAACGGATGACGCCGCAGATCATCGAGACGAGTAGCACCGAATCGGCGGCCGAAATGATCGGCCATCTGATCGAGGAAGAACTGCAGGTGGAGGATCGCCTCAACGACGAAGTGCGCGATCTGCTGAGCCAGTACAGCGATTACATGCGGCGTGAAAGCGTCAGTTATCAGGAGATGTTCCGCCGCATCAAGAACACGCTGATTTCGCAGCGCAAGGTGATTCGGGCATCGGGCCGCGATACCGGCGACAACATGAAGCTGTCGCGCGACAAGATCAACGATATCTCGCACAAGATGGTGGCCGCGTTTCGCAAGTCGCGCGAGTTTCGGCTGAAGAAGGATCCGAACGACGTGCGGCTGGAGATTGTGCATTCCATGACCGAATTGCTGGGAGTGGAAGAGAAAGTGGACCGCGCGGCGCGCACCAAGATCCGCTCGCAGAAGAAAGAGATCCCCGAGGGCACCGAGGAGTGGGATCTGCTGCATCGGCGATACTATGCCGAAGAGTTGAAGAAATTCGGCATCGACTTTACACGCTGAGAGCCAGCGGTTAGGTATTCGAGTATCGATCGAGTGACGGTCAATTCCCGTGCGGCGGGTCGGTATGCGAACCGGACGTCTCCGGCGTCACTTCCTTCGCGGGTTCATCGGGCGGCGGCGCGGTGGAATCGCGCAGGCTCCGGATGCGATCATGCGCTTGCTGCACTTCCTCGAACTGCTTCTGAATGATGGAAGCAATTTCAGGAGGCAGAGACTTTCCGAGCGCGGCTCGATAGGTCTTGAGAGTCCAATCCTCGCCGCGCTCGGCTTCCACCAGGATGCCGTGAACGTCATGCCCGGTGAGCAGACCTTTGAGATTGATCCAGCTGGCATAGAGCACGCCGCCCAGTCCCTGCGGGTTGATGGTCTCAAATCCCAGCGCCTTGACCGCGCCTTGCAATTCGGTGGCGAACTGGGCACGCTGCGCGGAGTAGCGTTCGAACAACTCCTTGATGGCGGGCTCTTTCACGGCCTGTGCCGCGCCGCGAAAGCCTTGCTCGCCATCCCGACAAACAGTAATTACGTCGTGAACCGCTGTCGCATAGTCCTGTAGTGTGCCGGGCATCGCTGGTACTCCCACACGTTAGACCGCCGGGAGGCGCGATAGTTTCCGAATTGAAATCCTAGGAACCAGGCGTCTTTTCGAGCTGCTGTCTGGCCCAGACGCGGTTCGGATTCAGTTCGAGCGAATGCTCAAATGCCTTCTGCGCTTCGGCCGGCTGATTGGAACGGCGTAGCGCAATACCCAACCACAGCCAGGCGTCCGCGTTCTTCGGATTCAGATCCAGGGCTTTGCGGAAATCCTTGATGGCCAGCTCGACTCCCCCGCCGAAGGCCTGCGGCAGATAATAATTCCCTACGCCATGGCTCAAGTACGCCATAGAAGACTTGGGGTCCAGTTCGATGGCTTTGTCCACCGAATCCAGCGCGCACTTGCCATATTTCAGCCCAGCCAAGGAACTGCTGGAGACCATCTGGCCGCACAGCGTCCCAAGAATCCGTTGATACTCGGCGGAGTCCGCCTTCAGGCTAACGGCCTTGGTGGCGGCGTCCATGCCGGCCTGGGCCGCGCTCTTGGCGGCGGCTTTATCATGCAATTCGATGGCGACTTCGGCCGAATAAGCTTCGGCTAAGGCGAAGCGATAGTACCCGGCTGCATCGTTCGGTTGCTTATCGGCTGCCGCGTGTGCATCGGAGGCCATCTTTTCCAGCGCGGCGCGATCCTGGTGATCCCGCGCTTTCAACAGATCGGAATCGTCGGGCCATGCGACTGCCGCAACCAGCAATATTGACAGCGATAGGAGGGCCATTCTCATGCTTTAATCTTTTGACGCTCCACCCGCTACAGCGTTGCAACTTTTCGATGAACCAGCAAAAAATAGAGCGCTAACACAGTAAGAAGAACGCCGTTCCAGGTGAGTACCACGGGCGCCGAAAATTGTTTGATCAGCGCCCCAACTACCAGGCTCCCAACCGGCATGCCTCCCCGAAAGGCGACGTTCTGGACGCTGATCACTCGTCCGCGCATGTTGTCGGGCGCGATCAACTGCACCAGAGAACTGATGCTGGTGAAGACGGCCAGAAGCAGAGCTCCTGAGATAAAAATGAGAAAGCAGCTCAATACAAAATTCCGGGAGATTGCGAAGCCGCCGATGAAGACGCCGAGCCCGAGCAGCATCAGCAGCACCAGACGGCCCATGTGTTTATGTTTTCCAAGCGCCGCCACCATCAGAGCGCCACAGATGGATCCGATCCCCGAGCACACCAGGAAAACGGTATAAAGCTTCGGCCCTCCGTGAAAGACATCCTTGGCGAAAACCGGCAGGAAAACGATCAACGGGAATGCCAGCAGCGTCATCATGAACGCCAGGACAATGAGCGCTTCCATGGTGCCTTGGTTACGGATGAAATAGAATCCCTCCTTCATGCTGGTCAATACGGATTCACGGCTTTTGGTGGGCACGAAGTGGGGATGGATAATGAGAAGCGAAATAATCACAGCGACGAAGGAAACGGCGTTGAGACCGAAGCACCACGCAGCGCCCAGAAACGCCAGTGCCACACCGCCCACAGTGGGGCCAAGCACGCGCGCGACATTGAACTGAATGGAATTCAGCGCGATTGCATTCGGCAGATCTTCCGTTTTTACGAGTGTCGGAATGAGCGCCGAGTAGGCTGGTCCGCCGAACGACTGCGCGGTGCCGACGAGGAACGAAAGCGTCAGGATGTGCCATATCTTGACGACGCCGGTGGCAAACAGGATGGCCAGCAAGATAGCACAGGCCATCTGCACGAATTGCGATCCAAGCAGCAGCTTCTGCCGCTCGGTGCGGTCGGCGAAGACGCCCCCTACCAGAGAAAATAATACGATCGGAATGCTGCCCAGAAACGAATCCAGCCCCAGCAAAAAAGGCGAGTTGGTAAGCTGCAAAACCAGCCAGGCTTGCGCGAACGTCTGCATTAAGGTGCCAATGCTGGAGGTGCACGCGCCAAACCACATGATGCGGAAGTCGCGGTAGGCGAAAGCTTTGAAGACCCTGCTGATCACTTTGATTCCCGGCTCCGGTTTGAGACCCGGCTACGGCACATCCAAATCAAGGAAGAGGCTGGGGGCGGTGGATGAGGTGAACAACGTTTCCATCGCCGTCGCTGAAGAAGATTAGCCGGTTGCCCTGAATGTCGGTGGGTGGACTGAGAAACTCCACGCCGCGCTTGCGCAACTCCTCCATCGCGGCATCGAAATTATCTACGCTAATGGCCAAGTGACGAATGCCTGGGTCCTTCATCTTTTGCGGCGCGCGATCTCCTTCCGAGGGGATGAACTCGATCAGCGTGCCGTTGGCGGCGCGCACGAAATAATTGCCGCCGTAGGTGTAATTGATGCGGAAATCCAGCTTCTGCACGTACCACTCCGCCAGCCGTTGGGGATCGGGCGTCGCGATGGCGGTGTGCTCCAGTCCTTGAAACATAAACTGGATTGTATCAGAGTGCCGCGTCGGCCTATTCAAACAACTGCGGGGCGAACTGGTTCAGGTATTCGCGCCAGTTGGTCCAGGTGTGAGCGCCGGCGCTTTCTTGAAATACCGGATGGTAGCCGTGCTTCTGGAATAGCTCCACCGTCGCCTTGCTGGTGGTCAACAGAAAGTCGTCTTTGCCGGTGGAGAACCAGAACAGTTTCAGACCCTTCTTCGCCGCCGCGTTATCCAGTTCCGCCAGATGCTGCTGCTCCCAAGTTGGCCCCGGGTTTGCCTGGCCCGCGGGCGGCGCGGGTGGCGCGATAATACCGAAAATGCCCGAGCTGAAGACGCCCACGTAGGCGAACTCATCGGAGTGAGGAATGGCGATGTTGAGGGTTTGAGCGCCACCCATCGAAAGTCCCGCGATGGCCCGGTGCTGCCGGTCACGCAAGATGCGGTAATGGGCCTCGGAATAGGGCATGATGTCGTTCACGAAATCCTTGACGAAGTCGTCGGTATCGAGCGCACGAGGCGTGCCGGGTGTGCGAGCCAGGTTAAATGACTCGGTGTGCCCGGCCGGCATCACGATCACCATCGGTTTGGCTTTGCCGGCCGCGATCAGATTATCGATGATGAAGCCGGCGCGCCCCACCGAGGTCCACGAATCGTCCGAGTCGCCGGCGCCGTGCAGCAGATAGAAGACCGGGTATTTTTGCGAGCTGGTTTCGTAACCGGGCGGCGTGTACACGTGCATGCGCCGGAATTTGTTCAGGCTCTTCGAAAAGTAGGTCACGCTCGCGACGGCGCCGTGCGGCACGTCCTTGGTTTCCATGAAGTCGGCACCCGGAACATACACCATGTTCCAGGTGTTGTCGTTCGATTCACTCACCGCGGGAACTCTGGAATCCATGACGGCGGCAGTATCAATGGTGAAGTTGTAGCGGTACGCCCCAGGGTCGATCGGCCCGATCGTGATTTCCCAAACACCGTTGTCGGCCTTGGTCATATCGCTTTTCAGTGTGGTGCCAAAGAGGTCCGTGCTGAAGACTGAAACCTGCTGGGCCTTGGGAGCAAACATCCGAAAGGCTACGTGCCGGTCCGGCGTGACCTCTAGCGACTTAAAGCTAGGAACCAATTCGAGGAGCTTGTCGGAGCGCTGTGGCCAAGCTGGCATGGAGACCAGCGCTAGAAGAAAAAGAGGAAGTCCGATCGCCTGGTTTTGCATGCAGTATCGAGTATACAATCGATCCTGGCACATTATATGAAGCACAGCACCCCGCTTTTCACGCTATTTACACTGGCTGCGCCACTGGCATTTGCGCAGTCCGGCGCTCCGCATTGCGCCGACCTGCTGAAGTTTCAAGCGCCGGGTTTGAAGGTGGCGATTACGAAGGCCGACCCTGTGCCAGCGGCGGCGCCCGGCACGCTGCGCATTTCGCCGACCATTCCGGCAACTGTGGG
>Ga0209006_10003972_pt1 | contig 13488 bp, 13 predicted proteins | sample JacPin_JW_Ref_O2_FD_188567 | JGI IMG/M metagenome (GOLD analysis project Ga0209006, IMG submission 188567) | Forest soil microbial communities from Algoma, Ontario, Canada - Jack Pine, Ontario site 1_JW_Ref_O2 (SPAdes) (version 2) | ecosystem: Environmental > Terrestrial > Soil > Boreal... | reverse complement strand
TATGGCGAAGCAAGCGGACTGGTGCCGCCGATCGATCCGCGCGAGTTGCTGTTCCGCAAATCGCTGTACCTCACGCGCGCCGGCCTCGATCATTACATCGCCGACCGCCACGAGTTGCGTATGCGCACTGATGAATTGTTCGGCTGGACGGCCGAGGGCCGCCTCAAGCAGAAGGTCTTTCGCGCCTACGGGCTCGACGAAATTGCCGAAGCGCATCGGGCCATCGAGTCGCGCGCAACCACCGGCAAGCTTCTGGTGATTCCGTGACCGCGTCGGGCGCGGCGCCGGTGTTGCCGCTCGTCGAAAATCCTGACGACCCGCTGGTGCGCGACATATTCGACAAGCTCGGCGGCGGCATCCTCAATCTGCACCGCATGATGGCGCACGCGCCGGCGCTGATGAAAGCCTCGGGCGACATGGCGGCCGCCTTCCGCCGCGACACCGCCCTGCCGCGGGCGGTGGCCGAGCTTGCGATCCTGCGCGCCGCACAGGTTCTCGACGCTCCTTATGTCTTCACCCGCCACGTGTCGCTGGCGCGCGAGTGCGGCGTGACCGCGCAGCAAATGCGCGAACTTGCATCCTGGCCGGACAGCGCGGCCTTCACGCCGGCGCAAAAAGCGGCACTCAGCTTTACCGAGACTGCGGTCCGGCAATCGTCGCTCGATACAAGCCACATCGCCGAGCTAAGGCGTCATTTCTCGGCGCGCGAAATCGTCGAGCTCGCGATGATCATCGGATTTTATGTATCGACCGCGATCTTCATCAAAGTCTTGGCGGTGCCTGCCGAAAAGGCTTGAGCCGAAGACAAAATCGGAACTGAGGGCGCGGCGGTCATGCACTGACGCAGATGGACCGCGCCGCTTTCATTCGCCTATCACTTATTCATGCATGCATGATCCCTCCCTAACCGTGAGGAGACTTGCATGCGCCTTCCCTTGATTGCCCCGGCCGACCTCAGCCCGGAACAGCGTCCGGTCTACGACAATATGCGAGCCGGCATTGAGCAGAATTTCACCGGCTTCAAGGTCATCGCCGACAACGGATCCCTGATGGGTCCCTGGAATCCCTGGCTGCACGAGCCGAAGTTTGGCAAGCCGATCTGGGACCTGACTTTGGCGCTTTCGGTGTCGCCGTCGCTGCCGCGCAATGCGCGCGAGGTCGCGATCCTCGTCACCGGCACGACATTTCATTCCGCCTACGAGCTTTATGCCCATGTGATCGCCGCCGAGAACCGCGGCCTGTCCGACGACAAGCTCGCCACCATCCTGGCCGGCGGGCGCCCGGCCGACCTGACGCCGGAAGAAGGCGTGGCATACGATGTGGCGTCGGCCCTGCTGCGGCACGGCACCCTGCCGGAGCTCAATTACCGGCAAGCCGTCAAGCAATTTGGGCAGCACGGCGCTGCAGAATTGATCTACCTGGTCGGCCTTTATTGTCTTGTGTCGATCACGCTCAATGGCTTCAATGTGCCCGTACCGCAGTCCGAAGCGGAATAGGACAACGAGCAAGTGAGTTAATGATGAAGATCGACCGCCGAACGCTGCTCGGCGGCATCGCCGCGACGCTCGCGGCGCGGCCGCTGCCGAGCTTCGCCGAAAGCATCAGCGACGCCACGGGCCGTGCGATCAGCACCCCGGGCGTCGTCCAGGGCGTGTATCCGGCCGGGCCTCCGGCCGCGGTCGAGATCTACACACTGGCGCCGGACCTGCTGGCCGGATGGCTCGAGCCGATCCCGCCCGAGGCGCGCGAGTTCCTCCTGCCCGAGATTGCTTCGCGGCCGGAGATCCCGCGGCTGACCGGACGTGGCGACGGCAAGATCAATGTCGAGGCGCTCAAATCGGTGAAGCCGGACCTGATCGTCGACATCGGTGACGTCAACGACAGCTACAAAACACTTGCCGAGCGCGTGCAGCAGGAAAGCGGCATTCCGTACGTGCTGATCGACGGCCATCTCGACAAGATGGCCGCCTCCTACCGCATGCTCGGGCTGCTGCTCGGCCGCACCGACGATGCCGGCAAGCTTGCGCGTATCGCCGAGGACACCGTGACCACTGTCACGTCGCGTGTCGCCTCGATCCCGAGCGACGCCCGTCCGCGCGTCTATTATGCGCGCGACCATAGCGGACTGGTCACCGCGCAAGCGGGCTCGATGGTGACCGAGCCGATCGGCTTTCTCGGCGCCCGCAATGTCGCCGGCGAAAAACGCGGCGGCCAGACGGTGACTGCGATGGCGCAAATCGCCGAGTGGAATCCGGACATCATCATCGCCAGCAATCCGGAATTCATGACGCTTGTGCGCAGCGATCCGGCCTGGGCTGCGCTGGCAGCAGTGAAGAACGGCCGCGTGCACCTTGCGCCGCGATTGCCGTTCGGCTGGGTCGATTATCCGCCGGCGGTCAACCGCCTGATCGGACTGTGGTGGCTCGGCGAGATCTTCTATCCGGATCGTTTCCCGGAAGACGTCAAGGCGCAGGCCTGCGATTTCTACACCGCCTTCTATCACGTGACGCCGACGGCGGCGCAGATCGATCGCGTGCTTAGCGGCGCGTAAACGCCGATGCGCGGCGGCGAAGCGTGAGCCACCCCGACACGCTCGGCGTCATTCTCGCCGGCGGCCGCGCGCGTCGCATGGGCGGCATCGACAAGGGGAGCATCCGCATCGGCGGAGCAACAATTCTGGAGCGTGTGCTGACGCGGCTGCGCGGACAATGCGCACGCCTTGTTCTCAACGCCAACGCCGAAGCGGCGCCCTTCCCCGTCGACGTGCCTATCGTCGCCGATAGCGTTGCGGATTTTCCAGGACCGCTTGCCGGCATTTTGGCGGGACTTGATTTCGCCGCAGCACAGATGCCGGAGATCGCCTGGGTGGTCAGCGTACCCAGCGATTGCCCATTCTTGCCGCGCGATCTGGTGTCGCGTCTGCATCAGGCTCGGCACGCGGCCGGCGCCACGCTGGCGTGTGCGACGTCGGCAGGGCGGCAGCATCCGGTTGTCGGGCTCTGGCCCCTGGGGCTGCGCGAGGCTCTGCGACACGCCCTCACCCAGGAAAAAGCCCACAAGGTCGGCGAATGGAGCGCGCGATATCCGCTTGCCGTCGCCGAGTGGCCGACCGAACCGCTCGACCCGTTTTTCAACGTCAACACGCCGGACGATGTTACCAAGGCGGAGCAGTTGGCTGAGCGCTTCCCGGAAGCGTGACCTGGCTTCTCGTAGCTTTCGCCGGGGTCGGGCGATTTCAGTTCGCCTTGGCCCGCGGAATAAAGCCCGGCACGCCGGTCTCCACCACGGTGTTGAAGCGGACGTTCGTTTTGATGTCCCGCATCTCGCGCATGGCGTCTTCAGGGATGGCAGAAATGTCGAAGTTCTCGTGGATGCGGCTGGGCGTGGTCGACGTGGTCAAGAGAGCGGTGCCGCGCTGTACCGCCCAGGCGAGTACGACTTGGGCGGGGGTTTTGCCAAGACGCCGAGCGATGCCGACAATCACCGGATCATCCAGCAGTCGGGGCTCCATCCCATGCCCCAACGCCGCAAAGGCAAGGAGGACAATCCCCTGTTGATTGCAATAGTCGAGCAAATCCCATTCCGGCAGATACGGGTGAGACTCGACCTGCACCACGGCGGGCTTGATCCGCGCTGCCGCGACGATCTCCTTCAGCTTATCCAGACTTATGTCCGATAAACCGATCGACCGGCACTGACCGTCGTCCACAAGACGCTCAAGCGCTCCCCATGTGTCGACCAGCATCACTCCTGGATCATAGATGACCTGACCGTGCTCGTCCCTCGGGTCCTGGTCGTCGCCGGGCCGGAAGGCAAACGGCGTATGGATCAGATAGCAATCGACATAGTCGATCTGCAGTCGCCGGCGACTAGCGTCGAAGGCCGGTTTGACCCGCTCAGGACGATGATTGCTGTTCCATAATTTCGTGGTGACAAAGACATCCTCTCGCCGAATTTTCCCGGCCCCGAATGCTTCCTGCATGGCGTCACCAACCGCCGCCTCATTGCGATAGCGTTCCGCACAATCGAAGTGCCGGAATCCAACCTCCAACGCGGTCCCGGTGGCCTGTCGGGTGGCTGCGGGATCGGGGATCAGCGTGCCGAATCCGACAGCCGGAATCGCACCGGACCCGTGGCGAAGAGGAATCCGCGTATCGCGAAGCGCATCCGGGGCCGCCATGCTTACACTCCTGTGTTCCAGGCCTCGCACCGCATGACCGGCGAACGGCTTCGGTGTAGCATTCGCAAGGGTCCATTCGACCGACCGAGGGCGCAGACAGATAACGGCGACCTTCAGGCCGTACTGTGATTGAATCTAATTGTCCGTTCCGACGGGATCATGACGTGCATTTCGCGGATACTGACTCGCATTTCGCGTCAGGTGTCCATCCGCTCGACCCATTGAGCGCGCCAGGCGCTGGCCTCGAAAGGATCGGCAAAGTACTGCGTTTCCCGCGCAACCTTGTCGCCGCTGAACTCCATGATGCTGACCGTGTAGGACGGCTTGTTGTCGTAGCTGAGAATATATTCGGTGACCCAGAAATCGCCGCCGCCGCTGATGCGCCGCACCGCAAAGCGTTTTTTGTTCGGCTGGTTCGTGCGCGTGATCTGTATGTTGCGACGGCCGCGAATTCGCTCGCCCGACTGTGGGTATTCCAGCACCGCATCGTCGTGATAGATGCTGTGCTCCGTTTCAAAATCGCTGGCGTCGGACGCGGCCCAATGCCGATCCAGCGCCGCGCGTCTGTCTTGATCTGTCATATCGGCCTCGCTTGCGCCATCGATAGACCAACCACGTCCCGCGCATCCTTTTAGCCGACCGCCCGCAGCGGAGCGAGCCCATACCGAGGCGGAACGTTCGGCACCGGACGCGCTACGTAATCTGATCGCACGGCAATGCTTCGGCCACTAGTACATTGGCGATGCCCTCGATGTCGTCGAGCATCAGCAGCGGCAGCGGCGACTGCGGCAGCGGGCCGTCGCTTGCGATCGCCACGATGCAATCGTCCTCTGGATAAAGAAGGGGCTTGCCCACTGACGCGCGAAAAACTTCAAGTTTCGGATGAATGTGCCGCTTGAAGCCTTCGATGATCACCAAGTCAGCCGATCCGAGCTTCGCCAAAAGCTCGGCGAGCGAAGGCTCCGGCTCTTCGCGCAGTTCGTGAACAAGCGCCCAACGGCGCCCCGAAGCGACCAGCACTTCGCTCGCGCCGGCTTCGCGATGCAGCCAGGAATCCTTACCCGGACGGTCGATATCGAAGTCGTGATGGGCGTGCTTGATGGTCGCGATTTTCAAGCCGCGCCCGACCAGAACCGGGATCACCTTGGTGATCAGGGTGGTTTTGCCGGAACTGCTCCAGCCGGCAAGCCCAATGACACGCATCGACATGAGGCAGGCGGTATCCCAGGCTTAAAGCTTTGCCTTAACGGCAACGGCACGACCTATGATAATGATCGGCCACGATTTTTGCGACCCCTTCACACACGGCCCGACCCCGGCGACCTCCGACGATGGCGGAAAAAACCTACGATCTGCGCGGCCTCAAATGCCCGCTGCCGGTGCTGCGGACCCGCAAGGCGCTGACCGCCATGCAGGCAGGCGACATTCTTATCGTCGCCTGCACCGACCCGCTCGCGGCCATCGATATTCCCGTGCTCGTCGGGCAAACCGGGGACGTCCTTGAGGAACAGCTTGGCGCGGCCGGCGTCACGACGTTCCGAATCCGCAAGAGCTGACAGGTTGCTTGTCGGCCTGCGCAAATTCCTCCATTACGACGCCTCTGGTGTAAAGGGATAAGGCTCGGAACATGCAGGTATTGGTCGTGGGCGCAGGCGCTGTCGGGCTTGCGATCGCGCGGACAGCGGCGCTGCGCGGACACGACGTCATCGTCGCCGAGGCGACCGGCGGCATCGGCAACGGCGTTTCGTCGCGCAACAGCGAGGTCGTTCACGCCGGCATCTATTATCCGACAGCGTCGCTGCGTGCCCGTCATTGCGTGCGCGGCCGGCGCATGCTGTACGAATTCTGCACGTCTCACGGCGTCGCCTTCAACAAATGCGGCAAGCTGATCGTCGCTACCGACCAGGCCGAACTCGCCAAGGTCGAGACGCTGCTGGCGCAGGGACAGACCAACGGCGTCGAAGGCCTGGAAATAATCGGCGGCAACGCCGCACGCGCGCTCGAGCCGGAGCTCGCTTGCATCGGCGCACTGTCGTCGCCGGAATCCGGCATCATCGACAGCCACGGCTATATGCTGGCGCTGTGGGGCGAATTGGAAGACCGCGGCGGCAGCATCGCCTTCGAGACGCCGGTCGAACGCATGTCCCGTGCGTCATCGCAATGGCACGTGCAGTTCGGCGGCCGCGATGCCGGCACGGCCGCGTTCGACGCGGTGGTGAATTCGGCCGGGCTTGGCGCGCAGGCGCTGGCGCGGCGGATCGAAGGCTACGGCGCCGACAAAGTGCCGCCGCTCATCCTCGCCAAAGGCAATTACTTCGCCTTCGCCGGACGGCCAGTGTTTTCGCGGCTGATCTATCCGACACCGGTCGATGGCGGGCTCGGCGTGCATGTCACGCTCGACCTCGCGGGCCGCATGCGCTTTGGCCCCGACGTCGAGTGGATCGACCATGAGAGCTATACGGTCGATCCGCGCCGTGCCGATTCTTTTTACGCGCGCATTCGCGGTTACTGGCCCGGCTTGCCGGACAGCGCCTTGGTGCCGGACTATTGCGGCATCCGGCCGAAGCTGACCGGCCCGGGCGAGAAGCCAGCCGACTTTATGATCGTCGGCGAAGGCGAGCACGGCATGCCGCGGCTGATCAATCTGTTCGGCATCGAGTCGCCCGGACTGACCTCCTCGCTGTCGCTGGCGGAGGAGGTCGTGGGTTATCTCGAAGCGTGAGCTCTCGAACGTCATTCCAAGGCGCACCGCGAGCGCTAAACGCGATCGTCATTGCAAGGAGGGACGCGACGAAGCAATCCAACTCTGAGCAGCCGCTGGATTGCTTCGCTTTTGCTCGCAATGACGAGAAGGCCGAGCTTTGCAATGAAGTTCCCCGGCTTGTATCGTGCGCCGCGATCAATGTCCGGCCAATGCCGGGCCTGCCGGGAGGAGTCTCGTATGGCCGTTCATCGCCGTCAAAATCCACCGACCATCCACGCGCCGCGCGGCTATACGCATGTCGTCGAGGCGAGTGCGCCGGGCCGTACGATTTACATCGCCGGCCAGGTGGCCGTGGCGCCGGACGGCAAGATCGCCGCCGACTTTCGCGGCCAGGTCACGCAATGTTTTGAAAATCTGAAGGCCGCCTTGGCGGCGGCTGGCGCCGGCTTCGAGCACGTGGTGAAAACCACCAACTATTTTATCGATATCGGGCAGATCCCGATCTTTCGCGACGTTCGCGACCGCTACATCGACACCAAGGCGCCGCCGGCTTCGACGGCGGTGCAGGTCGTGAAACTCGCAGCGCCAGAATTTCTGTTCGAAATCGAAGCCATCGCGGTGGTGCCGGAGGAATGAATTTATCCTCGTGCAGCCGACGATGCCGCATGCCCCCTCCACCACGCTTCGCGTGGTCCCCCTCCCCCGCTTCGCGGGGGCGGATCAGACGAGCGTGGAGCAAGGAATAGCTCTATGCCCAGGCTGAAGGACAAAATCGTGCTGGTCACGGGCGCGGCCGGCGCCATCGGTGCCGCCATCGCGGCGGCGATCGACGCCGAAGGCGGCACCGCGATCCGCAGCGATCTCGTCGGCCGCGGCGAAATCACCGACACGCTCGATGTCACCGCCGAAGACGACTGGACCCGCGTAACCGCAGCAATCGCCGCGGCAAATGGCCGCCTGGACGGACTGGTCAATGCCGCCGGCATCGTCGCCATCGGCACCATCGAGGAAACCGATTTCGCCACCTGGCGGCGGGTGATGGCGATCAATCTGGATGGCACATTCCTCGGCTGCAAGTACGCACTGCCGCTGCTCAAGCGTCTTGGCGGTGCGATTGTCAACATTTCCTCCGTTTCCGGCCTGGTCGGCGGTCACAATCTTGCGGCCTATAATGCGTCGAAGGGCGGCGTGCGGCTTTTGACCAAGTCGGTCGCGCTGCATGGCGCCCGCCTCAAACCGCCGGTGCGCTGCAATTCCGTACATCCGGCCTTCATCGAGGGCCCGATGGCGGACGGCTTGATCGCCCACTTCCGCGACCCGGCGCGGGCCCGCGAAAAGCTCGCCGCCTCCGTTCCGCTCGGCCGCTTCGGCACGCCGGCAGAAGTCGCGGAAATGTCCGTCTATTTGCTGTCCGCGGAGGCGGCTTTTGTCACCGGCGCGGAATTCGTGCTCGATGGCGGGCTGACGGCGCAATGATCGCCTTTGCCGCAGCAACAACATTACAATCGTAACGGGATTTCCGGCACGGAAATTGTCCCGTAACAAAGCGGGTGCATCTCCCCTTCGGATCAACCAGAAAGGTGCGAGATGGCACAGGTCTGCCTCAAATCGATGCTGGCCGGCAAGCCGCGGAGCATGTGCGCAATGCGCCAAAGCGAGCTCGGCTGCCGCGTCGATTCAAATCTTGAACTCCGCCGGCACAAGAGCCCCTCATTTTCAGATATCTGATCTTGGAAGATAGACAGTGGCCTTGTTGTCCCGCCTGTTCGTATTGGTGGCGGTCGCACTTTTGCCTGCAATCGCAATCCAATCGTACAACGAGCTTGAGCTGCGCCGCTCCCGCCAAATGGAAGTGCAGGAGCAAGCACTCGGTCTTGCCAAGCTCGCAGCCGCAGAACAACAACAGATCGTCGTTGGCATTCGCGGAGTTCTGACCGCGCTTTCGGAACTGCCGGCGATCAAGGCGCGGGCCGCGTCAACGTGCAGTATGTATCTTTCCACAATCAAGCGCCGCTATCCGGCCTTTCTCAGCTTCGCGGCGGTCGATATGAGCGGCGAATCTTTCTGCTCTACGACCGGAAATGCCACCAATGTCGGCGACCGAAGCTATTTCATCAACGCCGTGAGGACCGGCGAATTCACGGTCGGAGACTACACGGTCGGTCGGTTGACCGGCAGTCAGCTCATTCCGTTCGCGTTGCCATTTTATGACGACGAACGCATGGTCGGCGTCGTCATAGCGGCGCTCAGCTTGGATTGGCTCACCGATTTCGTCACCCAGATGGGCGTTCCGCCAGGCGCGGCGCTCGCCATCGCCGACCGCAACGGCACATACCTCGCGCGCTACCCCAACGGCGATGGCTTCGTTGGCCGAAAGATGCCCGGCGATCAATTTGCGCGCTTTCCGCACGGGGGCACAGCGACCGCTGTCGACGTCGATAATGTGGAGCGGATCGTAGGATACTTCCCCCTCGAGGCGGATTCAGGAGAGATTCTCGTGACCTTCGGTCTCGACAAGGCGCAGGCGTTCGGAGAAATTCAACGTGGTACGCAGCGCGGGATTCTTCTCATCGCACTGAGCGCTACTCTGGCCTTCGTGTTGACGTGGCTCGGAGCCCGCCGGTTCATCCACGGCCCGGTCGCCCAATTGGTCGAAGCCGCCAACCAATGGCGTCTTGGCGACTATTCGCGCCGTGTGAATATCCACGACAAGTGCACGGAAATCGCCAGAGTCGGTGAAGCCTTCAACTCCATGGCCAACGCACTCGCCCAACGCGAGCGCGAGCTTTACCACGCCAAGGAAAAGGCTGAAGAGGCGGCGGCGCGCATTATCACGATATTCGAAAGCACGACCGACTGCGTCCTTATCATCGATCGTGATTGGCGTGTCGACTATCTCAACGACCATGCCAAAGTGCAGCTTTGCGAAGAACGCGATCTCGTCGGCATGGACTTCTGGGAGGCATTCCCTGATGCGCTGGATCCCAGCATTGCAAAACCCATTCACGAAGCGATGTTGGGACAGCGGCTCGCCTATTTCGAAATATTCTGCGACCTCCGCGATCGCTGGTACGAGATTAATGCTTTCCCTTCGGGCGAAGGCCTCGCCATCTTGTTCAGAAACATCACCGAGCACAAACACGCCGTCGAGGCCCGTCGTGTCGTCGAGGAGCAACTGCATCAGAGCCAGAAGATGGAGGCCGTCGGCCAGCTCACAGGCGGCGTCGCCCACGACTTCAACAATTTGCTGATGGTTATCGCCGGCAACCTGGAGCTTATCGAGAACCGTGCAGCCGACAAGGAAAGCGTGCGCGAGCTCGCGCTAGCCGCACGCAGCGCAGCCGAACGCGGAGCGAGCCTGACGGCGCAGCTTCTCGCCTTCTCGCGCAAACAGAAGCTGCACCCGAAGCCGGTGCATGCGAATGCGCTCATTCGCGATTTTCAGAAACTGCTGCGTCGTGCGGTGGGCGCAACCTGCGAGGTGAAATTCGTTGCCGACGACCACTTGTGGGCCTGCCACGTCGATCAATCGCAGCTGGAGGCGGCCCTCCTCAATCTGACGCTGAATGCGCGCGATGCCATGCCGGACGGCGGCACGTTGGAGATCGAGCTGCGCAACGTCGTGCTGGGGGACGATTCAATACCCGGCGTTGCGGCCGGCCCCTATGTGAGGCTCTCCGTCATCGACACGGGTTGCGGCATAGCGCCGAAGAATCTGGATCGGGTCTTCGATCCGTTCTTCACCACCAAGGAGGTCGGCAAGGGAACCGGGCTTGGTCTCAGTATGGTCTACGGATTCGTCCGGCAATCCGGCGGCCATGTTGCTATCGAGAGCGCGGTCGGACAGGGGACGACCGTCAGGCTCTATTTGCCCAGATCCACGCAAGCGCCTGCAGCCCATGCCGGCGCCGAGCCGAGCGTCGTACACGCGCAGGAGCCATCGGCGGGACGCGGACGCGTGCTCGTGGTCGAGGATGATGACGACGTCCTCTACATCACGTCGGCGATGCTGCGCGACCTCGGCTATCAGGTGATTTGCGCACGAAACGGCCGCGAGGCGATGCAACTCCTGAAAGCCGGCAAACGTTTCGATCTGCTGTTCAGCGATGTCGTGATGCCCAAGGGGATTACCGGCGTCGAGCTTGCCCGTGAAGCGAAGCGCCTGTGCGACGGCATCAGGGTACTTCTCACTTCGGGCAATGCGGCAGACGTCCTGGCTCGCCACCGCGCCGAGGGCGAATTTCCGGTGATCGGCAAGCCTTTCCGCAGAACCGATCTGGCGCAATATCTGCGCCTGGTGATGAGCGACGCGTAGCGGCGCGGCTCACGCCCCGCCATCGTCCGGCGCGACGGCCTGCCAGACGTCCCGCGTCGTTGTGCCGCCGGTGCCGAGCGAGCGCTGCACCATGACCATGTCGGCCCATTGTCCGAACTTGTAGGCGACCGACGGCAAGAGGCCCACTTGGCGAAAGCCACATCCCGTGTGCAAGCCGATCGAGGGCCCATTGCTGGCGTCGATATAGCCGATCATCTGACGATAACCCGCGGCCGCGCAGGCATCGATCAGCGCCGGCAACAGCGCGCGGCCGATGCCGGCGTGCAGATGGTCGGGATGCACATAGATCGAATGCTTCACCGTGTAGCGATAAGCTGGACGCTTGCGGAACTGCACCGCGTAGGCGTAGCCGACCACGACACCACCGCGATCGGCGACGAGGTGCGGCAGCCGATGCCGGCGCATATTGCGCCGCCGCCGTTTGATGTCGTCCGGCTGCAGGGCTTCGGGATCGTGCGCGAAAGCCGGCTCGACGCCACGCATGATGTGGCGTCGGTAGATATCGAGCATGGCGTTGACGTCTTCGTCGCGCGAGGATCGCACCAGCACCGGCGCGGCGAACGCATGGTCGCTCGCGGGATCGGACATTCTGGCGTTCGCGCTATCCGTCATTCCCGCACAACATAAGTGTAGAACCGCACCGCGCCCGCAGCATCGCGCTCCCGATAGAGCCCCTGCACCTCGGTGTCAAAACCGGGGAAGACATTGCTGCTGCGCTCGAACACTTTCAGGTACTCGATCATGGGCCGCGCCCGCTCGTCCAAGCGCTCCCCCGGCACGATGGTGGCAATGCCGGGAGGATAGACCACAAACAGCGTAGCGGCTATGCGGCCGCCGATCTCGTCGATCGGTAGATAGTCGACGTTGTTGCGCACGAGTTCGCGCCCGGCTTCGTTCGGCGCCATCGCCGGCTCGGGCAGATGCGCTGCGGTAAACTGCGCCTTCTGCAACGCGCTGACATTGGCGGAGCGGAAGAAAGCATGCATCTCGCCGCAGAGATCGCGCAGCCGCAAGCCCCGATAGCGTTTTGGATTGGCGGCGACAAAGCGCGGAAAGACATTCTCGAGAAGCGCATTCTCATCGTGCAGCCGCTTGAACGCGACGAGCGAGCTTACCAGCGTGCCGGCCTTGCTGGCCTCGACGCCGGGCGTGAGCAGGAACAACAGCGAATTGAGATCGAATTTTTCCGGCACCACACGGTTCTCACGCAGATATTGCGCAACAACCGGCGCCGGAATGCCGTGGTCCTCGTATTCGCCGCTGCGGCGATCAAAACCGGGCGTAAGCAACGTGAGCTTGTTCGGGTCGGTAATGGCAAATCCCGGCACCACGCTCTTGAAGCCGTGCCAGGCTGCTCCGGGTGCCAACTCCCAAAAATGCGCGTGGCTCGCCAGCGCATCGGTGGCAACGCTTTCCCACGGCACCTCGTGCACGCCGCCGTCGGCGGTATCCGGCAAACGCACGACGTCGGGCACGAACGGATCGAAGAACCAGCGCCGCGCCGGATCCGGCTCGCGGCGCTCGAACTCGTTGCGCACCGCGCGCAGTTTCTTGCGCAGCTCGATGCCGAGCCGGATGGTGTCGTCCCAAAGAACTTCGCCGGAACGGCCTTTCATCATCTGTGCGCCGACATCGAGCGAGGCGAACAGCGGATAGAACGGCGACGTCGAGGCGTGCTGCAAAAAGCTTTCGTTGAAGCGGCGATGCTCGACGCGCCGGCGCTGGCCGCGAATGTGGCTGTCGCGCACGTGGATCTGCGAGGCCTGCGAGAAGCTCGCAAGCTGCTTGTGAGTCGATTGCGTGGCGATGATGCCGGGCGCGTCGTCAGTGAGGTTACGCAGCCCCATGGCGAAGCGGCCGGCATAGATCGGATGAAATTTCATGAAGCCGGCCCAGGCTTCGTCGAACAGGATGTAATCGCAGAGCTTGCCGATGCGCGCCAAAATCTCCTGGGCGCTGTAGATGGTGCCATCATAGGTGCATTGTTCGATCACGGCGGCGCGGAACGGCCGTTCGCGCCGCCAGGCGTCCTTGTCGGTCACCAGCGGATTATTGCGGATCGCCTCACGGATTTTTGTTTCGTCGAGCGCGCCCGAGTCGATAGGGCCGATCAGGCCGTGAGCGTTGCGATCGGTCGGCAGATAGACCGGAATGCCGCCGGTGATCAGCAAGGCGCCGTGGTGCGCGGCCTTGTGATTGTTGCGGTCGAACAGGACTAGATCGCCTTCGGCAATCAGCGCCGAGAGCGCGATCTTGTTGGAGGCCGAG
>Ga0209006_10003971_pt1 | contig 13488 bp, 18 predicted proteins | sample JacPin_JW_Ref_O2_FD_188567 | JGI IMG/M metagenome (GOLD analysis project Ga0209006, IMG submission 188567) | Forest soil microbial communities from Algoma, Ontario, Canada - Jack Pine, Ontario site 1_JW_Ref_O2 (SPAdes) (version 2) | ecosystem: Environmental > Terrestrial > Soil > Boreal... | reverse complement strand
CCCGACCTGTATTTTTATACAGCGCCACCCTCGGGATGAACGTCCGCACATGCCGCGTTCCGCGCGTCTGGGTAGGGTCAGTCGGACCGGCCGGCTCGTGCCGCTCGGAGGCGAACCTGTCCGCGCAGGGTATCGGCGCGGCACGGTGCGTCGGGCAGCCGGTACCGGTCGGCCATGTGCTATTACAAAGACCTCTCTGTAGGTGCGTCAATCTTGGTTCGTCTGGTACCTAGTCGTCGGGGCAATCTTTGGGCCGACCTGCGCGGTACGGGGTCACCTGTGATCCGGTCAGAGATCAGCTGCTCATAGACGGCCTGTGAGAACCGATCTTCAGCGCGGCGGAGACTGCTGACGGTGTCTGCTGGGACGCCGCCGTATCCGAATTCCGCTCTGGCGTGTACTAGCTGACGGAATGTCATGTTTAGGGCTTCAGCGGCCATTCGGATCGGCGAACCACTGCTGATCACAGTAGCAAGTCGCGCATCGGCCGCGTTCCTTTCCTCGAATAGGGGTGTCTGGTCAAGGACCTGGGGATGGCTCTGCTGGTCATACTTACGAGTGACCAGCTTTACATCCTGGGCCTCTATAAGAACGAATCTGGTCAGCTTACGGTAGACCTCAAGAAAGGTTATGCAGGAATCCAGTTGGGATTGACGCATGGCCTCACGCCTGTTCTCGTGGAACAGCGCGCGCTGAGCGCGAGCGCTGAGCCATGCCCCCAGACCTACGCCGGCCAAGGTGCGGGTTGGTCAGCCTTTACGGCGACCTCGGGCCGTTGCAGCGTCAGGGTATGACGACCTTCACACATCTGGCGCCGGTACCTTCCGATCCTCCTGATCCGTTCACCGACCGCCTGCGGCTTGCGGTCGCTGCCTACCTGACCCGTTTCAAGGGCTCTTCCCGCGAGCGCACAGAATCTGATCTGCGTTGCTACCTGTCCTGGTGCGCCGAGCGGGGCCTGGACCCACTGTCGGCGCAGCGTCCGCATCTGGAGCTGTACATCCGGTGGATGCAGGAGATCCGCCGGTTCCGGCCCTCAACCGTGTCGCGCAGGTTCTCGGCACAGCCGGGTTCTACCGGACCTGCGTCCTGGACGGCGTCCTGGAACACTCACCCGCCGAGCACGTCCGCCGCCCCGCGGTCCCGCCGAATCACCCCACCCTCGGGTTCACCCACCTGCAGTTCGAGGCGCTGCTCACCGCCGCCCGGGAATCACCGAACCCGTACGACTTCGCGCTGGTGGCCATGCTCGGCCTGCTGGGCTTGCGGATCTTCGAGGCCACCGGAGCAGACATCGCCGACCTCGGCGAGGAACACGGCCACCGAGTGCTGCGCGTGTGCGGCAAGGGCACCAAGATTGTCCTGGTCCCGCTGCCGCCTGCCGTCGGCCAGGCCATCGACCGGGCGATCGGATCTCGTACGCGCGGCCCGGTCTTGGTCAACACCCGCGGCGCCCGGATGGACCGGCATGCGGCCACGCGCCGTCTGCGGCATCTCGCGCAGCAGGCCAGCGTGACGATTGCCAGGCCGCATCCTCATATGCTCAGACACACTTTCGTGACGACCATGCTGGATGCCGGCGTGGACTTGCGCGATGTCCAGATCGCTGCCCGGCACGCTGATCCCCGGACCACGATGCGCTACGACCGGGCCCGCCAGAACCCCGGCCGACACCCCAACTACATTCTTGCCGCCTATATGGCTTCCGGGACCTGAGATCCGCGTCACCTTGGCTATAGCAGTGGATGCATATAGCATCAGATGCATGACAGGGCTGTACGAAGTCGAGATCGAGCCTGAAGTCCGGTCCTGGCTAGCCGGGCTGTCCGATCGTGACTTCGGCCGGGTGGACTTCCTCGTCGGCCTGCTCGCTGAGCAAGCCGACGATCTCGGCGAGCCCTATACCCGTCACCTTGGCGGGAAGGTCAGGGAGCTGCGGTTCCACCTGCTGCGCCAGCAGACCAGGGTCACCTACTGGCTGGCCCCGGGCCGGCGGGTGATATTAATGACGGTCTTCCGCAAGACCCGCGGCACCGAAACTGCCGAGGTCGCCCGTGCCCTGCGTGCCCAGATGATCTGCGAAACCAAGCACAGCCAAGCCCATCAGGTCTTCGACCGGGAGGTGAACTGACATGACAGGCGAGCACACCGCCTATGAGGAACTCGCCGGCGACCGCCGCGGCAGCGAGCAATACCGTCAGGGATACGCCGAGGCCCGCCGGGCCTTCCTGATCGGCCAGGCCGTCCGCGAACGCCGCCTGGCCCTGGGCCTGTCCCAGGTCGAACTGGCCGCCCGCGCCGGAATGACCCAGCCCGCGCTGTCCCGCCTGGAAGCAGGCGGTGTGGTGCCCACCATCCCACTGCTAGAAAGGATCAGCATGGCCCTCAATGCCGACCTCATCGTCGAGATAGCCCCCCACGCCGCCTGAACCTCCAACCAGGATCAGGCCCGTAGCCCCACACTCGATTCTGCCGGATTGAGTGCGTCCGATCTGCCTGGCCGGTCGCCGTCAACTTTCAGGCATATCGGTTGATCAATAGCAACGAGCCCGGGCGCGGAGACGCGGTCTTGATGCAACGTGAGCACCTTCCGAAATCACGGACTATGAGCGGATTGTCACCTCTTTCGCTTGCGTTCCCGTTGGCAGGCGCGTTCCATAGAAGGATGGTGGACGAGAGGCAACAGCGAGCGTGCATCTGGTGCGGCGGGACCAAGCGCACCAGGGAACATGTGGTTCCAGCCTGGATCGGGCGCGAGTTGCGGCAGCAACATCCGGGCGCCCAGATCGCCGCGCGTTACCGACTCGGCAACGACGTCGAGGCGAGAACATGGGAAGATAAGGACCCGTTCTCCATTAAAGTCAGGAGGTTTTGCGAGGAGTGCAATAGCGGCTGGATGTCAAGGCTTGAAACCGCGGCCCAAAGCCACCTCCTGCCGCTCTTCGGCGGTGCTAACCATACGCTGAGCACGGCGGCCCAGTCCATCGTCGCGGCCTGGTTCTTTAAGATGGCATGCGTGTACGACGTTGTGGGGCCGGGAGACTTTGTTCCTTCCACCCACCGAGAGGCATTCTTCCGCACGCATCAGTCCCCGTCCGGCGTCGTCGTGCACCTCGCACCCCGCCATGTCGGCGATGAGTTGCCGCCTGTCATTCAGCAACGACTACGTAAAGCACAGTTCGAGGGTGGGGAAATCGAAGCGTACAAGGCGGTCATCGCCATCGGGTATGTCATCGCGCAGGTGATCGGATTTCCTGGATTTGAGTCAGTTGAGGGAACCGAGGATATGGCCTCGGGTGCCACCCGAATCTGGCCAGCGGTGACCGAAATCCCGTGGCCCGGAGAATTGCACGGTCTCACCGTCGATGACACGCTCGCGGACACCACTGTCGAGATTAATATTGGTTGACCGGGTATTCCTTCCCCCGGTCGGACTGACGCACCCTCTCATGCCGCGATGTGAGCACCGAGCGGTGTCGGTGCTCACGGACCGGATGGATCCGGGTCGAGTAGCTTGCCGGGTCTGCCTGGGATGATCATCCCGTTCAGGTAGTCGTCGTCCATCTTGTCGAGGTAGATGCCGTACTGAACTCCGCCGGGGGTGTATCCCGGCACGTAGTACGGCCGCCCGTCCATCATCATCCAGTCGTTGTCCGGGAGTGCTGGCGGGGTGGCGGAGCGGCGTGGGCAGGGCTGCGGAGGTGGCCGGCGCGCCCGCCGCCGGGCGGAGTCCGGCAGCGGGAATCCGATGGCGGTCAGGTCCTCGTAAGCGGTGTACCGGTCGACGCCGTAGCGCCGTGCGCAGGTCTTGATGGTGACGGCGGTGCCGGAGGTGATCCAGGCGCCCGGGAGGACTCACGGCGGGCCTGCCTGCGCATCCAATGCCGGCGCGGCTGCATGCCGGGAGGATGGGTGCAGCGTGGGGTCCCGCTCTTGTCTTCGGCGTCAGGCGCCTGCGACTCGACGCCGGTTCGGCAGTCACAACTGCCGATGAGAGCGTTGTCTCTTTCTCCGCGCGCACATATTTCCTGTCCTGGATGTCGTTAGCGGCTGCGGTAATCGTTGATTCAGCGTCATCTCCCAGATCGCGGTCGCGCCCGGACGCCGGCTCGGTGCATCTGTCAACTGTGCGGTGTAGTCGAAAGCATTGGATGCAGATTCGATCCGATCTGAGCCCATGCTTTCAGCGAGCGGCAGGATCTTGCTTGATCGCCGGCTTCCGACTATTCTCGGGCTATGTGTCTCGTCTGCTGCGGGAGGTTTATGGATGCGCTGGTTTAGAAAGAGGACTAAATTCAGTGTAACAGGCGTGAGCTTTCCAGTGATTGGCGGAGGAGTCACTTTTGACAGGACTACCGATGAGCGCGGGGCGCGAGCTACGAAAGAACGCGCGGACGCTTTCACCGGACTCTGGACGATAGCCCAGAACGCAAACATCGGAGTTCGGAATGACTTCGATCGCGTGGATGACTTCCTCGATGTCCATCGACAATTGAATGCTTTCCTTATTCAGAAGGCTCCGGCTCTGGAGTCTGCCGATGTCGATCTAGCGCGGAGCTTCCTAAAAGCATTGGAGGACTTCATTCTCCTGCTGCGACCGCAGTCCGGTCAGGCGGCAGCCCGCGTGCGTGCTGAGATTGAAATGACCGCGGACAACCCTTATTTCCCAGCTGACCTTGATAGCCTGGCCGCAGCTTACTCTGAAGTGTCACGTTGTAACAGGTTGCTTACCTTGCGATATCGTGCGGTTGTCTTCGGCGAAAGCGAGTAAACACTCGACTTCTTCGTCTTCTCGTAGCCGACCGCTGATCTTGTCGTTGCGCTAGTTTCTCATACACGCTTGAAACTCGGCACGCCTGTCAAGATGCCCGCCCGCTCATGCCGCGGATAGCGCCTGAGCTGACGATGGCTGTGACTGCGCTCGCTCAGCAGGTCTCTACTGCGCACCGCGGGGGCGAAGGCCGAGCACGGCCATAGCGGCGGCCAGGCTTATCCCGGCAACGACAACTGGAGTCTCCGCTTTTTCCCAGCCCGCAGGTATCAGCCGCTACCGTACCAGCCGCTCAGCCAGGTACCCCGCCGTCATCGCAGCGCCCAGACCGCCCAGTGCACGTTCCGCCGAGGCGTCTGGCCGCCGCAGCAGGGCCGCGATCGCCCATGCCTGTCCGGCAAGCATCACCACCGGCGCCGATAGCGCCGTTCCTATCAGCACGCAATCGCGGCCGACGGCAGATGGCCGCTCCCGCCACAATGGGACGTCGAAAGCGTGGCGGCGGCGTATAGCCAATGCCATTCCGCCCAGTCCAGATGCGAGCTGGGCTGCGGACACCGTGGCCAGTACCCGGTTTTCTTCCATAGCGTGCGAGCTTAACCGAGCTGCCGCCGATGGCGCTCCATCCCAGGGCTCTCATAGCACGACGGCCACGAGGCGACCGCTCTCTGCCCGCAAACAGGGCATCGACCGGATCGTTATAGTGCTGGCAAGTGCGTAGCCTTCGCTGCTGCACTGCTCGCGACCAGGTCGGAGGCCGGTAGGTCGAACTGCATGAATATACAGTCCGCGTCCGGCGTGAACGTCCGCATCTGCCGCAGACAGAGCGAGGATTTGGCGGATCACAAGCGATCACAGGGTCTGTAGGCTTGCGGCCATGTCGGCCGATGATCTGCCAGTCGCGGAGTTTGCCTTCCCTGGACCGTTGCGTGATCAGCTCGTCGCCGCGATCCTGGCGGGGGAGAAGACCACGACAACCGGGCTGGTCGCCGACTACGAGCATGAGAACGACCCGCTGCCGACTCCCGGGCTGCGCCAGGTTGTGGTCGACTCGGCCGGCCGCGGCGTCGCGGTTATCGAGACGACTGCGGTGCGAGTGATACCGCTGGCTGATGTGGGCTTGGACCACGTGCTGGGCGAAGGCGAAGGATTTACCTCGGTCGCGCAGTGGCGGGTCGGCCATGAGCAGTTCTGGCACTCGGCCGAGATGCGTAAGGCTCTTGGTGATCCGGCTTTCACGGTTGGCGATGACACCCTTGTCGTCGTGGAGGAATTCCGGCTCGTACAAGACTGAAAACCGGTACGTCTGCCGAGATGCCCGCCCGCTCATGCCGCATATCGCGCGCCAGCTCCAGCGTTTCCGACGGGGCTGGATCGAAGGTCGGCCTCGAGGTGATGCCGATCCCTACTGTGACGCTGAGTGAGGGCGCGGTCCGGGAGAACGCTCACCGAGCCGATCGGTGCGGCTGACGGCTCCTCGCCGATCATCAACCCGGGCACACGGATCAGATCGATCTGTGCGCTGACGTCGTCCGGAGTAGCCGATGAGCGCGTGTTCTGGTGAGCGATGGACGCATAGCCGTAGGGACGCCTTCCATATAGCGCAGGATTACAGCCTATTTTTTTGGATCTTGACGACCGAACCAATAGCCGAGGACTGTTCCAGTGATACCCGTGATTGGCGCCACATACTGACTGAAAGATTGCGGTGGTACTTTGAGCCAACCCATCGCGAGTAGTGGGGTCAGCACTACTGCCAACACGACCAGGAAGAGCACCACACTCCGAGTGAGTTCACCAGTTGATTCCTTGCGAGCTTCGAGCTTTGCCAATTCCTGCTGATGATCGAGATCCGCCTTGAGCTTCGCTTGCTCTGCAGCGAACCTCTCCTGCTGAAGATTCAACTCCGCCTGCTGGAGTTCCGCTCGCATGACTAGATCTTTATTAAGCAGGTCTTGTTGCGACCGCGCCTTCCATTCACTTTGGTAAAACCCAAAAATCTTTTCGAACTGATTCAACTGAACACGAGTGAATCCGGACAATAGAGTGGGTACAATTGCCGGAGTAGTAGATGAAACTTTCAGAGAAACCTCTTTTTCATCAGGGAGGGTAATTCCTCCCTCTATTCTCCCTGTATCGTCGCTTACTTCACGTGAGAGGCCGAAATCATTGGCCGTCGGTTCTGTAAGCAGTCGTTCATCGTTTCCTGAACTCGGCTGGACGGCCTCAAGGGCTTCCTGGGCAGCTGATGAAGATATCTCACTAGGCTTTGAGGCATTGCCTTCGAAGGCCCGAGCCAAGACGTCGGCCAATTCGTCACGACCGAACTCGCCGAGGACTGACCTCAGTCTATCTATTTTTGACGGAGATGAGACGCTAATAGATTCGGTCGGCCCCTGATTCTCTCTTTGACTGCCCGTCGACCCTTGGAAAGCACTGTGGACTGCAGATCCTTCACCGGTCGTCCCGTCATCTTTGGACCCAGTGCGGGATGTGAGGGTCTTTTGCCCAGTGACTGATGAGACCTGCTCGCCCGAAGTTGCGGCATCGCTGCCTACGTTCTCAGGTTCCTCAACTGGATCTTGACTGGTTTCCGCATGGTTTGTATCGCGTCCCAAGGTCACGACGTCCCTCCTGCCGACATCGTAGGAATATTGATATTCTCCTACTGAGACTGAGCTGTGAGTCGTGACTAAAATACATCGATTCTCCGCGTTCGTCGTGGCGTCGTGGCGTACTCACCTGCCGCGGACAAGGTCTCAGCCCGGATGGTTGTTATGGCGTCCGCAGTCCCGGCCATGACGTCTCCGCGAAAGCGGCTTGTGAAGGGCTTCACAAACGCTTCCGCGGGAACACGCTGTTATGCCGCGAGGTGAGCGTCGCCCGGTGCGGGCCGACTGCTTCCGGGGCGTACGGGATTGTTAAGCCGGCCCTCTGGACGCTAGCTCCCGCTCGGATGGCCTGCGGAATCTCGGCTACCTGGTCTACCGCCTTGAGCAAGTGAGCAAGCTGATCGGCGGGGGCGTCGGAACTGACCTTGACCGAATAGCTGATACCCGTGGACCGCCAGGTCGCGGTGTCGAACCCGCCGACCGCGATCACACGGGCCCCTTTCAATTCGATGTCCAGCGTCGCGGCTTCCCGGTACAGGTGCTCCTTCTCAAGAATGTGGAGCTCGGCAGCTCGACCGGAAGACTGGCCGAGCCATCCCTAATCCTCCCGGTCATCCTGGGCCGTTCACCGATCAGCTACGGCTGGGGAGCGGCGCATTACCAGCTGAGGCTGCTTCCGGTCAGCGCATTGAGCACCTGCCAGTAGATAACGATGCCGGCCAGACTGGCCAGGACAGTGATCCCGGCGGTAGCGGCCAGGCGGCGGCGAAGCGATTGGCTGGCCAGCACCACGGCCACCAGCAGGGCGAACCCGATCAGGAGAAACAGGATCGCCGCGGAATGGTAGCCCAGCCGTAGCTGGTAGCTGCCGATCCCCTCCGCGAGCCAGGTGGCGGCCAGCAGGGCGCCCCCCCACGGCCGAACCCGTTCCGGGCCCGATCGCCAGGCCCGGCCGCTCCACCCGAACAGCGGGCCGCCGGCCAGCGCGCATATGACCCAGAAGATGATTTCACTGTGGCTGACCCCGTAGCCGCGTGCGGCGGTGACGATGTAATAGGCCACCACCTCGAGCACGCACGCACCCAGTCCGGCCAGGACTGCGCGGCTGTGGCTGGGCTGCAGCGCGCCCGCCGCGAAACTGCCGAGCAGCCACGGGCTAGCCGAGTTAACCAGCGCCAGCCAGGGCAATTCCAGGTGCGCCTGCCCAAACGAGGTCAGCGTGCCGATGGCAATCCCGATCGCCGCCGCGGCCAGCAGCCGGACCCACGGGGAAATTCGTACCGCCGAGCTGAGCGCTGGCCACCGCACGGGGCCGCCAGGTGCCCGGCGCCCGGGCCTGCTGGTGCCGGAGAGACTAGACATGGCGTGATTCCTTCTCGTGCCGGCCGGCTGCGCCGAAGCGGGTGATCGGGGCCGGGTAGAAAGCGAAGCCGGGATCAGTGATGCCCAGGGCGGCCGGCCGCGGGAGGTGGACATGGCATGCTCCTTATACTTCGGGATGGCTGATAGGAGCAGTCTGCGAGCGCGGTGCGCCGACTCGAATCTATGAACTCCCTAGTCGCCTTGGTGGAGGCGGTCACGGAGATCTCCAGTGCGGAGGGTTACCGAGGGCGTGCGGGCAGGAGCGGGCGGCGAACACGGCGGTGGCGGGCAGCGCGGGCCGGGCCGCGAGCCGTGGCGGGTGCGCTGGTCGACCTCCGGGGCCCCTCATGGGGCTGGTGAGTCCTGCTCGACGCGCTCGCCAACATCAGCGATACCATCCTGCGGTGCCGGTGCCGTAGACGACGCGCGGGTGGCGTAGCCGGTCAGGCCGCCGAACCGGTCCTTGTCGACGACGGCACGGGCGGAGGCGGGGAGAGCGGTCAGGTCCGGGCAGTCCGAGGCGGGAACCGGCCCGATCCAGTGCAGGCCGTGCCGGGCATCCGTGGCCTCAAGGTACCCCCACAGCGGCTCGTAAGGGCGCGGTAGACGATTTCCGGAGCGGTCGTCGCAAAGCTGTCAGGCTCAACCCGCTGACCAGCATGCAAGGTTGGATGGAGGCGAACGGCGGCGTGAGTCGCTGGCTAGCCGGACGCGCGTTAGCGCGTCGCGCAGGTGCTGCAGAACGCCGGAATCTGGACGGGAGACATCGGGCGAGCCGCGGACTGCCCGGCCGTACCGAATGGCGGCTACGTGCGCGGTGATCATGACGTCCGCCCGGAGCAGAGGACGATGGTCTGCATGTTTATGCATTCCCGGTCACGTCGAAAGCGTCCTCATCTGCCGCTCCCAGTAACGCTGTCTGCCACTTGAGGACCGGGCCTATCGCCGGGGCATCACGCACGGCATCAGGGTGCACGGGCCGTCAACGGCATCGCTTCTGTCAGTGACCGGCTATGCGATCACGCTCGCCGGGGGCCAGTGAGCGCACCACCATGAAGGTGACACCGTCCGGGGTGCCCGGACGGTGGGAACTGCCCGCCTCACCGCGGATGACGGTGCCCGGCCCGGAACTGCGGTACTGATCGGTGAAGGTGCCTTCGAGCACGTAGACGATCTCCTCTCCGCCGTGCTCGTCAACTCCGGGCAGCTCGAACCCGGCGTCCCACTGGACGATCGCCACGTAGAGGTCCTCCTCTAGGCGCAGGATCTTGCGGCGGCTGGCCGGCGTCTGCGCCTCCCACTTCATGTCACCCTCGGCGAGATAACTCATTCCGGGGGTGTCCCGGGGCTCCAGCGTCGTCATCGCTGCCTCTCCTTTCAGCGCGTCTAGCACCCGCTGGAAAGACGGTAACCGATGAACAGCCGGGATCTGAACGCACGCACATGGCTCCCTTCTATGACGGGATTTGTCAAGTGCGCGGTCCCGGAGCTGTCGAGCGTGCGCCGGCGCTGGTCGGTGTCAACGTCGTTCGTCCAGTGGGGCGCTCCACGTTGACACCTCTGGCGCGGCGTCGTTATGTGGCAGCTACGGGGGCCGCGGGGGTCTTCAGGGTTGCTTGGGTTGGGGGTAGCGTCTGGTGTGCGGGTCCGGGAAGTGGCTGGTCCGAAGTGCCGGTGCCGGGGGAAGGCCGGCCGCGCTGGATAATAGAGCCGCCCCGGAGTGCCCTCTCGGGCCCGTCTGCTGGAGTGCGGCCAGGCGGGCGGCGGCGTCGGTGACGAGCTGGCGGTAGACGGCGTCGGACAGCCGGCGCCGCAGCGCGCGCATCGCTTCCATGGAGGTCTTGGACTCCTGGAGCTTGCGCCGGCAGCAGGCGCGCCCGGGGGTGTCGTTGCGGAGCTGGACGATGCCGGCCATGTAGAGCACGTGGTTGACCGCCGGTTCCCGGCCCGGGAAAGCCGGTGGCGGGTGTGCTGCCCGCTGGAGGCATCGATGGGGGCGGTGCCGTTCCAGGAGGCGAAGTGGCCCGGCATTGCCGATGACAGGGCGTCCTGGCCAAACGGGGCGTTACATTTTATCGATGACCGCCCCGACGCCCTACGTTCACTTTCCCGGCACTGCCCGTGAGGCTTTGACGTTCTACGGCGAAGTTTTTGGCTGTGCCGTTCAGTTGCACACCTTCGCGGAGTTCAACCGGGCCGACGGACCAGCGGATGCTATTGCCCACGGCTACCTCGCGGGGGGACCCGTCGCGCTGTTTGGCGCCGACGTGTCCGGGGACGAGCCGCCATTCCGATCCGAGGGCATGATGCTGTCCCTTCTTGGTACTGCCGCTCCGTCGGCACTGCGCGACTGGTTTTCCCGTCTCAGCGAAGGTGGCCGGGTCGTGGACGACTTGCAGACGCGGCCCTGGGGCGCATCCGATGGGCAGGTCATCGACCGTTACGGTCTCCACTGGCTCATCGGGTTCGAGGCCGACGAGAGCGGCTGACCTGCAGATCTCGACGGCAACCTCGTGCCAGCAGCGTTCGCTCACCGCAGTTTCGCCACCCGGGCCCGCAGTCGGAGCAAGAAAGCAATCGTGCGGCTAGTCAGGGGTTTTCGTTCTGGTGATGCGGATAAGTGGGCGGCCGGGGTCGCAGGCGACGCCGCGTTCGTTAGCTGACTGGCCTGGCGGTCAATCAGCCTGGTGAACACCTGCTGTGAGTACCCGAAGACCACTGCCGTGGTCAGCAGGCCTGGCTGGGTACCCAGAAATCCGGGGGCGTTGGTCACGGTCCGCAAGACGATGATGCCGAGTACCGCGATGATGGCACCAAGAACGATCTTGTTCAGGCCCTGCGCGACGGTCAGGGAGAAGCGTACCCCGGCCGGCTTCAGGCCGGCCAGGTTCAGGGCGACGGACAACGCGGCACCGAGGGCGCCCACTCCCAGAACGAGCGGGACATCTGCCCCGGTTGGCTTGCTGCCCCCGGTGGGGCAGATCATCGCCGGATGCGAGCCCGAGACAGGCCAGCACAGCGGGAAGTAAGCAGGATGAATGGAGCCCACGATCCATAGCACCGCCACCACCACGAGCAGTGCCGCGGAAGCCCCGTACAGCACGCCGCGGAAGTGACGGACCTGTAGCTGCTGCTGGTCCTCGGCCCGGCAGGCTGCACTCATCACCTGAGCGGCCACTTGCTGGTCCGCGCCGAGAATGTCAGTGAGGACGATCGCCCCGGAAGGCGCGGTCTGGCTGACGGTGTTGTCGGAAGACGGCTGCTGACCCTGGCTCCCGTGTTGGTTGCCGGGCACTTGTGCCTGGCCGGTCGCCGGTCCTGTCTGGACCCGCGCTGCCACTGCCTGGTGGGCGGGCTGCGTGGGATCGGGAATCGTCTTGAGTGCCTCGAAATTCGGGTCGTCCGCCGGCAAGAAGGCGGTCGCGCGCTTGCGTATCGATGGCAGGATCGCCGCGAGCTGATCCGAGCTGAGCAGGAGCATCCGGGTACTCTCCGCCGCGTGCAGGTTGACATAGGCCGACATCAGCCCATCGCCCGTCAGCAGATCCCGGAAACGTTGCCGGCGCTTGGACAGCAACTCAATCGTTTCCTGGGTCTTCCCGATGTACTGATACGTGGTGTCCACCACGGCTTGCGCCTCGTTCACCAGGCGGATCGAAGCATCGTCCTGGGTTGTTGCGCCTTGAGTGCTCTGGCCGGGCGCAGCGCTCTGAGGACAGATCTTCGGGGTAGCGTCGGCCGTTAATGTCCAGCCGGCCGCGCTGATGGCTCGCCTGACATCTTCCCTGACCCCGCACAGCCGATCGAGGACGTCTACCTGCCAACTAGTCGGTCTTATCGGTGGTTTATCGGTATCGTTCACGTGCCCCACCCATCACATGAGTTCCCGTTGTCCCGTACCGATCCGGCACGCGGTGCTCAGACGAAGAGTAACGTATAGAACGCGAATTGGGGCGCTTTGCGTAGATGATATTTTCACTGTTAGCGCTGATGCCCGGGCCTTGTTTCGCCATTACGGCAGCAACCCCGGATGGCTGTTGGCCAGCGCCTTTGTCTACTGTATCCATCGAGCCGAAAAGGGAGACCGTAATGTAAACGGCCCCCCTTTCTGCTCCTGGCTGGACGCACTCATCTGACCCTATCGTGCGCTGGTTCTGTCTACCTCTGCTACCGCCCGGTCTGGGAAAGCGCGGCGTCGGCCGGCTTTCCCGGCTCGCGGCGGCGGAGCAGGCGTTCGTAGAACTGCAGGACGATGAAGCCAGCGACCACGCCGATGACTGGCACCAGCACCAGGTCTTGCCCATGAAACGGGCTTAGCGCGAGCAGGCCCATCGGCGGCCCGGCCGGCACGAAACCCCGGAATCCCCAGCAAGCCAGCGTCGTGGTCAGCAAGGCCGGCAGCAGCAGGACGGCAGCCCGCGCGCGCACCGCCGGCCGCAGCGTGGCGATAACGGTCAGCGTGAGGATCAGGGCGACGGCGAAGAGCGCGGCTCCCAGCCATCTCTCGCTGCCCGACAACGGGTCCGAGATCGTGCCGAAGGCGCCCGGTCGCGGGGTATACCTGATGAGCGCCGTCTCCACGGCGGGCCGCCCAGCCAGTATCGCGGGGGCCGCCGCGAGCGCCGTCACAGCCCGCCACGACAGCGGGCGGCCCTGGCTCCACAGGGTGCCCAGTGCCGCTGTGACGGTCACCAGCGCCATCGCAGGCTGCCAGTAGGCCACCATAAGCGCCCCGTCGTTAGC
>Ga0209006_10003970_pt1 | contig 13489 bp, 13 predicted proteins | sample JacPin_JW_Ref_O2_FD_188567 | JGI IMG/M metagenome (GOLD analysis project Ga0209006, IMG submission 188567) | Forest soil microbial communities from Algoma, Ontario, Canada - Jack Pine, Ontario site 1_JW_Ref_O2 (SPAdes) (version 2) | ecosystem: Environmental > Terrestrial > Soil > Boreal... | reverse complement strand
TGGTCGCACGCCTCTAGTTTCCATTGCGAGCGCGGACCGAAGCATACTTAATAACCTTTTTCAGAATCTAAGTCGTAACCAAAACCGGGCTCATGAAAGGCGTCGTTTTGTACGATGCAGCCCCCATAACGGGCCCGCGAATTCATCAACCATCAAAAGCCGTCAGCTTTGGTTTACCAGATCGCTTAAGCATTTGCGCTTCTGGGCATGCCATGGTGGCTGCAGATCGGGGACAAACTCCGACAGGGAAAGCGTCAGGGTCAGGTTGCTAGGCGGCCTGACCCGCCATCTTTTTTAGGGGAATGCGATGGCTGCGAAGAAGGCGCCTAAAAAAACAAGGCACCAGAAATCAAAGGCGAGCCCGCCGCCGGTCTATGCGGCGTCGACGTTATCGGTGGCCACGCAAAACCTGATCAATATGGTCGCTGTCACTGCGATCTCGGGGATGGTGTTGCTTGGGCAGCTGGCCACCAGGCATTTTTGAGGCCGGCGCCGTTCGCGGATGAGATGTTACGGCACAACTCAGCCAACGGCCGATTCCGGGTACTCTGCCTAACAACGGACGCACATTCGGGTGGCCAAAGAAACTCAAGATAGGCTGAACCGAATGCACGACTGCTACATAGCGCTCATTTCTCAAAATTGCGCAATAAACCGGTACTCTCCAATCTACGAGAGAAGCAGAAGCCTATCGAGCGTGGAAGGCGGCGGCTTGTACGAACGTGCTATGGTCGCGATCCGGACGCTGCTTGCGTGATGACGGCTACAGCCGTCCCGGGCAGTCTAATCGGAATCGCCATCGCACAGTGTTTGGGCTATGCTGGTTCGGGCTGTGAGCTGCGGACAGGAGAGTCTATCGATGACGAGTGGCAGGCGCCTGCATGAACCTGCCACGATGGCAATCGGCCGGCTGAATCCCCTGTGGCATGTGGACGAGGAGCAGGCCTTCTTCGCCGGGCCGCTCGACCACAACACAATTCATCAACACAGCGTACCTGTCTATCTCGCGGGACTTTATGGAACTTTCGGGCTGCGTATCGCTGGCGCCGAATGGCTCAACTGTCGGGCGGCCGTTATTTCAGCCGGAGTGGCCTACGAGTTCGATGTCGGAGGTGATCCCCTCGCGGTCTTGTACATCGAACCCAACGTCGCCCCTGGGGAGGCCCTCACCCCACTTGTTCACAATACACGCGAGGTGACGGGCGCCCTCGTCGGAAGCGCTGGCGAAATTTCGATGATGCGTGAACTTTACGAAGATCGCTCCAGCAGCCAGTGGGCCGGCCAGGCGCTGAAGGATCTGGTGGCGTTTTCCAAGCAACGATCCGCCAGAGAACTCGATCCGCGGGTGTCTTTCGCCATCGAATTTATGCAAGGGCACAACGACGATCTCGTGCCGGTGAGAGAGGTTGCGGGCTCGGTGGGTCTCTCGGCCTCTCGGTTCCAGCACTTGTTTTCTCAGCAGATCGGGGTTCCGTTTCGCCGCTATCGCGGGTGGCGGCGCCTTCGCGTGGCCATTCTCGAAATTTCGAACGGGAGCAATTTCACCACGGCGGCGCACGCAGCCGGCTTTTCTGACCAGGCGCACTTCGCTCACGTTTTTCGCCGGACATTTGGCGCGCCGCCTTCTCGAAGCCTCCTTAGAGTACGGACATAGGCTCGGTGTCATCGCTGAGTGACTTTGGGTCAATGCCGATGAGCTTAGCCGAGCGAGCCGCGCTAACCGCTCGGCTGAGAGCGGCCGGTGGACAGTCCTTCGCGATGATGCAGCTAATATTGCGATGACGAGCTGAGGCAGCCTGAGCACAGCTTGTGCTTCGGGAGATCAAGTTGCATTCGTTATTTTTTGCCCGTCGAGCCGACAATGTCCCGGTGAAACCGAGAAGCGCCAACTCTTTCCATGCGACACGATCCATCCAGCCGTCGGTTCTGGAAAATGCGTACCCAACACCAGCACGGGTCGATCAGCACAACATCGGAGAAACTCTTTACGCGTTGCAGATGCCTCCGCGACGCTGTAGTCGAAATTGCTGCTGGCTTCCGGCAATGTGCACTGAATTGGATGGTGCATCATATCGCCGGTAATGATCGCGTGTTGGCCGCGCGAGGAGATACGGACACTCACATGTCCGGGCGTGTGCCCAGGTGTCGGCTCGAGCGATATTTCATCAGTAAGTTTGTGATCCATTTCAACCAGCTTGTGCAGCCCCGCCTCGATAATAGGACGCACTGAGTCTTGATAGACCGTTCTTGTTTCGAGGACCTCCGAAGCGACCTCCTGACTGACGTCGTTATCTAGCTTCTCATCCGTTTCTGCGGACCAGTATTCCCACTCTTTTCTGCCAAATAAATAGGATGCATTCGGGAAGGTCGGAATCCAACGACCATCGACCAGTCGCGTGTTCCAGCCCACATGATCAACATGCAGATGAGTGCAAAGAACCGTATCAATCGTCTCGGCTGGATAGCCGGCGTCGGCAAGTTCCGTCAGGAACGGCTCGTTCAGTTTGTTCCAGGCAGGCCACTTTCGCGACTTTCCGTTGCCGATGCAGGTGTCGATGATAATGCGGCGCTCGGCGCATTCCACGACGAACGCCTGAGTGACACTGATGAGACGGCCGTCTTCGGTAGCGAAATGCGGGCGAAGCCAAGCCTGCTGCAGCACTTCCTCTTGCGAAAGGTTTCTAAAGACGAAGTTGGGGTGCCGAACATTGTGCAGTTCAACAATGCTTGTAATCTTGACATCGCCGACATTCCAAGAGGCCGCGGTCATTCCCGTCTCCTACCGTTCGTGAAAAATGTGATTCCAAGAGACACCGGACATCTTGTTGTTACTGGACGGCGCTTCAGACGTGCTGCCCACCATTGATATGTATCTCGGCACCATTGATGTAAGCCGAGCTAGGCGAGCAGAGAAACATGATCGTCTCCGCCACTTCCATGGGGTCTCCGAGGCGGCGCATCGGAACCTGGCGCTCGACGATGTCTTCGGTGCCCGGCGACAAGATCGATGTCCTGATTTCTCCTGGCGCGATGGCGTTGGCGCGGATCCCTAGTTCGCCGAATTCGTAGGCGAGCTCGCGGGTCAGCGCTGCAAGCGCCGCCTTGGAGCACGCATAGGCGACGCCCGCGAAGGGGTGTACCCTCGAGCCGACGATTGACGTGACATTTACGATCGTGCCGCCGGCCGCCTTTAGCTCTGGGAACAGACCGCGCGCCAGTATCGCGGTCGAGATGAGATTGACGGACAAGACGCTGAGCCACGTCCGATAGTCGCTATCGAGCACCCCCAAACGGCTGCCGCCGAATCCCTTGGGCGAAACGCCGGCGTTATTCACCAGTGCATGAAGTTCGCTGCCGTTGATCCGCGTACGGACGTCCGCGACAAGCCGCGGATACGCTGCCGCGTCGGCGAGGTCGGCCTGAATGTGATTGTCCGGCCCCCCCGGCCACGGGCAGCCCGGATCGAACGGATGACGGGACACCGTCAACACTCGCCAGCCGTGCTCGTAGAAGAGCTTGACCGTGGCATGTCCGATACCCCGGCTGGCACCGGTGAGCAGCATTGTTTTCTGTGGTGTGGGCATCAGCGCATCACCTCGCTTTGATGAGGTCGAAGCTGGCTCGACCTCACCCATTCGCAACTTGACGCGTGAGACGGGTTGGGGTTGCCCAAACGAGCCGGCGTCACTTCTTCACCAGCGAGTATTTCGACTCCGAAAGAGACCCGAACGCCCCGTATGCCACTTGTTGTGTCATGCGGATTCTCCCGACTGCCCGGTCGATGTCGTCGCGCAGTTGGGTCCAGCGGTCTCTAACTTGGCGCGCATCATACTGGCCCGGGTCGGTGCACTGCGGAGACGATGACGAAGGCCTATCAATAACAAGTGGCAGGCGCTTGTATGAACGTGCCACGAAGGCAACAAGCGATTTTGATCCCATTGCTTCGGGAAGCAGTGCGGGCATATCTAACTCAAGCTGCGAGCGCGGCTACAACTTCGCGGAACGCCATGCCCGGGCTATCGGCGACCGCCCGATGTGCTATCTGCGTCGTGGGAGCAATGTTCCAAAGCAACCGCCCCGGTCAATCGATACGTCGACGAAAGCCGCACCACGCCGCATCATTGACGGAATGTTACGCGATAGAAGCGTTGGAGCGCGCGCACCATAGGAGAACCGCACCGCCGACAGCATCAGCTGTGGCCTATTTCTTCCTCGATCGAATCGAGAGTTGAGGAGCGCGTACGAACTCGGCCCTCGAGCGCACGCGGGCAACGCGGCGATCGGTCGAGAATGGTGAACCTCGACTCCTGGACCAGCCGCCATTTTTGCAGCGTGCGTACCGACCGCGTCTTCGCCAAGAACAACAATCTTCACCGGACGCCTCGCTCATCGGCGCGAGGAGTCGAAGCCCGCGGGCAGCAAGGTAAGGTCATGGAACGGCAGCCAACATACCGGTTGATTCGTGGCAGTTCACATATTCGAATGACTGGTCCTCAGCCCTCACGACGCTTACCTCGTGGTAGAGACGCAGGCCTGCTGTCAGACCGAGCTCGCTAAAATAACGGATCGCCGCAACGAAGATCGCAAGATGGGTCGGGTGGCTTTCAGCCCACCGCTCAAGATCGGAGAGCTCGCGCCAGAGGCTGACACTGTAAGTCTTCGCGATCGGTTGTCCGGTTCGGTCGGTCATCCTGACGAAGCGGTTCGAATAGCAACCGATCGCCCTGCCCTCGTCTCTCAGAAAGCGCATTCCGGCCGTTAGATGGGGTTCCACATCCTCGAAGTACATCCGACGTTCGGCTTCATCAGTCTCACCCCAGTCTTGGCCCGAGCGAATGATACACAAATTTTGGTGCGGCCGGATTCGGATCCTGCGACCCGAAGAGTTAGCGTCGACAATCGCCTCCGCCGATCCCCTTGCTTCCAGGGCGTCGACTTGAGAGAGTGGAATGCGATCACGCGCACTTCCCCAATAACCATGTTCTTGCACCTCGCCGCTCATCGACCGGGCAAGCACTGATACGCCCTCCTTGTCGGTATGGGAGAAGATCGTTTCTGAATCTTCGCTCCGCGGAAGATAGATTTCGCGAAAATAGCCGATGCCATCGCTCAGCCGCGCCCCGTCTTCCCACCAGCGGCGGTTCTCAGTCGCGTTCAGCCAGCGTTCGAACCGCTCGCGCACGTCCCAATACGCAACCACGACTATGTTGACGAATTCCATCTCGTCAACATAACTCGCGCGGTCCCAGTGACCCGGTCCGTCCGGTCCGTCGAATGACGCCGAAAGATGAGCGAGCGCGGTGTCCACCGCCGATGTCCACTCCTTGTACTGGATGCCGAAATAAGCCATTGCGACCTGCAGTATCTTTGGGTCGAAACGCGCGGAGAACGAAGGATGCGGCGGGCGGTAGCTTTCGGAGACGCGCTTATGGCGCGATCGGGCCGTCTGCAAGTGCACGGGGATCGCTGTTTCGAACCTTCTGTCGGAGTCTGGCACCAGTTTTTTCCCTTCAATGGGCTGCGGCGAGCATGATGCGCTCGGCCGTGGCTTGCTCTCTCATAAACTCCGCAACGATGCCCCCATCGCGCGCGACCAGGATTCGATCCGAGACCGCCAGTATTTCCGGCAGGTAGGACGAGATTATCGCAACCGCCTTGCCGTCGTCGGCGAGTTCACGGATGGCGCGATGGATCTGTGGGATCGCACCGACATCAACGCCCCGCGTCGGTTCATCAAAGAATACGATCTCCGGTTTCTGGGCGAGTGCCTTGGCGAGTACGACCTTCTGCTGGTTCCCGCCGGAATAGTCGGAAATCCGCAGCCTCCGATCGAGGACTGCGACAGAGAGCTTTTCAAGCCAGTACCTGGCGAGGGCCTCACCGCGCGTCGGGGAGTAGAGGAAATGTCGCAGGGTTCTTCTCGCCTGCGCGCCGAGATAGATGTTCTCGTCGGCGGTCATCGTCTCGAAGAAGCCGTCGATTTTTCTATCTTCGGTAACATAGACGATACCATCGCGCACGGCTTCCGCCGGCGAGGCATGCACGACGGGCTTGCCGCGCAGTAGGATGCAGCCGCCTCCGGAGCGGTCCCGGCGAAATACGCCGGCTGCAACCTTTGCCATCTCGGTGCGGCCGGAGCCCACCAGACCGGCGAAGCCTACCACCTCGCCCGCGTGCAGCGAGAAGCATGCGTTGCGCACCGAAGTGCCTGCGCAGATATTGCGCACTGAAAGTACCTCGGAACCGCGCGTCGTCCGCCGCGTGATTTCACTGCCTCCTGCCTCGGGCACGTCGCGCCCGACCATCATCCGCACCAGGCTCGTACGATCGAGCCCTGAAGTGGGCCCGGTGCGAACCAGCCTGCCATCGCGGAGTACTGTAATGCGATCGGATAGTTCAAGCGCTTCTTCCAGCGCATGGGTGATGAAGACCACGGCGACGCCGCTGGCACGCAGCGACCGAACAAGCTTGAAGAAGCCTGCGACCTCGTGCGGCGTGAGGCTCGCGGTCGGCTCGTCGAACAGGATCAGCCTGGCCTCCATGCGCACAGCCCGTGCAATCTCGACCATCTGCCTCTTGGCGGTGCCGAGGTCCTCGACTAGCGCCAGCGGCTCGACGTCGAAATCGAGCAAGCGAAAAAGGTCGCGCGCCTCGCGGTTAATTGAGCTGAAGCGGGTCAGCCAAGCCTCCGCTCCGAGCCTCAAATTCTGTGCCACCGTCATCGTCGGCACCAAGCTCGTCTCCTGGTAGACCATGACGATACCTTCGCGGAGGCTGTCGGCCGGCGTGCTGAAATTCTTCTCCCTGCCATCAAAGGTCAGCCTACCGGCGCTCGGGGGCACCGCTCCGGCTATTATCTTCGAAAGAGTGGACTTGCCTGCGCCATTCTCGCCGAGAATGGCGTGGATCTCACCAGCGCACACGTCGAAGTTCACTTCGTCGAGCGCGAATGTGCCGCCATATAATTTTGACACGGCTTCGATTTTCAGCAGGGGCCTATCCGCTTTCATCGCCGTGCCCCTTGTTCAAGGCGCCCCAGAAGTCCGGCCACGCTGACCGGCCTCCCGATTTCCTGAGGCTCCCGACAGCGATGGTCAGGCCTACCGCAAGAATTAGGACGATACCGGTCGTGGCCGAGGTGAGGCTGCCCGGCAAGTTGAGTCTCAGTAGACCGCCCACGAGAAGGAAGACAATCGCCGAACCGGCCATTGCGTTGACAACGGTTCCGCGCCCTCCGGCGAGGCTGATGCCGCCCACGACGACTCCGGTCAGCGCTGTGATCTCCCAGCCGAGACCCGTGTCCGAACCTGCACTGTTCTGGCGCGCCGCGTAGAAGACGCCGGCGAGCGCTGCGAGCGCCCCACTGAGAAGGTAGGCGAGAAAAAGCGAGCGCGCGACTTTGATGCCTGCATGGCGGGCGGCCTTCTGGCTTGCCCCGACGGCCATGATGTGCAATCCGGGTCGAAGTCGCGTCAGAAAGAACTGCGCGGCCGCGCCGACGACCAGCAGAGCGATCGTGTTGACGGGCACGCCGACAATGACGCCCGATCCGAGAAACCGCCAAGCCGTGGTGTCATGCACCGCAATCGCGAGCTCCGTGGTGTAGGCCTCGGCTGTCAGATCGTAGCCGGCGCGAAGGATCATCAGCACGGCGAGCGTGCTAAGGAAGGGCTTCAGTCGAAGATAGGCGACAAGAAGCCCGTTGACCGAGCCGATTAGCAAACCGACCGCCAGCACTGCCGGGATCGTGATTTCGAGGGGCAGACCGTGGATTCTGAAGAGGAATAGAGCGGCGAAATTCGCCAGTGCGAAGATGGCGCCAATCGAAAGATCGATGCCACCCGCCAAAATAGTGATCGCCATTGCGATCGCTACCATGCCGGGCTCCGCGAAATCGCGCATGAGCTGCTGCAGGTTTCCGCTGGTGAGATAATTCGGAGCCGCGATCGCGAAGACGGCGAAGAGAAAGCACGCAGCGCCAAAGAGACATGCAGTGGCAAATGGAATTGCGATTCCCATACCGGCACGCCGGATCGACGGCGCCGCGGCCACGCGCACCCATCGTCCAGACCCGGATCGTTGACGAGGGGTACACGCCACCTTCTGGCCCTGCGGAACAGCTTGCGGAAAAGCCGGTCGTCGCAACGCCCTCGGCAACCACCGAGCGGTCCGCGATCGGCAGTCCGGGACTAGGGTGTTGTCGCGTTCTTTTCGAAGCAATAGTTTCGGTCCTTCTTGCTGGCGACCCAGTAATTGTTCGAGAGATAGATCAGGTTCTTTGTTCCAGGCTTAGCGCCCCCCTGCAGAAGCGTGACGACGGCGTCAGAAATCTGCTCGCCCTGAATGTTGGATCGGTACGACAATATCTTGTAGAAGAGCCCCTGCTCCACGAGGTCGCAATCGTTCCAATTGCCCTCACTCGAAGCATAGACCTTGACCTTGCCGGCAAGTCCGGCAGCCTTCACCGCCTGAGCTGCGCCGGTCTGCATGACACCCCAGAAACCATAGGTAGCGCAGAGGTCTGGATGCTGCTGGAGAACAGTAGCGGTGATCTCGTACGCCTTGTTGGTGTCCCAGTTCGCTGCCTGAGTCGAAACGATCTTGATCGAGGGATCCTTTTTGAAGACATCCATGGCGCCGCGAAGCTGATCGACGCTTCCCGCTGCTGTCGGTTCACCTTGCACAATGGCGACCTTGCCCGAACTCTTGCCGCCCCCGCATGACGCCCCGATGTCCTCGGCGATGAGACGGCCTGTGTCGTAGTAGTCGACGCCCACGTAGGCGTCGGAAGGCTGATTGGAGCGCATGTTGACCTGGAGCACGTAGATCCCTAAGTCCATCGCCCGTTTAAGCTCGTTGGCGAGCAGTGCGACATTCGGATTCTGGACAATCAGCACGTCCGGTTTCTCATTGATCATCGACGTCACGGCCTGAAGCTGTGCGCTGCTATCGAAATTTGGATCGCGAGTAACGAATTCGATGCCGAAGCGATCGAAATTCCCTTTCATCGCCTTGGTCCAGCTGTCACCTAGCGGATTGCCGAGCGTGATCGGCACCCAAGCGACTTTCTTGCCCTTGACTATGGTGTCGAAGTCGGTCCGCAGCTGCATACGCGGATCCGATTGAGCGTCGGCTTCGGTAGCCGGAAGGATTGTGGCGGCGCTGACCAATGCAGACAGCATGCCCAACATGACCATGTTCGGTAACTTCATGATGTACCCCTTTGTGACAATGAGTGATCTTCCTAGTGTCGTCGGCTTGGCGCGGTTTTCGCGAACAACAGGCTAGGCTCCTTGACGGGCCGTCTCGATGTCGTGCGGATGGAGCACGGTGTCGATGGCGATTGCGATCAGAAGGACCGCGCCTTTGATGATGTTCTGTAATTGGTAGTCGAGGTCCATGATCGTCATGCCATTGAGAAGCACGCCGATCAAAATCGCCCCGGCGAGCACGCTATGGACTCCGCCTCGGCCGCCAGCAAGGCTGACTCCACCGAGAACGGCTATGAGGATCACGTCAAAGATCATCGTCGAACTCGCCACCCGCAGATTGAGCATCGCAGTAGAGGCGACCATCAATATCCCCGCCACGTAACTTATCGCCGCCGAAAGTGAATACTCGATCAAGGTCAGCAAGCGGACCGGCATTCCGGACAATCTGGCCGCTTGGCCATTATCGCCATGGGCATAAATGAAGCGTCCGAATATCGTCCATGACAGGAAGACGTGCAGGAGCGCCGCCGACACGGCGAAGACGATCAGCGGAATCGGGATGCCACGCAAGTTCTGACCGAGCATCAGGAAAGACGACAACTCAGCTGGAACAGAAAGAAACATGGACGTGAGAAGGGTAGAGCGTGCTACGCCCACCATGACCAGAGCCGTGGCGAGCGTGGCAAACAGCGGCGGAAAATTCAGGAACGCGACCAGCATGCCGTTGGTCAGTCCGAGACCGATTGCGCAGATAAGGCCAGCCACGAGCGCGACGCGTAAATCGACGCCGGCGATCATGAGCGCAGTGGCCGTACCCGCCGAGACGAGCGCGATCGCGATTTGCGACAGGTCGATGCCTCTGCCGATAATGACAACCGCCATACCGAGCGCGAAAATGCCGAGGATCGAGATGCTTCGGAGCAGCGCAATAAAGTTGCCCCAAATGGCGAAGCCCGGCAGCGCGATAGCGAAAACGACCACTATGGCGAACGCAAAGAGCAGGATCACCTGCTCTTGGGTGATCCTGCCGAGTCGCTCTGAAAGACTGATCAGCGCCGTCCGGCGGCGAGCGGCTCTCGGCAGCGTATCGGTTGTTTCAGGCACTGAGTTCATCCTTGGCATCTCTCGTATCCGCATCTACGAATTCGGCGGCAGACGGCAACGGGTGGAGCGGCTCGCCGACGTACTCCACCTTCACGGCCTTGGAGCGGTTGAAGCGAAGCGACAGCACGTCCGGACGGGAATAGTGGCCGACTGGATCGGCGGCCGCCTTTGCGACGGGAATTTGGGAGAGATCGATGTCGGCATAGAGAATGCCCTCCTCCGTATGCGGCAAAGGCTCGGTGAGGTCGCCGCCGTCGGGACCAAAGAATCGCGCCCATCCGCCGCCAAGCTCAAGGAGCTCGCGCTTCTCCGGCGTGTCGCAAAACAGGTCAAGGCAAGCCTGATCAATCACGTTGCTTGAGTTGACAACGAAGACCTGCCCCTCAACAGCATACATGCGCATGGCGGATTCGTTCACCTTCAGCCCGAAGGTGCGTACCATCGGTTGGTAGAGTGACTGGCTCGGCCAGGACGCCACATGGATCTGCTCATGCTGGCTGTACATCGCGAATTTGGTCAGTGTCTGGTAGTGTTCCCAGCAACAGAGAGCGCCCAGCCGGCCGAAAGGCAATTCGAAAACGACGAGGTCGGAACCGTCGCCCTCGCCGTAGACCGACCGCTCGACATGGGTCGGCTTCAGCTTGCGCCTGTTGCCGATGAGCTCACCATCCGGACCAATGATCGCCTGGCTCATGTAGAGACTTCCGCCGCCGCGCTCGCTATATCCCATCACAACGGTGATGCTTGCCTGCTTCACAGCCTGACGAAGCCGATGCATGCGTTTTCCGTCGACGGTTAGCGAATTCTCGTGATGACGCGCGACGAACGGCAATCCTCCAAGCGGAGTATTGAGCCATATCCACCACGGATAACCAGACACGAACGTCTCCGGAAAGGCGATCATGGCTGCGCCGTTGCGAGCCGCCTCGGCGATCAGGGAGATCGACTTTTCGATCGTTGCGTCAGCATCGAGCCACACCGGCGCCGCCTGCACGGCCGCCTTCTTCGACTTCGCGGTATAGTCAACCATCTGGAAGCCTCTTATTCTCAACGTCAGTTATTCGCCGCCGCCTGCATGAGACATGCTGACCATTGTCGATGTGAATCTCAGCGCCACGATGGAAGAAGATTTCTGCCAACAAGGAAAGAGGACCGGCACCGCGGTGAAATTTACGAATCTGGCCATCTATGCCCTATCCTTTGCTAGCGGGAGTGCCGATGCGCAAGGCAACGTCTTCGAGCGCAGCTTCAAAACGGTCGAACATCATGTCGATTTCATCGTCCGCGATGATCAATGGTGGGCAGAACGAGATCGTGTCGTTGATCATGGAGCGAAGCACGAGACCCTTCTGCTGGGCGGCCGCAACGACGGCGGGTCCGACTGCCATTTCGGGCGGGAAGGGCGTGCGCGTTGCCTTGTCGGATGTCAGTTCGATCGCGCCGACGAGGCCAATGCCCCGCGTTTCACCGACGAGTGGGTGAGCAGCGAAGCCATGGAGGCGGTCTAGAAATCGCCGGGACGTGCGTCGAACCACTGAGACTACGTCGATCTCCTCATAGATATCGAGCGTCGCAAGCGCGGCTGCCGCCGTCACAGGATGCCCGGAATAGGTGTAGCCGTGCCCAAACACGCCGAGTCTTCTCGATCCCTCGAGAAGGCCGCGATAGACTTCCTCGCTGACCATGGTGGCGGAGATCGGCAAATATGAAGCTGACAACGCTTTGGCACAGGTCACGATGTCCGGCTTCAACCCGAACGTCTGCGAGCCCCACATTGAGCCGGTGCGGCCGAACCCACAGATCACTTCGTCCGCTATCAGCAACACGTCGTACTTGCGCAGGATGTTCTGGATTTTCTCGAAATAGGTCGCCGGCGGCACTATGACGCCCCCCGCGCCCATGACCGGCTCAGCAAAGAAAGCGGCGACCGTTTCCGGACCTTCTGCGAGAATCATCTCTTCAAGGTCGGAAGCCAGTCGCGAAGCAAAACCCTCGGCATCCTCTCCGTTGAGCGCAAAGCGATAATAGTGTGGGCATGCCGTGTGCAGAACGTTGGCGATCGGCAAATCGAACATCCGGTGATTGACGGATAGACCAGTGAGACTGGCCATTGCCACGGTTACGCCGTGATAAGCCTGGCGCCGGGAAATGATCTTTTTCTTCGCCGGCCGGTCCATCGCGTTGTTGTAGTACCAGACGATCTTAATCGCGGTGTCGTTCGCGTCCGAGCCGGAATTGCCGAAGAAGACCTGCGCCATCGGTACCGGCGCCATCTCTCTGAGTCGCCCGGCGAGTTCGATCGCCGGGCGGTGAGCCTTGCCAGCAAAGAGATGATAGAAAGGCAGTTCGTCGAGCTGCTTCCTGATTGCGTCGACGATGCGCTTTTCCGAGAAACCTAAGGATGCGCACCACAATCCCCCCATCCCCTCGATATAGTCCTTGCCGGTCTCGTCGAAGATTCGTGCACCCTCGGCCCGGCAGATGACGAGCGGGCCCGTCTCCTCCTGGCGCACTAGATCTGTGTATGGGTGTAGCAGCGCCCGCAATTCCATCGGCCTTAGGTTGTTGGATTTTATCGCTCTCCGCCGAGTCTATCGATGACGAATGGCAGGCGCTTGTATGAACGTGCCACAGTTGCAACGGGCGGCCTCGCCCCCTTTTCGCGACGCCGAGGGCGCAATCCAGCGCGGTATCGAAGTCGTGGACTTCGCCACGGGAGCACTGCAACTTCTCAAAGGTGGGATCACTGAGAACGCCGGAACCTGTGAGCGCGACTTGCGGTCGATCCATTTTCTGGAATGGCCTGTTTTTCGCGGCGGTCACTGCTGGTTCGGGTTGGCTGCAGCTACATGGCTAGCTTTCTAAACTACTGCGCTCGGGTCGAAGCCGTTGGCTCTAACGCCGCCGCCGCTTGGTTTGCAGCCATTCATGGGCGCGGGCGGCGTGCTGATGCCGCCGATCGGCTATTGGGCGGGAGTTCAGGCAATCCTCAATAAATACGACATTCTGCTGGTGGCCGACGAGCTTCACCGGAGACCGACGTCATGAGGGCTATATGACCTTCCCGCTGCAGCACCGGACCTAACGCGAGAGGCATAGAAAATCCTTGCAACACGGCTTCTTAAAAGCAGCCCCGCCGTCGTGAGACGGCGGGGCCGTGGCCGCGCTTGTCG
>Ga0209006_10003969_pt1 | contig 13489 bp, 14 predicted proteins | sample JacPin_JW_Ref_O2_FD_188567 | JGI IMG/M metagenome (GOLD analysis project Ga0209006, IMG submission 188567) | Forest soil microbial communities from Algoma, Ontario, Canada - Jack Pine, Ontario site 1_JW_Ref_O2 (SPAdes) (version 2) | ecosystem: Environmental > Terrestrial > Soil > Boreal... | reverse complement strand
CGCGGCGCCGTTGCAAGAGACTTTCGAAGTTGGGCGGCTTCCGCACGGCGTGGATGCCCGGGACAAGCCCGGGCACGACGCGCGGGGGTTGTGTGCGACTTAAGATAGGACAGCCCTGCGGGCGCAGCCGGAAGGTCAACGCGAATTCTTCGTCGGACAAATCGACCTCCCTTTGCGCGGAAGATCGCTTGTACCAGGCGCGCCCGCCATTTGAGGACGACCTTCCGCGGCTCCAACCTCAGTTGCGCGGCTTCCCGCCTTCGCCGCCGACCTCGCCCAACACGCGACGGACAGCGGCCATAATCTCATCCGATAGATCCGGCCGCGATTTCGAGGCCGCCCGGGCCATCGCGACAGCGCCGATCATCGCGGCGGCGATAGTCAATGAGCGCGCGCGGTCGTCAGCACTGAGCGTCGTCGGTTTCAGCGCCGTCTGAATCGACCCGGCCATCTCCTCGAAGCCCTCGGCCAAACGGGCGCTCACGGCCTCGCCCTGCCGGGCGATTTCGCTTGCCGACGCCGCCATGGCGCAGCCGCCTGCCAGATTGTCGCGGTGATCGAGCGCGAGGTAGCGATCCAGTTGGTCGGCCAATGTCGGCGCCCCGTACGGCTTGGGCGCTGTCATATAGGCCTGGCTGGCGGCCATCCCATCCGCCAAAGCCTCCACAACCAGAGCCTGCTTCGACGGGAATTGGCCATAGAGCGCGCCGTGAGTAAGGCCCGCCGCCTTGCCGATCTCCGCGACGCCGACGCCGTCGATCCCTCGCTCCCGGAACAGGCGCGCCGCTGTCTTGACCAGCGCGGCGCGATTCTCGGCCAACTTTTCCTTGGTGACTTTCATCGACCGTCTCCGTGCGGCTGCGGGCTTGACTATAAAGATTGCAAGTGCAATCTTTATATAATCATGACGGTCGCAATCATAAAGATATGCGGCCGACGAGAGAAGAAGGAAGTTCTCCCATGCGCGCCATTCACCTCACCGCCTTCGGCAACCCCGTTGAGGGGCTCGAATTTGTCCATATCCCGGAACCTGCGGCGCCGGGCGCCGGCCAGGCCCTGATTGGCGTTGAATTCTCCCCGATCGATCTCAGCGACCTGCTGGTGGTCAGAGGCGTCTACCCCTTTCGCCCTAGCCTGCCGAGCGTCATTGGCAACGAGGGCGTCGGCCGCATCCTGGCCGTCGGTCCAGGCGTCGAGAATGTCGCCGTCGGCGATCGCGTCCTGACGCCGCTCTATGGCCTCGCCTGGGCCGAGCGGATCGTCGCGCCGGCAGAAGGGCTGTTCGCCCTGCCGGCCGACGTCGATCCGCAGCAGCTCGCCATGCTGACCATCAATCCGCCGACCGCCGGGTTGTTGCTGAGTGAGTTCGTCGACCTCGCGCCCGGCGACTGGGTCGTCCAGAACGCCGCGAATTCGGGGGTGGGTCGCGCGGTCATCGCCTTCGCCAAAGCGCGAGGCTTCAAGACGATCAATCTGGTCCGTCGACCGGAATTGATCGATGAGTTGAAAGCGCTGGGCGGCGATCTGGTCATCCTGGATGCGCCGGAAGGTCTGGACCTCGCGAAGGCCACACTCGCAACCGCCGCCCCTCGCCTCGCTATCGACGGCGTCGGCGGCCCGTCCGCTGCGACCCTGATCAATCTGCTCGGCCGCGACGGTACGCTCGTGGCCTATGCCGCGCTGGGCAAGGCGCCCATTGCGATCAGCGCCTTGGCGCTGATCTTCAAACGAATCTCGGTGCGCGGGTTCTTCCTGAGCGACCCGGAGCACGCGCCCAAGATCGGGCCGCTCATCGTCGAGGCGACCAAATTGCTCCGATCCGGTCGGCTTCACGCGCCGGTGGCCGCGACCTATCCCCTATCCGCCATCAAGGACGCCGTGGCCCACGTGGAGCGTGGCGGCAAGGTGTTGCTCGATGTGGCCGCCAGTTGAGCGCACTCGAGCGCCAGACGAGATCGCGGCCACTCCGACGATGAGCCGGCCGGCCGCTAAATTCATTCAGGCCAGGGGACTGACATGACCAAGATCACACGGAAAATAGGCAGTTGACATGACAACATCCTTCCTCGTTTGCGCCACTGTCACGGCCGTCAGCGCATTTGTGAGTCTTGGATTTTCCATCGCGTCAGTTCCCAGAGCGAATGGACAGGTACGAACACTGGCGCTCTATACCTGCGCCAGGAGCATCGCATTCGCGATCATCAGCGTCGTTCCGTTTGCGACGGGATGGAGCCTCTGGCTTGAGGCGGTCGCCGTCGGGATGATCATCCTGCAGGTGTTGGACGCCGGTGTAGGAGTCGCAATCAGAGACCGGATGAAAACGTTCGGCCCAGCCGTAATGGCGGCCGCCAACCTGGCGGCCCTCGTTTGGCTCATCAGCCGCTAATCTTGCATCAGGCCAGCTTCCGACTGGCGCATCAAATTTCCGTAAGAGGGCGCTACCGGACAGATCGGGGGCGACCGACGACAGACCTTGGCGCGATTGAAGATACGCTGGCCGGGTGATATGTCATCGGGGCGACAATGATGATACGTGGTTGCGTATTGGCGGTCAGAGCAATAGCTTATGACAAGGAGCGCGGCCCTTATGGGGGAACTCACCAATACACTTGTTCGTCGGCGCGACCTGCTTACTCTCGGGGTGGCGAGCGCCGGAGCTGCGCTGACGGACGCCGTTGTGGCGGAGCCCGCGGCCGCTAAATCGGTCGATCTCAAGGATAAACGCAAGTCGCGATACCAGGCCAACTCCGCAGAGGTCCGAAACTTCTACCGCGTAAATAGCTATCCGGTCCGCTGACGGAGATATCCTTGCTGATCAGGAAATCGGAACGTCATCAAAGTCGTCGCGGCGGAAACGCCGATGCCGAAGCGCATCAATCGAACAATGGTTGGGACCGCCGGGCGTTCCTGAGGCGTTCCGGCGTCACCGCCGGCGCGCTTGCGGCGCTCGGCAATCTTCCGCTCGGCAATGTTCGCAAGGCGGCGGCTGGGCCGCCGCCTCCGGCCGGCGCGTCGGTCGAGATCCGAAAGAATATCTGTACTCACTGTTCGGTCGGCTGCTCCGTTATCGCGGAAGTCGCGAACGGCGTATGGATTGGGCAGGAGCCGGACTACGATAGCCCGATCAACCGGGGATCGCATTGCTGCAAGGGCGCGGCGGTGCGTGATGACGTGCTCAGCCAGCGCCGCTTGCGCTATCCCGTGAAGCTCGTGAACGGGCAGTGGGTGCGCGTCTCCTGGGACATTGCAATCGACGAGATCGGCGACAAGCTGCTCGACATTCGTCAGAAGTCCGGACCGGACTCGGTCTACTGGCTTGGTTCAGCCAAATTCACCAACGAAGCCGCGTACCTTAACCGCAAGCTGGCGGCCTTTTGGGGAACCAACAACTCCGATCATCAAGCGCGCATCTGCCATTCGACCACTGTCACGGGCGTAGCCAATACTTGGGGCTACGGCGCGATGACAAACAGCTACAACGATATTCGTAATTCCAAGACCATTCTCGTAATGGGAGGCAACCCTGCGGAGGCGCATCCAGTTTCGCTCCAGCATATTCTTGAAGGCAAGGAGCTCAACCGCGCCAATATGATCGTTGTCGATCCACGGATGACGCGCACGGCCGCTCATGCAACCGAATATGTCCGAGTGCGGCCCGGCACCCACATTGCCACGGTCTACGGGATGCTCTGGCATATTTTCGAAAACGGCTGGGAGGATAAGGAGTTTCTGAGCCAGCGTGTCTATGGCGTCGATGAAATCCGGAAGCAAGTGGCGAAATGGACGCCCCATGAAGTTGAACGCGTCACGGGTCTGCCCGAGGCGCAGGTCAAGCACATTGCCGAAGTCTTCGCCAAAGAAAAGCCCGCGACGCTGATCTGGGCGATGGGGCAGACCCAGTTCACGACCGGCACCGCGAACGTTCGCGCCAGCTGCATTCTCCTGCTCGCCACCGGCAATATCGGTAACGCCGGAGACGGCGCCAACATTTTCCGCGGCCACACCAATGTGCAAGGCGCCACCGATCTTGGCCTCGATGTGACCTCTCTGCCGCTTTATTACGGCCTTGCCGAAGATGCCTGGCGGCATTGGTGCCGGGTCTGGGAGGTCGATTACGACTGGATGAGTTCCCGATTCCCGAGCAAAACTTTGATGGAAACTCCGGGGATTCCCAGCACGCGCTGGTTCGACGCCACCTTGTTGCCGAAAGAGGAGGTCAGCCAGCCCGAGCCGGTGCAGGCGATGTTCATCATGGGACATGGCGTCAACACCATCACGAGAATGCCGGAGGCGGTCCGCGGCATCGAGAAGCTCGAGCTTCTGGTTGTTTGCGATCCGTATCCAACAGCCTGGTCGGTGCTCTCCGAGCGCAAGGATGGCACGTATCTTTTGCCGGCCTGCACCAGCTTCGAGATGGATGGGTCGCGCACGGCGTCGAACCGCTCACTGCAATGGGGTGAGAAAATCGTCGACCCGGTGTTCGAATCGAAAAACGATTACGAAACGATGTATCTGTTCGCGCGAAAGTTCGGCTTTGCGGACAAGATGTTCAAGAATATCAAGGTCGAAAATAACGCGGTGTCAGCTGAAGATATTCTGCGCGAAATCAATCGCGGTGGCTGGTCTACCGGCTATTGCGGGCAATCGCCTGAACGGCTCAAGGCCCACATGAAGAACCAGGCCAAGTTCGATCTCGTCACCATGCGAGCGCCGAAGGACGATCCGGAGGTTGGCGGCGACTATTACGGACTGCCCTGGCCGTGCTGGGGAACGCCGGAGTTCAAACATCCCGGTACGCCCATCCTCTACAACACCAATCTGTCGGTAAAAGAAGGCGGCGGCACGTTCCGCGCCCGGTTCGGCGTCGAACGCATCGTCAAGCGCAAGGTGATGGAGAACGGACAGGAAGTCGAAAGGGAGGAGCATGATAACCTCCTCGCCGAGGGCTCATATTCGGTCGGCTCCGAAATCAAGGACGGTTATCCGGAATTCACCTTGGCTGTGCTGAAGAAGCTTGGTTGGGACAAGGACCTTACCGCGCAGGAACTGGAAATCATCCAGCGCGTAAATCCCACGAATCCCGATGCGGTGTCGTGGTCGCTCGATCTTTCCGGCGGAATTCAGCGGGTGTCGATTGAGCACGGCTGTTCGCCCTACGGCAATGGAAAGGCGCGTATGGTCGCATGGAACCTTCCCGATCCGATCCCTGTCCACCGGGAGCCGATCTATTCCCCGCGCCCGGACCTTGTCGCCGATTATCCGACCTTGCCGGATGCAAGGCAGTTCCGCGTGCCCAACATCGGGTTCAGCGTTCAGAAAAGCGCTGTGGACAGGGGAATCGTCAAGGAATTCCCGCTGATCTTGAGCTCCGGCAGGCTTGTCGAATACGAAGGCGGTGGCGAGGAGACGCGCTCCAACAAGTGGCTCGCAGAGCTCAAGCAGCACATGTTTATCGAAATCAATCCGTCGGATGCGGATGCGCGGGGCATTAAGGACGGCGGATGGGTCTGGGTGACTGGCGCGGAAAATAATTCGAAGGCCCGCATGAAGGCGCTGGTGACCGAACGGGTCGGCAAGGGCGTCGCCTGGATGCCATATCACTTCGCCGGCTGGTACGAGGGCGCCGATCTGCGCTCCAAATATCCCAAAGGCGCCGATCCCTTCGTGCTCGGCGAGAGCGTAAACACGGTCACCACATACGGCTTCGATCCCGCTACCGGCATGCAGGAGCCGAAGGCGACTCTTTGTCAAATCCGGTCGGCGTAGAAGGGCGAAAGCAATGGCGCGCATGAAATTCCTATGCGACGCGGATCGATGCATCGACTGCAACGCTTGCGTCACGGCGTGCAAGAATGAGAACGAGGTGCCGTGGGGCATCAACCGCCGGCGCGTCGTCACCATCAATGATGGCAAGCCCGGCGAACGATCGGTGTCGATGGCCTGCATGCATTGCACCGATGCGCCGTGCGCTGCGGTCTGCCCGGTGAGCTGCATTTATCCGACCGAGGACGGCATCGTGCTGCATTCGAAGGATCTATGCATCGGCTGCGGCTATTGCTTTTACGCCTGTCCGTTCGGCGCGCCGCAATATCCGAAAGTCGGCGATTTCGGTTCACGGGGCAAAATGGACAAGTGCACCTACTGCGCCGGCGGCGGTGGCGCGGAAGCGCCGGGGAGCGCCGCGGAGTTCGAGAAATACGGCTCGGACCGGTTCGGCGCGGGTAAGCTGCCGTTATGCGCCGAGATGTGTTCGACCAAATCGCTGCTCGCGGGCGACGGCGATGTGATCGCCCAGATCTACAAGGAGCGGGTCTTGAAACGAGGCTATGGTTCAGGCGCGTGGGGTTGGATGACTGCTTATCGTGAAGACATCGAGGTCTGAACGATCAAGCATCTGCGGAAGCCCGCGAGCGGGGAGGAGGATGACGGTCATGGCGTTTTTTGCACGCATCCGCCTCGCGGCGTTCGTCATGCTTTTTTTGGGGTTGATGGTCGCGACGCCTTCAATTGCGCAGAAGCTTGGCCCCGACGGGGCGCCTAATCCAACTGCAAGCGCCACCAACGAGCGCGACTTGCTGGCGCAGTTTCCCCGCGCCGAAGGGCGGATCGATATTCCCGACACCAAAGCCGCAGTGCTGATCCAGCCCGCCGGGCGAACGTGGGACTACTTTCACGAGGTACTGTTGCATTGGGGCGGCGCCGTCGTGATCCTCGGAACGATTGGCGTGCTCGGATTGGCCTATCTGGTGATCGGACGAATTCGGATTACAGCGGGGCGTTCCGGTCAGAAGATTCTCCGCTTCAAGACCTTTGAACGGATATCGCATTGGCTGACCGCCGTGTCCTTTGTGATTCTCGGGCTAACCGGTCTCAATATTACCTTCGGAAAAATCGTGCTCTTGCCAGTGATCGGCCCCGACGCTTTCTCCGATATTTCTCAAACAGCAAAGTACGTCCACAACTTCGTCAGCTTCTCATTCATGATGGGCCTCCTGCTCATTGTCGCGATCTTCTTTAAGGACAACCTCCCAGAGAAGGTCGATCTCGAATGGCTTAAGCGGGGCGGAGGGTTCATCAAGAACAAGCATGCGCCAGCCGGCCGGTTCAATCTTGGCGAGAAGGCGGTCTATTGGCTTTCTCTTTTGGCCGGCATCGCCATCTCCGTGTCCGGCCTGCTGCTTCTGTTCCCTTTTTACGGAACGAACATTGCCGACATGCAGATCGCTCAGGTCGTCCACGCGGTAGTCGCCGTTCTGTTCGTCGCCCTGATACTCGGTCATATCTACATCGGCACGCTCGGGATGGAAGGCGCATTCGAAGCGATGGGGAGCGGCGAGGTCGATCTCAACTGGGCAAAAGAGCATCACGACCTGTGGCTTGCCCGTAAGCTCGCAAGTGAAGAGCGCCCGACGCAGCCCTCTGCGACGCCCGCGGAATAAATAACAGGAGATTCAGCTCTTGTCCCGATCGGCGCGCGCCTGCGCGTCTCGCTCGCGAAGGTAGTCGTCTGTGGTCCGCAGGGCTTTTTTCGGTGCGCCGTATGGATCGAGATTTTCCTCTGTGGCCGCAGCTACCCGACAATCGTCACACATCTTGATGACATCGATCCGTCGGGATCCCGTATACATCCAGTGCTTGCCCGCAAGCTTCGCCACCACACGATCAATCGTGCTCTTGACGCCGAACGGCTTGCCGCAGCGGATGCAGCAGAACGGCTCCTCTTCCTTGAGGATGCGAGCCGGCGCTCTTAACGCGCCGAAATCGATCTGAGGTTTGAGCGTTATGACCTTCTCAGGACAGGTGGCTCGGCACAGCCCACACTGCATACAGGCGTCCTCGACAAAGCGCAGCATCGGACGCTCGGGGTCATCACGCAACGCGCCGGTTGGGCATGCCGACACACAGGATAAACAAAGGGTACAGCCTTCGACGTCGATTTCAACGGCTCCGAACGGCGCGCCTTCGGGGAGTGCGATGACGCCGACCGGATTCGGCGCCGCGTGATGCAGTTCACCCAAAGCAAAGCGCAAAACGCTTCTTTTCCCGCCTTGGGGGTAAAAGCTTGCCGGACGCGGCGCGGGCGGCTGCGATGGGATCGCGCGCAGCGCCTCCAGCAGAAGATCAGGGTCGTCGGTTTCGATGGTTGCAATCCGACCGTCGCCGAAGCCAAGTCCGATCAGGATCGGATCGGCCAACGCCATTGTGCGCAACAAGCCGGAAACGTCATGAAGCGGTCGCGCCCGGAGCAAAAAACGCATCGCCGATGCGCCATAGGCGAAGGCGGCGGCGACGCTTTCCAACCCTATCTGCGTAATTTCGTTGACCCCGAACGGCAGAACATGCGCGGGCAACCCGTCACCAAACCGTGCGAGCGCATCGATAAGCGGCACGCCGTGAGGTTCATCATGTATCAGCACGACCGGCTGCTCGCCGCCGGCTTGCCGATAGGCCATCAGCATCGCTCGCAGCTTCCGCATGAGTGCGTCTTCCGAAGGCAGCGCGTAGGAGGCCGCGCCCGTCGGACAGGCGGCTGCGCACTGGCCGCATCCCGCACAGATGTTCGCATCGATCGTCACATGGTCGCCGGAAGGCGTAATGGCGCCAGTAGGGCAAAGGTCGAGGCAGCGTGTGCAGCCGACGATCTGTGACCGTGAATGGGCGCATAAACCAGCATCGTAAGCGATGTAACGCGGCTTCTCGAAACTGCCGACGAGGTCGCGCGCCCGCAAAACCGCCCGCAGCATGGCGGCGGAGTCTTTGGGATCAGCGCGTAGATAGCCATCGCGCAGATCGGCTGCGGGGAACAACGCCGTTCCGCCCGTCAAATCAAGGATGACATCGCAGTTCGACTTTGCGTCACTCCGCGATGGCGCGAACGCCAATACGCCGCGTGAGGACGGCATCGATTGCGCAAAATCGTCGATCGTGACCTCGAACGCGCCAAGATGGCCTTTAGCGTTTCTCACTTTTCCTTTCGCTATCGGGAAAACGCTCGTCCGCAGTGGCGCGATGGTCGCCGGTGGCTCAATCAACACTGTAATGTCGAGATGGTCCTTGAGCAGATTGCCCGCTTCGACCGCGATCTCGTCCCGCCCGCAGATGAGAATGACGCCGCCGCTCTCCAGTCTGAACAACGGCGCAGCCGAGGTTGGTTCGGCCGCAGCCGCAAGCAGGGCCGCCATTTTCGGCCCCGCGCGGACAGCCTCACTCGACCATCCACCGGACTCCCGGATATTGGCAAACTTGAGCGGAGTTGCGCGTCCCGCTTTCATCGCCACTTCTGAGAAGTGATGGGCTTCCTGAGTGCACCCGACCGTAAGCGGTTTATCCCGCGTCGCAATCGCGCGGAAGCGATCGAGCTCGGCTCGGCAAAGTTGGGTTGCGGTCGTGAACTCCCCACGACACCCGCGCCGGACAGCGCCAATATCGAGCGGCATCGTGTCGTCACACGAACAGATCAGGAAATGTTCGGTGAAATCAGCCATCGCTCTCACTGTCGCTCGTAGCTAAAACCTGTCGTCCGCCCGCGACCCCAAAGCTAGCCTAAGCTTCCGATAAAATATATATATTCATAGCGTTGAGCGATGTGGTGCGCGATTGTCTGTCCGAATCGCAAGAGGAACAAACCTGTGAAGCTGTTGCGAACCATCAGCCTCGACGCGTCGGACGGGTCTGTTTTCGAAAAGCCAGCGGAGCCGGGCGAATGGGCTGTGTCCGGCGCCTTCGCATTTGCTCACGATGACTTGGCGGAATTGAAGGGCAAAGCGCGCGCCGCATTCCGCGCCGGCTTTTTGGGGTTGGAATCGCTAGGTCGTTCGACACTGGCGCAGATTGTCGAAGCGAGCGGCGAGGACCGCCGTGCCGTTGTCGATTTGCTCGCGGCGCAACTGGTGAAGCGGTTCGGAGCGCCTGACCTCGCCATGGCTCGAATGGCCGCGGTGGAGGAGATCGATTTCATCGCGTCGCTCTGCGACTATCCACCGGGCGTTCTCATCGCCCTAACCCGAAGCCACGAAAACGGGGCGATCCGCGAGGAATTCCGGACGCTGCGTCCTCGCGAAGGGGCCGCCTACACGCGTGCTTTCCAATTTCTGGAAGTTGTTGATAAAGATCCCGCTCCCAACAAGCACTTCGAGCTCGCCATGCAGGCGAAGGGACCGCGTCGGTGAGCGCGGCGCGCGACTTCTGGCTGGCCAGCGGTCATCATCTGCTTGACCGCGATGCGGCGGGCAATCTGCCGGTGAGCGACCAGTTCCTGAAAGCCTACCTCGCGCGTCCGGAAATTTTGCCGCCGCCGGAAGCCTGTCCCGCGGAGCGACAATTGCACGATGCATTGTTGAAGGATCCGCGGCGACCAGTCGAGGCTTCGCGGGTTGCGGCGATCGCCGACGCTGATGCGCGCGAGAACTGGCAGGTCATGATTGATTGGCGCGATCATCTCGTGACGCATGGTACGCTGGAATCGGCCTATCTCGCGGCCATCAGGCGAAGCATCAGATTCCCGAACGCTTTCATAGGCCATTTGACCCAAGCGATCCTGCGCAACGCGCTGGATGGTTGTGAGGATGCGTTCACCCTACGCGCAGCGGAGATGTTCTTCCGTCCGCAGAAACTGGCGATGGAGGAAGATTCGATCATCGCGATCGACGAAGAGACGGCGTCCTTGCTGGATCGGCCGGTTCGATCGCCGCTCACAGCGCTATTGGGGTTGCGGTCGACAACAGATATCGACATGCTTAGCGATCTGACCGCGCCCAGCTATTGGGAACGTAGCGATCGTTTCGACATGGCGCTCGATATGGCCGCCGGGCGGCGAGGATTGGCCGCCCTTGGCGACGTGGTGGTTCACTGGATATCGCACTTGCTCGCGATCGATGTCGTGGTTGAACCGTTGGCGGAATTGAACAATGAACCATGGTCCTGGTATGTCGGCCTCGATTCCGAGGCCACCCGCATTGGCGACTCCATCTGGAACGGCAACGATCTCGACGACGCAACGCGGGCCAAACTGGTCGGCCTTTTCCGGCTGACTTTCTTGGATCCAGCGAATATGATCGAGAAAGTCAGGGGTGAGCCGATTTATCTGCTGGCGGCGGCGACCGCAGACGACATCTTGCGGCTAAAGCCGCAAAATCTCTTGACGGGCCTACCCATCCGCCGAGCGGAGGCGGTCAATTGAGATCCACAGCTCTCGCACGCATCACGGTGGGCGTCGTGGTCGAGCGCCGCAAGGCGAGAAGCATGTGGGTCGATTTTTTGTGGCGGCCGGTCTCGGTTTTTGTTGGAAGTCCGACGGCGGCGCCCTGGACGCGCCTCGATGCGGACTCGGAAACCGCTCTGTTCTACGCGGGCCAGGCAGTAATCGAATTGCACCGGACGGAGACGACAAACTACCGCGACAACCTGTCATCGGGCGCGCCTGCACTATGGGTGGCCTTGCACTCCGCATCTTCCGGACAGCCATATGAAATTCTCGCCGTGACGGCTGATCCTGCCGAAGGCGAGGCATTTACCGATGCCGGTAGCTATCTGGTCGAAGCGGTGCCGATGCCTTTGGAGGTGGCGGAGCCCATCGTTCAATTCCTCGCCCAACATCATGTTGAGCGTCCTTTCATGAAGCGCCGACGCCAGCCGGCTGACCTGCTGACCCGACGCGGCGATGAGAAGGTGAAACGACAGTGATCGCGCCGGAAAACTTTGTCTTGCGCTGGGCGCGACTGAAGCGCGGCTCCAAATCCGCACGCCAAACGAAGCCAGTGGAAAATGATCGCCAGCCCGAGGCGGTAGCCGCGACTGACGGGAAAACGCCGACCCCACACGAACAGGACGAGGTCATTGATCTACCTTTTGATCCGGCGAGCCTGCCATCCATCGAGACAATTACTGGCGACACCGACATCCGCGGCTTTTTGCAAGGCCGCGTGCCTGCCGCACTGACGCGCGCCGCGCTGCGCCAAGCCTGGGCGAGCGATCCGGCTATTCGCGACTTCGTCGGGATCGCCGAAAATCAATGGGACTTCAACGATCCGACTGCGATGCCTGGGTTCGGTCCGATGCGAGAGGCGGACAATTTGCCAGCTCTTCTGGCGCGCGCAACGGGTGTTCCCGATAAACCCGCCGATTTGATTTCAGATGTCGGAGCGCCCGTCGAGAGCGTAACGCCGAGCGCGACCGATCGCGGGTCTGCTGAGCTTTCTAAATACCCCCGGCAATCGTCCGACAGGCCGGCGCCGGCGAATGCGGGTCACAATTTGCCGAACGACGGCGCGGCAACTAACGATGATCGGGTCGCCGAAAACGAAGGTTCTCTGGGAAGCCACCGCTCACACGGCAGCGCCCTACCGCGCCAAGATTGATCTGGGCGGCTCCAGCCCACCCCAGCATGTTTAGGGACTCTCGAGCGAGAATGCAGCAGATGCAGGAATCGACCTCTCACCTGTCCTCGAAGCGTGTCGTCGATGAGATCGATCGCGCCCGTGCGCAAGAATATGCGCTTCTGTCCATCTTGCTTTCCCGTAGCCCGGATGCCGAGATGATCAGGCGCGTGGCCTTGCTGCGAGGCGATGCGAGCCCGCTTGGAATTGCGCATACGGCGCTCGGAGAGGCGGCGGGCAGAGCGACTGAAAACAGCGTAGGACGAGAGTATTTTGACTTATTCACAGGGCTCGGAAACGAACTTCTCCTGCCATATGCATCGCATTATTTGACGGGCTCGCTTTACGGTCGCCCCCTCGGACGGTTGCGTGAAACCCTTCAACAAATCGGCATTCAGAGCGCGGCGGAAAATTCTGAGCCTGAGGATCACGCCGCCATTCTTTGCCAACTCATGGCGGAGCTCATCGACGGAGATGTAGCCGTTCCGACTGGTGCGGATCGTGAGTTCTTTGAAATTCATCTCGCTCCCTGGATCCGGCGTTTTTTTGTCGATCTGGAGAAGATCGAGTCCGTTGACTTTTATGCCCGCGTAGGCTCGCTTGGGCGGACTTTCGTCGACATTGAGGCCGAGGCGTTTGCCGGGTCGGCCTGAGTAACTTCTCGATTGGTCTTTCAGGAGAAAGCACGATGCGCGCGTTCATCCTCGCCTGCCTGACCGCTGGCGTCATTGCTGGCGGAGCCGCAATCATTCTGATCAATTTTGTGCAGGCGCCTGTGTCGGTCGCGTTCGCCGAGCGAAGCGCGCGAAACTAGAGCGTGCTGCTTCTACTGGAATCACTCTCCGTCATCGCGAGGGAGCGCAGCGACGAAGCGATCCAGGCTGAGCTCCTGAAAGCCTACGTCTGGATTGGTTCTCAAGGCGAATGCGAAGCATTTGTCCGGACTAATCTCGGAATTGTGCAGGTACACAATTTCGTTGATTAGGTCTCCATATGGGAGGAGGTTCAGGGTGCGCGACAACAGCTTCGACAGGTTTATCGCCCCTACCGAATTCGCTATTGAGCCATTGTTCGCATGGAGGCAATTCTTTCACCGCTGAGACCTTTGTCAATGA
>Ga0209006_10003968_pt1 | contig 13491 bp, 10 predicted proteins | sample JacPin_JW_Ref_O2_FD_188567 | JGI IMG/M metagenome (GOLD analysis project Ga0209006, IMG submission 188567) | Forest soil microbial communities from Algoma, Ontario, Canada - Jack Pine, Ontario site 1_JW_Ref_O2 (SPAdes) (version 2) | ecosystem: Environmental > Terrestrial > Soil > Boreal... | reverse complement strand
CGGGCCGGCTCGCCGAGTCTATTTTGGAGACGCTGCGCTCAGAGAGCGACAATGCCGAAACGGATGCGACGATCTCGACGAGCGTCGGGATCGCCGTTTGCCCGGACGACGCGCTGGATCGCCAGGCATTGCTGTCGCATGCGGACACAGCGCTCTATCGGGCAAAGAGCGAGGGCCGCGGAACCTACCGGTTTTTCGAGGCGGAGATGGGAGCAGCCGTGCGCGACCGCCGGATGCTCGAGCACGATCTGCGCAATGCGATCGCGCGCGGTCAAATGAGCCTCGTCTATCAACCGCAGAAAAACGTCGCGACCGGCGAGATCACGGGATTGGAAGCGCTGCTGCGCTGGAATCATCCCATGCGGGGGGAGGTGCCTCCGACCGAATTTATCCCGATCGCCGAGGAATCGGGTGCAATTCTGGCGATCGGCGAATGGGTCCTTCGAACCGCATGTCGGGAAGCTGCGACGTGGTCCCGTCCGTTGACGGTCGCGGTGAACGTTTCGGCCGTGCAGATTTACAACGCGAATTTTCCTCACGCGATCCACGAAATTCTGTTCGAGACCGAGCTCGCACCCTCGCGCCTCGAGCTCGAGATAACGGAAACGGCAATGGTTCGAGACTTGAATCGCGCTCTTCTGACGCTCCGGCGAATAAAGGTGCTGGGCGTGCGCATCGCCATGGACGACTTCGGAACGGGATATTCGTCGCTCTCGAACCTGCGGGCATTCCCGTTCGACAAGATCAAGATCGACGGCTCGTTCATCAAGTCGGTGGACGCCGACGAGCAGTCGGCCGCAATCGTTCGGTCGGTGCTCGGGCTTGGCCGCGCGCTCGGCTTCCCGGTCTTGGCCGAGGGCGTGGAGACGCCCGCGGAACTCGAGTTTCTGATGAACGAGAAGTGCGATGAGGTGCAGGGTTATCTCCTCGCGACTCCCGACAACATCGAAACCTTCCGCCATCTGACGCACGGCGAGGCCCCGTCCGAGGCGACGCCGGTGGTCGTGCCGTTTGCGTCTCGTACGACTTCCAATGGATAGCAAGTTTCGTTCGGGCGCCGCGGGCAGACGTGCCGAGGGCGTGCTCTCCGGGTCGTCGTTGCGCCGTTGCGATCATTGGTCGCGCGACGCGCTTTCGCTTGCCGTGCCCGGCGCGTTGCTCTTGTCTCTAGTTGGATATTAGGAAATTCCTTATCCGCTGCTTGTAAAACCCACCGCAGCGCCCCCATTCCGTCACAGCATGTGTTTTTCGGGTTGCTGCAGGATCGGCGCCGGGGACCCCATCGGGACACGAGATCATGAGCAAAGAGCGGAGAATATACGGCGCGAGCCCGCACTCCTCGCGGCGCGGCGTGCTGCGGGCTGGCCTGGCGATCGGGACGCTGGCAATCGGTTCGCTGAAGCTGGGCGGACGCGCGGCGCTCGCGCAGCATGCCGATCACGCCCACATGCCGGACATCGGCGTCGCGCAGGTGCCTGTCGTGGCGGCGATGGACCAGCCGCTGATCGAGCCGGAGGCTCGCCGCTCTGCGAACGGTGTGCTCGCGACCCGCCTGCGCTGCGCCTATGCCTATCGCGACATCGGAGGCTTTCGCCTCTACTTGCGCTCTTACGAAGGGGGGCTCGCCCCGACGCTGCGCATGAAGCCGGGCGAGACCCTGAAGATCAGGCTCATCAACGACATGCCGCCCAACCGTGATCTCCCGCCCACGACTACCTCGTATCCGCACCAGCACAACAACACGAACCTGCATTTTCACGGCGCGCACTGCAGCCCGAGCGGCATCGCCGACAACGTCATGCGCATGATGGAGCCGGGGAAGAGCTACGACATCGAGATCGCGTTGCCGGAGGATCACACGCGCGGCACCTACTGGTACCATCCGCATAACCACGGCTCGGCGGATGTTCAGGTGGCGAGCGGCATGGTCGGCGCCATCGTTGTCGAAGGCGACTTCGCCGACGTGCCGGAGATCGCCCAGGCGCGCGAGCGCGTGATGCTGCTCACCCAGGTCGTGTTCGACGCCCACTCCATGGTGGAGGACTTCGGCACGCTGTTTCCGGAAGGGTCGACCCGTTTCCTGGCGATCAACGGCCAGCGGCGCCCGGTGATCGACATGCGGCCCGGAGAGGTGCAGCGCTGGCGCCTCGTCGCCTCTCAGTACCAGGACAACATGTTCCTCGAGCTCGACAAGCACGCACTGAACGTCGTCGCCTATGACGGCATCCAGCTCGGCTCAATGCAGGAGATGAAGCAGCTGCTGATGGCGCCGGGACAGCGCGCCGACGTGCTGGTGCAGGCGGGCGCTCCCGGCACTTACGAGCTCAACGCGATGCCGTACGATCAGGGCCATGATTCGCCGACCGGACCATTGGCGCGCGTGGTCGTCGCCGGAGAGCCGCTGCCGATGAAGCTCCCGGCCGCGTTGCCCAAGCCGCCGCTCGACCCGATCCGCGACAGCGAGATCACCGGCCGGCGCACGTTGGTGTTCGGGGCCAACGAGCCGCAGAACAATGTCGCCGGGCATTGGCAGGAATATGCCTTCACGGTGGACGGCAAGATCTTCGATCCCGCGCGCATCGACCAGCGGGTGAAGCTCGGCGCGGTCGAGGAATGGACGATCCGCAACACCCAAAAGCATGACGACCACATGTTCCACATCCACACCAATCCGTTCCAGGTCATCGAGATCGGCGGCCAACCGCAGGCCGACCGCACGTGGCGCGATACGGTGGTGGTGCCGCGCCCCGCCGCAGGCGGCAGCACCGTCATCCGCACGCGTTTCCTCGACTACACCGGCGTGTTCATGATGCACTGTCACATGATGAACCACGAGGAGCTGGGCATGATGCAGTCTGTCGAGGTTTATAACGGCTGACGACTCCGCCACGTGTGCGGCATGTGGCGCAATCGCTTTGTTGCGTCGCACCCTCAACAAACGATCACACAAAAGCGATTTCAGGCTCCCCTCGGTTCATGCTCATGTGGAAATGCTCTTTGACCCCCCCTCATTGAGCTTGGTCCCGGCTGACCCCTGTGCCCCCCACGAGCAAAGCCGGGACCTCCCTATTCATGCTCGTTTACTTGGCCGAGGGCGTCATCATGAAGGCAACGCTGGCAATTATTGTTCTTGGCACATTGGTGCTCATGACGAGTGGCGCAAATGCCTACCGGTCGAATGCGAACGGGTCTCAAGCATATCCAAATCCGGATCGGGAAACCTATGTGAACCGGTCGTGTTGCTCGTGGAAAACGACCCACAAGGCGCACAAGGTCAAGCATTGAGACCGCGCAGGTCGTCGCTTATCGCCGCGCGACATTAAGCAACGGTGCCCCGGTCCCTGATACGCCGGGACCGGGGCCATTGCGGGCCTGGGGGATGGGTGGGGTGGCGTGGCCCGCGCTACTCGATCTCTTGTGCTAACGCTCTACTTGGCGAAGCGTTTCACGGTAAAATCCTGCAGTCTGGCGACCTGAGGAGCTGCACTTGGCTCTGCACTTGGCAGAGACGACCGGGTCGCCCGCTCATGTAGTTGGAGGTTTTCTCCCTTGGCGCTCTCCGGCCGTCTCCGCCCGATGAATCGCGTAGCGTCAGACTTTGTTCCCCCGCTCCGGTAGGTTCATCCTGAGCGCGATTTTGGTTCCTTCACCACTGCACTAGAATGCCCGGACTTCACTATGTCCGATGGCGATGAAGAAGACCGCCGGCGAACCCTGCGAGTTGGCTCGATTTGTTGGATCTGCCGGGAACGACCCGGTCGTCTTCCTCGTTGAGCCCGCAGGTGTCATGAATTGGGCTCGCGTTATGTCGGACGATCCCAGGCCGTCGGGATGGACGAGTTACTATCGCGCGCAGGGCGATCGCGCCGTTCGTTCGATGTTCGGCCAAACCCTTCGACAGCTCTATGAGGTGCCGCGGCAAACGCCCCACCAGTTGCTCGTGATTCTGATGCAGTTGGATGCGGGCGAGGGTGATGAGCCGCCGCCAGAGAGCGAATCGGAACGCTGAGGAGTTTTGCTGCTAAGTTCTCAGCGCTGCAAGCGTCGCGGTCTTCAATCGTTCGGGGTCGCGCTCGCCAAGAGCCGCAAATTCGACGACCCTCTTGGCGACGATGCGCGTCGTGGTGTCGTCCGATTCCGAAAGGCCGAGTTCCTTCAGCGCAGCGTGATATGCCGCCGCCATCGCGGAAATGACTTCCGGGTCGAACGAGGCCGCTTGGGCTCGTATGATCGAATACAGCATCACGCATCCCCCTGCGCCATGGCGGCAGCTTATCGCGACCGGGTCTGCCGAGGAACCGGATTCAAGGCGCGGGCGACGCGGGCGACGGCCGCGCCCGGCTTCGTCCCGCCCTGCATCCCGACGCGTGCCTTGAAGCCGCCGGCCGCGGGGAGGCTGCACTAGATTAGTTGTGGATGACGAGCCAAACGACGAGCCAAATAATCAGTGCCACCCCAGCAATCGGGATTGTAAAAACTATAAAGAAGAAGCTGTTGGCCAAGGTATACATCAGCATAGCGAAATCGTGGCCGAGAATTATGCACGGATGGGGGCCGTCTGCCGAAGTCGAGCAGCCGAAAGGCTGCGCGATCGTCACCGCCACCATCGTCAATATGAACGGCAAGGCGCCGAACAACACGATCAACGCTATCCCCAACAATGCACACCGCTTCGACATCAATGCACCTCAGCAGTCGTCAGCTTCCCGCGCGGTTGCATCTGCGCGTGAGTGGTCACACCGCACCGCCTCGCAACAAGCAGAATATCAACAATTTTGCGCCGCCATATGCACGCCTGCGCACAACAGAGCTCGAGGATATCGTTTTCGCTCACGCTTGGCAGGTCGCGAAAAGTCGGAGAGAGCGCCGAAAAGCCCCGTGATCGGCAGGCTTTTCTCGAACGCAAAAAAATGCGGGCGGCCCGGGGGGAGGGCCGCCCGCACGCGTACCGGTCGGGGGACGGGGTGGGGGGGACGTGACCGGTCGCGTAACCGAAAATCCTTTCAACGATCAGCGGTGCTGGTGGGCGACGGTGGTCGGCGCGGGCCGGGAGTCGCCGAGATTGACCCAGACGTTGGGGTCGCGCTGCGATTGCCGCTTGATGAAGCGGTAGCCGGTCTCGGACCAGGGCAGGACCTCCTCGACCTGGTTGTCGAGAATGAACTCGCCGCGGTCGGTCTTGACCGTGAGCACCGCGTGGCCTTCGTCGTGGCGGTCGCGCACGACGGTGAGGAGGAGCGCCTCCCGCGGCCAGCCGGCTCGGATCAGCAGGCGGCGCTTGAGCAGCGCGTAGTCCTCGCAGTCGCCGTAGCCGTCATCGGGATAGGACCACTTCTCGATCGTGCCCCAGTGGTCGATGTCGGTCATCGGCTTGATGGTGTCGTTGACGTAGCGATTGACGCTGACGAGATCCTTCAACGCAGTCGTGGTCAGCACGATGTCGCGCGGCGCGGAAGGGATGGTCGCGCATTCGCTCGCGTTCGCTGCGCAGAACTCGACCCAGCCGATCGGTGCGCGCGCCGCCTCGAAAACCTGAGCGTAGAGGGGACCCTCGTCGCCGGCCGTCGCAGAGCCCGCGCTGCAGAGCGTCGCCGCCGCGAGCGCCAACGCGGCCAGTGACCGCCCCCTTCGTTTGTCGGTATTCATGCGAAGCCCCTCCCGCGTCGTCGGAAGGAATGTCGCACAAATACTTTGTTCCGCCGCTAAAGTGCGCGACAGTACTTGAGTAAAACAAGAATAGCATTCGAGCTATACTTTAGTAAAATTGTCGCGATGTCGGATGCTCATTATTAACCACGAGGGCCACCTCTCGGCGCGTGCGGGGAGATGGGGGCGCTGCCGCTGGGTGTGAGCATCAGCCAGACGTGCAAAGGGCGCGCCGAGCCGGCGAACGCCGGGCAACAAAAAAGGGCCCGATCGGCCCTCGCGATTTCAGCCGGCGAACGTTCCGCTCAGGGCGGCGACATCGTCGTCTTGAGCGCGTCGGGTGCAAGGACGCGGGCGAACTCGACGGCAAAGCCGTTGTCGAGATGGCGCACCACCCGGCCCGGCGCCTTGCCGACGCGGACCGTCGAGCCGAGCGGCGGGCGCTGCAGGCTCACCACCGCGACGCCGGATACCGAGAGGTCGACGATCGCGCATTGCTCCTGCGAGCCGTCATCGAGAACGAGCGTCACCATCTGGTCGCGATGGCTGATGCGCTCGTGGCGGCGGTCTTCGGCCATGTCGAGGATGTGGCGGTTGGCGAGCCAGGTGAGCTGCGCCGCGAGCTTGTCGCGCTTGCGCTGCGAGGCGGCGATGGTCATCGAGAAGCCGCTCGGAAAGATCCGCGCGATCAGACCTTCGAGGCGGCCGACGTGATCGATATAGGCGACCACGCGCTCGCCGATGCGGCCGCAGGCGGGCGCGACCAGGGCAAGCCCGCCCGGCGACATGTTGATGACCTGGCACGGAAATTCGCGACGATCCTCGAGCATGTAGCGACCGAGGAGATCGACCTTCACGCGCTGATACCGGCGATTTTCGCTGGTCAGCGGCGCCGAAGCCGGATCTGTGTCGAGCATTGCCATGCGCCCGATCGCCCTTTCGAAGCAACTGGCCCGCGCAGAACCTATGCCCAACAGGTAAATACCGCGTTAGGGATGATTCAAAATGTTGGGGTACAGCCTAATATTTGGCGTCATCGGGCAGTTGACGGCGCTCGCTTGCGGACGCAGCGGTGCGGCGGTTTTGCACGTGCGGGCGCCCGGAAGAGGCGCCCGCACGGTCGCGTCCCTTACGCTCAGTCGGCGGCGTGGCTCGCCATCTGGGCCTTGAGCTGGGCGAGGATGCCGTCGAGGTTATAGGTTTCCGGCGTCTGTAGCGGCGGGAACGTCTTGTACGACTCGAGCTCCTTGAGCCAGAGCTGCTGGCCGAGCGGCAGCATGTTCCAGTCGTAGATGTAGGCGGTGCTCGGTGCGCCGAGCGCCCCGCCGACGCTCATCGCGGTTTTCTGGTCGATGCCGACCGCTTGCTCGAACGGATCACGCTTGATGTTCTGCACCAGCGTGAAGTGGAACGGGATCAGCGGCAGCACCCAGCCGGCAGCGCCCGGCTGCGACATCGTGAAGTACATCTTCCAGTTCTTGTAGCGCACTGCCGACGGCGTCGAGCCCGAGTAGTAGAAGAAATAATCGCGGGCCGACCTCGACGACGTGCCTTCGAGATATTCGCGCTGATCGACACCGTCGAGCGTCGTCTTGACGATGCCGGGATATTGCCCCGCCTCGATCTGCTTCTTCAACGCGTCGCCCTTGGCGCCGCCGGCGATGTCGACGAGCGTCGGCAGCCAGTCGAGCGCGGCGAACAGCTGGTTCCTCACGGAGCCCGGCTTGATGTGGCCCGGCCAGCGCACGACCTGCGGGGCGCGGTAGCCGCCTTCCCACGCTTCGCCCTTCTGGCCCTTGAACGGCGTCACGCCGCCGTCGGGGAAGGTCATCGTCTCGGCGCCGTTGTCGGTCGTGAAGACGACGATGGTGTTGTCGAGCGCCCCCATGTCCTCGAGCTTCTTGAAGACATAGCCGATGTTGTCGTCGAGCTGCTTCATGCCGGCTTCCTGGATGCCCCAGTCCTTGCCGCCGCGCTCGCCGAGCATCGCCTCGTACTTCGGCGACAGCATCGTGGTGACGTGCATGCGCGCCGGGTTGTACCAGACGAAGAACGGCTTGTTGGTCTTCTTGGGATCGTTGCGGTCGAGGAAATCGATGACCTTCGCCGAGATTTCCTCGTCGACCGTCCTCGAGCGATCAAGCGTGAGCGGGCCCTCGTCGGAGCAGCGCTGATTCTCCTCGGTGCCGTCCGAGGACTTGCACGAGAGGATGTTGCGCGGCGGCGTCAGGCAGGCGGTCGTCCTGGGATCGACGGTGCCCGGAACGTCCGGAATTCCCGGGATCGGCGTGTTGCGGCATGGCGGGGCGATGCCCTGCACAGTAGGCGATGCGTTGATGTCCGGGAAGCTCACCTGCTGCATGGCATCGAGGTGATAGAGATAGCCCCAGTATTCCTGGAAGCCGTGCGCGGTCGGCAGCGAGGCAGTGTGGTCGCCGAGATGATTCTTGCCGAACTCGCCGGTGTTGTAGCCGAGGTCGAACAGGAATTTCGCCACGGCAGGAGTGCCGGGCCGCAGATAGGACGGGCTGCCGGGAAGCTGCGGCGGGATCATGCCGGTGCGCAGCGGGTACATGCCGGTGAAGAAGGCGTTGCGGCCGGAGGTGCAGCTCTGCATGGCGACATAGTCCATGAAGATCGCACCTTCGTTGCCGATGCGGTCGATGTTGGGCGTCTCGCCCACCATCAGGCCGCGGTGATAGATGCTCGGCTGCATCCAGCCGATGTCATCGCCCATGATGAAGAGGATGTTGGGCTTGGGCTGCTGGGCGGTCGCCGGCGCGCTCGTTGCCGCCACGGCAACAAGCAGAGCCAATAGGCCGAGGCAGAGCGTCCTTATGAGGCTCATGTCTTTCTCCTTGCTTTCTCGTTCTTGCCTGGGCTGCCCGTTGCGGCCGGCAGCCCTGCGCCCGCGATGCAACCGCGCCGACTGCACAGGAATATGAAGGCGCCGGCACAAGAATGCCGGACCCCCCTGCGTACGGAGCGTCGCGCTGGGACTCCAGAAGGCGAGGATGAAATCGTCTATGCAAATCCGGCAGCCACGGACCAGATATTCTCGGGCGCATTTCGATGACAAAAATGTCAGGCGAGGCAGCGGCTTCGCTGATGTCAGAGCGAAGCGTCGTCCGCCGTCATCACTTCAAGCTTGGCGCTGATGCGCCACGCGGCCATCTGGGGTTGCGGCGGCGCATAGAGGTCGGAGCCGACGAATTTCACCACCCCGAGATCGAGGTATTTCGCCGGCCGCGTGCCGAGCCAGAACGGGTGCTCCAGAGGCACCAGTGAGCCGAGCATGCGCTGACCGCCCTTGCCTTGAAGCGACAGCGGCAGGATCAACAGCTCGAGCGGGCAACTGAGCTCGTTGCCGGTTTCCAAGGTGGCGCCGGCGAGGATGCCGATCCCCTCGCCGGTGACGAGCGAGAGGAAGTCGCGTATCTGCGGCGCGGTCTCTTGCCCCCACAGCCCGATGAAGTCCTCGCTGCGCAACTCGCGGCCGAACATCTCGCAGACCTTGGTGCCGGCGACGCGAAATCGCGGCTGCTGCTCCGGCTCGGCCGCCAGCACGAAGCTGTCGGCGAGAATACGTCGGATCGCCGCGGGATCGATATCGCTGCGCTCGGGCATCGCCTCGTTGCCGCGACGCCCGTTCCAATAATCGTACAGCTCCCGGGTCAGTACGTGTTTCATCACCCCTCGTCGCCTTTTTTTCTTGGCGCGCAGGATCCCGGCGTCTCATTCCGGCACGTTTGGCCCCGCCTGCGTCACAGCCTGTGCGCTATCAGCAGGGATTGTGCCCGCTCTGTGCATGATATTAGAGGATCGCGTTAAGGGGAAATTAGGGTTTACAACCGTGTGCGTGCAAGCGTTGCGGGGCGCAGGGTTGCGCAGTAGCCAGCGGTTGCCTTTGCCTGCCATGAGGTGAAGTGGGCGCCTAAAAACGATGAACACGCGGTGCGTCAAAGGAGGACACATGGGACAGCGGGACATGAGACAGGGATCTATGAGACGGGGATCCTGGGGCTGCCTTCTCGCGATCGCGCTTTCGACCCTTTCCATCGTCACCGCCGCGCAGGCTGACGACCGCGTCCCGACCGGCACGCTCCGGGTGACTTATATCGCGACCAATCCAGTGCAGGCCTCGGTCGATCCGAAGACCGGCGAGGTCCGCGGGCCCGGCGCCGACATGGCACGCCTGATTGCCAAACGCCTCGGCGTGCCCGTCAAGATCACCGGGGTGGCCGGCCCCGCGGGCGTCCTCGACAGCCTCAAGAAAGGGGAGGCCGACATGGGCCTCCTCGCCTTCGATCCCGCGCGGGCGAAGGAGGTCGACTTCTCGCCGCCCTATGCCCTTGCCCAGAACACGTATCTCGTGTCGGAAGGATCGCCGCTGCGCTCCGTCGCCGATGTCGACAAGCCGGGAGTCCGGATCGGCGTCACCGAGCGCGATGCTGGTGACCTCTATCTGACCCGCGCGCTCAAGGCGGCCGAGCTCAAGCGCAACAACACCGGCAATCTCGACGTCGTGACGAAATGGCTCGCCGACCACACCGTCGACGCCTACGGCACCAACCGCCAGCGCCTCACCGAGATCGCCGCGCACAATCCCGGCTACCGTCTGCTGCCCGACAATTTCTACGGCGTCGAGCAATCGGTGATCGTGCCCAAGGGACACCAGGCACTGCTCGATGAGGTCAACGCGGTGCTCGCCGACGCGCGCAGCTCAGGCCTCGTCGCCGAGGCGATCGCGCGCTCCGGCCTGCTCGGCCTCGATGTCGCGCCGGCGCGGCCGTGATAATGCGCTGAAGGCGCGGGGGCTCGCGCGGCTTTCGGGGCCCTGCCTGCGGCATCGTAGCGCCGGGGCGAGTTCCGCGCCGGTTGGGCACCTCGCTTCTGCGCCATAGTCCGTTGAGTTAGCCCGAGAATTTTTCTCGGTGTAAATTCTGTGACGGACTGCGCGAGAAAAGTGCAATTGCCCGAAAACACCGCTAAAGAGCATTCTTGCTGGCCCGAGTCCGAACAAGAACTCCGGCGGCGGCTGGGGAGGAGCCCATGTGGAATCAAGTCTATAACCCGTTCGGGAATGCGGCGCTGTCGACCATCGCCGCCGCGCTGCCGGTCGTCACGCTGCTCGTGCTGATCGCGACCAACAAGGTCAAGGCGCACATCGCCGCGGTGATCGCGCTCATCGTCGCCAACATCGTCGCCATCGCGATCTTCACCATGCCGGCCGGCATGTCGTTGCGCGCGACCGTGCTCGGCGCGGTGACCGGGTTCTTCCCGATCGGCTGGATCGTGCTCAACGTGATCTTTCTCTACCGGCTCACCGTCGAGAAAGGCGCGTTCAAGATCCTGCAGACCACCATCGGCGGCGTCACCGCCGATCGCAGGCTGCAGCTTCTGCTCATCGCCTTTTCGTTCGGCGCCTTCTTCGAGGGCGCGTCGGGCTTCGGCACGCCGGTCGCGGTGACCGGTGCGATCCTGATCGGTCTCGGCTTCTCGCCGCTCGCGGCGTCCGGCCTCTCGCTCATCGCCAACACCGCGCCGGTCGCCTTTGGCGCACTGGGCACGCCGATCGCGGGCCTTGCGAGCGTCACCGGGCTCGATCCCTTCATGCTCGGTGCCATGGTCGGCCGCCAGCTGCCGTTCTTCTCGCTGATCGTGCCGTTCTGGGTGGTGTGGGCGTTCGCCGGCTGGCGCGGCATGATGGACATCTGGCCCGCGATCCTGGTCACCGGGGTGTCGTTCGCGATTCCGCAATTCGTCATCTCGAACTTCATCAATCCGTGGATTGTCGACATCGGCGCGTCGCTCATCTCGATGGCCTGCCTGATCGGCTTCCTGCAGATATGGAAGCCTGAGAGACTCTGGCTGTCCCCGGCGCTGCGCACCCGCGACGACTCTGCTTCGACAGTGCCGCCACCCGAGCCCGCGCCGACCACGCGGCCGACCGACGCCCAGGTGTGGGCGGCGCTCACACCGTGGATCATCGTCTGCATCATCCTGCTGCTGTGGGGCACCAACTGGTTCAAGGGTGTGGTCAATCCCTGGGCCACGTGGAATTTTGCGGTGCCCGATCTGCACAACATGATCAACAAGGTGCCCCCGGTGGTGACGGCGCCGGTCAAGGAGGGCGCGGTGTTCTCCTTCACCTGGCTCTCCTACACGGGCTCGGGCATGTTGATCGCCGCGATCATCTCCGGATTCGTGATGGGCTTCTCGCCGCTGCAGATGGCGGCGAGCTACGGCCGGACCATCAAGCTGTGCGCCTATTCGCTCATCACCATTTCGGCGATGCTGGCGATCGGCACGCTGACGCGGTTGGCGGGTATCGACGCGACGCTCGGCCTCGCCTTTGCGAGTGCCGGCGTGCTCTATCCCTTCTTCGGCACGCTGCTCGGCTGGCTCGGCGTCGCCCTCACCGGATCGGACACCGCGTCCAACATCCTGTTCGGCAATCTGCAGAAGATCACCTCGGAACAGCTCGGCCTGCCGCCGATCCTGATGGCGGCGGCGAACTCATCGGGCGGCGTGATGGGCAAGATGATCGACGCCCAGTCGATCGTCGTCGCCTCGACCGCGACCAACTGGTTCGGCCACGAAGGCACCATCCTGCGCTTCGTGTTCTTCCATTCGATCGTGCTCGCCTGCCTCGTCGGCATCCTGGTGATGCTGCAGGCCTATGTCTTCACCGGCATGATCGTGCACTAGACGGGTGCCCGAGGCGACTGATCGCCGCCCGAGGCCGGGAAAACCCTGGCCTCGGCCCCCGTCACGGGGCGCCGCCCCAGCGATTGCGGTGCGGTATCGTCTCCCGCGGCGCCGCCTCGCCGCATTTTGACCCGGATTGGCGGGTCTTCATGGCAGGTTCGCCGACCGACGGCCTGCAATTTCGGCCGAGTGTCGTCGAGGCCGGACTTGCGACCGGCTGCCGATAGTGCCATCAAGCTTCGCCCCCCGACTTTTCTAAAGAGCGCCCATGACCGACGCCAAGATCGACCAGGGTTTCCCTGACGTGAACGACGATACCCATGACGACATCATGTATCCGTCGTCGATCGGCTTCATCCTGGTTCATCTCGCCTGCTTCGGGGCGATCTGGTCGGGCGTCACCTGGCAGGCGATCGTGATTTGCATCGTCCTCTACTGGGCGCGCATCTTCGCGATCGGCGCGGGCTATCACCGCTATTTCTCCCACCGCGCCTATTCGACGAGCCGCTGGTTCCAGTTCGTGCTCGCGGTGATGTGCCAGTCGACGAGCCAGAAGAGCGTGCTGTGGTGGGCGCAGAAGCATCGCCATCACCATCTCTTCTCCGACACCGAGTACGATACGCATTCGCCGCGCCACAAGGGCTTCTTCTACAGCCATGTCGGCTGGATTTTCACCTACCGTCACGACAAGACCGATTTCGTGAAGATCGCCGACTTCGCCTGCTATCCCGAGCTGATGTGGCTTCACCGCTACGAGCTGGTCCCGGCATTCGCGCTCGCCGCGATCTGCTTTCTCATCGCCGGCTGGCCCGGGCTGTTCGTCGGATTCTTCTGGAGCACCGTGATCCTCTATCACGGCACCTTCATGATCAATTCGCTCGCCCATGTGATGGGCAAGAAGCGCTACCTGACCGGCGACGATTCCCGCAACAACTGGCTGCTCGCGTTCTTCACCATGGGCGAAGGCTGGCACAACAACCACCACGCCTATCAGAGCAGCGTGCGGCAGGGCTTCAAATGGTGGGAATACGATCCGACCTTCTACATCCTCAAGGGGCTGTCGTTGGTCGGCATCGTGTGGGACCTGAAATATCCGCCTAAAGCCGTGGTGCGCAACGAGCACCGGCTCGGCTC
>Ga0209006_10003967_pt1 | contig 13492 bp, 15 predicted proteins | sample JacPin_JW_Ref_O2_FD_188567 | JGI IMG/M metagenome (GOLD analysis project Ga0209006, IMG submission 188567) | Forest soil microbial communities from Algoma, Ontario, Canada - Jack Pine, Ontario site 1_JW_Ref_O2 (SPAdes) (version 2) | ecosystem: Environmental > Terrestrial > Soil > Boreal... | reverse complement strand
TGGACGCGACGGGAGAGGAGGCGGCAGCCTCGCGTCGCGCGCTGTTCGATGCCGCGTGCGATGTACCCGATGACCGCGCGGTCGATTTGCTCCTAGCGCTCGCCCAGCTTCCGGAGATCGACCAGGACGTCGTCGCGCTGGTAGAAGATGTCCTGCGAGCCGTTGCCGTGGTGGAAGTCGATGTCCACCAGCGCGACCGAGTGCGGCTGGCTGAAGGCGACACCATACTGATTGGGCGTGGCGTCCGGATTTAGAATCAGATGCTGCTTAAACTGAATCTCTCCCTGCGCATCCTTTTGCGGTAATTGCTCGTACCAGGCCAGGCCGAAGCCGTGCGGATTCAGGCAGGTGATGACGTCGGCCAGGCCGTCGCCGTTGACGTCGTAGGCGTACATCTGCGAACTGCCGTTGGGCGCGAACGGGTAGGGATGAAACTTCCACTCCGGATCGCCCTCCAGCGACGTCGGTTGTTCGTACCAGCCATCTTTGAGCAAAATGTCCTTGCTACCGTCGCCATTGACATCGCCGAAGCCCAGACCGTGCGTAAACCTTTGATACTCGTTCTTCTTCGGCGAAACGCGGTGGAAAATCCATTTCTCCTCCGGATGCCCGGCATTCGGAGCGGCATAACCCAAATAATTGCCGGAAATGCAAATCAGCACCGATTGCCCGTGTCCCAGGAGATCGCCGAAAACGGGCGATTCGTCGTCCGTCGAGTCAATAATCGTATGACGTTGCCAAAAGCCCTCCTTGTTTTGCGGGTTCTCGTACCAAAACGTTTGCTCACCGGGGAACCCGACGATGACGATGTCCGCCCAGCCGTCGCCGTTGATGTCCGAGGTAAAGGTGAGGAAATCCTGCGAGTAAGCATTGTTGACACCAAGCCCGCCCTCGAATCCGGAGATTGTGGCCACTTCCCCCGCAGCGTTGGTGGCGCGGAAGGATTGTTGGGCCGGGCAGTAGGCGTGGCGGGTTTTGAAATCCGGCCCTTCATACCAGAAAGGGCCGGAGACGATGTCCATGTGGCCATCGTGGTTGAAATCAGCGAAATCCGCGCCCTCGCTCCAAAATTGATCCGTCAACTGTATTTTGCGGAAGGTGGGCAGGCTCTCCTGCGCCCCGGCCAGGGCAACCCCAACCGCAAGCGCCGCAAGGGCGATGGAAAAACGCATCATATCTGAATTATCAGTGGCAGTTCTGAACGCCGGGGTCAATCGTTAAACCGCGTCGGATTTGGAGGATGAAAAGACGTTGTCAGAGGAATGATTGTCAGCGGAATGGGAAGAAGAGGGGAAACAAATCAAGAGCGGCAAGCCCGCTTGGCGGGCTGTTTGCCAAATTATTCCCCTGACAATCATTCCCCTGACAACGTCTTTCTTCCTCAGGTTGATACGAATTGATGCACGGCGGATTGGGTGAACAAGGTTGACTCCGTATCACCAAGGTCGTCAGAATTGTAAAGTAAGTGAAAGGAATCCTTTGATGAATCTGTTTCGCGACGCTCGCAGGGTTGTCAATTTTGCCTGGCCGATTCTCTTCTGTTTCCTGGCTGTTGGCCTAGGGCTTTCGGCCAGGGGAGGGCCGGACGTATTTTCAGAGCCGCAGCAAAATCTCGAACGTACTTGCTTCCAAACGCACGCGCCGTGGCAGGCAGACTGCGATCTGCGCTCGGATGTCGCCATCGTCTATGGATTTGATGACAGCATGGCGTCGCGCGTCCAATCGTGGCGCGATCATGGCTACCGCATTCACCTGATGACGGGCGTCGCGTGGGGCAATTACCAGGATTATTTTTTCGGCAAGTTCGACGGCCTTAACCACGCAGACGAATATCAGACCGACCGCAACGGCCGTCCGCACGGACACGGCGGCGGGGCGTATTATATGTGCCCGAGCACCAACTACGGCAACTACTTGTGCGCCGGCGTGCGCCGCGCGCTGGAGGCAGGCGTGGAGGCGGTGCATCTGGAGGAACCGGAGTTTTGGGTGCAAGACGGCTACTCGGCGGCCTTCAAGCGGGAATGGCAGAATTTCTATGGCGAACCCTGGCAGCCGCCGCATTTGTCCGTGGACGCCCAGTGGCGCGCGTCCAATCTCAAATATTTTCTCTACCGCCGAACGTTGCAACAAGTATTTGACAGCGTGCTAGAATTTAACCGGCAAACCGGACGCCACGTTCGCTGCTACGTTCCGACCCACAGCCTGATCAATTACGCTTCCTGGAAAATCGTCAGCCCCGAATCCAGCTTGGCGCGTCTTCGTGGTTGCGACGGCTATATTGCGCAAGTTTGGACTGGCACCTCTCGCACGCCCAACGTCTATCGTGGCGAGAAACGGGAGCGCACCTTTGAAACCGCCTTCCTGGAATATGGCGCGATGCAGAACCTGGTTCGCTCGACCGGCCGCTCCGTCTGGTATTTGAACGATCCTATTGAAGACAATCCGAACCATGGCTGGGATGATTATCAGCGCAATTGGGAATGCACATTGACCGCGTCGCTTTTCCAACCGGAAGTCTGGCGTTACGAAGTCGCGCCGTGGCCCGAGCGCATTTTTAGCCGGCGCTATCCGCGCAACGCGCCGCCGGAAGAGCGGAAGACGATGCCGCCGGCCTACGCCACCGAATTGCAGACCGTTTGGAACGCTCTGGATGACATGCAGCAAACGAACGTGGCGTGGAATTGCGGTTCCACCGGTTTGGGCGTGTTGATCGGCGATTCGCTTATGTTCGAGCGCGGCGATCCCGCTCCCAGCGACCTCTACCTTGGCCACATTTACGGGATGGCGCTGCCCTTTCTCAAGCGCGGCATGCCTGTGCAGCCGGTGCAACTGGAAGACGTTGGCATGCCCGGCTATCTCAACGGTGTTCATTGCTTGTTGTTGACATATCGCGGAATGAAACCGCTCACGCCGGACGTCCACGCAGCGCTGGCGAATTGGGTCAAGCGCGGCGGCATGCTGGTGGTGTGCGATGACGACGGCGATCCGTTCAATTCTGTGCGCGAGTGGTGGAACACCAACGGCCTGCACTATGCGACGCCGCGCCTGCACCTCTTCGAGCAGCTTGGTCTGGCCAAAGACGCACCAAACCCGGCGCGCGTCGGCAATGGTCAGGTCTTATGGATTCACCGCGACCCGGCCGAAATCGCGGCCAGCCCGGATGGCGACACGTTGCTGGCCGACGCTGTGCGCCAAGCGGTAGGCAAGATGGAATCGTCGTCCACTCCACATTTTCAATGGAGCGAAACCAACTGCCTGTTCTTGCAACGCGGCCCCTACATCATTGCCGCGGGTCTGGACGAATCGACCGGCGGCGCGGCGCGAACATTGCACGGCCGTTATGTAAATCTATTTGACTCCGAGTTGCGCCTGCAACGGGAAGTCACGCTGTCGCCTGGCACGCGATGCGTTCTTCTTGACATCGATGCGCCCGAGGTTGCCGGTCGCACGCTGCTGGCTGCCGCGTGCCGCGCCGTGCCGCAAAAGCAGGGAGCGGACGCAATCTCCATTGAGGTCGAGGGAGTGGCCAACACACCCGGCGCGGTTCTGCTTAGGGCGCCGCGCTCGCCGCGCTCACTCCTCTTGGCGGGGCAGGCGCTTGAGGCGATCCAATACGACGCGGACCAGGGCTTGCTCTGGGTGCGATTCACCAACCAAGCCTCGCCACGCACGCTGTCCGTGGAGTTCTAAACCGGAATTAACCACGAAGAGCACGAAGAGCACGAAAAATCTGAAGAGAAAATGGGAGCCGTAAAAACAAGGCTCTTTCCTTCGTGTATCTTCGTGCTCTTCGTGGTAGGAAAATTCGATGACCTTTGATCCTCTATCCAACAAAGTAACTGGCGGCGCTATGATGTCAGTACGAGCTTTCCGAGGAGTTTCAAACCGGAATTAACCACGAAGGGCACGAAGAATCTGAAGAGAAAATAAGAGGCGCACAAAGAAGGTAGAGGTGGCTTTTCCCTTCGTGCATCTTCGTGCTCTTCGTGGTAGAAAAATCAGATGACCTTTGAGCCCCTATCCAGGAAAGTAATTGGCTGCGCTATCGAGGTTCATCGAGAACTTGGCCCAGGTTTGCTTGAATCGACTGACCAGGCATGTCTTGCGCACGAACTTTCCCGCGCGGGCATCCGTTTTGCACAGGAACATCCGATGCCAGTGGCTTATAAAGAGGTCCGCCTGGACTGTGGATATCGTATTGACATACTCGTTGAGGAGCAATTGATCCTTGAACTCAAAGCTGTCGAAGAGATTCTGGGGATTCATGAAGCCCAGATTCTCACGTATCTGAAATTGGCCAAACTCAAGACCGGCTTGCTGATTAATTTCAACGTGGCCCGGTTAAGGCAGGGCATCAAAAGGTTCGTCTTGTAAATGCCTTGTGGTCGGGCCGAAAAGGGCTGGCTTCGCACTACGTGGACGGCTTGAAGGCTTGGATCAGCGGGCGCACATCCACCGCCTCCATGCCGGCGGCGCGGATGGCGCGCAGGCCAAGGTCAGTGTCTTCGTAGGCGCGGCAGAATTCTGGCGGCACGCCCAGGCGCCGCGCGGCTTCCAGAAAAATATCGGGCGCAGGTTTTTGGCGTTGGACATCCTCGCTCGTCACCACGGTCTGGAAAAATTGACGCAAGCCCACGTGTTCCAGCACTTTGGTAACGTGCTCTTGGATGCCGCCGGAGGATACGGCCATGGGCAGCTTGCCGGCGTTTTCGCGCACGATTCGGGCCACCGGTTCAATCGCGTAAACCTCGGACAGGAACGGAATGTAGGCCGCTTCCTTTTCCTTGGCGACCGCCACAGCGTCGAGAGGATGGTTCTGCTCGGCGCTGAGCATCTTGAGAATTTCGCGCGCGGGCACACCGCCCAATTCGTAGAAACGTCCTTCGGAAAATTCCAGGCCGTAGCGTTGCGTTATCGCCCGCCAAGCCCGCCAATGCAGCGGCATCGTGTCGGCCAGTGTTCCGTCGCAATCAAAAATCAATGCTTTGATTAAACTCATAATTTTAAGGCCGCCAACCGCCGTTCCACGTCGTCCGCCATCAACGGTTCGATGATGCCGTCCAGGTCGCCGTCGATGAGCGTGGACAGATTATAGAGGGTCAGCTCGATGCGGTGATCGGTCACGCGGTTTTGCGGAAAATTGTAGGTGCGGATGCGTTCATTGCGCTCGCCGGTGCCGACTTGCTCTTTGCGATGGGCGGCGTATTTGGCGTTCTCTTCGGCGACCTTGATCTCCAGCAGGCGCGAACGCAAGACGGTCATGGCCTTGAGCTTGTTTTTCTGCTGCGAACGTTCGTCAGCGCAACGCACCATCATGCCGGTCGGCTTGTAAATGATCTGCACCGCCGAATCAGTAGTGTTGACGCCCTGGCCGCCCTTGCCGGAAGCGCGGCAGACATTGATTTCCAAATCCTCCGGTTTTATAACAAGGTCCACCTCCTGCGCCTCGGGCAAAACGGCGACGGTGGCCGTGCTGGTGTGGATACGCCCCTGGGCTTCGGTGGCCGGAACGCGTTGCACGCGGTGGACGCCGCTTTCGTATTTGAGCCGTTTGAAAACGTCCGTTCCTGTTATGCCAAAAATGACTTCCTTAAAACCGCCCAAATCGGACGGACTGCTGTCCATGTCCTCGATCTTCCATTTGCGGCCTTCGGCATAACGGAGGTACATGCGATAGAGGTCGGCGGCGAAAAGGGCCGATTCGGAGCCGCCAGCGCCGGCGCGGATTTCGATGATGGTATTGCGCGAATCGGCCGGGTCGGGCGGCGCGACGCCAATCAGCACCTCCTTGGCCAGGCGCTGGGCCTGGGTTTGGAGGGCGGGGATTTCCTCTCGCGTCAATTGCGCCAATTCGCTTTCCGCCGGCTCAGTCTTCAGAAAAGCCTCGTGCTGCTCCAGGTCATCCAGCGCTTTGATGTAGCGTCCGCCGGTCTCGGTCAGGCCTTTGAGCCGGGCGTATTCGCGCGAAATTTCCTGGGATTTGGCCGGATTCTCAAAGAGCTTGGGATCGCTCAAGGCGGATTCGACCTCGCCGAGGCGGCGCGCAAATTTTTCGATGTAAGGGCGAAGATTCATGGGCGGCCAAAAAGCAATCCGCCCGCGAAAGCGACAGCTTCGGCGGGCGGGATGCGGAAAAGAAAGCTACTTCTTCTTTTTCTTGTTGGCGGCGGCGGCGGCCTGCGCGGCTTGCGTCTTGACCATGCGCTGCTGGAATTTATCGACGCGCCCGGCGGTATCGACAAATTTTTGCGTGCCCGTGTAAAAGGGGTGGCAGACGTTGCAGATGCCGACCAGGATAGTCGGTTTGGTGGATCGGGTCTTGATGATGTTGCCGCAAGCGCAACGAATCTCCGACTCCACATATTTGGGATGTATTTTATCTTTCATAAACCAAGGCCGCACAAGATAACGGCGTTCCGCAAATTGACAAGTGTTTATTTGCGGAATTCGGGAAGCAGACGCAGACCTGAGCTTGTAGCGCAGACTTCCAGCCTGGAAGTCTGCGCTACGACAGAAACTTCAGCTATTTGACGGGCACCGTCGCGATGGTTTGAAGGATGCGGCTGGCAATCCTGTAGGGGTCGCCCTGCGAGTTGGGCCGGCGATCTTCCAGGTAGCCTTTGTAGCCGTTCTTTGGGAAGGGGACAGGCACGCGCACGGAGGCGCCGCGGTTGCCCACGCCGTAGTTGAATTTGTCGATGGATTGCGTCTCATGCAATCCGGTCAAGCGGAGGTGGTTATCCGGGCCGTACACGGCGATGTGCTCGTTCTTGTATTTATCGAACGCGGCCATGAGGGCCTCGAAGTATTCCTTGCCGCCGACCTCGCGCATGTGTTTGGTTGAGAAGTTGGTATGCATACCCGACCCGTTCCAATCGACATCCATCCCCAACGGTTTGCAATGCCAGACCACGGTGACCTTATATTTCTCGCACAGGCGCATCAGAAGGTAGCGAGCCATCCACATTTGATCGGCGGCTGTCTTGGAGCCTTTGCCGAAAATTTGGAATTCCCACTGGCCCTTGGCCACCTCGGCATTGATGCCTTCGTGGTTGATGCCACAATCCAGGCAAAGGTCCAAATGAGTATCGACGATTTCGCGGGCGAGTTCGCCCACGCTTTCGTAGCCGACACCGGTGTAATATTTACCTTGTGGATACGGGTAACCGTTGGTTGGGAATCCCAGCGGCACACCGTCCTTATAAAGAAAATACTCCTGCTCGAACCCGAACCAGGTATCGGGGTCGTCGAGGATGGTGGCGCGGGCATTGGTGGAGTGGGCTGAACCGTCGGGCAAATACACTTCGCTCAGAACCAGGACGCCGTTCTTTTTGGTGGGGTCGGGATAAGAAGCGACGGGCTTGAGGACGCAGTCGGAACTGTGCCCCTCGGCTTGCCTCGTAGAGCTGCCATCAAAGCCCCAATTGGGGAGATCGGAGAGTTTTGGAAAGCTGTCGAAGTCTTTGACCAAGGTTTTGCCACGGAGATTTGCGACGGGCGTGTAACCGTCGAGCCAGACGTATTCCAGTTTATATTTAGCCATGCGATTGGTTTGCTTATGTTTTGTTTCTACCTAAGTGTAAATAATCTTACAGTTTTACGACCGTAAATTAGCCGAACTCGTCTGAGCAGTTGCAATGCCATTGCGATTAAAACTCTCTTCTTTTGACCCTTTAACTGATTAGGTGCAGAATATCTGCGGCATGTTGCAAGTCAAAGACACGTTGCGAGCCACGGTCCAATTGAGTTTTGACGGCCGTGTCTTTAAGACTTACCACGGACCGGACGCCCAGGCGCGATTCGAAAACGAAGTGCGTGTCCTTCGCTTTCTTGAAGCGCGCGGTTGCGGTTTTGTCCCCCGGCTGCTGGAAGCCGATCCCACGCGTCCACGCGTCATCACGACCGAGTGCGGCACTCGCGTCGAGCACCTCGACGCCGGGCGAGCGAAGGAATTGTTCGCCGAACTGGAGCAGTACGGCGTCCGTCACGACGATCCCGACGTTCGCAACGTAACCTACCGCCAGTCGGACGGACGCTTTTGCGTGGTCGATTTTGAACTCGCCACCATCCTGACGCCATGAGCCATCCCCACAACGCGCCGCCCGCTTCCGCCGGCCTGCGATGGTCGGGATGGACGGAGTGCGGCCCCATTCGACCCAATAACGAAGACGCCTTCCTGGGCGTTTGTTTTGATGCTAGGGAAATGCAGCACTTGGGCAAATTTGGCGAAGCTCCATCCCACAGCATGGATTTCGCTTTCGCCGTCAGCGATGGCATGGGCGGAGCCAAAGCGGGAGAGCACGCCAGCCGCATCACGACGGAGAAGATCGCGCATTTGCTGCCGCGTTCATTCGGTCAATCCGCCGCCGGGCTGGCTACCGGATTTACCGAGGTGCTGGAGGAGTTATTCGATCAAATCCACCGTGCGCTGGTTTTGTTTGGCGGCAGCTACCATGAATGCGCCGGGATGGAAGCGACTCTGAGCCTGTGTTGGTTCACGCCAAGCTGGCTCTATTTCGGCCACATTGGCGATAGCCGGATTTATTATTTACCGGCGCGCGCGAAAACGATCAAACAGCTCAGCCACGACGACACCCACGTAGGCTGGCTGCTGCGCCAGGGCCAGATCAACGAACGGGAAGCTCGTTCCCATCCGCGTCGCAACGTTCTGCAAAAGGCGCTTGGCGGAAGCAATCAATTTGTTGATCCGCAAGTCGGCGCCGTCGGCTACGAGACGGGCGATATCTTTCTGCTTTGCACCGATGGTTTGGTGGAGGGTCTTTACGATCAACATTTGGCCGAACTTGTGCAAGCGCCCGATTTTTCCGGCGCGGCGCGGCGTTTGGTGGAAACCTCCCTGGCCAACGGCGCCCGTGATAACGTCACCGCTCTGGTAATTGAGGTGGTTTGAGAATCGTTAATTAGTTGCAGCAGGTAAATTAAATCCTGCCTGCAGGTACGCTATTCGTCTTCCCCCTTTAGGTCCCAACCTCAGGCCCGCCAAACCAAATCGACAACCTGTCCATGGTCCTGGCGCGTCCGGTCCAGGCAGCGCAACTCCAAGCGTGCGCCTTGCGGCTGGAAGGTGGCGTGAACCCACCCATTGGGGTGGCCTTCCTCAAACAGATAGGCGACCGGCGGGAAATTAATCAGGCATAGCCCGCTTTCATCATGGTAAACACCCCACCGATGCGTATGGCCAAAGAACCAAGCCTTAACGTGCCGGCGCGGGCGCAGAATTTCCAGCAACTCCGTTGTGTCTTCCAGCGGAAAACCCGTCGCGCCTCCCAGGGCGGGATGGTGATGGATGGCCACGAGCGCCGGTTTGTCCGTGTTCGCATCCAGCGCGCGGGCCAGCCACTTTCTTTGCGCGTCCCCCAGCAGCCCGGGTATTTGCAGGGGCGCGATCAATGAATCGAGCACGAACCAATTGGCGTAACGGGTTCGCACGATGGCCGTCTGGCGTTCGGGCAGGTTCGCTTGCTCCGTTTTCTCGTTCGGCAGCGCGGCCCAGAAATGTTCGCGAAGATCATGATTGCCCAGAGCCAGATGAACCGGCAGCCCGTGCTCGCGCAATGGCCGGAGCAAACCTGCCACGGCCGCGTAATCCCCCGGTTCGCCGCTGTTATAGGCAAGATCGCCGTTGATGAGAACGCCGTCAATGGGCGCGGGCCACGCAATCACCTCCTGCGCGACCGCTTGCAAATTCCGGGTCATATTGACCTTGCTGTGCACCAAATTCGGGTCCGCCGCGATGTGGATGTCCGACAACAAGGCCCAGCTTTGTGCGTCGGATTCGGATCGATGCGTGGCGCATCCGCCCGCGGCCACAACGGCCGAGGCGGCCAACGAGCCTTTGAGAAACCTTCTCCGCGAAATTGGCGGCAAATAAACCGGCATGTGAGAATGATAAAGCGTTAATCCGCCGCCGTCGAGCGAAACGCGGCGGAGCGCAGTCTCCAATCTTGCTTTGCCGGATTCTTATCTATAAATTGGCGCGAGTTAGACACCCGTGAAAAAAAGCGCTCCATCCTCCCGTTGCGGCCTGCTGGCGGCTGGCAACTGGATTATTGACCAGGTCAAAATTATCGATGTCTATCCGCAACGCGACCGCTTGGCCAATATCCGCAGCCAGTCGCAAGGCACTGGCGGCTCGCCTTACAATGTGTTGATCGATCTGGCCCAATTGCAGGCTCCGTTTCCACTGATGGCGGCGGGATTGGTGGGGCAGGACGATCTGGGCCGGGTCATCCTCGAAGATTGTCGGCGGCACAAGATTGCCACGCATCATCTGCAATCCACGCCACTGGCGCCGACTTCTTACACCGATGTCATGACCGAACATGGCAACGGCCATCGCACTTTTTTCCATCATCGCGGCGCCAATGCCCTTTGGAACGGCGCCGGGCTGGATTTCAGAAGAATCCCCGCCCGCATTTTTCACCTGGGCTATTTGCTTTTGCTTGACGCTTTGGACGCGCCCGATGCCCGCGACGGAACCAAAGCTGGCGGTTTGCTGCGCCAGGCGCAGGCGGCCGGAATGAAAACCAGCGTCGATGTCGTCAGCGAAGATAGCAACCGCTTCGCGCGCATCGTCCTGCCGGCGTTGCGGCACGTGGATTATTGCATCCTCAACGAAATCGAGGCGGGCAAAACAACTGGATTTCAAATCCGCGCGGCGGACGGCACGTTGAACACGACTTCGTTGCGGCACGCGGCGGGCGCGCTTCTGCAAGCCGGCGTGCGCGAGTTGGTGGTGGTGCATTTTCCCGAAGGCAGCTTTGCCCGCACGCGCCAGGGTGAGGATTTCTGGCAGTCCTCCCTGAAAATCTCAGACCGGCACATCGCCGGCACGGCTGGGGCAGGGGACGCCTTCGCGGCGGGAGTGCTGCTGGGGCTGCACGAAGGGTGGCACTTGCAGAAATGTTTGTTGACAGGCGTATGCGTGGCGGCCGCTTCCCTCTCGCACCCAACTTGCACCGGTGGGGTGGAATCGCTCGCGGCGGCGCTGAAGCTGGCGGGGAAATTTGGTTTGCGTCCGTCCTTACAGCCGAGACTTTGATTTGTAGGACGCCAACCTCGTATCTCAGCAACGAGGTTTAGCGAGCTTAGTCGAGTAGATTTAACAAGTGAACTAAAGCTTGTTTGACCCTTTTGAACTCCTCTGGCGTCAGTTGTCCCAGCCGCGATTCAAAGCGGGCGAGTGAAATCGGTTGTAGTTGTTGCAGATGAAAGACGCCGGGGCTTTTGAGAAAAGGCTTCGGCAGATCGAGTTCCCAACGATTACCGCGAACGGCTGTGATATGCGGAATCACGACAAGCAACGCCAATTCGTCATCGCCGGGAAAATCACTTAAAACGAGCGCTGGCCGAACTTTTGCCGCCATGCCGAAATCCACCCACCATATTTCACCGGGCAGCGTTCTTTTCATGCTCGGCCTCCATGGCATCAAGCACTTGAAACCGCTCGAGCGCACGTTGGTCACACTCTGCCAAGGTGACTGCGTCCTCTTCTGCTTCAATAATACATCGCATGATTTCCCGTCGAGCTTCGTGCGACAACTTCGGAATTTCAGAGATGATTTCCGCTTTGCTCATACCTAAAGAATACTATGCAAATGGAGGTCAGTCAAGATATTAGCGCCGTCTTCAATCCAACAAATGTGGCCGCTGCTGAAATGTCTTCAGCACCAATTCGCCGAAAATGGTGTTCGCCCAAGCGAACCAGGAGCGGGTGAATTTCTTCGGATCGTCCTTGTTAAAGGCTTCGTGCATGAAGCCCGTCCCCGCGTGCGTCTCCTGCAATGTCTCCAGGCAACTGCGAATTTCCTGGTCGTCGGTGCTGGTCAGGCCGCGCGTGATAATGCCCAAGGGCCAAATCATGTCTATGCCGACGTGCGGGCCGCCGGGCCCTTCGGCGGCGCGGCCTTTGCAGAAATAGGGATTCCGCGACGTTAGAACATATCGCCGGGTGCTGACGTAAAGCGGGTCCGTTGTTTTAACCGCGCCCAGATAGGGAAGCGAAAGCAGGCTGGGAATGTTGCCGTCGTCAATGCAGTAGGAGTTGCCGAAGGCATCCACTTCGTACGGATAGACGCTTCCCAAGCCCATTGGATTGGCCACGGCGTAATTGCGCAACGCCTCTTCCACTTCGACGGCCAACGCGCGGCAATCCGCCGCGGCGGCTGGCTCGTGGCGGATTTGTTCGAGCATGTCGGCGGCCTGGCGGAGACTGACTGCCGCGAAGAAATTGGACGGCACCAGAAAGGGAAAAATCGTCGCGTCATCGCTCGGACGAAACATCGAAAAAATCATGCCGACTGGTTTGGCGGGATTGCCGTAGCCGCCGCCCGGCAAGCTGTCCGAGGGCGTGGAGGTGTTGCGCTGGAAGTGATACGGCCCGCGACCGTGCTTGCGTTGCTGCTCGCGAAATGTCTGCGGAATTCGCAAAACGGCCTGCTGCCACTGGTCGTCGAAAGGGGAGGTATCGCCGGTCGTTTTCCAATAACCGTGCGCCAATCGGATGGTGTAACAGAGCGAATCGACCTCCCATTTGCGCTCGTGGACGCCCGGCTTCATGTCAGTTGCGTCGCTTTTCCACTCGCTGATTTTATTTTCGTTCTTGTAAAAGGCGTTGGCGTAAGGGTCTTTCAAGACGCACCGCGTTTGCCGGTTGATGACGCCGGCGACAAGCTGCCGCAAAGTTTCATCTTCCTTCGTCAACGGCAAATACGGCCAGACCTGCGCCGAGCTGTCCCGCAACCACATGGCATCGATGTCGCCGGTGATGACGTAGGTGTCGGGTCGCCCGTTGACCATTTCAAAATCGACCGTCGTGTCCAATGTGTTGGGAAAGCAATTCTCGAACATCCACGCCAGCTCCTTGTTGCCGATGGACGATTTGACGCGCTCGATGGTGCGCTCAACCGCCGCGCTCTTGAATCGACGCTTGGCTTCGACAACGCGAACGACCGGGAAATCCGAGTCGGCGGCTCCCGCTCCGGAACCAAGCATGGCGGTAGAAGCGAGGAGCGAGGTGTTGCGGATGAACTCTCTTCTATTCATGAGTGGCGCAAACTTAGCGAATTTAAATTTATTTACAACTGCAACCTGAGTCCTTAAAGATGCCATCGTGGCAACGATGAATACGACAGGCGCGGCGGCTGCGTCCACGCAACCGGTGAGCAACCAAACCTACCGCGGCCCGTTCGCGATCATGACCATCCTGTTTTTCATGTGGGGGTTTATAACCGTATGGAACGACATCCTGATTCCGAATTTTAAAGCCGCCTTCACGCTCACCAATTTTGAGGCGATGCTCGTGCAATTCGCGTTCTTTGGCGCTTACGGGATCGGCTCGCTCGTTTACTACATGCCGAAATGGGGGCCGATGCGCGCGATGATCGGCGGATCCGAGAAGGATTTACAGCGGATTATTTGGCCTGAATTGTCGTAACCGGCCCGCGGTTAACCGTTCGGCTTTTGCTGGGTA
>Ga0209006_10003966_pt1 | contig 13493 bp, 9 predicted proteins | sample JacPin_JW_Ref_O2_FD_188567 | JGI IMG/M metagenome (GOLD analysis project Ga0209006, IMG submission 188567) | Forest soil microbial communities from Algoma, Ontario, Canada - Jack Pine, Ontario site 1_JW_Ref_O2 (SPAdes) (version 2) | ecosystem: Environmental > Terrestrial > Soil > Boreal... | reverse complement strand
TATCCACAGCGCGCTCGACGGACTCGCGTGTGTTGTAAATTCCGAGCACTGAAGTTTTCTTGTTGTCCGACATTTTTATTTCTCCTTTTTTAATCTCTACGGCACCAGCGGGAAATCGTTACTGCTTGGGAGCTATTTCTAATTTGTTTGTGACATTGTCTGCGCCGGCAACCGCGACGGCCTTTGCTTCAAGGTTGGCCTTATCATCTTCGGAACGGACCGGGCCCTTTAGAGTGACCTTGCCATCCCGAGTGATGATCTTGATGTTGTGGGCGTAGGTGGAAAGTGTTTTGTCCTGCATGATCGACTTGCGAATTTGCCTGGTGGTGTCGCGATCGGCAGGGTTCATCTTCTGCTGATCGGCAGTCATGGCGTCTTTACTGGCGTCACCTTGGTTATTTTTCGTGTTGTCTGGAGCGGGTTGCTGATTTTGGGGAACGCTGGCGAAGAGCGAGGCTCCTAGAAAGAGAGTCGCTCCCATTGTTGATAAGTACTTTCCGAGTTTCACTTTTGTCTCCTTTCGATTGCAAAAACGTAATTCGTAAAATTTCTACTTTTGCAGAATTGCAGGGCAAGCCTACTTTGCTTGGGGAAGCTCGGCCATACAGGGAACGGCGTAAATTAAGTGAAGATGCGCGGTATTTCGTTGGAGGATAAAGGTTTGCCGTGGGATAAGGCCTGAGGACGCGGCTGTGAACACGGTATGCCGAAGGTTTTTCGTGATAGACTTCGTTTGTTGTTTCCTGGGTACGATGCCATTCGGTACTTACGACATGGCGCAACGATAATGGCAAACACTCCCGCTCCAGCCCCTCGCCGTGAACCTGTGAAATTAGAAGACGTCCTGATTACTGACCAACTTTTCCTGCGTGCTCAAAAAGGACGCGATCCAAGGGAAGAAGCGCGGTCATTGCAGCGACTGGCGCACGTGATGTCCAGGAAGCCCGGCAAGCTAGTCGAAACGCTGCTGGAAATGGCTCTTCGACTTTGCGGCGCGGGAACCGCGGGCATCAGTTTGCTGGAAGAACGTCCGGATGCGGAGCCGGTTTTCCGGTGGACGCACTTAGCCGGAGCGTTGGAAGGATATGTCGGCAAAGTGAAGCCGAAAGATTTCAGCCCCAGCGCGATTACCCTGAACCAGGGAACACCGCAATTATTTTCCTATCCCGCAAGATATTTCGAATATTTCAGCGACGTGAATCCGCCGATTGTTGAGACTCTGATATTTCCGCTGCCGATCGGAGACGAAATTCAAGGAACGCTGTGGATCGTTTCGCATGATGAAAATGTGAAATTCGATTCGGAAGATGTGCGGCTAATGACCATTTTAGCTGAATTCACTTCCAGCGGGCTTCATCTTCTGGAGTCGATCGAAGCGGAGCGCTCGGCGAGAAAACAGCGCGAAGATGAGATTGAGGCTCGTAAACGGACCGAAGCATTGCTTCGTCAAACACAGTCGGAGATGGAAGCGATCATTGACGATCGTACCGAGCAGTTGCGGCAGCTTTCCGCGAGGGTAATCAGTTTGCAGGACGAAGAACGAAGACGGATCGCTCGTGAACTGCACGACAGCGCCGGGCAATATCTGGCAGCGATCGAGATGAACCTGAGCGGGTTAAAACAAGCTGCCAATCTGGAGGAATCGCTGGCACGCTCGATTTCGGATTCGCTGGACCTTGCCAACCGTTGCACGGCGGAGATTAGAACTATTTCTTACCTGCTGCATCCGCCGCTGCTGGACGAAATGGGACTGGCGTCGGCCCTGAGGTGGTACGTGGAAGGCTTTTCGGAGCGAAGCGGCATTCGAGTGGATCTGGACTTTCCAAAAGACTTCGGACGATTGCCGCGTGAGACTGAAACGGTATTGTTCCGCGTGGTGCAGCAAAGTCTCGCGAACATTCACCGCCACTCTGGCAGCCATGTGGCGAGGATTCGCATGGAGGCGGATGCTGAGAGCGTTCGAGTGGAAATCTGCGATGACGGCCGCGGCATTGAACTGGGAATTCTGAAAGGCATGGAGGCCGGCAGGCGCCTGATGGGAGTGGGGATAGCGGGTATGCGCGAGAGAGTGAGAGTGATGGGCGGACGATTTTCAATACGATCGGGAAGAGACGGGACCACTATCGATGTGATGCTGCCGGTGGCCGAATAATACTTCGTTTAAGGTCAGCCGTAGAGGGTGAAGTTCATCTGAGTCGCTCACAGCATCATCAGTTGGATAGTGCCGTTTTAGACAAATTTTCGACGTATCCTTCAGTGAAATCAATCAGTTACAAGCCTGTCCCTTAGTACTACCGGGCCATTTCCCTGCGCGATTGCTACTGTTACTTTTATGTTCGCGGGGAAAACTGCCAATGCTACTGCAAGAAATCTCGAGGTGTCTTGCGCGAATTCGAAGAGAGCGCACTCCCTTGCTTGCGTTGGGGCTGAGGACGAAATTCCTGCTGTCGATCGTGCTGATAATCGCGGGTCTTACATTCGCTACCTTGCTGATCGTGGGCCATACGGCGGAAGGGCAAGTTCAACGGGAAATCGAGAAGGACACCCGCAATTCAATCCTGACGTTTGAAAATTTGCGAGCCGAAAGGCAGCTCGAGGAAAACCGCCAAGCCGAACTGCTGGCCACGCTTCCCAGCGTGAAATCATTGCTCTCAGGGGAAGAAGATTCTCCGGTTGTAAGAGAAGCTGCAGAAGACTTGTGGCTTTCGGGCGGCTACGAACTGGCAGCGCTGGCCGATTGGAGAGGAAAAGTCGTTGCGTTGCACACGTCAATTCCCGGATTTTCTCAAGGCGCGGCGGAAGAAATGCTGGCGCGTTCCGGGAGAATGACCGAGACGGGCGGATGGTGGTTCGGTGACGGGCACTTGTATCAGGTGGCTTCGCGGCCGGTTCAACTAGGTACCGACGGCGAGAACAAGCAAATAGGCACGGTCATCGTAGGACGCGAAGTGGATGCAAGCGTGGCGAGTGATGTGGGCCGAATCGCGTTCTGCCAAATTGCATTTCGTTACGGCGGCGAGCTGGTTGTAAGTTCCCTTCCAGCGATGGATGAACACGAGCTGGCGAACGAGCTGGAAAACTCTCCGACGGCACAAAATATTCAGATGGGGAATGAACATTATCGCGCCAGCACGGTGAACTTGACGCCGGGATTATTTCCTCCGGTGACGCTAACGGTGCTGAAGTCTTATGACGAGGCGGCTGCGTTCATCGCGCGGCTGAATCAGGCGCTTATCGGGCTAGGAATATTCGCGGTAATAGCGGGCGCTGGATTGGTTTTCCTGATTTCGGATACGTTTACAAAACCGCTGGCGACGCTGGTGAATGGAGTGCGCGCCCTGGAAGAAGGCGATTTCAACTACGCGTTGGATATGGGAAGCGGCGATGAAGTAGCGGAAGTGACCGCCGCGTTCGATCGCATGAGATGCACATTGAAGCGAAACGAAGAGCAAAGCAAACGGCTGGGAGATCAACTTCGCCAGGCGCAGAAAATGGAAGCGGTGGGCCGGCTCGCGGGCGGTGTGGCACACGATTTCAACAACCTTTTGACGGTGATCAAGGGCCACAGCGACATGCTGGAAGAAAAGTTGCCGCCAGCGACTCCGCTGTATCACAGCATAACGCAAGTGAGAAAGGCGACCGATCGGGCCACGTCGCTCACGCGGCAACTGCTGGCGTTCAGCCGCATGCAGGTGTTGCAACCAAAAACTCTGGATCTAAACTCCCTGATCGCGGACATCAGCAAGATGCTGCCGGTGTTGATTGGCGAGGACATCGAGTTCAAGTTTGATCCGGAAAAATCATTGGCCCTGGTGAAAGCGGATCCCACGCAGATCGAGCAGGTGTTAATGAATCTTGCGGTGAACGCTCGCGACGCGATGGAAGGCAAAGGCGGCAAGCTGACTGTTCGCACGCGAAACATAAATCACGACGCGGAGTACGCGAAGGCTCATCCACCGACTGTGCCGGGCAGCTACGTACTGCTAGAGGTGGAAGATACCGGCGAAGGAATGGATGCGCAGACTAAGGCGCGCATTTTTGAGCCATTCTTCACGACGAAAGAATTGGGGAAAGGCACGGGACTGGGGCTTTCCACGGTTTATGGCGTGGTGAAACAGAGCGGCGGATATATCTGGGTGGACAGTGAGTTGGGAAGGGGCACGAAGTTCCAAATTTACTTGCCGAAAACCGGGGATACTCTACAGGCGGCCAAGCCGGAAAAAACCGGGTCGTTAATACGCGGCTGCGGCACGGTGCTGCTGGCCGAGGATGAGGATGCCGTTCGGGAGCTGGCGTCAGAATTTCTAAGGGCAAGCGGATACACCGTGCTGATTGCAAAAGATGGGTTGGATGCGTTGGAGATTGCGGAGCAACGCAGAAGCTCGATTCACGTGCTGGTAACCGATGTGGTGATGCCGCGGATGCGCGGCACGGAATTGGCGCGCAAATTGAAACGCTGCCATCCGGAACTGCGGGTGGTGTACATGTCGGGATACCTGGAGCACAACAGCCATCCGGACGGGTACGAGCCGGAGTCGGCATTTTTGCAGAAGCCATTCACGCGGGAAAGTTTGCTGCTGAAAATCGAAGAAGCGATCCTCAACAAGACCGAAGCGTTGCAAGCGTCTGGCGTGCAATAACGCGCGTAGAAAATAAAATTACGAGAAATTAATCCGTTCTTCTATTGTTTTGCCTCGCGCAGAAAACGCGCCGCTTCTTCAGGCGGAGTGGGGTTAATGTAAAAACCGGTTCCCCATTCAAATCCCGCTACCTTGGTAAGTTTCGGCATCATTTCGATGTGCCAATGATAATGGTCGTTAATTTCTTCGCCGATGGGAGAAGTGTGGATGACGTAGTTGTAGGACGGGAACGATAGAACCGAATCGAGCCGGTTGAGGAAATCGCGCATAATTCTGGCGAGGCTTCCGTAGTAGGGAGCGGGCATGTTCTCAAAAGCTGAACTGTGCTGGCGCGGCAGAATCCAGGTTTCAAAAGGAAAACGCGGGGCATAGGGCGCGAGCGCGATAAAGAAATCGTTTTCGAGGATCATGCGGGTGGTGGTTTCGATCTCCTGGCGAATCATGTCGCAAAAAATGCAGCGCTCTTTTTCGTCATAGTAATGCTTGGAGTTGTCCACCTCTTCGCGGACGCGTTTGGGAACAATGGGCAGCGCGATCAACTGCGAATGGGTGTGCTCGAGCGTGGCCCCGGCAGGTTCGCCGTGATTTTTAAACAAGAGCACGTAGCGGAATCGGCGGTCGTTCTTCAAATCCAACATGCGGTCGCGATAGGCCCAGAAAACTTCTTCGATGGCTTTCTCGGGCATGCTCGCCAAGGTGAGGTTGTGATCCGGCGTTTCGATGATTACTTCGTGCGCGCCGACGCCGTTCATGCGGTCGAAAAGGCCGTCGCCCTCGCGATCCAAGCCGCCTTCGATGCCCAGCGCCGGAAATTTATTGGGCACCACACGCAATGACCAACCCGGCGTGTCTTTGCCGCTGCCATTCCGGCCGTAAGCGAGAATTTCGCGAGGCGTCTTGCCTTCGTTACCGGGACAGAAGGGACAATTCGCGTTGCCCTTGATGACAACGCTCTCGCGAATAAAATCCATCGGGCGATTGGCCCGGTCTGTGGAAATAATTACCCAACGCCCCGTGATGGGATCTCTGCGAAGCTCTGGCAAACTGGTCTCCCCGTGTTACGAATGCCGCGTGATGCGATCGTTCGAAACTCCCCGTGCGCGAATGGATTATTCTCTACTATGGCGAAAGAGCACAAGAGATTCTAATCGCTTATTGCGCGGTTACAGTACTAGGAAGGTGTTACGCGGCGAATCGTTGCCACGACTGCCGGTCATGATTTGTGTTCGCTGAAGGCGGATTTATGGAGGCGGACAATCGGTTTTTGTCCGATGATTGTTTCAATAGCCAGGACATCGAATCTCCATGGAGTATTTTCCAGGCGACGCGCGCGGAGAAATTGTCGAGCCATGCGGGCGAGGTTGCGGCGCTTTTCAAGATTGATGGCGTCTTCCGGCGTGGGCTGGCCTGGCTCAGCTTTGGCTCGCGTTTTCACTTCCACGAACGCGAGGACCGCGCCATCGTAGGCGACGATGTCGAGTTCCCCTTTGATTCCGGCCATGGTGAAATTTCGCGCAATCACGACGTAACCCTCACGGCGAAGGTACCAGTAAGCAAAGGTTTCACCACGCAGGCCGGCTTTGCGGGCGAGCTGTTTTGCGGATGAATCGGTGGATGCTTCCGCGAAACCTTTGGCAGCGGCAAAATTCAATATCGAAAACATAATTTGAGGAAGCATCGTGAATTGCGGAGATTATCGCATGACAATACGGGGAAAGTTGCTGCATGAAATTAATATTTGTAGTCGAGGCGCGCACGTAAAAGAAAAACGGCCAGGTCGTCGCGAAGACGAGTCTGGCCGTTTTCAAATACGAAATGCTCGCAAACGTTACAAAGTCTTTTCGATTTCGCTGATGATGCCGTCCAGTGTGCGCACGGCGAAATCGGCTTGTTCGTCGTCGATCATGAGCGGCGGGCAAAGCCGCAGAGTAGTGTCGCCCGAACCGAGAACCAGCAGGCCCTTGTGGAAGGCCATCTGGACGATGCGGTTGCGGATGTCGGGCGCTTTCTCTTTGGTTTTTTGATCGCGCACAAACTCGATGCCGATCATCAAACCGCGGCCGCGAACTTCGCCGACGATTTTGTGACGCTCGGTCCAGTCCGCGGTTTTGCGCATGATGTATTCACCCATGCGCGCGGCATTGGCCTTATATTTCCCCTCGATTAAGCCGAGAGTGGCGAGTGCAGCCGCAATGCAAACGGGATTGCCGCCAAAAGTGGATGCGTGCGCGCCGGGCTTCCAATCCATCACGGATGCTTTCGTAATGATGGCGCTGAGTGGCATGCCGGAGGCAATTCCCTTCGCGGTGCAAATGATGTCCGGCTCGACGCCGGCGTAATCCACTGCCCACCACTTTCCGGTGCGGCCCATGCCCGATTGCACTTCATCGGCGACAAGCATGATTCCGTATTTGTGGCAGATTTTTTCCAGGCCTTGCAGGAATTCGGCGGGCGCGGGCAAGTAACCGCCTTCTCCTTGGATGGGCTCGATGAAAATTCCGGCCACTTCGTCAGGATCCACGCGGCGGCGGAAGAGTTCATTTTCGAGATAGGACAAGCAATCGGCGGACGCGGTCTCCGGGCGAATCGCATAGGTGCCGCGATAGGTGTCCGGGTAGGGCATGTGAAACACGCCGGAAAGAAGCGTGCCAAATCCTTTGCGTTGTACTGCTCTGCTGGCCGTTAATGAGAGCGAGCCCATCGTGCGGCCATGGAATGCGCCGTGAAACGCGACGAGCTTGTCGCGCTTGGTGTGATACTTCGCAAGCTTGATCGCGGCTTCGACTGCTTCGGTTCCTGAATTCCCAAAATAAACGCGCTTAGGCTCTTTGCCCGGCGCGATGGAAGCGAGCTTCTCGGCCAGCTCCACCATATTGGCATAATAGAAATCCGTGCCGGACATGTGAATCAGTTCGGCAGCCTGCTTTTGTATTGCGGCAACGACGTCGGGATGGCAATGGCCTGTGGATACCACAGCAATGCCAGCGGCGAAATCCAGGAACTTATTGCCGTCCACGTCTTCAATGACGGCACCGCGGCCTCTCTTAGCTACCAACGGATAATCGCGAGTGTACGAGGGCGATACGACTTCGCTATCGCGCTCGACAATTTGCTTGGCCTTCGGTCCCGGCAACGGCGTTATCAGGTGCGGCAACTTCATTTCGGCGGTGCTTTCGGCTTTCGTGTCGATGGTTTGCATGTCTTCCTCCGGGAAGTGAATTTGTGAAGGTTTGGCGAACGCGCAGGCGGATTTCTGCGAAGCGCGCGGAACGATTCAAATGGAGGAAGCGGACTTAATCTACGCCGAAAAGGTTCGGACGTTCGTGCGAGGGCTGACTATGGAGCGAGAGGTCGTATTTGGAGGAAATTTTCATTTTTTACTTTTACTTGTACTTCCAGCGGACACTGCCGTCTTTGGTATCTTCCACTATGATACCAGATTCCGCGAGCTGCTGGCGTATCTGATCGCTGCGTGTGAAGTCGCGGCGCTGCTTGGCCTCGGTGCGCTCTTTAACGAGAGTTTCGATTTGCGCCACGGACATTCGCTGCTGACCCGAGCCGAAACCGAGTTTGCGGAGCCTATCGTCATCATCATCGGGCAGAACTGCCAGGACGCGATCTACTTTCTCCATCGCGGCGAGGATGCGCGGGGCATCTTGTTGGAGAAATTCGCCTTGATCCATGGCGGTGTTCACGTCACGCACTAAATCGAAAACCGCGGCTAGAGCCTGGGCGGTGTTTAGATCATCGGACAGCCCTGCATCGAAATCGGTTTCGGCTTTCTCTGCGCGTTTGCGCATCGCAACGCTGGAGCCGGCGGGAAACTGTTCGGACTTCAGCCGCGAGACGAAATTTCGTAGACGCAGGACGGAGCTTTCGGCTTGCTTAAAGCTGTCCGAGGTGAAATTGAGCTGGCGGCGATACGGAACCGAGAGCAGCAGAAAACGAATGGTGGAAGGCTTTTTATTCTTCGCGAAAAGATCGCGCAGCGTGTAGAAGTTGCCGAGCGATTTGGACATTTTCTCGCCATTGATGATCAAGTGCTCAGCGTGAAGCCATAAGCGCACAAATGGATGGCCGGTGGCCGCTTCGCTCTGCGCGATTTCGTTTTCATGATGAGGGAAGGTCAGGTCCACGCCTCCGGTGTGAATGTCGAGGGTGTCTCCCAGATATTTCATGGCCATGGCGGAGCATTCAATGTGCCAGCCAGGGCGGCCGGGGCCAATGGGCGTTTCCCAAAAATGTTCGCCCGGTTTCGGCGCTTTCCATAACGCAAAATCTCGCGCATTTTCTTTTTCGTACTGATCGACGTCAACGCGCACGCCGGTCTGCATGCCGGCCAGATCGATGTGAGAAAGTTCGCCGTAATGCGGAAACTTTGAAATCTTGTAATAAATGGAGCCCTCACTGTTGTAAGTGAAGCCTTTTTTCTGGAGACGTTCGATGAGAGCGACCATGTCTTCGATATGGTCGGTGGCGCGCACCATTTCTTCGGGAGGTTCCAGGTGGAGAGCGTCCATGTCTTCCAGAAACGCTTGGACGTATTTTTCCGTGTACTCGCGGATGGAGACGCCGGCGGCAGCGGCTTTCTGGATTATGCGGTCGTCCACGTCGGTTAAATTCATCACCTGCAAGACGCGGTACTCGCGCGATTGCAGGAAGCGGCGAAGGATGTCTTGAAACACGAAGGTCCGAAAATTTCCGATGTGAGCGTAGTCGTAGACCGTTGGTCCGCAGGTGTAGATGCGAACCTCACCTTTGTGAATCGGCTCGAGGGGTTCCAGCCGGTTGGTCAAAGTGTTGTGCAAGCGCACAGGGTTTGTTTTTGTGCCCATAGGAAAAGTGTAATTCTATCTGAGGCCTTGGTTTGCGGCAAAGGATGAGAGAGGCGGGGTTTCTCAGGACGGCTTGAGGGGGACGGCCGCGCCCGGCTAGCGCATTTGGCGGGGCTCCTACCCCGAGCCGACCGGGCGAAAAAGCGTCTAGTTACTGACAAACGCCTGTGGGCGCCCTTAAAAAATCTTTTCGGCTAGAAGTGACTAAATGTTACTAGGTAGGACTTACGTACTATTGTCGATAGGACTGGGTTCCGCTGAAAATAGAGGCAGATTTAACGCTGCGCGCGCAGGGATTTTTTGCGGGCGGAAGAGAAAACCAATGAAAAAGTTGCTCCTCCTGGCAAGCTTTGTATTGGCGGCAAGCGCGGCGCAGGCACAGTGTCCGTATGCGAGAGCGGCCGCGGCTGCATCGCGCTCCAGCGCGACCAGCGCGTCGGGTTCGGGCAGCTTCGTGCCTTCCACATTCGTGAATTATTCGGAAGCTCTAACGACCGGCGAGGAACAGTTGCAAGCAAAAACAGGCGTCGCTGACGCAGCACGTGCGGTTCAGGCCATGAAGAATTCCAACGAGCAGAAACCGGCGCTTGTTGCACAGCAGGACGACGGCGGAAACCTAGTTATCTTAAAGCCCCGTAAAACCGGCCCGAGCGGAGCAGTCTCAACGAGCGGGCCAGCAAAGCTAACTGCGGTAAACCGACAAGCCAAGGTCATCACAGACGAAAACATTTCGTCGAGCGGCAGGCCGTAAGCGATTCAGGTTCGTAGTACTTCACTTTTATCCTCGTTTCCCTTTAAGACTCAATTTCACAACTTCCGCAGATCCGAACACGCAGTAGTGCATTATTAAGAAGCGATTCTTGCGGCGATTGTCAGGCTATGGGGGTCTGACACTTGATTGCTTCTGGGTCCGATCGTGGGGGCAAAAGCGTCAGCTCGCCGCAGCTGCAAATCCCTCCCTTTTTACCGAACGGCTTCGATTGCACGAAAAGGCGCGATGGTAGTCCTTTTTCAAAACTGGCTAAACAGTCGCCATATTAGGGCGTAAAGAGCCGTAAATGGTTTTGGCCAAGGGAAGCCCGTCGCTAGTACCAAGGGTACGTTCAGCCCATTTTTTAAAAAATGTGCTGAGTTAGTATCGAGACTGAAATTGCGGCTCGCGCAGGAAAATCGTGGCGGGCGAAAGAGATCAAACAATGAAAAAACTAATTGTTCTGGCAGGGTTCCTTACGTTGGCGGGCGCTGCACACGCGCAGCAGAGAGGTGGTGGGGCAGCTCCCAGCGCGTTCCCGAGCGCCGGTGGCGGCTCAGGCGGCGGAGGCGGATTGAGTTCCCCGTCGCATAGTGCGAGTGCGAGCCTTCCAGGTCCTTATTCGACTCCGCGCGCGAATGCAAGCGCAACGAACACGGGTGAATTTGTGCCGACAATGTTTCAGAGTTATCAGGAGGCGGTAAGCGAGGGACAAAGAGAGCTCGACGCCAGGCAGCCTCAGTTGGCGGAAGCAGCGCGTATGGCCCAAGCTGCGAAGAAGTCCGCGGCGGGCAAGGCGGTGATGGCGGCCGGCCAGGATAATGAGGGAAACCTGGTGATTTCCGGCGCGCACCAGAACGGCAAGAGTAACTAAGCTAGCGGCCCGGCAATCGAACGAGCGCGCGAGACAAATGATCACGCGGATCGGGCCGTCACGCGAATCGGGCGCTCACGAAAATCGGGCGAGTGCGCGAACCGAGCGATTAGGCAATCGCGCGAATCGGGGTCACGCGGATCGGGCGTTCCCGCGGCTCTAGCGATTAGGCAATCGCGTGGTCAGGCGATTACGGGTTCAGCTGGACGCGGCGGCTCACGAGGGTAACGTCTCCTTCACCGGAAGGCGTCGCAGTGAACTGCCGCGACTTCAGAAGAAACATTCCTTCCAGCGGCAGACCATAAGTTCGATCGAGCGCGTAAACTTCCACTGGTTTTCCCGCGGGTAACTCAAAACTTAGCTCGACGCCTTTGGGAGGCATGGTCGCACAGTCGTAAACTTCCCAGCCTTTCAGGAACTGGCGGAGGCGCGCGGGCTGCGGCGGCATGGGCTGGTCCTGCATGCGCATTGCCGCGAGACCTGAGTCCGGAGGAAAGAAAACCATGGCGTCGGGGGCGCCACGTTCAGAGCGCAGCAGCATGCGGTAGCGATGTTTTCCGTTGGCCGCAGAGGATTCCAGGATTGTGAGGGTGGGAGGGGCCATTTCGAGATGAGGCGCGTCCGCAACGAAGGGGGATTGAGTGTCCCAGGAAAATGTTGGAGGATCATCGCGATGAAAAACTGTGGCGATGCGAATCGATTCCGGCAGCCGGCCGGAGCCCGGGTAAACGGCCCACTGTGATTTGCCGGAATCACTGTCTTGGCGGTACTGCAGGTTGACGCGTTCAGGAGACTTCGCGGAATACGCGGGAGCGATCACGGAGACAAAAATCGCGACCACCGTGGCGGCTATGGCCGTCCCCGGAAGAGTGAATAGCGCTAGTCCTCTGGAACCTCGCAAGCTGCCCAATAATGGAGCCGCCGGCGTAAACAAAATCGCAGCGATTAACGCAATGCCGGCAAGTAAACGAACGCCAAGAGCATCGTACAGAAAAAATAGAGAAGTAAAACCGACGATGCCGGCCGCGAACAACGGCAGCGCTGCCACCAGCCAAACCCCGCGACTAAACTCACTACGACGGAAAGTGAAAAATAATCCCGCAACTGTAGCTACGCAGGAGGGCACCAACATCACAAAGCTGATGCCATGCGTGAGCCAGGCGATGATCACCGACAGCAGCGTCCACCAGATCCATACGCCTGCCCACAAGCCCCAAAACCCGGCGCGCGCGGCGAAGGCGATAGACAACAACACCACCACCGAGATTGCCAACGACCAAAATGCCATTTGCGGCGGAAGAGCAAGCGACGGCCAGTTTGCAGGCATAACTCCCACAGCGTGGAGAACCAAGTGAAGAATCAACGCGAGCACGCCGGTGGTAATCAGAATAGCGAGCCAATTAACAACTCCCCACAGGAGCGAGGCAGGATGCAGGCGTCCCTTGGCGAGCATCCAGCCAATCTGGAAATACAGAAGCACCAACGTGCAGATGGATATGGGCAACGTCCATTTGGCGGGCCAGAGAATTATGCGACGCTCGAAAATATCGAAAAAAACGCCGTCAGTGTGCGGCGGATTCGAAATGTCTGTGTTGGCGAGCGCGAGCACCATCGGAAGCGCGTTTTCGCCGTGGTGTTGCAGGCTGCGGGAACTGGAATTCTCGAAATTATCGAGGCGCGTGTGATACTGGTTTACACCGCCTATAAAAGCAAAATTCAGGCCTTGGTAACCGGCGGCCTTAAATACGGTGAAATCGGTGTCATTGGGGAGTTGCTTGTAAGCTTCGTAGAAAATTGAATTGGAAACAGGACGTGGGGCGAACTTTGAATAAAGTTTCAGCGCCCAATAGTTCGCGCTGCCCGTTTCAAACATCAAGCTCGGCCCGGAGGTTCCGCGAGCTTCCAGGTTTACGGCGGCGCGAACGTCTTTGGCCCAGGGACTTTGGTCCACGAAAACGCGCGCGCCGATCATGCCGTCCTCTTCGGCGTCATCAATCAGGAAAACAATGGAGTGGAGCGGCGTGGCGGTGGATTTCAAAGCGCGCGCAATTTCCAGAACGGAGGCAACTCCGGCGCCGTCGTCGGATGCTCCGGGACCGGCCGGGACAGAGTCATAATGCGCGGCCAGAAGCACGGATTGGTCGGGCTCGGTTCCCTGCAGGCGAGCTAAAATATTTTTTGCTGTGGCGCAGGTACCGTATTCGTCGCAGGCGAATCCGGTTTCCACTTCGGGTTGATATCCGAGCGCGGTGAGCTCATCGAGGATGCGGCCACGGAGCGCGTCGTTGGCTTCGCTTCCCGCAGGATGGGGAACGCCGTCGCCAACCAAGCGGCGAAGCACCTGGCGTGCTCGAGCAGCGGAAAACTCGGCGGCAGGAGCACTGACCGGCTTG
>Ga0209006_10003965_pt1 | contig 13496 bp, 13 predicted proteins | sample JacPin_JW_Ref_O2_FD_188567 | JGI IMG/M metagenome (GOLD analysis project Ga0209006, IMG submission 188567) | Forest soil microbial communities from Algoma, Ontario, Canada - Jack Pine, Ontario site 1_JW_Ref_O2 (SPAdes) (version 2) | ecosystem: Environmental > Terrestrial > Soil > Boreal... | reverse complement strand
GGCGCGCCTCGGGTACGCGCTCGAACGCTGCCGGATCGTGTTTCTCGTCGGTCGCGGCGTACCATTTGAGCAGATAATCCTGCACCTTCGGGCTCGCCGGATCGATGCCGCTTTCGTCGAGGCGCTCGATATCGCTGTCGAAATAGAGCTGGCTCTCGCCGGTATTCGCCTGGACGTGGAATTCGTGGCTGAGGTCGCCGCCGATCGGGCCGGTCGCGGCGCGCACCGGAATCGGCGCCAGCCCCATGCGCTTGAAGGTCTTCATGTAGGCCACGAACATCTTGAAATAGGAGACGATCGCGCCCGCCTGATCGACGTCGAAGGAGTAATTGTCCTTCATCAAGAATTCGCGCCCGCGCATGACGCCGAAGCGCGGCCGCACCTCGTCGCGGAATTTCCACTGGATGTGATAGAGGTTCTTGGGCAGGTCGCGGTAACTCTTGACCGCGTTGCGGAAGATGTCGGTGATCAGCTCCTCGTTGGTCGGGCCGTAGAGCATTTCGCGCTTGTGCCGGTCGGTAAAGCGCAGCATCTCCTCGCCGTAATCCTTGTAGCGCCCGCTCTCCTGCCACAGCTCCGCCGGCTGGATGGTGGGCATGAGCAATTCCTGCGCGCCGGCGGCGTCCTGCTCCTCGCGCACGATCTGCTCGACCTTGCGCAACACGCGGAAGCCCAGCGGCAGCCAGGTATAGATGCCCGAGGCGGATTGCCGGATCATGCCGGCGCGCAGCATCAGCCGGTGGGAGACGATCTGCGCCTCGCTCGGATTCTCCTTGAGCAGCGGCAGGAAATACTGGGAGAGGCGCATCGCGACTCGGGTTTCTCGTCAGGGTGGCGCACTCTAGCCGAAGGCGGCGCGGTGCGCCAAGACAAGCGCCCGGCGGCAAATCGGGCGGCGCCGGCAGCAGGCCGGGGATCGTCAGGCCGCCGATATCATCTTCGCGCGCATCGGCCGGCGGCGGCGAGGCAGGTCCGGCGCGTGGCCGGCCCGTCCCGCGATAGTTTCAACTTCCTCGCGCCCCGGTTGCACGCTGATTTAAACGGTTCCAAATTGGAAAATTATCGTGACGCGGCGGCGAGAATTTCGTACAATTCTGCCTGCTTGGAAGGAACGCACGTAAGAAAGCGTCCCGGCCCAAGTTTGGGGAGAAAAAAACACGGCAAGACCGCCATCCGGTCTTGCCTTATTTTTTGGTCCGCCGCTTGGCCTTGGCCCGCCACGGCGCCCTGATCCCGATGCGGCGGTGAACCGGGCAGCCCGGCACATGCGCGCCGGGCAGATAGCCCAGGCTCATCAGGAACTCGCCCACGATCTCGCCGCCGGTGAAGCGGAAGGTTTCCTTGAACAGCCCGACCCAGGAATCCTTGGAGCGCGGGTGATGGGCGTCGAGCCAGGCGGCGAAAGAGCCATAAGCCTTGCGGATGGCACGCAATCGCTTGGCGTTGTCGATCGCGGCCGCGATCTTGAGCCGGTTGCGGATGATGCCCGCGTCGTTGAGCAGGCGCTTCACGTCGCGTTTCCCGAACGCCGCCACCTTGTCGATGTCGAAGCCGCGATACGCTTTTTTGAAGGCGGCGCGTTTCTTGAGCACGGTGAGCCAGGACAGCCCGGCCTGGTTGATCTCCAGCACCAGGCGCTCGAACAGCACCGCGTCCCGGCGCGAAGGAAAGCCGTATTCCTTGTCGTGATAGGGGCCGTGGAATTCGTGGCCGGGCGCCAACCGGCAATAGGCCGCGCTCATCTCAGCCGCCCTGCAATTTCGCCAGCTCGTTGACCATCGCCCAATGCGCCACCAGCCAGACCAGCGCCGCCAGCACCGTAGTGGCGCCTGCCTTGGCGAGGAGATGCGGCTTGGCCGGTGCACCGGCATCGTGGCCGAGCTCGCCCTCCTCCGCCGGCTTGACGCCCCAAGGCAGCACGGCGAACAGAACGATCCACCAGATCACCACATACATCGCGATGTCGATCGCCAGATTGCCCATGGGAAATATTATACCTGTTCCAGTTCGATCAGCGTGCCGCAAAAATCCTTGGGATGGAGGAACAGCACGAGCTTGCCGTGGGCGCCGATCGACGGCTCGCCGTCGCCCAGCACGCGCGCGCCTTCGCCTTCGAGCTTGTCGCGCGCGGCGATGATGTCTCTCACCTCGTAGCACAGATGGTGCATGCCGCCCGCCGGGTTGCGCTCGAGAAAGGACTTGATCGGCGATTTCTCGCCCAGGGGTTCGATCAGCTCGATCTTGGCGTTGGGCAGCGTCACGAACACGGTGGTGACGCCGTGCGCGGGCAAAGGCACCGGCGCCGAAACCTCGGCCCCCAGCATCACCCGGTAAACCTCGGCCGCCGCCTTGACGTCGGGCACGGCGATAGCGACGTGGTTCAAGCGTCCGATCATGTCCCATCCTCGTTCAAGCGCACCAGATGAACCTGGGTCACCGGCTTCTTGCCGTGCCAATCCTTGAGCGAGCGGCGCACGGCGAGCCTGGCCGCCTCGCGCACCGCCGCGTCGTCGTGCAATTCCTTGGCCGAAAGCTCGTCGAGCGCCGCCGCCACGCGGCTACCCAGCTCCTCGGCGTCGCCCGCGATGTCGACGATCCCCTGCACCGTCACCTGCGGCGGCGCCAGCAGATTGCCCTTGCGGTCCATGACGATGGTGGCGAGCGCCGCGCCGTTGAAAACCATGCGCTGGCGATTTTTGAGGGTTTCCCCCTTCGCATCGAGCAGCGACTTGCCGTCGGCCACCAGCCGCCCGACCGGCACCTCGCCCACCACCGAGGCCGGCCCGGGCGCGAGCTTCACCACCTCGCCGTTCTTGGTCACGATCGCCTGCGGCACCTGGCATTGCTCGGCGAGCCGCGCCTGGGCCATCAGGTGCCGCGCCTCGCCATGCACCGGCACGGCGATCTTGGGCCGCACCAGCTGGTACATGCGGATCAATTCGTCCTGCGCCGGATGGCCTGAGACATGGACCAGCGCGTCATGATCGGTGACGATGGCGATGCCGAGCTTGGCGAGCGCGTTTTGCAGCCGGCCGACGGCGCGCTCGTTGCCGGGGATGACGCGCGAGGAAAAAATCACCGTGTCGCCTTCTTCCAGCACGATCTCGGGATGCTCGTCCTCGGCGATACGCGCCAGCGCCGAGCGCGGCTCGCCCTGGCTCCCGGTGCAGATGAGCAAAGCCTTCTCGCGCGGCAGATACGAAGCCTCTTCTTCGGTCAGAAAGGGCGGCACGCCCTTCAAATATCCGGTTTCGCGCGCCGCGTGCTCGATGCGCCAGAGCGAGCGGCCGACCAGCGCGGCGTGGCGGTCATGCGCTCGCGCCGCTTCCGCCGCCGATTCGAGCCGCGCCACGTTGGAAGCGAAACACGCCACTGCCACGCGCTCCTTGCAGCGCCCCACCAACTCGATCAGCGACTTGCGTACATCGGCCTCGGAGCCGCCTTCGCCGGGCCGCAGCGCGTTGGTGGAATCGCAGATCATAGCCAGCACGCCCTCCTCGCCCAGACGCTGCAACGCCGCCATGTCCGACGCCTCGCCCACCAGCGGCTCGGGATCGAATTTCCAGTCGCCGGTGTGGAGGATCGTGCCCAGGGGCGTGCGCAACACCACGGCGTTGGGCTCGGGGATCGAATGCGTCAAAGTTATCAATTCTATTTCAAAAGGTCCGACCTTGAACTTGCCCGAGAGCGGCACTTCGGTAATCGGCACCGTGTGCTCGAGCCCGGCTTCGATCAGCTTCAGGCGCAGCACCGCTGCGGTGAAGGGCGTGGCATAGACCGGGCATTTCAGCCGCGGCCAGAGATATTGGATGGCGCCGATATGATCTTCATGCGCATGGGTGACGATCAGCCCGTCCAGCGCGGCGGCGCGCTCGGCGATGAAGGCCGGGTCTGGCATGATGACGTCGACGCCGGGCAGAGTGTCGTCGGCGAAGGTGATGCCGCAATCCACCATCACCCAGCGGCCCTGATAGCCGTAAAGCGACATGTTCATGCCGATCTCGCCGACGCCCCCCAGGGCGAGAAAGGCCAGCTCGTCAGGCCGATTGGGCTGCGACGCGACGCCGTTCATTGGGGGCCGTTCATGTCTTGGCGTTCCGCTTGGCGATGAGATTGAGGCCCCACAGCAGCAGATGCTCGTCGGCAAGATCGATCGCCGGGGTCGCGCCCTCGAACAGCGGCGCCAGCCCGCCGGTGGCGACGGTTTTCATCTTCTTGCCGAATTCCTTGCGGATGCGCTCGACCAGCCCCTCGATCAGCCCGATATAGCCCCAATAGATGCCGGATTGCATGCAGGCGACGGTGTCGGTGCCGATCACCTTGGCGGTGCGGCGGATCGGCACGCTCGGCAGCTTGGCGGCGGCCTCGTGCAGCGCCTGGAGCGAAAGATTGATGCCCGGCGCGATCACCCCGCCGCGGTAGTTTCCGTCCGCATCCACCACGTCGAAAGTCGTGGCGGTGCCGAAATCAATCACGATCAGCGGCCCCTTGAAGCGGTCATGCGCCGCCACGGTGTTGACCAGGCGGTCGGCGCCGACCTCCTCGGGCCGGTCGACCAGGGCCTTGGCGCCGATCTTCACGCCTGGACCGCCCACCAGCAGCGGTTCGGTCTTGCAATAATCGCGCGCCAGCCGGCGCAGGTTGAAATTGGCCTCGGGTACGACGCTGGCGATGATGGCGCGCGTAATCTTGGCGCGCGACAATTTCGACAAGGCGAGCAGATGGTCGAGCCAGACCACGTATTCGTCGGAAGTGCGGCGCGGATCGGTGGCGGCGCGCCACACGCCTTTCAGCTTGTCGCCGTCCCAGACGGCGAACACCGTGTTGGTATTGTTGGCGTTGATGGCGAGCAGCATGCGACCTCCTCAGGCGGCGAAAAACACCTCGGCGGCGGTGATGCGGCGGGTTTTTCCGCCGGTTTCGAGCAGCAACGCGCCGTCTTGGTCGAGCCCGGAAAAGATCCCGGTCAATTCCTCGCGCGGCAGCCGCACCCGGATCTTCTCGCCCAAGCCGGATGCCCGTTCGAGCCACTTGCTTCGCAGACTCACGAAGCCGCTCTCCCGCCACCGCTCATACCAAATGAGCAGGGCCGGCGCGAGGGCTTCGAGCAGACCGTCGGGCGCAACCCCGCCCGCCCCCGCCGCCGCCAGGGAGGTCGCAGGGAAATCGGCCTCTTTGGGATATGAGGCGAGATTGACGCCGATGCCGAGCACGACGAAAAGCGGCCTGGCGCCCCCATCGGCCTCGGATTCCAGCAAGATGCCCGCCGCCTTCCGGCCGCCGAGCAGCACGTCGTTTGGCCATTTATAAGCGAGCTTCACGTTCTTCGGCAGAAAGCCCAGACAAGCCTCACCTACCGCCAGCGCGGCCATGAAGCTCAACTGCGCCGCTTGCGCGAGAGCGCAATCCGGCCGCAACACCAGCGAGAGATAAAAATTCCCCGGCGGCGATACCCAGACGCGGCCCCGGCGTCCATGTCCGGCGGTCTGCTCATTCGCCATAACAAGCGTGCCCTCGAGGCAGCCGCCGCGGGCCTGGCGCTTGGCTTCCTCGCTGGTGCTGTCGATGCGCGCAAAGCGCGTCAGGCGGAAGAAATCGGGAAGCGTCGGCCGCTCGCTCATCCCGCGAACAGCGCCGCGGCCACGGCGTCGGCGCCGTTCACCAGCGGATTGGGCCAGACGAAGAAGAACATGATGACCAACGCCGCCACCAGCATCACCGCCTGCACCTCGCCGCCGAAGGGCCGGTCGAATGCGCCCTTGGGCTCGTCGAAATACATCAGCTTGACGATGCGCAGGTAATAGAACGCGCCCACCACGCTGGTGACCACGCCGATCACCGCCAGCGCATAGAGCCCGGCGTCGATGGCGGCGAGGAAGATGTAGAGCTTGGCGAAGAACCCGGCGAGCGGCGGAATCCCGGCCATCGAGAACATGAAGATGGCGAGCGCCAGCGCCAGGCCGGGATGGGTGCGCGACAATCCGGCCAGATCGTCGATGCCCTCGACCAGCTTGCCTTGGCGCCGCATGCATAAAATGACGGCGAAGGTGCCGATGTTCATGAACAGGTAGATCGCCATGTAGATCAGGATGCCGCGCACCCCGGCGGCGCTGCCCGCCGCCAACCCGATCAGCGCGTATCCGACATGCCCGATCGAGCTGTAGGCCATCAGCCGTTTGATGTTCTTCTGGTTGATGGCGGCGATCGCGCCCAGCAGCATGGAAGCGACCGCGATCGCCCAGATGATCTGCCGCCATTCGGCGAGCAAGCCGCCGAAAGGCTCGACCATGACGCGCACGAACAGCACCAGCGCCGCGGTCTTGGGCGCGACCGAGAAGAAGGCGGTGACCGGCGTCGGCGAGCCCTCGTAGACGTCGGGCGTCCACATGTGGAAGGGCACCGCCGAAATCTTGAAGGCCAATCCCACCGCGATGAACACGATGCCGGTGATGAGGCCGATGCCCGGGGCGTCGCTGTCGGCGAACAGCTTCGACAGGCTGTCGAAATTGGTGGTGCCGGCGAAGCCGTAAACCAGCGACGCGCCGTAGAGCAGCATGCCCGAGGCGACCGCGCCGAGGACGAAATATTTGAGCCCGGCTTCGGTCGAGCGCACCGAATCGCGCGCGAAGCTCGCCAGCACATAGAGCGCCAGGCTCTGCAATTCGAGCCCGAGATAGAGCGCGATGAGATCGTTGGCGGCGATCATCATCATCATGCCGGCGGTCGCGATCAGCACCAACACCGGGAACTCGCAGCGCGCCAAGCCCTCGCGCGCGTTGAAGCGCATCGAGATGACGAGCGACAACGCCGAGCCCAGGATCACCAGCGTCTTGGCGAAATAGCCCAGCCCGTCGGTGACGAACATGCCGAACAGGCTCACCTGGCGCGTCAGGCCGGCGGTGTAGGGCACGTAAAGCACCAGTGCCAATGTGGCGGCGAGCGCCGCCACCGCCAGCCACGACACGACGCGCGCGGCGCGGTCGCCGCTATAGGCGCCGATCAGCAACAGCAGCATGGCGCAGCCGCCGAGGAACATCTCGGGCAAGGCAGGCATAAAATTGGGCGAAGCGATCATGGTTCCCTCACCGCTCGGCCAGCGCGCCGTGCGCGCGCTCGGAAACCTGGACGCGCTCGATCAGATTGGCGAGCGAGGGCTGCATCGGCCGCAGGAACGATGACGGATAGATCCCCATCCACAGCACCACCGCGATCATCGGCGCGAAGATCAGCACCTCGCGCGGGCTCAAATCGAGCATGGCGCGCACGTCGTCCTTGGTGATGGTGCCGAAAACGACGCGGCGGTAGAGATAGAGCATATAGGCCGCGCCGAGGATCAGGCCGGTGGTGGCGAGGAACGCGACCCAGGTGTTGACCTGATAGGCGCCGATCAGCGACAGGAATTCGCCGACGAACCCCGATGTGCCCGGCAATCCCACCGAGGCCAGCATGAAGATCATGAAGGCCAGCGCGTAGCGCGGCATATTGTTGACCAGGCCGCCGTAACGCGCGATCTCGCGCGTGTGCAGCCGGTCATAGACCACGCCGACGCAGAGGAACAAAGCGGCCGAGACCACGCCGTGGCTCAGCATCTGGATCATCGCGCCCTGCAATCCTTCCGGCGTCACGGTGAAAATGCCGATGGTGACGAAGCCCATATGGGCGACCGAGGAATAGGCGATGAGCTTCTTCATGTCCTGCTGCGCCAGCGCCACCAGCGAGGTGTAGATGATCGCCACCACCGAGAGCGTGTAGACCATGGGCGCGAATGTCGCCGAGGCGTCGGGGAACATGGGCAGCGAGAAGCGGATAAACCCGTAGCCGCCCATTTTCAACAGCACGCCGGCCAGGATCACCGAGCCCGCGGTCGGCGCCTCGACATGCGCGTCGGGCAGCCAGGTATGCACCGGCCACATCGGCACCTTGACCGCGAAGGAGGCGAAGAAGGCGAGCCACAGCCAGATCTGCAGGTTGGGCGGGAAGTTGTATGCCAACGCCTCGGTGATGTCGGTGGTGCCGGTGGCGAAATAAATCGCCAGAATCGCCAGCAGCATCAGCACCGAGCCCAAAAGCGTAAAGAGGAAAAACTTGAAGGCGGCGTAGACGCGGCGCGGGCCGCCCCACACGCCGATGATGAGGAACATCGGAATCAGCACGCCCTCGAAGAACATGTAGAACACGATCAGATCGAGCGCGCAGAACATGCCGACCATCAGCGTCTCGAGCACCAGGAAGGCGATCATGTATTCCCTGACCCGGCGGGTGACGGCGAGCCAGCTCGATACCACGCAGATCGGCGTCAGGAACGTCGAGAGCAGCACGAAGAACAGCGAAATGCCGTCGATGCCCATGCGGTAGCCGATGTTGAAATCGGGCAGCCAGTCGGCTTTTTCGATCAGCTGGAAGTCGGCGCGGCCGGGATCGAAGGCCGCCCACACCTCGACCGAGACCGCGAATGTGGCGAGCGAGATCCACAGCGCGATCCAGCGCGCGATGCGCGCCGTTTCCTCCTCGCCGCCGCGCAGCAGCAGAATCGCCAGCGCGCCCACAAGCGGCAGGAAGGTGGTGATCGACAAGAGCGGCAGATGCGCCATGGCTCAGCCCCCCACCGACCGCAGCAGGTACCAGGAGACCAGCGCCACCACGCCGATCAGCATGGCGAAGGCGTAGTGGTAGAGATAGCCGGTCTGCAGCCGGCTGGCCAAGACCGAAAGGCCGCGGGTGACGTTGGAGATGCCGTCGGGGCCGAAGCCGTCGATGATCTTGCCGTCGCCGTCCTTCCACAAAATGCGGCCCAGCGCCATCGCCGGCCGCACAAAGAGGAAATCGTAGAGCTCGTCGAAATACCACTTGTTCAAGAGGAACAGGTAGAGCGCGTGGAAGGTCTTGGCCGCCCGCGCCGGAATCTCCGGCCACTTGATATAGGCGACCCAGGCCAGGAATATGCCCAGCAGTCCCACGGCCAGCGGCAGCGTCGAAACCCAGAACGGCGCGTAATGCGCGCCCTCGATGCTGTCGTGATCGGCCAGCACCAGGATGGAATCGCGCCAGAAGCCGTCGCGCCCTTCGCCCACGAAATCGTGAAAGCCGATCATGCCGGCGAAGATCGCGCCCACGGCCAGCACCACCAGCGGCAGGATCATCACCTTGGGCGATTCATGGACGTGGTTCATGATCTCGCGCGAGGCGCGCGGCTTACCGTGGAAAGTCATGAACAACAGCCGCCAGGAATAGAAGGCGGTCAGGAAGACGGTCAGGATGCCCAGACAATAGGCGTAATGGCCGATGAATCCGCCCGCCGCCCAGGCGGCTTCGAGAATGGTGTCCTTGGAATAATATCCGGCGAAGGGCCAGATGCCGGCGAGCGAGAGGCTGCCGATCCACATCAGCACGTAGGTCGCGGGAATGAGCGAACGCAGGCCGCCCATCTTGCGCATGTCCTGCTCGCCCGACACGGCATGAATCACCGAGCCCGCGCCCAGGAACAGCAACGCCTTGAAGAAGGCGTGGGTGATGAGATGGAACATGGCCGCGCCATAGGCCGAAACGCCGGCGGCGAAGAACATGTATCCCAGCTGGCTGCAGGTGGAATAGGCGATGACGCGTTTGATGTCGTTCTGCGCCATGCCGATCGAAGCGGCGAAGATCGCGGTGGTGCCGCCGACCACGACGACGATGCCGAGCGCCACCGGCGAGTATTCGAACAGCGGCGACAGCCGCGCCAACATGAACACGCCGGCGGTCACCATGGTGGCGGCGTGGATCAGCGCCGAGACCGGGGTCGGGCCTTCCATCGCGTCGGGCAGCCAGGTGTGCAGGCCCAACTGGGCCGATTTGCCCATGGCGCCGATGAACAGGAGGATGCAGGCGATGGTGATGGCGTCGACGTCGAATCCGAGGAAGGGAATGGTGTTGTGCGCCACGTCGGGCGCGGCGGCGAAGACGGTGTCGAACTGGAGCGAACCGAAAATGAGATAAACGGTGAAGATGCCGAGCGCGAATCCGAAATCGCCGATGCGATTGACGATGAAGGCCTTGATCGCCGCGGCGTTGGCCGAAGGCCGGTCGTACCAGAAACCGATCAGCAAATAGGAAGCGAGGCCGACGCCCTCCCAGCCGAAGAACAGCTGCACGAAATTGTCGGCCGTCACCAGCATCAGCATGAAGAAGGTGAACAGCGACAGATACGCCATGAAGCGCGGGATCGACTTGTCGTGCGCCATGTAGCCGACGGAATAGATGTGCACCATGGCCGAAACCAGCGTCACCATCGCCACCATCACCGCCGACAGCGTGTCGTAGCGCAGCGCCCATTCGATCTGGAGATCGCCGGTGTCGATCCAGGTGAACATGTCGATGGTGCGGCCGTGGCCGTGCAGGGCCACGTCGACGAACAAAACGCTGCCCAGCACCGCCGCGATCACCAGCGCCAGGCAGGTGACCAGCTGCGTCCCGCGGTCGCCGATCCAGCGGCCGAAGAAGCCGGCGATGAACGCGCCCAGCAAGGGCAGGAAGATGGCGGCGATGGTCATCTCAGCCCTTCATCGAATTGATGTCTTCGACCGCGATGGTGCCGCGGTTGCGGAAATAGACCACCAGGATGGCGAGGCCGATGGCGGCCTCGGCTGCCGCCACCGTCAGCACGAACATGGCGAAGATCTGCCCCACCAGATCGTGCAGAAAGGCGGAAAAGGCGACGAAGTTGATATTGACTGCGAGCAACATCAGCTCGACCGACATCAAGATCACGATCACATTCTTGCGGTTGAGGAAGATGCCGAAAATGCCGAGCGTGAACAGAATGGCGGCGAGGGTGAGATAATGAGCGAGGCCGATCTCGAACATGGTCAGACCCCCTGCCCCGGCTTGACCTTGACGATTTCGATGGTCTGGGCGCGGCCGCGACCGATCTGATGCGCGATCTTCTGGTGGCGCACGCCCTCGCGCGCCCTGTGTGTCAGCACGATGGCGCCGATCATGGCGACCAGCAGGATCATGCCCGCCGCCTGGAAGGCATAGACGTAACGGGTGTAGAGCAGCGCGCCCAGCGCCGCGGTGTTGGACAGATTGTCCGGCGTCGGCGCCGCTGCGACGCCGGCGGCCTCGGGCGCGAAGGCCCAGGCGCCGAACATCAGCACCAGCTCGACCAGCAGCATGAGGCCGACCAACGCGCCGACCGGCAGGTATTGCAGGAAGCCCTGGCGCAACTCGACGAAGTTGATGTCGAGCATCATCACCACGAACAGGAACAGCACCGCGACCGCGCCGACATAGACGATGATCAGGATCATCGCGAGGAACTCGGCCCCCAGCAATACGAACAATCCCGCGGCGTTGAAGAAGGCCAGGATCAGAAACAGGACCGAGTGAACCGGATTGCGCGACGCGATTACCATGACGCCCGAGGATATCGCCACGGCGGCGAAGGCGTAGAAGGCAAGCGCCTGAATGATCATATCGCTTCCAATCGCCGCGTTATCGGTATGGCGCGTCGAGGGAAAGATTCGAGGCGATCTCCGCCTCCCAGCGGTCGCCGTTCGCCAGCAGCCTATCCTTGTCGTAGAACAGCTCCTCGCGGGTCTCGGTGGCGAATTCGAAATTGGGCCCTTCGACGATGGCGTCGACCGGGCAGGCCTCCTGGCACAGGCCGCAATAGATGCACTTGGTCATGTCGATGTCGTAGCGGGTCGTCCGCCGGCTACCGTCTGCGCGCGCCTCGGCCTCGATGGTGATCGCCAATGCCGGGCAGATCGCCTCGCACAGCTTGCAGGCGATGCAGCGCTCCTCGCCGTTGGGATAGCGCCTGAGCGCGTGCTCGCCGCGGAAGCGCGGGCTGAGCGGCCCCTTTTCATAGGGATAATTCACCGTGACCGGACGCCTGAACATGTAGCGCAGCGTCAGCCACATGCCCGAGACCAACTCGAACAGGAGCAGAGAGCGCGCGGAACGGTCGAGCGTCGCCATGATCCCTCCTCAGCCCGGCAGCCAGCCGAAGTAGGTCAGCACGCCCGCCGTGGCCACCAGCCAGAACAGCGACAGCGGCAGGAACACCTTCCAGCCGAGCCGCATCAGTTGGTCGTAGCGGAAGCGCGGAAATGTCGCTCGAACCCACAAGAAGCCGAACAGCACACAGGATATCTTAAGCCCGAACCAGATCGGGCCGGGAATCCAGGTGAAGGGCGCGACCGCCACGGGCGGCAGCCAGCCGCCCAGAAACAGCACGCTGGTCATGGCGCTCATCAGGATCATGTTGGCGTATTCGCCGAGATAAAACAGCGCGAAGGGCATGGCCGAATACTCGACGAAGAACCCGGCCACCAGCTCGCTCTCGCCCTCGACCAGGTCGAAGGGCGAGCGGTTGGTTTCGGCCAGGCCCGAGATGAAGAACACCACGAACATCGGAAACAGCGGCAGCGCGAACCACACCTTGCTCTGCGCCTCGACCACGGCGGACAAATTCAAGGAGCCGACGCACAGCAGCACGCTGACGATGACGAAGCCGATCGAAACCTCGTAGGACACCATCTGCGCCGCCGCGCGCAGCGCGCCGAGGAAAGCGTATTTGGAATTCGACGACCAGCCGGCCATGATGATGCCGTAGACGCCGAGCGAGGAGATGGCGAAGAGATAGAGCACGCCGACGTTGATGTTGGCCAGCACCACGCCCTTGTCGAACGGGATCACCGCCCAAGCGACCAGGCTCAAGACAAAGGTCAGGATCGGCGCCGCGATGAAGACGCCGCGATTGGCGCCGGTCGGGATCACCGTCTCCTTCATCAGAAGCTTGAGGCCGTCGGCCAAGGGCTGGAACAGGCCGAAGGGTCCCACCACATTGGGCCCTTTGCGGAGCTGCGCCGCCGCCAGCACCTTGCGCTCGGCATAGGTCAGATAGGCCACCGCCAGAAGCAGCGGCACGATGATCGCCAGAACCTCGGCGATCATCAGCGCGGTCGGCCAGCCGTAGATGCGCCAGATGTCAGCCATCGGTGCCGGTTTTCTCCTGCTCGCGCTTCAGGGCATCGGCGCATTCCGCCATCGTGGGCGAGGCGCGGCTGACGGCGTCGGTGCGGTAGAAATCGGATATGGGATAAGCGAAGGGCGCGGTCGCGACCGGCCCTTGCTCGCCGAACTTGCCCCAGGCCGAGCGCGGCGCATCGTCGATGTGCGTGAAGACCCGATTGGCCGCGGCCAAACGCCGGCGCAGCGCGCCCAGGCTGTCATAGGGCAGCTTGTGGCCCAGAACCTCGGACAAGGCGCGCAGGATCGTCCAATCCTCGCGCGCATCGCCCGGCGGGAAAACGGCCCGGCGGCCCAGCTGCACGCGGCCTTCGGTGTTCACATAGGTCGCGTCTTTCTCGGTATAGGCGGCGCCGGGCAGCACCACATCGGCGCGCGTGGCGCCGGCATCGCCGTGATGGCCCTGATAGATGACAAAGGCCTTGCCCAGCCGTTTCATGTCGATCTCGTCGGCGCCCAGCAGATAGACCGCCTGTATCTCG
>Ga0209006_10003964_pt1 | contig 13496 bp, 13 predicted proteins | sample JacPin_JW_Ref_O2_FD_188567 | JGI IMG/M metagenome (GOLD analysis project Ga0209006, IMG submission 188567) | Forest soil microbial communities from Algoma, Ontario, Canada - Jack Pine, Ontario site 1_JW_Ref_O2 (SPAdes) (version 2) | ecosystem: Environmental > Terrestrial > Soil > Boreal... | reverse complement strand
CCCCCGCAAGCGGGGGAGAGGGCGCAAGAGCCGAAGCGCTTCGATTGATACGGCAAGTTTGCGAGTCAAACCTTCATGTCCCTTCAAACTCTCTCCACCGACCCCGATGAAGTCGCAGCCCTTCTCGGCGACTTCGCCGCACATGCACCCGATGCGCTCGACCCCCGCGCGACCCGCGCCGCCAAGGCGGCGCTGATCGATTCGCTCGCCGTCGCGATGGGCGCGCTCACGCATCCGGCCGCGCAGGCGGCGCGGCGGCATGCCTATCGTTTTCCCGTGAGCGACGGCTGCGTGATCTGGGGCAGCGCAACACGCACCGCGCCCGAGCTCGCGGCGCTGACCAACGGCGTGCTGCTGCGCTGCTACGACTACAACGACTTCTTCGTCGGCCGGCGCAACAGCGGCCATCCGAGCGACATGGTGGCGGCCGTGGTCGCGGCCGCCGAATGGGCGAATGTCGACGGCGCCAAGCTCCTCTCGGCGCTGGCGCTCGGCTACGAGGTGGTGGCGGCCGCCTTCGATGCCTTCTCGACCGCCCCGGGCGGCTGGGACTACACCAATCTGGTGGCGCTCGGCGCCACCTGCGCGGTCGCCCGCGTGCTCGGCCTCGACGCCGTGCAGGCGCGCGAGGCGCTGGCGATGACGGTGGTGCCGCATTTCGCCAGCGACGAGATCGAGTCGGGCGAGCTCAACCGGCGCGGCGATCTCACCATGTGGAAGCGCTTCAACGGCAGCGATGCGGCGCGCAACGCGCTGCAAGCCTGCCTGCTGGCGCAGGTCGGCGTCGAGGGCGCGGTGCGGCCGTTCGTCGGCAGGCAGGGGTTCATCCAGAAGCTCGCCAACAAGAGCGAGGATGCGATCCCGGTGCTCAAGGAGCGGCTCGCGGCGAAGCGCTCGCTCACGCGCATCGCCGAGACCAACATGAAACGCTGGCCGGTCGGCTCGCTGGCGCAAAGCGCGATCCAGGCGACGCTCGCGGCGCGGGCCCAGGTCAAGGACCTCGCCCGCATCAAGCAGGTACGCATCTTCGCCGAGGAGGGCGCCTACGACCACCTGGTGAAAATCCGCCAGGCCCCCTATGCGCCGATCTCGCGCGAGACCGCCGACCATTCGCTGCCGTACATCGTCGCCGCCGCGGTGCTCGACGGCGTCGTGACCACGGAGAGCTTTGCGCCCGCGCGCGTGCTCGATCCGGCGCGCCAGCGCTTCGTGGCCGAGAAGGTCAAGGCCGCGCCCGAGGCTGCCCTCGGCACCATCGCGGGCGGCAAGCACAAGCGCCACGAGATGGGCTATCTCGGCCGCGTCGAGATCGAGCTTGTCGACGGCACCGTCGTGCACGGCGAGGCGAGGCCGTTTCCGGGCCATCCGAAGAATCCGTTCTCGGACGAGGACCTCGCCGGCAAGCTCGAGGAGAACATGGCGCCGTTCGCGGGCGCCAGGCAGACTGCCGCGCTCGCGCGCAGCCTTGCATCGATCGAGACGCTGAAGAGTGTGCGCGAGCTGACCGGGCTGCTGGCGTTCGCGCCGGCGATCGACATTGATGACGCGAAGGCCGATTGATCCGGAGGATAGGATCGTCAGGCCGGTCAGATGAGCATCACCAGGCCGATGCCCACCAGCACCACGGCGATGCTGCCGAGGAGCCCGCTTTGCGGGGATTCGGCGAAGCCCACGAGCCAGCGGGGCCCTTCGAAGACCACATACAGCCGCATCACCTCGATGCCGAACACCGCGGACGCGTGAACCGCGATGGGCAGCCACAGGCTGCGACCGCCCACCACATACGCCAATCCGAAGAGGCAACCGACGAGGAAATAGCCGTAGGCCGCCTGACGCACCGGCTTGCCTTTGGCGGGCTTGACGAAATGAATCGCCGCGAACAGGGCGGAGCTCGACGCGATCGCCAACGCCGTGAAAACGGGCGACGCCGGGAGCGACCGAAGAAGATTCTCGAGGACGATCCCGCGGAACACGCCCTCCTCGAACGTCGCCAGCGGCAACGGTCCGGGGAAAAAACGCCGAAAGAGCTTGGCGCGGCGCGTGGCCTGATCGCCCTGGGGCTCGAACCGTATCCATCCTGCCAACGCATAGAACGCGTAGGTCAGGCCGGTTGCGCAAAACATGAGTGCGGAAGCGACCCCGATGTCGCGCCACGGGACCGGGGTCGGGAAAGCACTCTCGAGCGCATCGAGCGGTGCGATCCCCAGCGCGAGCGGCGTCCCGATCAGGATGATCAGCCATTGCGTGTGGACGAGCGCACGGCCGGTCCACTTCATCACGGGCCTGCGCGTCGAAAACCGCAAGGGCAGAGCCAGCGGCTCGCCGACGAGCCTGAGCACGACGCTTTGAGCCAGCCAAAGGGTGGCGAAGCCGGCGGCGGCGACCGCAAGGGCGACGAGGATATTCATGTGGCCCCCGACGCACGTGGCGTGGTGTGCAGGAAACGCGACCAACGCTTGTCCAGCCAGAACAGCCAGTTCTCCGGATTGGCGCGGAGCCTGTCTTCGAACCAGCGACACCAGTCCTGGACCGCGATGCGAATCGCGGTTGCGCGGTCGGCAACGTCGGGCAGCGGCGCGCGATCGAACTTGAGCAGCAGCTTGGAATCGGGCTGCCACAGGAAGGAGAGGCGTATCAGCGGCGCGCGCGCCGATATCGCCAGGGCGAAGGCGCCGCCGTACAATCTGGCCGGACGTCCGAAGATGATCGTTTCGACGCCCTGTTCGGGGTCGGCGAGAAGGTCGGGCGTGATCGCCAGCATCTTCCCCCGCCGCAGCACGTTCAGGTAGGCGGCGGCGTCCTTGATCCTGGAGGCTCCGCTCGGACGCACGACGATTTCCGTGCCGAGCGCCCGGTACCATTTGAGTTTGCGCGCTTCGCGCTCCGACGTGGTGGCCGGCCGCACCAGCATGACCATCGGGTGCCGCCGATTGATGGTTGCGCCCGCGAGCTCATGCCCCGACCAGTGCGCTGCGGTCAGCACCACGCCGTTACCTTCGGCCGCGGCCTCGTCGAGGACGCGGATCGAGGGATCGAATTCCACCTCGGTCGGAACCGGCGTCGCCGCAAATCCGTGGTTGAACGTCGCCAGCGCGCTCGACCAGAACCAGCCCAGGTGCTGAAAATAAAGAGGCACGGCTTGCGCCGGCACTTCCTGGCCCAGCGCCAGGCGCATGTTCTCGCGCACGGCGCGACGCAGCGTCGGAATGCGGTACGCGACCGCAGCCAACGAACGCGCCACCGTACGCTGCGCGCCGATCGGAAACGGCGCGGTTACGTTGATCAGATGCCGAACGGCGAGTTGAATCGCACCACGCCGAAATCGGCGCGGGAAATCGCCCATACGCCCCTGTGTACCATCGACTGACTACACAAACCGTCGCGTCCTTGTTCTATCTCCGGCCGACCTCGTCCGCAAGGGATTGGGATGGTTGCGCAAAATCGCTCCCCGGCGGCTCCACTTTTCCGGTCGGCCGATCCAAGCCGCGAGCACGCAAGTTGCCGTCAATCGCAGATGGCATCCGCCGGCGCAGGCAGCCCTGATTCTACCGGCGCCTCGGAACCGGAGGCGCTCTTGCTGGGGCTTTATCCGCGGACTGACCCGCAGACGAAGACGGATTTCGAGGCCTGGCGCAAAGCGAAGAGGCGCTGACCGCGTCGAGCAGGCACACGCTATCGTTCGGGAATAATCGTCAAGGCGAACGAGTCAATAGCGGGCAAGCGGGCCGTTTTCCGCGGATTTGCCGCGCGAACGTGCCGTTCGGCGGTTGGGAAGCTACCGGAGGCGAAGCGGACGATGAGGGAGGGAGCGCCGTGATTGGCCCGCAAGAGAAATCCTCCGTTCCAAGAACGAGGTGTCCTATGATGGCTCCTAGACGCAACCCAGCGGCCAGCGTCGCGGTCGGCGTTGCCCTCGCGGCGCTCGGCGCCATATCGGCGCTCGCTCAATCGCAAGTTCCAGCCGGCACTATCGCCAACGGCACTATCGCCAACGGCGACAGTATCGTCATCGACGGCCGCACGTTCAGCGTCAGGCCCGGAACCTCGAACAACGATCTCGCGACCCCGACCGAGCAACTCGGCGCGCGCCGGCTCGGCGCCGGCGTCATCATCTTCCGGCGCGGGGACGGCCTCTACATGGTGGAGCGTCCGCCGACCGCCACGACGGCGGATGCCGCGGCACGTGGACAGCCGCGCGGCCTGCGCGACATGGAGCGCCAGCGGCCGTTCGACCCGCGCGACGCGACCGTCGACCGCCGGCGGCCGCAGGGCCTGCGCGACGCCGGTACGGCGCCGGGCGACATCGACCATATGGCCGAGAACCCGCGCATCCACGTTGAGTATCAGCCACCCGAGGATTCCGGGCAGCAGCAAGTCTACGACACGATCAGGCAGCGCCACGTGCTCGAGCTGGCGAGCAGGATCTTCAGCCCGTGGAACCTGGGCGATATCGATCTCTACATCAGGACCGCGAGCTGCGGCGAATCCAATGCCTTTTATCGACGCGTCGACAACGTGCCGACGGTGACCATCTGCTACGAATATCTCCAGGAAATCTGGGAGAGAATGCCCGCCGAGACGCGGGCGGTGAATGGCGACACCATGAGGGACGTCATATGCGGCCAGCTGTTCTTCGCTATCGCGCACGAGCTCGGCCATGCCATGTTCGACATCTTCGACGTCCCCGTGTTCGGCCGGCAGGAGGACGCGGCCGATGAGTTCGCGACCTACAACCTCCTCCAGTTCGGCGGCGACAAGGCTCTCCAGCTGATCGACGGCGCCGCCTACGCCTACCACCTCTACATCAAGGACCTCACCGCAAACCCGCGAGTCACGCTGCCGTTCGCCGCCTTCTCGAGCGACCACGGCGCGCCGGAGGAACGCTATTTCAACCTGATCTGCATTGCCTACGGCTACGACCAGCGTCTGTTCTCCCTCGCCATGAACAAGCTCCCCGCGAGCCGCGCCAAGCGGTGCAAGCTGGAATACGAGGACCTCAAGTTCGCCATGCGCACCGTGTTCGGGCCGCATATCGATAATGAAAAGGCGAGGCAGGTGCTGGCCATGAGGTGGTTCGTCCTCGACGCCAATGTGATCGCGAGCACGACCAACGGCCATTGAGCGGCCGGCCTCTGCGGCGCCCTAGAGCCAGTTGACCGGGCCGAGGAAGTCCCGCTTTCCGAGCGCCACGCCGCGATGACGCAGGATGTTGTACGCCGTCGTCACAAAGAAGAAGAAATTCGGCAGCGCGAACTGTTGCAGATAGTCGTTGCCCTTGATTTTCCTGTCGTTGCCGCCGGCGGTCCAGGCGATGACCTTGTCTTCCGCGCCCTCGATCTGTGCGCGCGTGAGCGACTTCACGAAGCCGAGGGCGGTCTCGACGCGGCTTTTGGCGGCGGCGAAGCTGGTGTCATCCACCGCCGGCAGGGCGGGGGGAGTGACGCCGGCGAGGCGGCCGCCGGTGTTCATGGCGACATCCGCTGACTGGCGGATCTGGCGGGCGAGGCAGAACATGTCGGGATACAGCCGGTCCTGCAACAGGACCGATTCCTCGATCTTGTTGGTGGCACAATGCGCGGCGGCCTTGTCGATGATGCCGGCGAGCGCGCCAAGCTGCTGCACGCAGGGGGTCACCGCCGCGTCGTACAACGAATATGCCATTTGGGTTTCTCCTTCGGGTCCAGGGGAGGGACCATAGGGGAAGCCCGGTCCTCCTGCCAACAGGCCGATCCTTGCCGAAACTGCATGCCGTGGCGGCGCCGAGCGCCGCGCGCGGCCCCACCGCGCGCGATGACAAGGCTGTCGCCATCATGCTAGCTGTGTTTTCGCGCCTCAGGCCTTTGGCGTGGTGCTCGAGGCCGCTGCGACATCAATGAAGGTTCCCGCCCATGACGCTATTGCGGCGACTCGGCTCGAGCAGACTCGTGTGGCTCATCATCGTGGTCGCCCCACTGGGGCTCGGCTCATCGCCCTCGTCGGCAGCATCCTGCCGCGAGCTCATAGTTCAATGCCAGCATCGATGCGTGGCGCAATATGAACCTGTTCTCAAGAAGCACTGGACCGTCCAGGCACAGAATGAACGCACGGAGTGCCTGAACAGTTGTGAAGCTCGCTCCTACGGGCAATGCGAGGGGCCGCCCTGACCACGACGCCCTCGCCAGGCAGGCGTTAGCCTTCGTTTTCCGGGATTGCGCTGGGTCAATCCCTGCATCGAGTGATGCCGGCTCCCGGCGAGCTCAACCGGCCGAGCTCAACTGGCGCGGCGACCTCACCACGTGGAAGCGCTTCGACGGCAGCTCAGAATCTATCCTGATCCCAGATCACCACGCGGATCGGGGTCGGGTTGAAGCCGTTGCATGGATTATTCACTTGCGGACAATTCGAGATGACGAATATCACGTCGAGGTCCATCGAAATGTCGACGTAGTTTCCCGGCGCCGAAATGCCGTCGACCACGGTGAATTTTCCATCAGGCTCGATCGGCACGTTCATGAAGAAGTTCAAGTTCGCGACGATATCGCGCTTGGTCATTCCGTATTTGGACAGCTCCAGAATGAAGTTCTCACGGCAGGCATGCTGATATCTGGTGGGCTCGCCGAAACGCACCGCGTTGCTTTCGCACGAGCAGCATCCAGCCGACGTGTCATGCCGCCCGCATGAATCCGCCGTGATCTGCGCCATCACCCGGCCACGGTTGGAGATCAGGCGCGTGCCCAGGCCGATATAAGCCGACCCTTGCGTACGCAGCGTGTCCTGCGCGCTGTAACGTTCGGCTGTATCCGCGACGCAATACAGCAAGGCGTCGACCGCCTGCTGGCCTTCGCTGTCGATGATCCGCAGCGTTTGCCCCCGCGTTACCACGCGCGACCAGGGTCGTTCCGCCGGGATCTCCTGGGCGTAGACCGCTGTCGCAACGTCTCGCCGCGGAGGCGCAATGACGGCGGTCATCAAATCTCTCCTTTGGCGAACAGCCGCTCGGTGAATTCGAACGCGCGCATGGCCTCGGGCGACCCCGTCCGGCATGGGTCATCGGGCGCCGCCGGGGGAGCGCGATGACGAACGAGCGTGACTGGCCGCGAGCCGGATGGTCGCGCCGGGTCGAGCGGATGGGCGCAGTTCGACAATAAGAGGAGCGCATTCATCTCCGCACGCAGATCCACGAAATCTCCCGGCCGTTTTCGTTGCTGCTGCCAGACGAAGCGGCCGGTCAGGTCCGACGAGACTGGCGCAAAGAATGTGACGCAGGGCGGAATGTCGCGCACGCCAAGTCCGACCTTGGCGGCGCCGGCGATGAAGTTCCCCTGGGTATTGCGCGCTGCCTCGCCGGATGCATCGAGCGTCGAGGCTGGCGTCGAGCCGCCGACCAGAAGATCATGTGCGCCGCTGGTGTCCTCGATCAGCGAAAAAAGCACCCGTCCCATGTCCGACAGGATGACCCGCCCCTTGCAGATCGTGGCGTTCCACTGCACCTTGACGGTATCGGCACAATTGATCCGCTCGGAGGTGTCTTCCGCGCGCCAGCCGATCATCGAAACGCTGGACCGGCCGCTTGGATCGACGATCCGCAGCGCCTCGCCTCGCCGCAATCGGACCGTCGCATACCAACCGGCTGGAACTTCCTCGCGGCTGATCACGGCGCCGGCGAGGATGGGCGCGCCGTCCAAGGCGGTGGCGGCAGGAAGAGCCCTGGGCTTTGCTTCCTGCCCGGCGGCGCGCAACTCTTCATAGCGCCGCCGATTGGCTTCTGCGATCTCTCGTTTCGTCGCCACGGAAGTCACCGTCCATCTCCCATCGTAAAGGATTCGGTCACGGCGCCTGCCGCACGGCGATCAGGTCGATTTCGACGATGCCGCCGCGCGCGAGGTCGGTGACGCCGACCGTGGTGCGGCCCGGGCGTCTGGTGGGATCGAAATAGGTCGCGAAGATTTCGTTCATTGCCGCATAGTCGCGCTTGAAATCCGTCAGGTAGATGCGGACGAAGACGACATTGGCGAATGTCAGCCCGCAGCCTCGCAGGACACGCGACAGGTTATCCATCACCTTGCGCGTCTGTGCCGCGATGCCGTCCGGCACGGGAAGCGAGTCATCGTCGGGGTCGGTCGCGAGCTGCCCGGTGACGAAAATGAATTGCCCGGCCTCCACCGCATGGCTGTAGGGCGCGACCGGCTTCGGGGCATCCGGCAACAGGTGGAAGATGGTTTCCATTTTGCAAGCCTCCTGGTCAGGCCGATCGCCGTCCGGCCGACGTCTCACCGGCGTAGCGTTGCAGGAATTGCCTCGCCCGTTCGGTTTCCGGGTGAGCGAAAAACGCGTTCGGCGACCCGGTTTCGACCACCCGTCCGCGATCCAGGAACAGCACGCGCGTCGCGGCCTCGCGCGCGAATCCCATTTCGTGCGTCACGATCACCATGGTTCTGCCTTCGCGCGCGAGATCGCGCATCACCGCCAGCACCTCGGTCACGAGCTCGGGATCGAGCGCGCTGGTAGGCTCATCGAACAACAGAAGATCCGGGTTCATCGCCAGCGCCCGCGCGATACCGACGCGCTGCTTTTGCCCGCCAGAGAGCCGCGATGGAAAAACATTCTGCTTTTCCATCAACCCGACCTTCGCCAGCAGCGCCAAGGCCTCGTCGCGAACTTCGCCCTTGGGACGGCGCTGAACCTGGATCGGCGCTTCCATCAGATTCTGCAGCACGGTGAGATGCGGCCACAGCGCAAAATGCTGGAACACCATCCCGATATGCGTTCTGACCTCGGACAGCTCGCGATCGGTCATCACCAAGCCGGCGCGGTTGACGCCGACCTGCGATCCGCTCACATAGATCCGGCCGGCGTCGGGCTGCTCGAGCCAATTGATGCATCGCAGCAGCGTCGACTTGCCGGAACCCGAGGGGCCGAGCACGCAGACCGTCTCGCCCCTGTCGACCTGAAAGCTGACGTCGGACAGCACCTCGACGTCGCCGAAGCGCTTCGACACACCCGCCACATCGAGGACCTTGCTGGTGCCTGCCATCTCGCTTCCTAACGCCGCGCTTCGGCACGGCGGCCGATCCAGCTGACGCCGGCCTCGACCACGAGACAAAGACCCCAGTAGAGGAACACGGCGGTTATGAACGCCGCGAACGGAACATAGTGGCGCGACTGTATCGAGCTGGCGGCATGCGTCAGCTCCGGCAGCGCGATGATCGTCAGGAACGCGCTGTCCTTGATGATCTGGATCATTTGATTGCCGATCACGGGCCCGGCCGCGAGCAGCAGCGACGGAAGAATGATGCGCCGGAACAATCCGAAACTGGAGAACCCGAAGGCGATGCCGGCCTCGATCGGCTCGGGCGGCTGCGCCGCCCAGGCGCCGCGCAGGATCTCGGCCATGTAGGCCGCATTGTAGATCGTCAGCGCCAGCAGGCCGGACGTCCAGTTATCGAGCCTGACCCCGAAGGACGGGAATCCGTAGTAGACGATATAGGCAAACAGCAGGAACGGGACGCAGCGCATGCCGTCGACGAAACCGCGTGCAGCCCACGCCAGTGGCCGCCGTTTCGACATCAGGGCCGGGGTCAGCATGAATCCCAAGAGCAGCGCCGCGGCCGCCGACAGAACCGAGAGGATCGTGGTATTGGCGAGACCGCTGAGCAAAAGGTCCCGCTCGCTCCACACGATGCCGAAGTCGCGGATCATGCTGCCGCTTCGGCTGCTGCCTGGCGCCGCTCGATCCAGCGTTGCAGCGACACCAGGAAGAACACGATGGGCGCGTACAGCGCGACCGCGACCAGGAACGGCGGCAGAGGCTCGTACGTCTCGGCGCCGATCCTCACCGCGGCGCGCGTGATGTCGACGACGCCGACGACGGCGAGCACCGGCGTGACCTTGATCAGCAACGACATCTCGTTGACCAGCCCCGGAAGGCTGACGCGCACGATCTGAGGCAGGACGATGCGGCGGAATCGTTGGGCCGCACGCATTCCGACCGACTGTGCAGCCTCGAATTGATCCTTGGGGAAGTTCATCAGCGCCGCGCGCCAGACCTCGCAGTTGAACGCGGCCGTGTTCATGACCAATGCGAGGATGGCCGCCGCGATCGGGTCGATCTCGATGCCGATATTGGGAAGCGCAAAGAACAGCAGCAACAGCAGCGTCACCAGCGGCGTCGCGCGCAGCATGCTGACGTAGACCGCAACGATAGGGGCGAGAACCGGGACGTTGCCCCACCGCAGCAGCGCAAGCCCCAGCCCGATCGGCAGGCCGATCAGGATGCCGACCAGGGACAACGTCACTGTCACGACGGCGCCCTGGAGGATGGCGATGATATCGCTGGCCGTCACGACGGACCACTTCCGCCGGGCATCAGAACTCTGGCTCGAACGCCACTGGCAGATCGGGGAACGATTTCCCGAACCATTTCTTTTGCAGCTCGGCAAACCTTCCGTTTTCCTTTTGCTTGGCGATGAATCCGTTCAGGTAGTCCAGCAGATCCTTGTTGCCCTTGGCGACCGCCCAAGCCGGGAAGGATTTCCCCGACACCGCTTGTCCGAGCTCGAAGACGGCAGGCTTCTCGGCGACGAGTGCGTTCAGGTTGATGACGGTGTTGACGACGTAGTCCACCCGACCGAGCGCCAGATCCTGGTAGGCTTCGGGATAGGACGTGTATTCGACCACCTTGCCGAGCCTGCCACCGGTTTTCTCGAGCATGGTGGCGAGTTCGGGAAGGCGCGCAAGCAGCGCGCTGCCGGCCTGGACACCGACCGTTTTGCCATTCAGATCCTTGACCGACATTATGCTGCTGTCGCCCTTTCGCTTGACATAATAGTGCGTCGCGTCGGCGATCGGGCTGGTGAAGTCGAGCGACTTTTTTCGCTCCTTGGTGATGATCGCGGCCGTGATGGCGACATCGTATTTGCCGGTGCTGACGCCGGCCAATATGCCGGTCCAAGGCAGGATTTGTTGCTTGATCTCGAATGTCGCGTATTTGCGCAGGTCGGCGAGCATCTCATTGTCGAAGCCGGTCGGCGCTCCATCCTTGACGAACTCGAATGGGCGAAAATCGTCCTCTGTCGCGACGATCAGGCCACGCTTCTTGATCTCATCCATGCTTGCTGCTCGCGCCTTGCCGGCCAGGACAGGCGCAACCAGCTGAGCCGCCAGCAGGCCGAGCAACCGGCGACGGGAAACGGACTTCCAGGAAGCAATCGCATACTTTGACATGGCGAGGTCTCCTTCGTTGACGGGAAGACACGTCGTGGCGGGCGAGGCAAGGTTCGACGTATCGGTTGAACGTGTCGTTGTGGGTGCGTTCCTTTCAGTCCAGGCTAAAGCCGTGTGACCGCAGATAGGGCGGGAACGCGGCGCCTTCAGCCTTGGCGGCTTGACGCGCCTTGTCCTCGGACCAGCCGTAGAAAGCGGCCTCGCCGAACTCTTGGTTGGAGCGCTGTTGATCGGCGGGGATGGCGTGGCGGGCATTTCTTCGGCGATCGTAATCGTCGATCGCCGCAGCAAGCGAGCTGTCGTCGTAGCGATCGCTGTAGGTGGTGGCGCTGCGCGGAAGGCGCAGGCTGACATGACCTTCCGCCTGCGGATAACCAAGGCAAAGGCCGGCGACGGGAAAGACGAGATCGGGCAGCCCGAGAATGGCCGCGACCTTATCGACCTCATTGCGGATCACGCTGATCGGACACACACCAAGGCCTGCCGATTCGGCGCACAGAATCATCGTTTGCATCGCGAGCGCGGCGTCGACGCTCGCGTTGAAGAACCCCTCGAGGGTGCCGTTGCGGACCGGCTTTCCGCGCAGCTCGCCGATCCGTTGCAGCCGCCGCGCGTCGCCGAGAAAGACGAAGAACACCGGCGCGGACCCGCACCAGGGCATGGCCGGAAACAATCCGCCGATCGCCATGCGCTTTTGCGGATCGCGGACGCGCAATATCGAGGCTTGCTGGAAATCGGACTTGGCCGAGGTGCTCAAGGCAGCAGCGACCAGGAGGTCGAGCAGCGCTTCGCCGGGCATCTTGTCGGCGTAGCGGCGCACGGTCTTTCGCGACAGGACGCGGCGGATGAATTCATTGTCTTCGGCGCCCTCGCCCGAGGGACCGCCGTCGCCGAAACGTCGCGCAATCGCGTCCGAAGCGGCCGACATCAGCTCGGCCTCCGGTCGTCGACGATGATGGGGGGGCATGCGCCGGCCGGAAGCTTGCCGAGCGTTGATCTCGCGGCGAGCGGTGCTGGATGTCGCGGTTTCGGAGCGTTCATCGCCAACCCCACAGAGATCGTGGAATCGGCACGGACCCAAGTCAGGCCAATTCCTTGGCTACTGAGGTCTCCCGGGATTTTGTCCCGCCGTGTCCCGCGCGGATTTCTCCCGCCGCGGCAGCGGCTCTCGGACCAGCCACCCTCTCGGATGCGGAACCCTAGCCGCCAACTCAATGAGATCTGTCAAGCAAACCACATGCCAGACCTCGTCAGGCGCCCATCCGCACGCCGTGCCGGTGACGCGCGATCCGCGGCCTGACGGCGTCAAGGCATTTGACCATCGGGAAATCCGTCACGATCGTCCTCACGACGACATGCCCGGACCGAGTACCGCCGCGCGCTTCGCCATTCTTGCAGCGTGGCGGAATGTTCGGCCGCACCGGCTGCCCTCGCAGAGGCACATTGCCCAGATTCTAGTCGGCCCAGATCGGGACAGGCCGTTTCGGCGGCCGCTTGAGCAACAGGGCAGCAAATCGAAATCCATCCCCGTCACCCTGAGGCGGCCGTGCGAAGCACGGCCCTCGACTTGTCCGCCCTAGCCCAAAGGGCGAAGGCGGAAGGGAGACGGCCGAGGTGGCGCCGCTTGCTCGCTTGCTGCACTATCGCGGCGCATCCGGACGCGCGTTGCTACGCCTCGCTCGTTTGCCTGCTCATTTGGCCATCCCGCGTGCGACATCCGCCGCGCTGATGCCCTCGAGCGCGAGCCCGTAACCGGCGCCCTCGTCGATGATGCGGCGGAGCTTCTGCGTGAGCGCGATGCGCGTGTAGCGCGTCGTGAGCGGCGGCAGCTTGACGAGGCCCTCGGCGATCTCGCGGGCGCGGGCGAGCAGCTTGTCGCGCGGCACGATCTCGTTGACGGCGCCCCATTCCTTCGCGGTCGCGGCATCGAGCTCCTGGCGCGTGAGGATGAAGTAGCGGCCGCGGATGCTGCCGATCACTTCCGGCCACAGCAGGTTGACGCCGTCGCCGGCGGCGATGCCGAACTCGAAATGCGGCTGATCCTGGAACACCGTCGCGGGCGTCGCCAGCACGATGTCGGCGAGCAGGATGTACTCGGAGTGCAGCCGCACCGGGCCGTTCACGGCGGCGATCAGCGGCGCCTCGATGTCGAGGATGTTCATGAGGATCTTTTTTCCCTCGCGAAAGATCTTGTCGTAGCCCTGCGGCGTGAAGAAGTCGAAGCCGTCGGAAGTGATCGTGTCCATGAAGGCGTCGCCGCTGCCGGTCAGGATCACGACACGGTTCTCGGGGTC
>Ga0209006_10003963_pt1 | contig 13498 bp, 10 predicted proteins | sample JacPin_JW_Ref_O2_FD_188567 | JGI IMG/M metagenome (GOLD analysis project Ga0209006, IMG submission 188567) | Forest soil microbial communities from Algoma, Ontario, Canada - Jack Pine, Ontario site 1_JW_Ref_O2 (SPAdes) (version 2) | ecosystem: Environmental > Terrestrial > Soil > Boreal... | reverse complement strand
TGTGAGTTTCATGTCGGGGCCTTTGTTGGGAAGCATTGGGAAGCACATCTTGACTGCTTGTGATCCCTTGTGCTTCCCAATATCTCAGGCTATCTTCTAATTGTCAAACGTTTAGGTGATCATAGGCACTCAAGATAGGTCACTGGTGCGTAGTAATCTAAGATTGTGGATCTAGAGGTCCCCCGTTCGAGCCGGGGTGGCGGTACCATCATAAAATCTCCCACCGATCATTTGATCTGCGCGCCGACAGCCGAATAGGCGGTCTGAAACCCCGGCGCCGCGCTCGAGGCGGAGCACCCGCCGAGGCCGCCGAGCGCAAGCAGCGCAAGGAAAGCCCAGATCATTCGCCGTTCATCGGCCATCGCAACCCCGCTCACTTTTGCAACCGCTAGCGCGAAGCGGGGCGCACTATGCAACCGCTTACGCGAAAATCAACCGACGCGAGGAAGGGGAATCGTGACGACTTGGCCTTGGCTTCAGCGTCGACCAGATCCGCTACCGTCTGCTTATCGGAGCAGAATTGACCGATCGCTCCGCCGCCAGCGGCCACAACCGGAGGCGATGCCACTTTCGCAAATGGCGGTCGTTTCTCCGATGGCCGCCTATCTGCGCGCCCTCCGCGTCGGCGCGGTCTTTATCTGCGGCGGCGTGTCCTGAAGGCCATAGGTTGCGAACCCGCGCGCGGTTTCAGCGATCTGCTCAGCGGTCAGGATGAATGGGTCGCCGAGCGCCAGCGAAAGATAATATTGCCGCGCAATCGTCTCGAGCTCCACCGCGAGCCACATCGCCTTCTCCAAGTTGGCGCCGAGCGCGACCATGCCATGATTGGCGAGCAGGCACCCGTTTCGTCCTTCGAGCGCCTTTAGCGCAAGGTCCGACAGTTCCTTCGTTCCGTAGCGGGCGTAAGCAGCGCAGCGAATCGTCGTCCCGCCGAACGCCGCTATCATGTAGTGACACGCCGGTATCTCTTTGCGCGCTATCGCCAGCACGGTCGCATAAGTCGAATGCGTATGCACGATCGCGCCGACGTCGGGTCGCGACTTGGTGATGTCGTAATGAAATCGCCATTCCGTCGATGGTTTCAACGGTCCGCTCCAGGAGCCGTACTCTCCGTTGAGCGGCATTGCGGCGATGGATTCTGGCGTCATGGCGTCGTAGGGCGTCGCAGACGGAGTGACGAGCAGGACGTCCTTGTAGCGGGCGGAAATGTTGCCTGACGTGCCCTGATTAAGTCCCGCGGCGTTCATCCAACGGGCTTTGGCCACAATTCCTGCGCGCAACGCCCTTTCGTCCCTTGTCATTGATCCACCCTCTCAGGTTGCGCGTCAAAAACGTGGCCGCGCTGACGGCGACGTCGACGGGCGCATTCTTTGTGGAGGCCCACCCCCCGCTCTCTCTTGACACGCCGATTGCACCATGAAAAAAATCTCACGCCAAGAAAAAAATAACAGGGAGCGAAATGCGAGACGCCGTACCGCCGCCGCCCGACGACCGTGACGAAGAGCTCTGCGCCCGGGCCGCGTGGCTATACCACGGCGCGAACCTCACCCAGAGCGAAGTGGCCAAGCGTCTGGGCGTCCCGAGCGTAAAGGCGCATCGCTTGATCGCGCGAGCAAACCGGCTCGGCATCGTTCACGTCTCCATCGACTCGCCAGTCGCCGGTTGCATGGACCTCGAAGATGCGCTGCGGCGTAAGTTTAAGCTCGAACAGTGCCTGGTCGCGCCGGAACTCGACGACGGTCCATTGCCTTTGCGGTCATTGGGGACATCCGGCGGCCGGTTTCTTCGGTTGGCGATCGAAAGCGGCATGCACTCGGCAATCGGGGTCGGTCACGGCCGCACGCTTGCGGCGTGCGTCAGCCACCTCCCGCGCATGGATGTTCCAGACCTCAAACTGGTCTCGCTCCTCGGCGGGATGACGCGTCGCTATGTGACGACGCCCTTCGACGTCATCCACCGTCTGGCCGAAAGGACTAACGCAGCGGCTTATGTGCTGCCGCTCCCCTTTCTGGCCAATACGCCGGAGGATCGTAGGGTTCTGCTCGAGCAGCGCGGCGTCGCAGACGTGTTCCAGCTCGGCGTGGAATCGACGCTGCGCCTGGTCGGTGTCGGAGCGATTGACGACGACGCGTCAATCCTGTCGACGGGGCTCGTCGAGAGGCATGAGTTTGAGGAAGCGCGTTCGCTCGGCGCGGTGGGCGAGTTGCTCGGCCATCTGTTTTCCTCGACGGGCGATTTGATCGATACCGGCGTTTCGGCGCGAGCGCTCTCCATGTCGGCGCCCGACATCCAACGACGCCCGACGATCGCCATAGCGGGTGGGAGGGCGAAAATCCAAGCGATCAACGGCGTGCTTGCAAGCGGATTGCTGCACGGCCTGATCACCGACGAGCGCACCGCGAGGGCGCTCGCCGCCTAAGCATCAGCGCGAAGCCTGATGAGGGAAAGCAAGGGAGGGAGCAATGCAGCGTCGGCTCATCTTGCCAGCCTTGAACGCCGCAAAAGATCTTTCGCTCTGTCGTGGATAGGTCGTGGGCAAACTCGAGCTTCACGCGGTCAGCAAGGAATTCAAGACGGGCAAGGTGCTCGACCGGATCTCGCTCGCGGTCGAGGATGGAGAAATCGTGGTCGTTTTCGGACCATCCGGGTCTGGCAAGAGCTTGCTTCTCCGGCTTGTCGCCGGCGTCGAGCAACCCGACGAGGGACGCATTTTGCCCGGTGGCCGCGACGTTACGGACAGTGCTCCAGAGGCCCGCGACGTCGGAATGGCGTTCCAGAACTTCGCACTGTTTCCGCATATGTCGGCGTTCGACGACGTGGCGAGCGCACTCAGGGCTCGCAAGGCGCCCCGAGCCGCACCGGCGAAGTCTCGCCCATGAGTCGCGATATCCTGCTGGGAATCGACGCCGGCACCTCCGTCATCAAGTCGGTCGCGTTTTCGCTTGCCGGCGAACAGGTCGCGGTTGCGGCCCGGCCCAACGTCTATCAAACGCTTGGCGGCGGGCAGGTCGAGCAGGACATGTCGCGCACCTGGGCAGACTGCGCGGCGACATTGCGGGAACTGGGCGAGCGTATTCCGAACCTCGCCCATCGCGCCGCGGCTGTCGGTGTGACGGCCCAGGGCGATGGCTCATGGCTGATTGACGCGGCGGGCGAGCCCGTGGGCGGAGGGCTTCTTTGGCTGGATTCTCGTGCGGCCAGCCTGGTGTCGGACTACTTGAGAACCGACGCGTACGCCGACCACTACGCATTGACCGGCTCCGGTCTCAACGCGTGCATGGCTTCGGCCCAATTGGCGTGGATGAAGCGGTGGCAGCCCGAACGCATCGCTCGCGCCGCGACCTGCTTCCACTGCAAGGACTGGCTCTATTTCAAGTTGACTGGCGATCGCGTGACCGATCCGTCAGAGGGAAATTTCACCTTCGGCAACTACCGTACCCGAGAGTACGAACCTTCGATTCTTGAAGGTATGGGAATCGCAGATTGCGCGCGCTTGCTCCCGCCGATGATCGAGGGCGCGAATGAGAGAGGGACGCTGTCGGCCGCTGGGGCGGTTGAGACGCTGCTGCCCGAGGGCTTGCCGGTGTCGCTCGCCTATCTTGACGTCGTATGCACCGGGCTGGGAGGCGGACTCTGCGATCCGGTCGGCGACGTCGGCGTCTCCATCCTCGGCTCGACCGGAATGCACATGCGTTATGTCTCCACGCCTGATGACGTGCGCCTCAACGATGACCGCTCGGGCTACACAATGTGTCTGCCGATCGACCGCGCCTGCGCCTCGATGCAGTCCAATCTGGCCGCGACTCTCAACATCGATTGGCTGATGGACATGGCCCGCGAAGCCGCGGAAATGGCTGGGGTCAAAACGAGCCGCTTGGCGCTTCTTTCGGGCCTGGACGACAAAGTGCTTGCGACCCCGCCGGGACAGGCGGTCTATCATCCCTATATTTTTGAAGCCGGCGAGCGCGGCCCTTTCCTGGACCCCGACGCGCGGGCGCAGTTCAGTGGGCTTTCAACCAGGACCAGCTTCGCCGGCCTGGCGCGTGCGGTGTTCGAAGGCCTCGCCTTCGCGGCGCGCGACTGCTACCTCGCTTCCGGCTCGATCCCACGTGAAGTGCGGCTCGGCGGCGGCGCGGCGCGTTCGATAGCGATGCGCGTCATTCTTGCAGCCGCTCTCGACGCGAACGTCCGGACACTGTCGCGGGAGGAACTCGGCGCCTCGGGCGCGGCGATGATGGCTGCGGTCAACATTGGGGTCTTCCCGAACATGCGCGCCTGCGCCGAGGCGTGGGTCATTCCGTTTCTCGATAAACTCATCGTTCCGGATCCGCAGCTCAGCGAGTTCTACTCGAAGCTTTACCCCGTCTACCGGACCATTAGAGGAGCCATGTCGCCGGCTTGGGCTCATCTCGGACGGCTCAGACAGGAGTACGCCGCTTGAACAAAGCTGCCGCGCGCCCGAGGCCGATCATCTCCATCATGGGCGATCGCTTCATGCTGCCATCGATGTTTGAGAAGGCTATTCGCGAGCGCTGCGGGGAGGACCTCGACATCCGGTCGCACGAGATGCCGTGGCCGGACGAGCCGATGGAGCATGGATATGCCGAGCCGGGAATGGAGGGTTTGAAGGAGTATCAGGGCACGGCTGACCAGGTGGTGGCGCAGATGGACGGCGCCGAGATCGCCGTCACCCATCTCGCCCCATTCTCCGCCGGAGTGCTGGAGCGGCTGCCCCGCTTGAAACTCATCGCCGTCTCTCGCGGGGGCCCTGTGAACATCGACATGACCGCGGCGCGCAAAGGGAAGATCCGCGTCGTCAATACCCCCGGACGGAATGCATCCGCAGTCGCCGAATTCACCATCGGCGCGATCCTTGCCGAGACCCGGCTGATTACGAAAGGGCATGAAAGCCTGCGTCGCGGCGAATGGCGGGGTGATCTCTATCGCGCGGACCTCACCGGCGAGGAATTGTCGGAAATGACGGTCGGCGTGATCGGCTATGGGCATATAGGGACCAAGGTCGTGCGCATTCTTAAAGCGTTCGGTTGCCGCATACTCGTATGCGATCCCTATGTTCAGCTCTCGGCCGACGATTTGCGAGACGGGATCGTTCAAGTGTTGCTTGAGCGGCTTTTGCGCGAGAGCGACGTGGTGACGCTGCACGCGCGGGTGACGGACGAGACGCGTGGGTTCATCGGCCAGGAACAATTCGAGCAGATGAAGCCCGGCGCCTATTTCGTGAATACGGCCCGAGGGCCAATGGTCGACTACGAGGCGTTGACGGAGGCGCTTAAGAGGCGGCATTTGCGCGGCGCGGCGATTGAAACCTTCGCCATCGAGCCCGCGCCTGACAATTTAGAATTGCTGCGGCTCGACAATGTGACCTTGACCCCGCACATCGCCGGAGCCTCGGTCAAGACCGTGAAATTCGCGGCTGAAGCTGCGGCAGAAGAAGTTCGCCGCTATCTCGCAGGGGAAAGTCCCCTCAATCCCTGCTGAGCCATGCGTCTCGCGAGCTCTTCCGCGCGAAATTGCGAACTTGGAATGACGCAAGACCTCGGCCACTTCGACCTGATTGTCGTCGGCGGCGGCGTCAATGGCGCCGGCATCGCTCGCGACGCCATGGGCCGCGGCCTGTCGGCGCTCTTATGCGAGAAGGACGATCTCGCGCAAGGGACCTCATCGCGGTCGGGCAAGCTGGTTCATGGCGGGCTGCGTTATCTCGAATACTACGAGTTCCGCCTCGTCCGCGAAGCGCTGATCGAGCGCGAAGTCCTGCTTCGTTCGGCGCCGCACATCATCTGGCCAATGCGATTCGTGCTACCGCACAGTCCGGAGCAACGCCCGGCCTGGATGGTCAGGGCGGGTCTGTTTCTCTACGATCACTTGGGCGGACGCCGTATCTTGCCGCCGACCCGAAGCCTGGACCTATCGACAGCGCCTGAGGGCGAACCTATCCGCAAGGATTTCAAACGCGCCTTCGAATACTCGGACTGTTGGGTGGACGACGCGCGATTGGTTGTCCTCAACGCGGTGGACGTGCGCAACCGAGGCGGGATGGTGTTGACCAGAACCTCTCTCTTGTCCGCGCGCCGCGCGGGCGAGGACTGGCGGGTCGATTTGCGCAGCGGTCGCGACGGGCGGATGCTCCAGGCGACTGGAAAGATCCTTGTTAACGCCGCGGGCCCTTGGGTTGACGACGTCCTCCGTCGCGCTGGCCGCAATGTGGAAAATCGCGTCCGCCTCGTCAAAGGCAGTCACATCGTCACGCCCAAATTCTGGAGCGGCGACCAAGCGTACCTTCTCCAGCACAGCGACAAGCGGGTCATCTTCGTCAACCCCTACGAGGGCGATCTCGCCCTGATCGGCACCACGGACATTCCATTCGAGGGCCGAGCCGAGGACGCGCGCATCGATCAGAGCGAAATCGAGTATCTTCTGTCAGTCGTCAACCGCTACTTCGACAATGCGCCCAAGCTCGAAGAGGTCATCCACTCTTTCTCAGGCGTACGCCCCCTCTTTGACGACAAGGCCGCCAATCCGAGCGCAGTGACGCGCGACTACGTCTTGGACCTAGAGGCGCCGGCCGGCCAAGCCCCATTGCTCTCCATCTTCGGCGGCAAGATCACCACCTATCGCCGGCTTGCGGAGCACGCTCTGGAAAAGCTTTCGCCCTACTTTCCGCAGATGACGGGTCCATGGACGAAGAACACGCCTTTGCCGGGAGGGGACATTCCTGACGCCGATTTCTCTCTCTTTCTACAGGAGCTGCGTCGGCGACGCCCCTGGCTCCCGCAGGAAGTCGCACGCGGCTATGCCCGGCGATACGGCGCGAGAGTCGATAGTTTGTTGGATGGCGCCAAGTCAATCGGCGACTTAGGGCGCCTTTTCGGTGGCACGCTTTACGAGCGTGAGGCCCGCTTCCTTGCGGAGGAGGAGTGGGCGACCGACGCCGAAGATGTTCTCGAGCGGCGAACCAAACATGCCTTGCACCTTACCGACGGGCAACGCGCCGATTTTACCGCATGGTTCGAGATGTTCGCGCCGCAGACAGTCTTATGAGGTTGGCGCATCTCCCAAGGTGGTAAACTTCCGGCGTCGCGGGAGCTTCCCGTGGCGCTTGGCGTCAATCCTTAGCGGACGCGAGCCAGCCGGCGGCAATACATCGGTTTCCGGCCGGGCGTAACCAGCGGAGCTAAGCAACCCCTCGCAAGAGTCCGAGCAGCTCGCGATGCATGATTTCGTTGCCGCAGCAGATGGAGCCGGTTTTAAGGAAATTGGCCTCGCCGTCGGCGCCGGTCACGAAGCCGCCGGCTTCGCGAATAAGGAGCGCGCCCGCCGCAATGTCCCAGGAATTCAGGCCTCGCTCCCAGAATGCGTCGAATCTGCCGGCTGCGACGTAAGCCAGATCGAGCGCGGCGCAGCCCATCCGCCGCACATTGACCACTCGCGCCATCACAGCCGCAAGCTCCGCCATGAATCGAGGATGCCGCGCCGCCTTGCCGAGATGGGGAATGCCGCAGCCGAAGACCGCCTGCGACAGCTCGCTGCGCCCCGCGACTCGTAGGCGGCGATTGCCGCCAAACGCTCCCTGCCCCTTCTCGGTCACATACATGTCGTCGTTGGCCGGATTGTAGATCACGCCAGCGACGATCTGCCCCTCGCGCTCCAGCCCGATTGAGATCGCGAACAACGGAATCGCGTGCAGGAAGTTGGTCGTCGCGTCGAGCGGATCGATATGCCAGGTATGACTCTTGTCGGTCCCTTCAACCCGTCCGCTCTCCTCCATGACGAAGCCATAGCCGGGGCGTGCTTTGGCGAGATCCTCGTAGAGGGTCTTCTCCGCACGCTTGTCGGCAAGACTGACAAAGTCGCCTGGTCCCTTCATCGACACCTGCAGTTCGCTGACCTCGCCGAAATCGCGTTTGAGGCCGCGACCGGCCTTGATGGCGGCGCTGGTCATCACGGTCATCAAAGCGGAGCGGATCATGGAAGTCTTTCAACGCCGGCAGGAAACGGAGGCAGGTTTATGGAAGGCCCAGCGTCGAGGCAACCGCGCGCCACTCTGGCTAGCTCAGTAGACGCAAGGAACGAGTCGCCAGGTACGCCCCCGATAGGCGTCGTATTCGGCGCCGAAGCTCTCGCTGAGCAGCCGCTCCTCAGCCTGGATGCGAGCGAGCACGACAGCGAGCATCAGCAAGGCGATGACGATGCCGACTCCAGAGCGGAACGCCAGTCCCCAGCCGAGCACCAGGACAACGAGACCGAGATAGCTCGGGTGGCGAATGACCCCGTAAAGCCCGCTGGTGACCAATCGGTGTTCGGGCTGGATCGCAACCAGGCCGCTGAAGCGCCGGCCGAGCACGAAGACAGGCGCGAGGCGAAGAACGCCGCCGCCCGAATAAAGGAAAAAACCGACCCAGCGCACGGTTTCGCCGCCGAAGGTGAGGAAATCGATCCGGTCCGTATAGGCCGGCAGATAAGCGTCGATAACCCCGAGGACCCCGAGAGCGGCGATCACCCAACGGTTGGACCGATCTTCCTTGACGCCAGAGCCGATATGGCCCTCGCTGAACAGCGCCGCAAACCCAAGTGCGATCGTGACCAGGGTCACCGCGATCAGCGGCGGATAGGAAAAGAACCGGCTTGGGCCGCCTGCCCCGGTGATCGCCAGTCCCAGATAGGCGGCCAAGCTCAGGACTGTGAACACGGCAAGCCGCGGCTTCGTCATGGCTCGTTCCTTCGCACGCGGAACCCCATGGGAGCGTCGCGGCATAATGTCCGGCTTATATTCGCTGACGCTCTTCGACGCCACGATTCACGCTTGCCAAAAGAAGCGGAGCAGACGATTCGTTGGCTTACGTTTGCAGCCGCCCAGCTGCGGGGTCCAGGGGAAAGCATCGGTCCATGCGGTCTGACATCGAAATCGCGCGCGCCGCGGCTCTGAAGCCGATTACCGAGATCGCGGCGAAGATCGGCGCGCCCGAATCCGCCCTGCGTCCGTTCGGCCGATTCATCGCCAAGCTTGAGTATGATTTTCTTCGCAGTCTCTCGAACCGCCCGGATGGCAAGCTCATTCTTGTCACGGCGATCAGCCCAACCCCGGCGGGCGAGGGCAAGACGACAACCACCATCGGCCTCGGCGACGCGCTCAACCGCATCGGCAAGAAAACAATCATCTGCTTGCGCGAACCTTCGCTCGGGCCCAGCTTCGGCCTGAAGGGAGGCGCAACCGGCGGCGGCCACGCCCAGGTTGTCCCGATGGACGAGATCAATCTCCATTTCACTGGCGATTTTCATGCCATCACATCGGCGCACAATCTGCTTGCGGCGATGATCGACAATCACATGTACTGGGGCAACCCGCTCCGTCTCGATCAGCGGCGCGTCGCCTGGCGTCGCGTGCTCGATATGAACGACCGGGCGCTTCGCGAGATTGTCATCGGGCTTGGCGCAGGCAACGGCTTTCCGCGCGAGGACGGTTTCGACATTACCGTCGCCTCGGAGGTTATGGCGGCCTTCTGCCTTGCAACCAGCCTTGAGGAACTCGAGGAGCAGCTTGGCCGCATGGTTGTCGGCTGGGCCCGGGACAGGCGGCCGATCGCCGCGTCAGACCTCACGGCGGCCGGGGCCATGACTGCGCTGCTCAAGGAGGCGCTCAAACCCAATCTCGTGCAAACGCTCGACGCTTCGCCCGCGCTGGTGCACGGAGGCCCGTTCGCCAACATCGCTCACGGCTGCAATTCCGTGATGGCGACGCAAGCGGCGCTCAAGCTCGCTGATTACGTGGTGACCGAAGCGGGCTTCGGGGCCGATCTCGGCGCCGAGAAATTCTTCGACATCAAGTGCCGCAAGGCCGGATTCAAGCCGGCGGCGACGGTGCTCGTCGCCACGGTGCGCGCACTCAAAATGCACGGCGGAGTCGCCAAGGACGCCCTCGGCGCGGAGAACATTCCGGCGCTCGAGGCCGGCCTCTCAAACCTGGCTCGGCATATCGGCAATTTGCGCAAGTTCGGACTGCCCATCGCTGTCGCCATAAACCGATTCGAGACCGACTCCGCGGCCGAGCTTGCGTTCGTCGAAAGCGCTGTGGCCCGCGAGTTCGCGGTCAAGACCGTGGTGTGCGATCATTGGGCTCGCGGCGGCGCCGGCGCAGAAGGTCTCGCCCACGTCGTCGCGGCTCTTGCAGACGCGGGCGAAGCGAAATTTCGGCCGCTCTACCCCGACGAGATGGGTTTATGGGACAAGACGCGAACAATCGCGCAAGAGATTTACGGCGCCGCCGACATCGCCGCCCAGGCGTCCGTGCGAGGGAAATTTGACGAGCTCGAGTCCGCCGGCTGGGGCCGCCTGCCGATATGCGTCGCCAAGACCCAATATTCGTTCTCGGACGATCCTTCCCTCATCGGCGCGCCCAGCGGGCACGTCCCAAGGATCCGCGACGTTCGTCTGCGCGCGGGCGCCGGATTTGTCGTCGTTTTGATGGGCGACATCCGCACTATGCCAGGATTGCCGCGACACCCGGCGGCGGAGCGGATTCGCGTCGTCAATGGCGAGATTGACGGCCTTACTTAAGCAGGAGGTAGCGCGCTCAACGCGGCGTTGGCGCGTCCTCGCGCAACAGCTTCTCGGTTTTTAGCGCCCGCCACAGCCCCGCCGGCAGCTTTGCTCCCATCATCGCAGCGTTCCGTCTGACTTCGCTCGCGCGTTGCGCGCCGGCTATGACGCTGACGACTGCAGGATGACCAAGCGGAAAGCGTAGCGCGGCTTCCGGCAGCCCGACTTTGAAACTCTTGCAGATAAGCTGGATTCGGCGCACCCGATCCTTCACCTCATCCGGCGCTGGCCCATAGTTGTAGTGAGCGTCGGCCTTCACGCCCGTCGCCAGTATGCCGGAATTGAACGGGCCGCCGACCACAACGGCGATCTTCTTTTCCTCGCAGAGCGGCAAGAAACTCGTCAGCGCCTCCTGTTCGAGAAGAGTATAGCGACCCGCCAGCAGGAAAACGTCGAAGTCGCCGGCGCGCGCCAGCCTCTCGGCGGCCTCCCATTCGCTAATCCCGGCTCCGATTGCTTTGACCGCTCCGGACGCGCGCAATCGGTCCAGAGCGCGATAGCCCCCAGTCATAAACTCCTTAATGCGCGCATCGGCGGCTTCCTTGCTTCCGTGCGTGGCGACGTCCACGTCGTGGCCGTAAACGATATCCACCTGGTCGAGACCAAGACGTTCGAGCGAGAATTCGAGCGAACGCATCACGCCGTCATAGGAATAGTCGAAGCGCTCCCGCCGCGAGGGCGTTTCGAAGAAAGCACCTTGCCCTGAACGTTTCTGCGGCTCACAAAGATCGAGCAGCCGGCCAACCTGAGTGGAAATCAAATAGGAGCCACGCGGCTTCGGACGCAAAAATCCGTTCAGTCGCGTCTCAGAAAGTCCCAGCCCGTAGAGCGGGGCGGTGTCGAAATACCGGCAGCCTGCCGCCCAGACGGCCTCCAGCGTCACGCGCGCTTCTTTCTCTGTCATGGGTCGATAGAGATTGCCGAGCGGCGCTCCGCCGAAACCGAGTTCGGTGAATTGCAGTTCCACGCCACCGCGCGTAATGAACTTTCGTACGCGCGCGCTCCGCGCATTCGCGGCCGCCGCCATCAATTCTCCCCTCCCTGGCAAGCGCGAGAACACATGGTGTCGCTTTGGGCGCGTGGCGCCCGGCTCTCGTGGCCCGCGCTCAAATGACCCCCCACGATCAACGCTACGTTAGCGAGAGGAATCGGGGCAGCGCGACGATGCTGTTTGCTACGAACACGCAAACCTTCAGCACTCCTTGGGACAAGTCAAGCGATCCGCAAACGATCGAGGCATTCCGGCGCTCGGGACATTCGTGAGAACCTTCGACAAATGCTATCGGTTCTCGCGCAGCCATGCGCGATCTCTCGAGGCGATAAAGGCGCGAAGCCGCGGCAGGCTTGGATGGTTCGGGGCTCTCGCCTCCAGATCGCTGAGAATCTTCCGCAAGGCCAAGCGCGCCACGGGCCAATTGTGAGAGCCTTGCCTCAACATTAGCCGCGCGTGGCGGATCGACCGGCCCACGATTTGCTCTATGAAACGGTCCATCGCGGCGCCCGCTGCCTCTCCGTCGGCGACAACAACCTGGGATAGGCAGTGGCAAACGCGGCGCCGTTGACGTCATGGGCAAGCGTCCCGATTTGGCGCAAAACGACGTAACGGCATCCGAACGGCGATGCGCGTCCGCACGTGGACGACGCGCGTCAATTTGGGATCGGGGTCGTCTCGTGAATCGCGAAATAGCCCTGACCAGCGGGCCGCGATCACCTCAAACAGGCGCGCGCTGGCGATAGCCAAGTCGTTCGTTCAGCCGCTCAAGCAGATCTTGGGCGGCCTCCGCGATGACTGTACCGGGCGGGAATATCGCGTCTGCGCCGGCCTCGCGCAGGGCGTCGAAGTCTTGGCTCGGGATGACGCCCCCGACGACGACCATCGTATCGTCAAGACCGAGCTTGCCGAGCGCTTTCTTCAAGGCCGGCACGAGCGCGAGGTGGCCTGCGGCAAGCGACGAGACGCCCACGATGTGCACCTGCCCTTTGGCTGCACGCGCCGCCACTTCTTCCGGCGTTGCGAACAAAGGTCCGATTTCGACGTCGAATCCGAGATCCGCGAACGCCGAGGCAATGATCTTCTGCCCCCGATCATGCCCATCCTGACCCATCTTCGCGACCAGGATGCGCGGAGCGTGGCCTTCGTTCTCGGCGAACGCGCGGGTCATCGCGATCACGCGGTCATTAGCCTGCGCGTCCGGTCCAGTCTCCGCTAGATAAACGCCGGAAATGGCGCGGGCTTCCGCAACGTGACGGCCAAACGCTTTCTCCAGGGCGAGGGAGATTTCGCCGACAGTGGCCTTCGACCGCGCCGCTTCGACGGAGAGTTGCAAGAGATTGGCGCGGCCTCGCGCGCCTTCGGTGAGCGCCGCCAATGCGGCCTGCGTCGCCGCCTCATCCCGCTCGGCGCGAAGGCGCCTAAGCTTTTCGACTTGCCGCGCGCGCACCGCCGCGGCGTCAACCTTCAGCACGTTAAGATCTCGCTCGATCGTCGGCGTGAACATATTGACGCCGACGACGGTCTGGCGTCCGGCGTCAATGCGCGCCTGTGTGCGGGTCGCCGCCTCCTCAATACGCCGCTTGGGCAGGCCGCTCTCGATCGCCCTCGCCATCCCGCCCAGACTCTCGATCTCATCCATGTGCGCTTTCGCCCGCGCGGCCAGTTCGGCGGTGAGCCGCTCGACGTAATACGAGCCGCCCCAGGCGTCGATGACCCTCGTCGTTCCGGTCTCCTCAATGAGGAAAAGCTGGGTGTTGCGCGCAATGCGGGCCGAAAAAGGCGTTGGCAGGGCCAGCGCCTCATCGAGCGCATTGGTGTGAAGCGATTGGGTATGCCCCTGTGTGGCAGCCATCGCCTCGATTTGCGTGCGCACGATATTGTTGAACG
>Ga0209006_10003962_pt1 | contig 13499 bp, 14 predicted proteins | sample JacPin_JW_Ref_O2_FD_188567 | JGI IMG/M metagenome (GOLD analysis project Ga0209006, IMG submission 188567) | Forest soil microbial communities from Algoma, Ontario, Canada - Jack Pine, Ontario site 1_JW_Ref_O2 (SPAdes) (version 2) | ecosystem: Environmental > Terrestrial > Soil > Boreal... | reverse complement strand
ATCGGGATGGCGTCGGAACTGTCGCCGGACAGCCGGCCGCGCCCTCCACGGATCCCGTCCGACCGGTGTGCCGCCCAGCCCAGCGCGACAGCGACGTGGCAGAAATTCTTCGTCGTGCCAGTATCCGGCCAAAATTGGCAGGACTGACCCAATGCGATAAAATACTGCCATGCTCAGGTCGGTGGCTGTTCTGGTATTGGACAGGCTCGCAGTGTTCGAGTTCGGCGTCATCTGCGAGGTGTTCGGCATCGACCGCGAGTCCCAGGGCGTCCCGAAGCTCGACTTCCGGGTCTGCGGTGTGCAGGCCGGTCAGCCCATCCGAACGTCAGTCGGTGTCCAGGTGATTCCGGAGCACGGCCTCGACGGGCTCGCGGGCGCGGATCTGGTGGCGGTGCCCGCGGCGCAAGCCGCGGACGGACCCCACCCCTACCCGCCGGAAGCGCTGGCGGCCCTTCGGGCAGCGGCTAAGGCCGGCTCGACGATCCTGACCGTCTGCACCGGAGCGTTCGTCGCAGGTGCGGCGGGCCTGCTCGACGGCAGGCACTGCACCACTCACTGGGCGCACGCAGAGGAATTGGCGCGGATGTATCCGACAGCCCGCGTCGACCGCAATGTGCTGTACGTCGACGACGGCAATCTGATCACCAGCGCGGGCACCGCGGCGGGCATCGACGCGTGCCTGCACCTGGTGCGCCGCGAGTTGGGCAGCAAGGTCACGAACACCATCGCGCGCCGGATGGTGGTCCCCCCGCAGCGTGACGGCGGCCAACGGCAGTTCATCACCCAGCCGGTGCCGACGCATTGCTCGCCCGGCTTTGCGCCACAGCTCGACTGGGTTCTGGCGAATCTCGGCCAATCGCACTCGGTGGCGTCGATGGCGCGCCACGCGAACATGTCGGACCGCACCTTCGCGCGAAAGTTCGTCGAGGAGACCGGGACGACGCCGATGCAGTGGGTCGCCGACCAGCGTGTGCTGTTCGCGAGGCAGCTGCTCGAGGAGACCGACCTCGACGTCGACCGCATCGCCGACCGCTCCGGGTTCGGCACCGCGACGCTGCTGCGCCATCACTTCCGCCGCCTCGTCGGCCTCACGCCGTCGGACTACCGGCGCAGGTTCGCCGACCCTGACATGTTTCAGAACCCGGCTTCGCCGGCGAGCGCGTAGCGGCCGTCCGAGGTCTGCTCCACCAGCCCGTCTGCCAGCAGTGAGGCCAGCGCGCGGTCACGCTGATCGGTGTCGGTCGGCCAGGCCACCTCGAGTTGCCGGCGTGACACCGGAACATCGTTGGCGCGCAACACATCCAGTAGCCTGCCGCGCACCTGCCGGTCGGTGCCCGCGTAGCTCTGGGCGCGGCGGGCCGGCTGGTCGGCGGGTGGGTGGCCGGCGGCCCGCCAGGCACACGCGCTGAGCGGGCACACCCCGCAGCGGGGCGACCGGGCGGTGCACACCGTTGCGCCCAGCTCCATCAGCGCCACCGAAAAGCAAGCCGCGGTCGCATCTTCGGGCAACAGCGCGGCAACCTCCGCGAGGTCGCGAGAGCTCCCCGGCGCTTCGGCAACCCCGCGGGTCGCTCGGGCGACGACCCTGCGCACGTTGGTGTCGACGACCGGCACCCGGCGTCCGTAGCCGAAGCAGGCCACCGCACGCGCGGTGTAATCGCCGACGCCCGGCAGGCCGAGCAAGGTCTCGACGTCGTCGGGGACGACGTCGTCGTGGTCACGAGCGATCACGGTGGCGCATTCGTGTAACCGTTTCGCGCGGCGCGGGTAACCCAGCTTGCCCCACGCGCGCAGCAGGTCGGCGGCACCTGCGGCTGCGGTCGCTGACGGGGTCGGCCAGCGGCGTACCCACTCCCGCCAGACGGGCTCAACACGCGACACCGGCGTCTGCTGCAACATGAACTCGCTGACCAGGATCTGCCATGCGCTGACGCCGGGGCGGCGCCAGGGCAGGTCCCGCCCCGCCACCTCGTACCAGCCGAGGAGCTCGGAGCTGTCGATCCTCATCGTTTGGCGCGGCCGTGGTGCGGGCACAATGTCACCCATGCCGGACACGAACCCCGCAACCGCATGGAAGGCACTGAAAGAGGGTAACGAGCGGTTCGTCGCCGGCAGACCTGCGCACCCCAGCCAGAGCGTGGAGCACCGCGCCAGCCTGACCGACGGTCAGCGGCCGACCGCCGTGGTGTTCGGCTGCGCCGACAGCCGGGTCGCCGCGGAGATCATCTTCGACCAGGGCTTGGGCGACATGTTCGTGGTGCGCACCGCGGGTCACGTCATCGATTCGGCCGTGCTCGGCTCCATCGAATACGCGGTGACGGTGCTCGGCGTGCCGCTGATCGTGGTGCTCGGCCATGACAGCTGCGGCGCGGTCCAGGCCACGCTGAAAGCTCTCGACGACGGGGTGATACCCCGCGGATACGTCCGTGACCTGGTAGAACGTGTCACGCCGTCGGTGCTCACCGGCCGCCGCCAGGGGCTGACCCAGGTCGACGAGTTCGAGGCACACCACGTCCGCGAGACCGCCGCCCAGTTGTTGTCGCGCTCGACGGCCATCCTCGAACGGATCCCGACGGGAGACCTGGCGATCGTCGGCGTGACCTACCAACTCGCCGACGGACGGGTGGTGCTGCGCGACCGGGTCGGTGACGTCGGCGAATAGTTGGCTCGGCCAACGCGCGACACGCCGAGCGACGTCGGACGCCTCCCGGTGACCTGGGCTTACCGTGAGAACGTGCTGGATCTTGAACCGCATGGCCCACTGCCGACGCAGATTTACTGGCGACGTCGCGGTCTCGCCGTGGCCGTCGCGGTCGTCGTGATCGGCATCGTCGTCGCAGTTGTCATCACCGTGCTGACCGGCAACGCCGGCGCGGACACGAAGAACAGCGCCAAGCCGGCGAACACCCCCGGCGCGGCCGCGGCACCGAATCCGCAGCCGGAGGTGAAATCGCCGATCACGCCGCTGCCGCCGCCGCCCGTCCAAACCCCAACGGCCACAGCCGCTGTCATGCCCGCTCCGGTACTCAAGGACGGCGAAGACTGCCCGGATTCCACGCTGGCCGTCAAGGGAATCACCAGCCAGCCGCAGTTCGTCGCCGGCGAACAGCCGAAGTTCACGATGGTGGTGACCAACATCGGCCTGGTGGCCTGCCAGCGCGACGTGGGCGCCGCCGTGCTCGCCGCCTATGTGTATTCGCTCGACAACCAACGGTTGTGGTCCAACCTCGACTGCGCGCCGTCCAACGAATCGCTCGTCAAGAAGTTCAGCCCGGGCGAGCAGGTGACGACCGAGGTCACCTGGACCGGAATGGCTTCAGCACCGCAGTGTCCGCTGCCCCGCCAGCCGATCGGACCCGGCACGTACAACCTGGTCGTGCAGCTGGGCAACCTTCGTTCCGCGCCGGTGCCGTTCATCATCGCCCTGCCGCCCGCGCAAAACGATCCCGCGGCACCCGGTCAGCCGGCGCCGGCGCAGCCCGCACCCGTTGCGGCGCCTCCCGGCTAGGCCCCTCCGCGGCGATCAGGCGAGCCGGTCGGCGATCGTCGACTCCGCCAGTTGCGAAAGACCTTCGCGGATATGGCGGGCCCACATCGCGCCGATCCCGTCGACCTTCTGAAGATCGCCGGCGCTGGCCGCGAGTAACCCCTGCAGTGACCCGAACGAGCGCACCAGCAGGTCGATGTGCGCGAATTGCAGTCGCGGTATGCCGGCCATCGCCCGGTATCCGCGCGAGCTCATCGCCGAGTCCTGCGCGTCGGTCGTGGACGGATACGCGAAAACCTTTGAGAGCGCGGTCAAGTCGAGGAGTTCAGTGTCCGACAACTGGTCGAGCTCGTCGAGTGTGGATGCCACCTGGGTGCCGGTGGGCGGCTCGGGGTTGGCGTGGTAGTCGCGCACGATCAGCTCGCGCGCGAGGTCGTTGCCGCCGACCAGCTCCTCGAGCTGCAGCTTGAGCTGGCGTCCATCGGTGCCGAGTTCCACCACGTGCTCGTCGATTTCGAGGCTGATCCGTCGCACCATCTCCAGCCGCTGCACGACGGTCATCACATCGCGCAGCGTGACGAAGTCTTCGATCTCGGCGGTCGACAGCTGACGGCTCACCTCGTCAAGCCGGGACTTGTAGCGCTCGAGCGTCGCGACCGCCTGATTGGCTCTGGACAGGATCGTCGCCGAGTCGGCCATCACGTGGCGCTCGCCGGCGACGTAGACCGTCACGATGCTCATCGAATGGCTCACCGACACAACCGGATAGCCGGTCTGGATCGCCGTGCGTTCGGCCGACCGATGACGGGTGCCGGACTCGTCGGTCGGGATGGACGGGTCGGGCACCAGTTGCACGTTGGCCCGCACGATACGGCTGCCGTCAGTGGACAGCACCACTGCGCCGTCCATTTTCGACAACTCGCGCAGCCGGGTCGGCGCGAACCGGACGTCCAGCGAGAAGCCGCCGTCGCAAATCGACTCGACGCGCTCGTCGTAGCCGAGCACGATCAGCGCGCCGGTACGGCCGCGCAGAATGCGCTCGAGGCCGTCCCGCAGGGGCGTGCCGGGCGCCAGCCGCCGCAGCGTCTCCCGCAGCGCCGGATGCACAAGGGGCGCCTTGGTGTTCTGGCCGCGGTCCGGGGACGTCATGGTTCGCCCGACGCGTCCCCGGCAAGCTCCAACGGACGCAGCGTGGTGGCGCGCGTCGGTTTCACGGCAATCTCGCGCAGTAGCTCGAGTGCCTCGTTGATGGTTTTGGCCTGCATCGCGTAGATCCCCTTCGGCACGGTGTATACCCCATCGGGCACCAGTGCCGTGGTGAATCCGAGCCGAGCGGCCTCGATCAATCTGCGTTCCATTCCGCTGACCTGGCGCAAATCACCCGCGAGACCGATCTCGCCGATCACGACGGTGGTGGTCGGCAGGGGCAGTCCCGCCCAGGCCGACGCCATCGCCACCGCCACCGCGAGGTCGGCGGACGGGTCCGTCAGGCGAATGCCACCGACGGTGGACAGATAGATGTCGAGGCTGGTCACAGGCGCGCCCGAGCGTTTGGTCAGCACCGCGGCGATCAGCGCTGCCCGGGCGTTGTCGATGCCGCTGACCGCGCGCCGCGGCACGGAACTGGACGAATCGATCAGCAGCGCCTGCACCTCGCCGATGAGCGGGCGCTTGCCGTCGAGCTTGACGGTCACCGCCGTGCCGCAGACCGGGTGCGGCCGCTGGTCGAGGAACAAGCCCGACGGATCGGAAATGCACAGGATCCCGCGCTCGTGCAGCTGGAAGCAGCCGACTTCGTCGGCCGCGCCGAAGCGGTTCTTCACGCCGCGCACCATCCGCAATGTCGTCTGCCGGTCGCCCTCGAAGTGCAACACCGCGTCCACCAGGTGTTCCAGCGTGCGCGGACCTGCGATGGCACCCTCCTTGGTGACGTGACCGACGAGGATTATCGCCACCCCGCTGCGCTTCGCCGCCGTGGTTAGGGCCGTGGTGACGGCGCGGACCTGCGTGACGCCGCCGGTCACGCCATCGGCGTCGGTGGTCGACATGGTCTGCACGGAGTCCACCACCACCAGGGTGGGCTCGACCGCCTCGATGTGCGCAAGCACGTTGTCGAGGTCGGAATCGGCGGCCACGTATACCTGGTCGTGGCTGCACCTGGTGCGCTCGGCGCGCATCCGGACCTGCCCGGCCGATTCCTCACCCGACACATACAGCGCGCGGCGGCCGGCGCGGGCCCATTGATGCACAACCTTCAGCAGAAGTGTCGACTTGCCGACCCCGGGCTCGCCCGCCAGCAGCGTCACCGAACCGGGCACCACCCCGCCGCCAAGCACTCGGTCAAGCTCGTCGACACCCGTCGGGATGTGGCGCGCGCTACCGGGCGGAATCGAACTGATCGGCACCGCAGGCGAGATGGGGACGCCCGACCGCTGATAGCGGCCGCCGACCACCTTGATCACCGGCACCTCGTCGACGGTGCCCCACGTGCCGCACTCGGGACAGCGGCCGACCCATTTGGCCATCACGTGCTGGCACTCCGAGCAACGGTGCTGGATGCGTGCCTTGGCCACGCCGCGACGGTATCGGGCGGGTATGACAGATCGCTAGTGACCTTCGCCGGCCGGCGAAGGTCACTGCGCGCGCGGCGCGGCGTCGCCGGCGGTAACCGGAACGTCGATCGCCGCCTGGCCGGCGCGCTCGAACGCGAAAACGAAGTGGTAGGTCAACGCGCTGGCCAGCGGCTTGGTGAGTTTCACGGTGGCGTTGGCCTTGACGGCGGTCGACAGCGCCTGCATCGCGTCGGCTTCGACGCCGTCCGGCTTGCCGACGATGAGACTTCGGGCCGCGGGTATCTCCGGGTTCACGGGGGTGAGGGTCACCGGGCCGATGTCCGACGTGATTCCGACGAGCCGGTCGTTATCGGTGTCGGACTCGTTGACGGCGACGAACAGCAGGTCCACGCTCTCGCCCGGCTGCAGAGCGGCACCGGTCACCTGCGCGCGGATGCGGACATCGCGCAGCGCGATGGTTCCGACCCCGCCACTGGCGCCGTTAACGGCGGATTCCTGGATTGAGGTCTGGGACTGCTGCCCCGCGCTGCACCCGGTCAATGTCGCCGCGATCAAGACGCAGGCGACAAGCCCGCCGCCGAACGCCGATGCGCGTGTGGGGAAGAGGTTCACTGAAGTCTCCTGCTCGGCGTCGAATGGGCCAGAACTCCTGCCCGCCAGCGTTCGACTATGCACAGTAGTAGCTCAGCCCGAAACAGCGAAGCGACCAACGGATTATTTCGCGGCGACCGGTGGCGGCGGGGTGGCGGACCAGCTACCTGCGGCGCCGCCGACAGCGTCAATCCGCACGGGTCGCGATGCATGGAAACGCCGCGCTGTCAACCCCCAATGTTCACGCACTGTGCCCCTGACCTGCATCGTTGTTAAACGTGTCGAAAAGCGCCGTGTTAACATGGAAGGGTGAAAGGGGCCCGAATCAGATGATTTTTAAGGTCGGAGACACCGTTGTCTATCCACACCACGGTGCTGCGTTGATCGAGGCGATCGAAACCCGGACCATCAAAGGCGAGCAGAAGGAGTATCTCGTCTTGAAGGTTGCCCAGGGTGACCTCACCGTTCGAGTGCCCGCGGATAATGCCGAGTACGTGGGTGTGCGTGACGTCGTCGGCCAGGAAGGCCTGGACAAGGTCTTCCAGGTACTGCGTGCGCCGCACACCGAAGAGCCCACCAACTGGTCTCGCCGCTACAAGGCCAACCTCGAGAAGCTGGCCTCGGGCGACGTGAACAAGGTCGCCGAGGTCGTGCGCGACCTGTGGCGTCGCGACCAGGAGCGGGGTTTGTCGGCCGGTGAGAAGAGGATGCTGGCCAAGGCGCGCCAGATCCTGGTTGGTGAGCTCGCGCTGGCCGAGAACACCAACGACGAAAAAGCGGAGACCATCCTCGACGAGGTTTTGGCCGCCGCCTCCTGATTGATGACCACGGTCGCGGTCATCCCGGCCGCGGGTTCTGGTGAGCGGCTGGGCGCCCGCAGACCGAAGGCCTTTGTTCAGCTCGGCGGGCGAACCCTGCTGGAGCGAACTCTCGCAGGTCTGCGGGACTCCGGCGCGGTCGACGCGGTGGTGGTCGCGGTGCCCGCCGACCGCACCGAGGAGGCGAAGCTGATCCTCGGTGGCGATGCCACGGTCCTGGCGGGCGGATCGAGCCGCACAGAGTCCGTCAGACGTGCCCTGACCGCCGTCGGCACGCCGGAGCTGCTTCTGATCCACGACGCTGCCCGCCCGCTGACACCACCCGCCCTGATCGCCCGCGTCGTGGCCGCCCTGCGCGAAGGGCACCAGGCCGTCGTGCCCGCCCTGCCGGTTACCGACACCATCAAGACCGTCGACGCCAATTCGGTGGTGATCGCAACGCCCGCACGGGCGGGCCTGCGGGCCGTGCAGACGCCGCAGGGCTTCCACACCGAGCTGCTGTTGCGTGCCTACGAGCGGTCCGAATCGGCCTCCCGATCGAACTCCGCATCGGCTTCCGAATCCCCAGATGTCACCGACGACGCGGCGATGGTCGAGAACCTGGGTGCGCAGGTGTTTGTGGTCGACGGCGACCCGATGGCATTCAAGATCACCACCGCGCTGGACCTGGTGCTGGCCGAGGCGGTGGTGAATCGGTGAACGACCTGCGGGTCGGCCTGGGCACCGACGTCCATCCCATCGAGCCTGGGCGACCATGCTGGCTGTTGGGGCTGTTGTTCCCCGACGCCGACGGCTGCAGCGGCCATTCCGACGGGGATGTCGCGATCCATGCGCTGTGCGACGCGCTGCTGTCGGCGGCAGGGCTCGGCGACGTCGGGCACGTATTCGGCGTCGACGACCCCCGCGCCAACGGCGTGACCGGCTCCACCATGCTCAGCCACGTCCGCGACCTCTTGAAAGCGAAGGGCTTTCGCGTCGTCAACGCTACGGTGCAGGTGATCGGCAACCAGCCGAAGATCGCGCCGTGCCGCGATCGGGCACAGTCCGTCCTGTCGGGTCTGCTCGGCGCGCCCGTCTCGGTGTCCGCGACGACGACCGACGGCCTCGGCCTGACCGGGCGCGGTGAGGGATTGGCGGCCATCGCGACGGCTTTGGTGGTTGCCGGCGAATAGGCCGGTAAGCTGGCCCGTCGTGACCGATCGCGCCGTACTGCGGCTGCACGACACCTATGCCGGTGCCGTCCGCGATTTCGTGCCGCTGCGCGACGGCCACGTCTCGATCTACCTCTGCGGAGCCACCGTGCAGGGCCTTCCGCACATCGGCCACGTGCGCAGCGCCGTCGCATTCGACGTGCTGCGGCGGTGGCTGATGGCGCGCGGCTACGACGTCGCATTCATCCGCAACGTCACCGACATCGACGACAAGATCCTCAACAAGGCCGCCGACGCCGGGCGCCCGTGGTGGGAGTGGGCCGCCACGCACGAGCGGGCGTTCACCGCCGCGTACGACGCCCTGGGGGTGCTGCCGCCGTCGGCCGAACCGCTGGCCACCGGCCACGTCACGCAGATTGTCGAGCTGATCGAGCGCCTGATGGACACCGGCTACGCCTATACCGGCGCCGGCGATGTGTACTTCGACGTTGCGAGCTTCCCCGATTACGGCAAGCTGTCCGGTCACAAGATCGAAGACGTCCACCAGGGCGAAGGCGTCGGCGCGGGTAAGCGCGACCAACGCGACTTCACGCTGTGGAAGGGCGCGAAACCCGGCGAGCCGTCGTGGCCGACCCCGTGGGGACGTGGGCGCCCCGGCTGGCATTCCGAATGCGTGGCCATGGCACACGAGTACCTCGGCCCGGAATTCGATATCCACTGCGGTGGAATGGATCTGGTGTTCCCACATCACGAGAACGAGATCGCGCAGGCGCGCGCCGCCGGCGACGCGTTCGCCCGATACTGGCTGCATAACGGCTGGGTCACCATGGGCGGCGAGAAGATGAGCAAGTCGCTGGGCAACGTGCTGTCCATTCCGGCCGTGCTGCAACGGGTTCGGCCGGTCGAGTTGCGCTATTACCTCGGCAGCGCGCACTACCGGTCGATGCTCGAATTCTCTGAGACCGCACTGCAGGACGCCGTCAAGGCCTACGCGGGCATCGAGGATTTCCTGCACCGGGTGCGCACTCGCGTCGGAGCCGTCGTTCCCGATCGTTGGACGCCGGAGTTCGCGGCCGCTCTCGACGACGACCTCTCGGTGCCCGTCGCGCTGGCGGAGATTCACAGTGCGCGTGCGGAGGGCAACCGCGCGCTCGAATCGGGCGACCACGAATCCGCACTGGCTCGCGCCCGCGAAATCAGGGCGATGATGTCGGTTTTGGGTGCTGATCCGCTCGACGAGCGGTGGGGGACGCGCGACGAGACGACTGCGGCGCTTGCCGCGGTGGACGTGCTGGTGCACGCCGAAGTCGAGCGACGCGAGGCGGCACGCGTGCAGCGTGACTGGGCCCTGGCAGATGAGATCCGCGACCGGTTGAAGAAGGCGGGCATCGTGGTGACCGACACCGCCGACGGACCGCAGTGGTCGCTCACCGACGGTGACAAGAAATAGATGGCCGGCAACTCCCGCCGTCGCGGCGCGGTGCGCAAGCCCGGCACCAAGAAAGGTGCCACCGTCGGCTCGGGCGGCAATCGCCGCCGCGGTGTGGAGGGCCGTGGCGCTACACCGCCCGCCCACCTGCGACCTAACCACCCCGCCGCCAAACGCGCTGCCGCCAAACAGAAATCGCGCCCGCCGGCGAAGAAGACCGACGAAACCGAGATGGTCCTCGGACGTAACCCGGTGGTCGAATGTCTGCGCGCAGGCGTTCCCGCGACGGCGCTGTACGTGGCGCTGGGCACCGACGCCGACGAGCGGCTGACCGAATCCGTCCGGCGGGCAGCCGATTCCGGTGTCCCCATTCTCGAGGTGCCCCGGACCGACCTCGATCGGATCAGCGCTAACGGACTGCACCAGGGCATCGCGCTGCAGGTGCCGCCGTACCAGTACGCACATCCGGACGATCTCCTCGCCGCCGCGCGGGCGGAGTCCTCGCCCGCACTGCTGGTGGCGCTCGACAACATCTCAGACCCCCGGAACCTCGGCGCGATCGTCCGGTCCGTGGCGGCCTTCGGCGGCCACGGTGTGCTGATACCGCAGCGGCGGAGCGCCGCGGTGACCGCGGTGGCGTGGCGGACCAGCGCCGGCGCGGCCGCCCGCGTTGCGGTGGCTCGCGCGACGAACCTGAATCGCACGCTGAGGGATTGGGCCGCCGCCGGTCTGCAGGTGGTGGGCCTGGACGCCGATGGGGACACCGTAATCGACGAGTTGGATGTCACCGGCGACGTGGTGATCGTGGTCGGCTCTGAGGGCAAGGGCCTGTCGCGGTTGGTGCGGGAAAGCTGTGATGCGGTGGTGTCCATCCCGATGGCCGGTCGGACGGAATCGTTGAACGCCGCCGTCGCCGCCGGCGTGGTGCTCGCCGACGTTGCCCGGCAGCGCAGGCGCTGAAGTGCTGTCCTGAGCCGACGACCGATCAGGTGCCGATCACCTCCAGACTCGCCCACAGTGCAACCACTGCAACGACCAAGGTGACCGGCACAGTACAGACTCCGAGGCGGGTGAACCGGCCCGCTCCATCGTCGGCATCGTTGTCGTGCAACACATTTCGCCACAACAAGTTCGCCAGCGAACCGATGTACGTCAGGTTGGAGCCGATGTTCACACCGATGAGCACGGCGAGCACCGCAGCCGAACCGGCCGGGGTGACCAGCGGTAGCAGCAGGAGCACGGCGGGCAGGTTGTTTACCACGTTGGCCAGCACGGCGGCGACTACTGCCAGTGCGAGGAGTGCGTCGAGCCCGCCACCGGTGGGCACCAGATCCCGTGTCGCCGTGTCCAACCCGTTCACCATCGCTGCCCGCACCACCACGCCCAACGCCAGCACGAACGCGAGGAACGGCACGTTCACCGCCCGCACGATTCCGCTGAGCGTGCCCCGCCGCCGCACCACGCCGTGCACCGCCAGCACCGCCGCGCCCGCGCACGCCGCCCATGCCGGGGAGACGCCGATCAGCGATGTGATTGCGAACCCGGCCAGCGTGAGCCCCAACACGGCGAGCGCGAACACCGGCAAGTGTGGCTGAGCGGGCGCGTCGTCGGCGCCCGCATCGGCGGACAAATCCGCGGCGAAGAACCAGCGGAACACCGCGTACTCGGTGGCGATCGCGATCACCCACGGCGCCGTCATCAATGCCGCGAAGCGCGTGAACGACAGCCCGGCGCTTGCGAATGCCAGCAGGTTCGTCAGGTTCGACACCGGCAGCAGCAGCGACGCGGTATTGGCCAGGTGTGCGCTGGCGTAGGTGTGAGGCCTGGCCTGCAGCCGCAGGGTGCGCGCGGTCGCCAGCACGACGGGAGTCAGCAGCACGACGGTGGCATCGAGGGACAGGATCGCCGTGGTGACCGAAGCGACGACGAACACATGCCGCAGCAGCCGCCTCGGCCGCCCCGCGCTGCCGCGCGCCATCAAGCCGCCCGCCGCTCGAAACACCCCCTCGTCGTCGCACAACTGTGCCAGCACCAGTACGGCGGCGAGGAAACCGACCACGGGTAGCAGTCGGGCCACCTCGTCGACCGCGTCATGCAGGCCAACGGCGCCGATCCCGATCAACAGCGCCGCCGCGGGCACGGCCGCGACGGCCTCGGTCCATCCCTGCGGCCGCAACACGGCGAAGAGCAGCACGACGGCAAGCACCGCCAACGATGCGATCAGCAAGATGTCAGATCAGCGCAAGAACTCAGGCCCAAGGGTTTTCCAGCTCCCACACCGTGGGCATGTGCAACGCGATGCCGTCTTCGGCGGCCAGCCGGCCCAGCGCGCGCATCGACACGTCCAGGTCGTCGGCGGCGTACGGGAGCGCCTGCAGCGACTGTGTCAACGGCCGGAAGAAGTTGTCCCAGTGGATCATCACCACTCGCCGTGCGCCGACCGACCGCACCACTTCGTTCCAGTAGTCGACGATGTACTCCTCAGGCTGCACGCCGAGTTGTGCGACGCCGAGATAGACCACCTCGGCCTGCTGTCCGGCCAGCGCACCGGCGACGTAGCCCGCGCTGCCCTGAACCAGCAGCCGGCGATCGGTCGGCCGGTGGTGGATCAGCACCGACCAGGCCTCGCCGCATTTGTACGCCGCCACCTTCGCCGGCGGGACGATCGGCTCCGCGATCACCCCCGGAAAGCGGTCGGGCGGCGAGTGTTTGGACTCGATCAGCGTGACCTGGTACGCGCCGAACGTCATGGGTGCGCCCGGCTTTGCGACGACGATGCGGTCCTCCGGCAGGCGATACCCGCGACCGACGTTGGCGGCCGATTCGCCGCCGACCAGTGTGGCTTCGGTACGGGCCGCCACCACCGCGGAATCCAGCACATGGTCGTAGTGGGTATGCACCGGGATCACGGCGTCGAGGGTTCGCACCCGGGCACGTTCCAGGCAGCCGATGATTCGCTCCAACGACGGCCCCACCCGCTTCACCGCCACGGCGGCCAGGCTCGGACGTGAGAAGAAGCCGTCGGTCATCAGGGCCGACTCGCCGTCGCTGATCAGCAGCGTGGCCACGCCCAGCCACGTGACGGTGAGCGGCGTGCCGGCGTCGGCGGGTGGCACGTCGAACCGCTTGGCGAAGTCCTCCAGAACCGGGCGACCGAGCTTGAGGCGCATGTGCTCACCCTACGGCGGTTCGCCGCAAACAAACCCCGGTGTCGCTGTGCGTCAGCAGATCCGGCAGGAGGAGTCGGCTGGGGTTCAGCCGACCGGCTCCAGCATCGTCCGCCACCCGTCGTCTCCCGCGGCGGGCGAGTCTTTCACGCTGTAGCGCGACCCGTCGGGCGCCACCACCTCACCGCTCTGCGGGTTGTAGATGGCCACCGGCCCGGACGGAGTGTAGTTGCACGGGTTGGGCTGCTGCCCGCTGCAGGTCACCGTACCCTGCCCGGGCCGC
>Ga0209006_10003961_pt1 | contig 13499 bp, 13 predicted proteins | sample JacPin_JW_Ref_O2_FD_188567 | JGI IMG/M metagenome (GOLD analysis project Ga0209006, IMG submission 188567) | Forest soil microbial communities from Algoma, Ontario, Canada - Jack Pine, Ontario site 1_JW_Ref_O2 (SPAdes) (version 2) | ecosystem: Environmental > Terrestrial > Soil > Boreal... | reverse complement strand
TGTTCACTTCGTTGAAGGCGAAGGGGTGAGACTGTCATTCCGGGGCGCGCCAAAGGCGCGAGCCCGGAATCCATAATCACCATCGTTCAAGATCAACAACTCGGAGCTTTGATTGGCGCGCGCTGGGTTATGGATTCCGGATTCGCGGCCGCTGGCCGCGCCCCGGAATGACGCAACTACCCATACATCCGCTGCGGCGCCGAACCGATCAGAAACCAGGCAACGGAACCGGCTGCGGCCGCGCCGCCGAGCGCTGCCATCACCTGCAGGAACCAGGAGGTGCTGCTGACGTCGGCACTCTGCGCTTGCGCCACCATGGCGCTGGTGGCATCGGGTTTCACCGCCGGCTCGGTGACTTCAGTGACCGCCGCATTGCTTGCGGTCATCGTGCCAAGTGAGGCGTCGCTCGCCACAACGGCATCATTGGCGGCAAGGTCGATCGCGTTGGCTTGGTCCGGTGAGGCGATCTGTATGGTTTGACCGTCGACGACGAGCTCGCTGGCCGTGGCGCCGGCGACCGGCGCCACGATTTGCGGAGCGGCAGCGATTTGCGGCACCGGCGCCAGCGTCGTGGCATCGGCCGCCATCGCCGTTGGAGCCGCCGGCCAGGCGTTATCAGAAGCCGAGGCGTCCGCGACCTGCGCTGCGGCTTGAAGCTGATGCCGCTTTCGTTCGGCCAGCATGATGTGCGACCGCAGCTTTTTCCGCGAAGCAATCCGGGTCCTGTCGGAAGATTTGTCTGAAGACCTGCTAGAAGACTTATCAACGGGCTTCGCGGCCAGCCTGGCACGCGATTTCGCGGCGAGTTTGGCGTGCGGTTTAACCTCCGCCGCCTTGCTGGGCTTGAGGAGCCGCAGGAGCTGCATCGGCATGCCGACCGGTTCGGCGATCTGCGCCGCGGCGCCGCCGGCGAACGTACCGGAAGCAAACAAATAACCACAGACGATCACGCCCGCGGCGACGACGCGAAAATGACGCATGGCGGCCCTCCGTTACTACGCATCCGGAGGCATCCGGGCAGACCGGAATGACCTCAAGGTGACGCAATTGCGGATTTTTTGGCGCAAAGCGCGGACCAAAATCGGCCGCTCTTAACCATTCTCGGCCGCTGCGATATCGTCGATGGAACTTTGCAAAGATGTTTGCAGGGATGTTTGTAAGGATGTATGCCGCATGAGCCAGCCATGATCGACGTGAAAACCGAGGACGGCATCGCAACCGTCACGATCAGGCACGGCAAGGCCAATGCGCTCGACATCGCGCTCTGCGAAGGCTTGGGGACGTGCTTCGAAGACCTTCGCACCTCGGATGCCCGCGCGGTGGTGGTGACGGGGCAGGGCCGGATTTTTTCCGCCGGCGTGGATTTGCTGCAGGTGACCGCCGGCGGCGTGGACTATGTGCGCAAGTTCCTGCCGACGTTGCATCGCCTTTACGACGCCGTGTTCTTTCATCCGCGGCCGGTGGTGGCAGCGATCAACGGACATGCCATCGCCGGCGGCTGCGTGCTCGCCTGTTGCGCCGATCGGCGCATCATGGCGCGGGGAGGCGGCCGTATGGGCGTCACGGAGCTGCTGGTCGGCGTGCCGTTTCCGGCGCTCGCCTTCGAAATCATGCGCTTCGCCGTGCCGCAGCGCCATTTGCCCGAGTTCACCTTCGGCGGCGCGACCTACGACGTCGACCTTGCGCACGGCTGGGTCGATGAGGTGGTCGAAGCCGACGCGCTGCCGCAGCGCGCGGTCGCTGCCGCGCAAAGCCTCGCGCGCCTGTCGCCGGCGGCGTTCGCGCTGACCAAAAAACAGCTCCGCCAAGAGGTCGCCGAGCGCGTCGAGCGAAGCGGCGCCATGACCGACGCTACGGTCGCCGATATTTGGACCGAGGCGCTTGGCTACGTTCGCGCGTATGTCGCGCGCACCCTGAACAAATCATGACAATCTCTGCTTGCGATTTGCGCCGGCTTTGGTCACACTTTGATCAAGCCGGGTCCGGTCCGCCGATTGTGCGTCGGTACGATCGCTTGGAAACACGGCTTGGAAACACGTCAAATGGATGGAGGTCCTCCGCTGTTGGCAGATGCGGCCTTTCCGGATGAGTCGCTGGTATTCTCGTCGCGCGATTTCGATGCCGTCCGCCAGGGTGTGGCCCGCATTTTCAAGCCGCATCTCTTGCGGCTGCACGGCACCGGCGCCAATTTGCGGGCGCAGATGCATCACCTTCGGCAGGGCAACGCGTCGGTCAACCGGCTTGAATACGGCGCCGAGGTCGAGATCGACCCTGATCGGCTCGACGACTTTTTCCTCGTCCAGATTCCGGTTGCCGGCCACGCCTCGATTGCCTGCGGTAATCGCCGGTTCGATTCGACGCCGCAAGCCGCGTCGCTGGTGTCGCCGACCTTGCCGCTGCACATGCGCTGGCATGCCGGCAACGCGCAAGTCTGCGTGCGCTTCGAGCGCCATATGGTAGAGCAGCATTGTGCCGCGCATCTCGGCCACGGGTTGGATGAGCCTCTGGAATTCGAGCCCGAGCTGCGGCTCGACACGCCGGCCGGGCAATATTTTTTGCGGCTGGCGAACCTGTTTGCCGAAGAGCTGACGCTGGCGCGGCGCCTCGACGGTTGCGCGCATCCCTTTCGGCACCCTTTGGCAAACGACCGTGTCGCCGAGCATTTCGCCTCGGCTTTGCTCAATGCACTGATCTATGGGCAGACAAGCAACATAAGCGCCGCGCTCGCGCGGCCCGAAACGGCCGCAGCCCCGCACTTCGTGCGGCGCGTGGAAGACTATATCCGGCACCATTATGCGGAGCATTTGACCGTCGAAAAGCTCGCCCTCGTGGCAGGCGTCTCTACGCGAACTTTGTTTGCGGGCTTTCGCGATTTTCGCCGCGTCACGCCGATGACGTATCTGAAATCATACCGGTTGGACAAAGCGCGCCAGGCTTTGCGGAGCGGCGCGCCCACAGGCGTGACCGGCGTGACCAAAGTCGCCCTCGACAGCGGCTTCTCGCATCTCGGCCGCTTCGCCAAGCACTATCATTCGCGCTTCGGCGAACTACCGTCGATGACGGCGCGGATGAAAGTCAGCGGACCGAACGGCTGGCGCAATTCGCCAGGATCGGACGATTGACGGGCAAGGCAAGACCTGCAGGCGTGTTTGATGCGCCTCACGCCAGCGACTTAAGATACTTGTCGGCTTCCTCCGGCACCGCGAACCACGGGAACAGATCCAGCGGCTCGTTGAAGCAATTGGCGATCCGCTTGGCCAAAACCGGAATACCTTGCGCCGCGCCCATGATGTTGAGCACATGCGGCGGCGGCGGTTGCAACAGCGCGTTGGTCCAGCCGGTCACGTACTGCACGTAATCCCAGAAGCCGTCGAAGGTCGCCTGCATCCAGGCCTGATCGAACGGCTTGTCGCCGTGCGCCTTGATCGCATCGAGATAGATCTTTGCGCACTTCGACGCATTGTTGGAGCCTTGCCCGGTGATCGGGTCGTTGAGCACGACCACGTCCGCCATGCCGAATACGGCCTTGCCCGAAGGAAGCCGCGCGATCGGCTTGCGCACCGTCGGCGCGAAACGTCCGGACAGAATGCCGTTGTCGTCGGTCAGCGTGCAATTCTTGGCGCGCTCGGCCTCCCAGGGCAGGAAGGTATTGAGAATCCATTTGGATTTTTCCAGATGCTGCTCCGGCGATGTAACGTCGCCCCAGCAATCCATCGGGCCGCCCGGTACGCCTTCGAGCACCATGATTTCGCATGGTCCGGTCGTGGTCAGCGACGGGAAGACGAAATATTCGCCGACGCCGGGAATGAGATTGAAGGCGACCGCCGAATGCTGCGGCCGCGGCGTCAGTCCCTTGACGTACGTGAGCGCCAGCGCGCGCTGCGGCGCGTCGAATTGGCTTTTTTGCACGTCGCGCTCGAATAGCTTGGCGACGTCGCCCTTGCCGGCGGCGACGATGACGAGATCGGAATCGGCGGCGTATTGTTCCAGGTCGGCGACGCCCGCGGCCTTGTATTCGATCGTGCCGCCGCGCTTTTCCAGTTCCCGCATCCAGCGCGGAAACTTCAGGCGCTGATCGACGGCCTGCGCGGGCTTGTCGAGCAGGCCGTTCCAGTCGATCGCCTTGTTGCCCGATCCGTCCGGCGCGGGGACGGTGAAGCTGATCGAATCGACTGTGGGACATTCTTTGTCCCAGAAATTGAGGCCGAGCTCGCGTTCATAGCTCAAGGCCTTGTCGAACATGCATTGGCTCGACATCACTTTGCCGGCGCGGATGTCGTCGCCTTTGCGGTCCTGGACGAGGCGAACGTCGTAGCCGGCGGCAAGCAGACCATTGCCGAGCTGCAAGCCCGATTGGCCGCCGCCAACGATGGTGATCACTCTTTTCATCTGCCCCTCCTGTCCTGTCGCCGACCTGCGCGGCGGCGCTGCGCTTTTTTCTTGTGCATGATCTTTTCCGAAAACCGGTATCCGCTTTTTGGGATCATGCTTTATTCCATCAGCAAAGGTATCGCCGGATCGGCGCGCTCCGGTCCCATGGCGGTGTAGCCGCCGTCGACCCGGATGTCGGTGCCGGTGATGAAGCTCGCATTGTCCGAAAGCAGGAACGCCACAGCCTCCGCGACTTCGGCTGGATTGCCGGTGCGGCCGAGCAGGTGGAACGGTTTCGCCACGCTATCGGTCTTGGCGCGGTTGCCCTTGGTCAATTCGACCATGATGTTGCTCCAGGTCCATCCCGGCGAAACCGCATTGACGCGAATGCCATCGGGCGCGAGGTCCATCGCCTGATTGCGGGTCAGCTGCAGGATGGCGGCTTTGGACACCGGATAGACCCAGCGGCCGGTCTGCGCGACGCGCGAGGAAATCGAGCCGAAATTGACGATTGCGCCTTTGTTCTTTTTCAGATGCGGCCGCGCCGCCTGCATCAGCATGACCGAGCCGACGATGTTGACGTCGAAGGCTTTCAGCCAGTCGGCGCGCGCCGTGTCGGCGCCGTTGTCGAGATAGGTGCAAGCGACATTGACGAGGAAGTCGAGCCGGCCGGTCGCTTCGACCGTGGCTTTGACCAGCGCGGCGATGTCCGCGTCGCTGGTCAGATCGCAGCGGATAAAGCGTGTCTTGCCGCCGAGCTTTTTCGCGGCCGCCTCGCCGTCGGGCACATTGATGTCGGCAATGACGACGGCGCAGCCATAGCCGGCGAGTGTTTCGGCGACGCCCTGTCCGATCAGCGTCGAGCCGCCGGCAACGATTGCCGTTTTACCGTCCAGGCCTCGCATGGCGCAGCCTCGCTTTCAGTCCAATGCCACGGGCCATTGTCTGAAAGCCGGCCGGCGGAGCCTATCCGCTTCGTGCGAGTTTCATCCGCTTTGTGCGGGAAAAAGACGAAAAGACCTCACCCCAATTCAGTGATGGCCTCCGGGAAGCGGTGCAGCCGTTCGCCCGGCCCGTCCGCTTCGATCAGATAATTGTCGCAGACCCAGGACAACACATGGCCGCGAATATAGGTCGGATGCACGACCATGTTCATGTCTTTCTCGATGGTCATGGGTTCGTCGCTACGGACGAGCGGCCGCTCGACGAGATCGTAGCCCTGACCGTGGCAATGCAGGCGTCTTTCCTCCGGCCGGCCGTTCTTGCGCATGAAAGCGTTGTAGGCGGCGAAGATATCCGCGCAGGGCGTGCCGGGCTTGAGCAGCCCGAGATTGAATTTGCGGGCTTCGAGCGCGAAGGCGAACTCATCCTTGAGTTCGGCCGAGGCCTTGCCGAGGACGGCCGTGCGGCCAAGCTCGGCATACATTCCGCCGGGCCCGGAATCCTCGACCAGGAGCGCGACCACATCGCCTTGCGCGATGACGCGGTTCTGATAGTGGCGCTGGCTGAATTGCGACGGCTGATCCGGCGGCATCGAGGCGCACAGATAGATGCCGTTCTCGCTGCCGTGGCGCTGACTGTAACATTGCGCAATAGCGGCGACGTCGCGGTCGCGCATGCCGGGCTCGATGGCCGCGAAGGCTGAGCGCATGGCGCCATCCTGCATCGCCGCGGTGCGGCGGATGAGTGCGCGCTCCTCGGCGCTCTTGATGACCTTGATGCGATCGACCAGGTCGGCCGCATCGACGAACCGGGAATTCGAGAAGCGGCCTTTTTGCAGATAATCGACCAGCGCAAACGACATCGAATAAGTGCCGACGAGGCCGATCGTGCCGCCGGCATAGGGCGCCAGCGCTTTGGCGGCCAGCTCCGGATCGTAGCTTGCCGTGTAATGGCACGAGGCGAAGCTTGGCGTGGTGAGCCATTGCTTGACGCCGCGGCTTATGCCGTCGCCGTTCGCGGCCGGATTGGTGTCGCCGCCGAACGGGCCCTGACTGACCAGCGTCATGAGGTCGTCACGGGGGAATACCACGGTCAGGGGATAGCCGTTGGTCGCCGGCAAATCGGTGAAATACTTGGGGTAGCCGCCCATGTGATCGTTGTTGTTCTGCATGAGCAGAACGTCGATCTTTTCGGCCGCCATGGCAGCGCGCACCGCCGCCCAGCGGCGTTCGAGCTCAGCCGTGGAGATGGGGGTCTGCAGGCGTTCCGAAAGCTCTTCCATGCGCTTATCCGTCTCCGTCACGCCGGTTGTGCTCCTGTTCCGTCAGGCGCGGTTGGGCCGATATAGCGTCATGTGCTAAGCGACGCCAAGCCGTTGATAACACGCCTTCGCAACCAAGCTATCGTCACCAACCGGTCGCGCCGCATGGCAAGCTCGGCTAGACTGCCGCCCGAAATTGGTTCGACTCGCATTGCCGGCAACCCCCAGTTAGGAGCACGAAAAATGCCCATCGACTTATCAACCGTGAATTGGCTCTTCGTTGTCTTGATGGCTGTATTCGCGTTTGTCGCCGCTTTGCTGGGCAGTCTTATTGCGTTTCGAAACCGCTTCGCGGGGGCCATTATCGCCGGCATTCTTTTCGCGGTGATTTTCGTCTTATGGAATCACTATCCCCACCCGACGCTGCCGCTGCCGGTCATCTCCACCTACACGACGCCGGCCGGTTGACCTTTGCGCCGGCCAAGTTATGCGTAGCGGCCCTGCATGATTGCGTTTTCCCGGAAGGAATGGAGAGGTCATGAATAAGGTCTATGCGGACGCGCGCTCCGCGTTGGCCGGGTTGCTGAAGGACGGCATGATGGTCATGGCCGGCGGCTTCGGCTTGTGCGGCATCCCCGAGACGCTGATCCTGGCGATCCGCGATTCCGGCGTCAAAAACCTCACCGTCGTCTCCAACAATTGCGGCGTCGACGGCAAGGGGCTCGGCGTGCTGCTCGATACCAGGCAGATCAAGAAAATGGTCGCTTCGTATGTCGGCGAAAACAAAACCTTCGCCCAGCAATATCTCGCCAACGAACTCGAGATCGAGTTCAATCCGCAAGGTACGCTGGCCGAGCGGATTCGCGCCGGCGGCGCCGGCGTGCCGGCGTTCTTCACCAAGACCGGCGCCGGCACCCTCATCGCCGAAGGCAAGGACGAGCGCGAATTCGACGGCGAGCGCTACGTGATGGAGCGCGGCCTCATTGCCGATCTTGCCATCGTCCACGCCTATATCGGCGATAGCGAAGGCAATCTCGTGTACCGCAAGACCGCGCGCAACTTCAATCCGGTCATGGCCACCGCCGGCAAGGTGACCGTCGCCGAGGTCGAGCATTTGGTGCAGCCCGGCGACATCAATCCGGATCACATCATCACGCCGGGCATTTACGTGCAGCGCCTGATCCACGTGCCAAATGCCGTGAAGCATATCGAGCAGCGCACCGTGCGCAAACGTCAACTGGCCGATGCGCCGGCCGAAGCAGGGGAGGAAATCTGATGGCTTGGACCCGCGATCAGATGGCGGCGCGCGCCGCCAAGGAGTTGCGCGACGGTTTTTACGTCAATCTGGGTATCGGCATCCCAACGCTGGTTTCGAACTTCATTCCGGACGGGATGAGCGTTCAGCTGCAGAGCGAGAATGGCATGCTCGGCTTCGGTCCGTTTCCCTACGAGGGTGAGGAAGACCCCGATCTGATCAATGCCGGCAAGCAGACCGTTACGGAGCTGCCGACGACCAGCTTTTTCAGCTCCGCCGATTCGTTTGCCATGATCCGCGGCGGCCATATCGACATCGCCATCCTCGGCGCCATGCAGGTGGCGGAGAACGGCGACCTCGCCAACTGGATGATTCCGGGAAAGATGGTGAAGGGCATGGGCGGCGCCATGGACCTCGTCGGCGGCGTCAAGAAGGTCGTCGTGGTCATGGAGCATTCGGCCAAGAACGAGGCCAAGCTGTTGCACCATTGCACGCTGCCGCTGACCGGCGCCGGCGTGGTCGACATGGTGATTACCGATCTCGGCGTTTTCACCATCGACCGCAAAGGCGGCGGCATGACGCTGATCGAGCTGGCTGCCGATGTGACGCTCGACGACATCAAGGCCAAGACCGAGGCGAGCTATAAGGTCGCCAATACGGTCAAGCACTGAGGAGTAGGGTGGGCAAAGGCGCGAAGCGCCGTGCCACGCGTTGATCTCACGTCGCGACCGCGTGGGCTTCGCTTCGCTCAGCCCACCCTACTTAGAAGCGCATGACCATGCGCGTCCCCAACACCAGCGCGTTCGGGATCGCCGATCGCCCGGTCGGGTCGAGCGGGTTGGCGATATTGCCGCCGGGGTGGAAAATGTACTGCAGGTCCGGTTGGACGAACCATTTGTCCGCGAGCTTCCATTGATAAGTCAACTCGATGACGGCCTCGAAATCCGCCACCGGAATGGCTTGGCCCAGCGCCGCGGCGAGATCGCGGTCGAACGCCGCGCCGGCAGGTGAGACACGGCCGACAGCAAAACCGAGACCCGTCGTATCGTTCGCGCGCCGCCCGATCAGGCCCTTGAAGGTGAAACCACCATCCGCGTAGACGTCGATCAGGTTGCGGTCGCCCGGCGCGGCCATTGCGCGCATGAAAAAGTTTAACGACCGATCACCCGGACCGGGAACGCGCCACAACATCTGGTCGACGACACCATAGATTGCATCGTTGCCTTGATGTTGCAGCGGCGCGCCTCCCGCAATCGCCAGCAAGGCGCCCTGCGTGTTGAAACGCTGATCAGCAAACGAGCCGGTGTTGACCCAGGCGCCAAGTATCATCGTGCCGGGAAGCATCGAACCCGATACCGGTCGGACCGTTGTGTACGTGCTCTGGCCTTCCTGGTTCGGATCTATTGCGGCGGTGCGCGGCCCCGTTTGGCCGTAGGCGTACTCCATTTCGACGATGAAGAATGGCGGATCATTGACGCGAAACGCCACGCCATGTGGATCGCGGCCAACCGGGTCGCCAATCCCAGGCCCGGCGGGATTGCCGTCAAAGATGGCGGCTCGGAGCGTGAGCTGATCGCTGGCGGCGATTTGCAGACGCGCTCCGGGCGTTGCTTCCGGATAATTCGGCCCGCCGCTCGGCAGGTCCATTGCGGTCAGGACGGGCCAGCCAAAGGTCGAATTGACGAAAAGGTCGGCATTGTCGCTGACGAGAAACTCTTGCGCGGCCGTGAATTGGCCGACCCGCAAGTTGACCCGGTTGGTCAATTGCTGCTCGATCCAGAGATTGAACAGGCGCGTCGATGTCGGCGCTTCGACCCCGCTGACGAGCATGAGGTTGCCGAGATTGGCGGCACTGAATTGGGTGCCGTGAATTTGGTGAATACTGGCGTGAAACGTCGCTCCCGACCATCCGACAAGCTTTTCCAGATTAGCGTCGATGATGGTGCCGAAGCGGCCGTCGTAACCGGGCCCTTGCTTGACCCCGCCGGCCGGATTGGCGAAGGCGTCGCCATAATAGCTGAAGGTCAGTCGCACCCCTTCCTGTTCGAGCTTTGAACGAAGCCCGCCCGTATCCGTTATCTGGTGCAGGAACGCCGGAAGGGAAAATGTGGCCGTGGCATCTTGGCTATCGTTCCCTGCGCCGGCAGGGCGTTCAGCGCCGATCAGAGCCGCAAACGCGGCAGCGAGCCGGAACGAGACGCACGCGTGCATTAAACACGCCCCCGGCTTGCCTAGTGAGAAGGCGCCGATCCGAAAACATGCCAGCAGCATCGAGGGAAAGAAGCCGCCCCGGCCGCCCTTGAGCCGGGGTTAATATGCCCATGCCATGCAAGGATACTGTGACAAAGGCCGTCGCCGCCTCCGTCGAAAGTCGGGGATGTGCGCTGAGCTGCCGCCCTTTACCAGCGCCGCGAAGGGGCCGACAATGGGCCTGTGGGGGAAGTTGTGCGTGAAGATACGATCCTCGAGACAGAGGACCTGACCAAGGAGTTTGCCGGCTTTGTTGCGGTGCGTGCGGTGAGGCTACGCGTCAAGCGCGGCAGCATCCACGCTCTCATCGGCCCCAATGGCGCCGGCAAGACGACTTGCTTCAATCTCCTCACCAAGTTCCTGGCGCCGACGCGCGGGCGCATCGTGTTCGACGGCCGAGATATCACCTCGCTCAAGCCCGCCGACGTCGCGCAGCTTGGGCTTGGGCGCTCGTTCCAGATCTCGGCGGTGTTTCCGCATCTCACGGTACTGGAAAATGTGCGCATCGCGCTGCAGCGCCGGCGCGGCACGTCGTTCGATTTCTGGCGTTCGAAGCGGGCACTGAACGTTCTCGACGACCGGGCGCAGGCGATCATCGCCGACGTCGGACTTTCGCCTTACGTCAATGCGCTCGCGGTGGAGTTGCCTTATGGCCGTAAGCGGGCGTTGGAAATCGCCGCGACTTTGGCGCTCGACCCCGAATTGCTGCTGCTCGACGAGCCGATGGCCGGCATGGGCCGCGAGGACATCGCCCGCATCAGCGCGCTGATCAGATCGGTCGCCGCCAAGCGCACGGTGCTCATGGTCGAGCACAATCTCAGCGTCGTCGCCGACCTTTGCGATTGCATCACGGTGCTCACGCGCGGGCAGGTGCTGGCCGAGGGCGACTACAAGACCGTATCCGCGGACCCTGCGGTGCGCGAAGCCTATCTTGGGACCGGACATGATGGGACCGGACATGATGGAACCGGACATGCCTGAGGCCAGCGCGCTTCTCGCCGTGAAGGACTTGCAAGCTTGGTACGGCGAGTCGCACGTGCTGCATGGGGTCACGTTCGACGTGCAGCCAGGCGAGGTGGTGACGCTGCTTGGCCGCAACGGTGTCGGCAAGACTACGACGCTCAAAGCCGTCATGGGTATCATCGAAAGCCGGACTGGTTCGGTGCGCTTCGAGGGCAACGAGCTGATCAAGCGTCCTTCCAACGCCATCGCCCGCGCCGGCATCGCCTTCTGTCCGGAAGAGCGCGGCATCTTCTCCACGCTCGACGTCAAGGAGAATCTGCTGCTGCCCCGGCAAGTGCGCCCGGGTGGGCTTCCGCTCGATCGCATCTTTGAGCTTTTTCCGAACCTGCGTGAACGGCTTTCGAGCCAGGGCACCAAGCTCTCCGGCGGCGAGCAGCAGATGCTCGCGATCGGCCGCATCCTGCGCACCGGCGCGCGCCTGCTGCTGCTGGACGAACCGACCGAAGGGCTCGCCCCGGTCATCATTCAGCAGATCGGGCGTACGATCGCGACGCTCAAGGCGCAGGGCTTCACGATTCTTCTGGTCGAGCAGAATTTCCGTTTCGCCGCCACGGTGGCGGATCGCTACTACGTCATGGAACACGGCCGCATCGTCGATCAATTCTCTGCCGCACAACTAAAGGCCAATACCGAAAAGCTGCACGAGTATCTGGGAGTTTGATAGGGTTTGGTATCAAGAAGCGAACAGCCTGAGGCGCCGCATTCGCGGACATTGGTCCGCAGACAGGGAGGTTTGTCATGACCTACGCCGGCAAATTCGCGCACGCTGGAAAATTGGCGTTGGCGCTCGCCGTGCTGGTGGGCCCGGCCGCCGCCGTACGTGCGGAGGATGACGACGTCGTCAAGATCGGCGTACTCACCGACATGTCGAGTCTCTATTCCGACATCGGCGGACCCGGCTCGGTCGCCGCCGCCAAATTGGCGGTGGAGGATTTCAACCCCGCGGCTCACGGCATGAAGGTCGAGGTGGTCGCCGGCGATCATCAGAACAAGCCGGATATCGGCGCCAACCTCGCGCGGCAATGGTACGACGTCGACCATGTCGACGTTATTGTCGACGTGCCGACGTCGAGCGTCGCACTGGCGATCAGCGAGGTCACCCGCGAGAAGAATAAAGTGTTCCTGGGCTCGGGGCCGGCAAGCTCCGATCTTACCGGACCGAAATGCTCGCCGAATACGATCCAGTGGACCTACGACACCTGGATGCTCGCCAACGGCACCGGCAAGGCGGTGGTCAAGACCGGCGGCGACACCTGGTTCTTCCTCACGGCCGACTACGCGTTCGGCCAGGCGCTCGAGCGCGACACGACCAAGGTCGTGATCGCCAACGGCGGCAAAGTGCTCGGCGGCGTGCGCCATCCGCTGCAAACCAGCGACTTCTCTTCCTTCCTGTTGCAGGCGCAGGCGTCGAAAGCAAAAATCATCGGGCTTGCCAATGCCGGCGGCGACACCGTCAATGCGATCAAGCAAGGCTCCGAGTTCGGCATCACCAGCGGCGGACAGCAATTCGCGGGCCTGTTGGTGTTCATCAACGATGTCGAAGCGCTCTCGCTGAAGACCGCGCAAGGGCTGGTCCTGACCGAAACCTGGTATTGGGACATGACCGATGCCAACCGCGCATTCACCAAGCGCTGGCAGGCGGCGCGGCCGGGCAAATTCCCGAGCATGGTGCCCGCGGGCGTCTACTCTTCCGTCATCCACTATCTCAAAGCGGTCGCCGCGCTCAAAAGCGACAGCGACGGCCGCGCCGTCGTCGCCAAGATGAAGGAGATGCCGACTGACGACCCGCTGTTCGGCAAAGGCTCGATCCGCATCGATGGGCGCAAGCTGCACGACGCTTATCTGTTCGAGGTGAAGAAGCCCGAAGAGTCGAAATACCCGGGCGATGACTACAAGCTGCGCGCCACCATTCCGGCGGCGGAGGCGTTCCGGCCGCTCAAAGACGGCGGCTGTCCGTTGGTCGGCGGATAAGCCATCGAAGGGCACGGCCGTTTGTGGGAGCAAGCGGCCGGGCGGGGGGAAGGGCATGTTCGAGATTTTCGGCATTCCTTCGCAGGCGTTGTTCGGGCAGTTGCTGCTCGGCCTGATCAACGGCTCGTTCTATGCGCTGCTGAGCCTCGGGCTCGCCGTCATTTTCGGCATGCTCAACATCATCAATTTCACCCACGGCGCGCAATATATGATGGGCGCGTTTGCCGCCTATCTGCTGCTGCAGAATTTCGGCCTCAATTATTGGGCGGCTTTGGTCATCGCGCCGATCCTGGTCGGCGCCACCGGCGTTCTTATCGAACGGCTCTTCCTCCAGCATCTGCGCAAGCTCGATCCGCTCTACGGGCTGCTTCTTACTTTCGGTCTCGGGCTCGTGATCGAGGGGCTGTTCCGTAACCATTACGGCTC
>Ga0209006_10003960_pt1 | contig 13500 bp, 12 predicted proteins | sample JacPin_JW_Ref_O2_FD_188567 | JGI IMG/M metagenome (GOLD analysis project Ga0209006, IMG submission 188567) | Forest soil microbial communities from Algoma, Ontario, Canada - Jack Pine, Ontario site 1_JW_Ref_O2 (SPAdes) (version 2) | ecosystem: Environmental > Terrestrial > Soil > Boreal... | reverse complement strand
CCTGAATCGGTAACGACTCGCGAACGTCACAGCGAGACGTGGATCCAGTGGCCTCCTCCGTCGTTCGTCACGAATAACGATGTATTGCTCTGGCTGGTCCCGTGCTGCGCTATTGCGAAGCCCTTCGAGCGGCCTGTGAAGACGACTTGGGTGACGGGCCGGTTCAGCACGACGTTCCACGTTCGGCCCCAGTTCGTGCTGCGAACCAATTGGATGCTCGTATTCGTCGCCCTTTGAAGGAGGATTGTCCCCGGCACGGGCGTTGCGGGCATTCCGGGGAGAGCGTAGTAACCCCGTTGATACGAAGGCGAGAGTTCGCGAAGTGGCTTGAATGTTGCGCCAGCGTCATAGGAGATGAAGAGCCATGACGCGCTGCGATTCCAATTGGGCTACGCCTACCTCTACAACGATATTACCCAGGTCGCAGGCGACGACCCCTCTTTGTATCACTTGCCGGCTGCGCCGAAGAACTCCGTCAATGCCGGGATCAGCTGGGACATCGCAAAGCTTCCCTTCGGCATTCTCAACGCGAAAGCGGACTATTCCTGGCGTAGCGAAGCGTTTACGCAGGCGCGCTACGTCATTGATGGCGGGTCGACCATTCCATCCTATTCCATAGCCAATGCTTATCTGTCGCTCGACGGGGAGAATTGGCTGGGGAGGGGGAGCCACTGTCACGTCTCGCTCTACGTGCGCAACCTGGCGGACGCACAGTATCTTGCGGATCCGTTCGGCAGCTTTTCGGGCCTGCATGCGATCAAGATGACGAACTACGGCACTCCCCGCACCTTCGGCGTGGACCTTGGGGTGAAGTTCTAGAGGCGAGCGGGGGGCCTTGGGCCGCGCCCGGTTCGCGCGGGATTCACAGATCCTCGAGATGGCGATCGCGGATGCGTTCCAGCACAGCCTCTGGGATGCCGATGCGGGAGGTGAGATAGCCCTGGAGCGAGCCATAGCGTCGGTCCAGCTCATCGAGCATGGCTTTGAGGTAAGCCGGATCGGCAGCCATGAGTGGGGCGCGAAGCTCCTGTGACAGCGTTGCCAGGAAGCGCCAGGGATCGTTGCGCCGAGAAACTGTGCTGCCGGTTAGCGCTCGCACATCCACCGACCCCTCCGACAGGGCGTAGTCCTCGATGACGGTATGCGGTGGAACTCCTAACGCGCGCAGCACAATTGCAGCGGTGACGCCGGTCCGATCCTTGCCCGCGGTGCAGTGCAGAATCAATGGCACTTCGTCTGCGCCCAAGAGCTCGAATATCGTGCGCAGCCGGTCGGCGAAATCCTCCGGTGCAGTCAGATAGAATTCCAGGATCGCCGCCCGGACACGTTCGGGGGTCGGTGTCCCCACGCGGAAGGCGCCCATTACCGCACCGCCGTCTAGCTCATAGTCCCAGGTCATCGTGCGGACCGCCTGCGGTTTCCACGAGGTCGGCTCCGAGTTGCGCTCCGCGGTGGTGCGAAGGTCACAAATACTTCGAATATCGAGCGAGGTCAGTAGTTTCCAATCGGATCCGGTCAGATAGGCCAGCGTCCCGGAGCGGAATAGTCGTCCCCAGCGCACGCGGCGGCCGTCTTCCGTGCGATATCCACCCAGGTCGCGGAAATTGCCTCCGCCCTCTAGTGCCACCTGTCGGGTTGCCAATGTCATACCCGGTTCGTCATCCCGATCAGTATGACGGGTAGGGCTTATGTCGCGCTCAGTTGGGGTGTGAATTCGAGGGCCAGGTGTGCGCTCAGATCCCCGACCAACTCGAAGTTCTTGAAATCCTCGCGGCGCTCTGCGAACCGCCATGTGCCATCGACTTTTTCGAATCGGTCCTCGTAAGTGCCCGCTATTACCGGCTGCAGTCGGAAGGTGGGAGTTGCTTGCACGACAAGAACGTAGCAGCGGGCCTTTGCAGAGTTGTGACCGTCCTGCTCAAGTATCAGGTTAGTCGTAATGTGCCGCGTGCGGAGGGTCCCGGTATCTTCGTAGACGCGATTCCAGCGGCGGAAGAGGTTAGCGACGCCCGCGGGGTCCTTGTAAAAGGTCCCGGCGTCGCCCGGCATATAGACGTCGGCATGGGCGAAAAGTTGGCCCACCGCGTCGAAATCAGCATGGTCCATCAGGTACGCGTACCGATGCAGCAGGTTCTGAATCTGTAGATAGTCGGAGAATTCCATGGCTTCACCTACCATGCGCTTAAAGGGGTGCCCACTGGCGGTTGGGATAGAGCTGGGTGACGGGAGAATACAGCCACTCCAGCCTGTAAGCCCGGCGGCCCAGAAATTGAATGAGCCGCTGATCATCAAGGCGGTGCGAGCGAATCGCGTCATCGAGTTCAACGTTCCCGGACGCCAGGTTGCTGATACGGCGTGCTAGCAGCGTACTCAACTCCGCAAGATCGGCGCGCTCGATCTCCTCGCGCAGTCGAGCGACGCGCTCCATGCATTTCAGCAGAATGGAGACGTCAGCGGCGCGTGACTTGGCGAAGCTCGTCGTCAGCGCCGGCTGGACGTCATGTTCGTTGGCCCAAACGGCCGCAGCCGCTAGCGGGTCGGTAATACCGGAGTCGGGCGGCAGGTCCGGCCTCTCGATCTTGAACCCCAGGAACTCCGCCATCGCCTCAAGGGTAGAGCGGTCGCCGATATAGCGATAGGCAAGATACCAGGCCAGAGGTTCGCGGGGTTCCGCGATGACCGTACGCTCGGCGATCGGGATCATGCCGCGCATGTTCTGCTGCACGCGGTAGTAGCGCACCGCCTGCAGATCGACCTTGAGGCCGGATCGCTGCTGGTAACGCTCCATCAGGCCGGTGAGCCCGCCGGACGGATTCCAGAATTCGCGCACGCAGATGTTGCCAAGATCCTCCATGGGATCGCCAAGGTGTCCCCATTCCCAGTCGATCACCGATGTGACGCGATGATCCTCGAACAGAAAGTTCACCGGGCCCGTATCGCCTTGGACCAGCGAGACGCGTGGAATGTTCTTCGGTACGTAGCGCTCCAGCCAATCGATCCCGTAGGTGATCAGCGGATCCCGATAGGTAGAGAGAAAGCCCTTCCACCGGCTGATGACTCGATCCATTTCTCCGAGTGCGCAGTCGCGTGTGTTCACCGGGCGAGGGAACTCGGCGGCGGGAAAGGCGTCGACGTCGACCGTGTGTAAATCGGCGATGATGTCGAAGAAATGCTCCATGACAGGGCGCTGCTGAGCAGCAGGAGCGTTCTGCAGGTCGGCGCGGCCGCGTACTCGTTCAAATAGAGTACAAGCGAGGGAGTCGTTCCGAGCCAGCACTCGCGGCACCGGTACGGCGGTCTCGTGAAGTATCTCGACGAGGCGGGTTTCGCGGGCCAAAGACCAGGGGTTATCGGGGATCGGTGTGCGTTCAAGTCGCAGGAAGCCCTCCGCAACCGCGCCCTTGGAATCCTCGACATCGACTACCCAGGCTTCCCGGCGCGCGGTGTGGCGCTCCAGGCGCGTGATCCGCCCATGACAGGTCTTGCTCAGCCACTCGGGAATTCCCGCAGGAAGGTCATGGTTGAGCATCGGATCCCTCATATAAGGTACTGCGCTCGCCGACAGTGACTGCTCGATGAACCGGAACGTTTCGACTAGCAAGTCTCGTTGAAAAACTGCAAACCCGCGTGCGGGCACGGATGAATGAGCGGTTATTATAGGGTGAAGAAACTCTCAGCACATGCGAAATCAGGAGCGACATCAAGCAATCACGGTGGCTCAGTTGAGCCCGACGACGGTAGCTGTGCCGTGAACCAGACGCCCCGGCTTGATGATGTGGAGCTATACCGGAAAGGTATCCCGCACGCCGTCTACGACGGTGTTCGCAATGACTCTGACCTCTATTACAGCCCCGGGAAAAATCCGTTCTTCGCCGTCCTGACACACGCGGAGGCGGCTACGGTCCTGCAGGACACGGCAAATTACTCCTCGGCACTGCAGGGAATTCTCATCGAGGACGTATCGGCGGAGATGCGGCCCGTCATGCGCGCCATGTTGCCATTCACGGATCCGCCTGCGCACACGGCGCTTCGGCGCAGCCTCTACCCACCGCTGCAGCCGAACCAGCTCAGTGGACTCAAGACGCAGCTGGCGACCACTTGTCAGCTCCTCGTAGACCAGGCGGTCAACGAACGCGACATCGATTTCGTGCACCGTCTTGCAGCTGAGGTGCCCCTCGCGGCGTTCGGGTTGCTCATGGGCCTCGAACGCATTCAGCTTGAGCCGCTGCGCGCGCCTAGCGATGCGGTCATTGAGAACGGCATGAATAACAGCGGCGATGCAATAGCCGCTCTTTGTCGCTGCCTCGAGGACTTGGTGGCGGATCGCTTGCGTGAGCCTCGTGATGACTACATGACCAGGCTCGCTCAGGTCGACTTTGCCGATCAATCGATGACCCGGCTCGAGCGTAACGGCATGTTGCTGCAGATCGTGATTGGGGGGCTGGAGACGACACGTAACGCCATGGCCGGTCTGCTCGTGGCATTCAGCGAAAACCGCTCGGAATGGGAGCTTCTCCGCTCGTCCCGCGACTTGCTCCCCAATGCGGTCGAGGAGTCGTTGCGCTACGTTAGTCCCGTGAACTATTTGCGTCGCACGACTGTCAAGGAGACCCGACTTGGCGGCAGGACGCTCGGGGCAGGATCCCGGGTGGTGGTGTTCCTCAGTGCCGCCAACCGAGATCCTGCGCGATTTGCCCAGCCACACTCTCTGAACATCAGGCGCTCCAACGCCCGCCAGCATCTGGCGCTTGGGGCGGGAGCGCATTTCTGCATGGGAGCCGCATTGGCAAGGATGCAGCTGATCGCCTTCTGGGACGCGTTCACCGCGAGCGTCGCAAACTTTGAGCTTCTGGACGCCTACGAACGAGCGGGTCTCGTTCAGCAAAACCTCATCAGGAGGCTGCCCGTTCGCTTGCACGCTGCCTGAGAGGGCCCTGGTCAAACCTCTAGTCCGAGTGGGGGATGGGCGGGTGCACTGGCGGCGCTCATTCTCCTGATCGCCATGCAAGTTCGAACCATCTGTCGCTGCTGTAGCGCGGCCTGCGCCATCGTGGTCACCGCCAACGGCGGACGTATCGTCGACGTCAAGGGCGATGACGAGAACCCGCGGACTCATGGGTACATCTGCCCCAAGGGACACTCGCTCGGTTACTTCCACCATCGGCCTGACCGGCTGGATTTTCCTCTGGTCCGCGGCCGGCGGGCAGGCTGGACTGAAGCGCTTGACGATCTCGCCGGCAAGCTGCGGGCGCTGATCGAACAGCACGGGCCCGACAGCGTCGGCGTTTATCAGGGCACCGGTGCCGTCAGTGATACGCTCGGGTTGCCGTTGATCGAGCGCTTTACCCGGAAGATCGGGTCCAATCAGTTCTATACGGCAGCGACCGTGGATGTCGCGCCCGCGTTTCGGGCTGCCGACATGGTCTGTGGTACCTGGTATCTGTTTCCAGTGTGGATGCCCGAAGACGAAGACAATCGCCTGGCGATATATCTGGGTTCCAATCCGGCCGTATCAAACGGCTACCTCACGATGTTGCCCGACCCGCAGCGCCGTATTCGGGCGTTCCGCCGGCGCGGCGGCAGGCTGTGGGTAATCGATCCCAGGAGGAGCCAGACGGCCGCGCTGGCGGATCGTCACCTTGCGATACGCCCGGGTTCCGACGCTGTGCTTCTCGCGTGGTTGATTCGCGAACTACTGAGTGGTGGTCAGATCGGGGGCGGCGACCACGACGACTACGTACGCATGACCAGCGCCACCGATCGTGCTCTCTTGCTGCTGGGCGTGGGCCCATTCACGATCGAACGAACCGAAGCTGCAACAGACCTCAGCGCAGAGTCACTGCTGGAACTGCTGACCGCCATACGCGCCGCGGGGCGGATTGCAGTCGTCGCCGGGACCGGGATAACTTTCGGGAAGCATGCTCTGCTCACCGAGTGGCTCCGTTGGGCGCTGCTGATCGTGACAGGCTCGCTCGATCAGCGTGGCGGCATGTGGTTCAACCCCGGCTGGACCTATCCGCTGGAGCAGCAGGCGCAGTGGACGCATTCGCCACCCGAAGGTCTTCTGGGTCCAGGGCCGAAGGCCCGTCCTGAATTGCCCAGCGTGTTCGGCCAGCGACCGGCGATCGCCATTGTGGATGAAATTGAGGCGGGGAACCTGAAGGCTCTGCTGGTTTGCGGGTCTAATCCGCTTACGGCATTTCCCAACCCCGAACGGACGCGAGCCGCACTGGCATCGCTGGATGCCCTTGTTTGCATCGATGTCGTACACACGCCTCTGACGGCAATGGCTTCACACGTGTTCCCCTCGGTAGGGCAGATGGAGCGCGCTGACGTCGTCGCGGAGGTCAGCACGAGCTATGCGCCTCCTGTTGTGGCGCCGGTCGCCGAGCGCCGCCCGATGTGGTGGATGTTGCAGGAGCTCGGACGAAGGCTCGGGATAGAAGTACTTGAGGGGATACAGGTAGACTCATGCTCCGACGAGCAGGTGATTCGCCACCTGATGGCTCACAGTCGGGACGGTAGCGATGCCCTGATTGCCGCGGGTAGTGCTGGATTGACGCCCCCACGGCTCTATGGGTGGGTCCGGGAGAAGGCGCTTCCAAATGGTCGCTGGCGCCTGACACCCCCCGGCATGCTCGAGCGACTGGCCGATCTTGCCGGGTCTCTGACGAGGATGGGGGCGGGAATACCACCGGATACATTGCTCCTGATCAGCGGACGTCAGCTGAGCAGAACCAACTCGACTGCGTATGTCTCGGGCGCCGTATCCCGTGACTCACCCGAGGTCCGCGTAAATCCCGAGGATGCGGCCGGTCGTGGGTTGCAGAGCGGCGATTCGGCGCGAGTCACCAGCGACTTCGGCATCTTGGACGCGGATGTACATTTGGACGCGCGCCTGCGCCGTGGTGTGATTTCTATTTCACATGGGTGGCATGAAGCGAACGTGTCGCGCCTGACATCCGCGAGCGAAGGTGTCGATCCACTTACGACGCAACCGCAAATGACTGCGTTACCGGTCTCGCTGATTAAGAAGTAGCGCGTTGTGCCTCGCCCGCGAGTCGAACCAACGGAACCCGCGGGGCCTCGACGGGCAAGTGGGGCACCCGCCTGGACGGCGCACCGGGAAATTGAATGAGTTGCAGTGCGTGATTGCCGCGTCATTCCGGTTGGGGGTAGCCTTTGCGGTGGAGGCGCGCGGACTTGGGCCGGCCCTAGTTAGGTCTCTGGCGGGCGCGCGCTAGGTAATTCAGAGTGGCCGTTTGCCGCGGCCTGGAGGATCGCTGACCGTGCTGCTTTCTGCCGAATCTCGGACACGTCTTCTCGCCGCTCGTCGGTTGCAGACTTCCGCCCCTCTTGAGCTGAACGAATTCGCGACCTACCGTGACCTTCTAGAGGCCCCCGGGCTTAAATTCGATGAGCGACGCGGTAGTTGGATGGCCGCACGTTACGCGGATGTCCAGCGGGTCCTTCTCGACCCGAAAACGTTCTCCTCGCAGAGAACCATCAATCCGGATGGATCAATTGACGAAGCTGCCAGCGGAGGAATGCTAGGGCTAGATCCGCCCAGACACCGGCAGCTGCGCCAGCTGCTCGCGCAGGTGTTTACTCAGAAGCGCGTCGCCCAGCTCGAACCGCGCATTGAGGCAATAACCGACACCCTGCTCGATGCGATGGACGGGCACAGGACAGTGGACGTTGTCGATGCGCTCGCGTTTCCGCTACCTGTGACTGTGATTGCAGAGCTTCTCGGTGTACCGCTGCAGGACATTAGCCAGTTCCGCGAATGGTCGAATGATCTGCTGAGCACTGACTACGCCCTCCGGGCGAAGATGTTCAATCGCTTTGCCGGTTATTTCGACGATTTGATCGAAGCGCGACGCCGTTCACCTAAAGACGACCTCATCTCAGCTCTCCTTGGCGCCGAGATTGACGGGGACCGCTTGGGGCAACGGGACATCACGAGCGCGTGCACGCTGCTGCTGATTGCGGGGCACGAGACTACTACGTCACTCATTCCCATCGTGCTTTGGTGCCTCGACGAGCATCCCGACGCGCGCGAGGATCTGGCACGTCATCCTCAGATGCTTTCCGGGGCGATCGAGGAGTCATTGAGATTTCGCGCGGTGGTCCACTACATGCCAAGAGTGGTCACGGCCGAGGTCGAGTTCGATGGTTCGCACTTGCAGCCAGGCGACCTTGTGCTTCCGCTTTTCGCTGCGGCGAACTTTGACGCCCGGCAATTTCCCGAACCTGAGCGATTCGACATACGTCGCTCGCCCAATCGGCATTTCGGCTTCGGGCACGGCATCCATTTCTGCTTAGGTGCGTCGCTGGCGCGACTTGAGACGGTGATCGCAGTAGGTCGATTGCTCGGTCGGTTCCCGCAGCTCGAGCGCGATCGGTCGCAGGAGCTCGCGCTGCGGCAAAGCGCGTTTGTCTACTCGTTGAGAAAGTACCCGATCGTGACACACGGCTGAACGCCTCCACATAGTCCGGTCGTCGCTACAACTAACGAGCCAATTGTTTAACCGGTTCACGGTATTCCCGTGGCGACGCGCTGATGCTCTGATTTTGACACCTACGCGTCGGGCTCATGCTCTGGATTCTTACCTCGCTGTTCTTTCTTTGGTGCGCATTTCACGAAATACGCACGAGCCTGGTGGCGCCCCCAGGTTTCGACCGTCCCAGCCCGATCTCAAAGCCCTATCTAGCAGTTGTACTGTGCGTGGCCGTGCTCTTTGCCTGGCCGCCGGTCCATACCTGGATGTTCGAACGCTTCCTGTCGAGGCAGGCCACCGAGTTGGCCGAGGGCCATCCGGCACACGTTCATTGCAACACCGTGTGGGACACCCTGTTCGATCCAGAAATGCTGGCCGCGGGGCACGCGAGTCCAGTGACAGGGAAAATCGCCCTGCAGAAGCCGTGGTGCAGCATCTTGAGGTCGTATCTCGCTCATCCCGCCCGGGCGAACGACCGAGAACTGTGGAGCCTGGCGATGTTCACGCACGAGAGCATGCACGTGCGGGGCGAACTCAACGAAGCCCGTACCGAATGTGAGGCTGTCCAGCGCAATTACCGGTCGGCGAAGTTGTTGGGGGTACCGGATGCAACCGCCAAGAGAAATGCTCTCGACTACTACAATGATCTGTACAAGGCACGCAGGGACGAAGGCATCATGCAGGCGACGTACTACTCGGACGAATGCGTGCCCGGAGGGGCAATGGACGAGCACCTGAGCGACTCGATCTGGGTGCAGTGATGAATGCAACGGCGGACGCGGTCCCGTCGCGATGAGTGGGGCAGTCCGGTGGTGTCGGTTGAGACGAATCACCCCGACGATCTGCAGCTCATCGGCGCTGCAGCGGACGCGCAATCCGTTAGTGTTTCCCGGGAGTCGCTGATTCCAAGAATGTCGGGGGTGCTGGAGTAGGCGCTGGTGAAGATTCGGTGCAGCCAGCGCAGTAATCGGGCTCACGCTTCGACGCTAATTTGCTTCCGAGTCGCAGGCAGCAATCACTGGCCCAGGCAGGGGCGAATTAGTCACGGGCTGGTTCGAGCCTGGGGCGAGGGTGCCCCTCGGCCTTTTTCGTCGACCTCAATAAGAAAGCCCCTGAGGTGTCAGCACCTCAGGGGTCTGTTTCCACTCGCGGAATGCGACAGCGCTCTAGGTGCCGCTTGCCGGGGCGGCGTGTGCCGCAGGGATGACGCTCACGGCCACTGATTCAGTGTAAGTCACGTCCACCGTGTCGCCGGGCTTCAGGGTACGGATGAACTTCTTCATGTCTGGCGCCTGCACCGTCACAACATGCTGCGAGCCATCCTGGTTCTGGAATTTCACCTTATTAGTGCCCGGATCGATTCCCAGGACTTTCACGGTTACGGTGACTGATTGCCCGGCGCCGCCACCGGGTCCATTGGGATTCTTATAAGCAAAGGTCGAGGCGGCTGGATCCGTGACAGTCTGGCCGTTCTTTGCGAGTTGAGCTGCAATCCCTTGGTAGAAACTTACCTTGACCTTGTCGCCAGCCTTGATGCGGTCGAGCTTCACCTTCTCGTCGACAAAAATCGTTTGCACTGTGCCGTCGGCGCCTACCACCGTAACCGAGTGCTTGTCGGGATAGACTGCCTGCACAGTCACCGTCGCGGTTGTCAACTTGCTGTTCACCGCTGTGGTATTGGCTGACATGGCAGTCGATGCCGGCGGTGCACCAGCCGCCGGGGCAGCGCTCTGCTGTGCCGAGGCGTATCCCGCCATCGTCGCGAGGACAAGAATGGGTAACTGCTTTCTAACGATGCTCATCTTCTTACTCCTTAACTTCTTTAGATAAAGTCGCCTGACTCATCGTGCACCGTTCCCTTGTCGCGCTGCACAATTTCAGAGCCCACCGGCTCCGCTTGGTTTGGCCGTCGACTCGCCACTGTCGCCAACCATACCGCTATCTTATCTCGACGCGAGGAAGATAGGTCGAACCGGCTCGTCCGGATCCGCCTCACCCACTAGAACCGGAGCAATCGTCTCGTTCAACGTCATTTGGCGCTGACGCGACCGGGCGAACGCCCAATCGCTGAGATCTCAGTCTACTCCTCCAAACCAGATTCGCCGGCTCTATGGGGCGGCACTAGCCCGAGAATAATTGCAGAACAGATGAGCTCGCGATCCGTTGAGCTTTAGGGGCCGAAGCACGGAAATGGTTACCGGCGCCATCGTGGAGACGAGCGATCTAGTAGGCGCGCAAGTCGTACCCGCGCGCCGGGTTAGCCGATTCGTCTCACCGATACGGCAACTCGAGGGCAAGGTAAAAGAAAGGCGGGCGCACGACGATACCCCCCGTAACATGGGGTGAGAACCTTCGAGCGCCCGGAGTCCTCGCCGATGTCTATTGCCTATCGAATACGAGCGTCTCGTCGCCCGTTGCTCCGCTTAGCTGCAAACCTGTGTTGTGTACCGTAAGCGTCTTTCCGTCGAGCGAGACGACACGGTGGACATTGCCGACGACTTTGCCATCTTTCTTCAGGTCAAAGTCCCAGGTATTTGCGTCGACCTTCTTGCCTAGGGTCGTATCGGCAGGACCAGCGGTGGCCTGCTTTTCCTCTTTGCCGTCGCGGTACTGCACCTGGTTCGCCTTCTCCTTGCCATCGGCTCCGGTGAGCTTTTGATCTAACGTGTATAGGCCACTCGCTTCGGTGTAGACGCGAGTTCCAGCGGTAAGCTCGGAACCCTTAATGAACTTGGACTTCGCGACGTTGAGCTTCCAGGTCCCGACGATCGGATCTGCGGCGAAAGCAGGGCTGGCAAGGAACAGCCCAGTCAGTACGAGGAGCGAGACGAGTCTTTTCACGGTATCCCCCTTGGGGCGCAAATTGCTTGCGCATGTTGTTGTGGCACGTGTTTGGATGACAGCCAATCGACCGCGGGAGGATGCGCGCTGACATTGCCAAGATCAAGCCTCTTGCCCATGAAACCACCGGATATCCAATCCGTTGGTAGCGGTACTGAACCGTTGCGGTAGATCATGCGGTGACAGCTGAGTGTAGATTCAGCGCTCAGCGGGCAGTCGCGAGGTCACACGAAGGAGGTCACTGTAATGGCACGTAGGACGTGCCGATCAGTCCTCTAAGAATTCCAAGACCTCTCGGCTGAATGCTTGCGGGTCCTGAATCATCGCGAAGTGACTCGTATTGGGAATTGTCACCAACTTAGCTCCCGGAATCTGCGCCGCGATATAGCGCGTGTGCTCCGGCTTAATAAACTCGTCGTACTCTCCGTCGGCGACGATCGTGGGAACCCGAATAGTGCGGAGCTCGGCGGCAGTGATCTGCGGAAGCGTGCCCCACATGTGGATGATCGCAGACCGGACTTGCGCTTCACTCTCTGGGTGAGGGGATAGCGTCTGGTATTCGCGTTGTTCGACCGCTGCGTGCGCGATTATAGTCGGCAGTGAATCGGCATTCTCTATGTTGCCGCTGGGTTCTGTGTTTGCCCCAAACGCAAACACACGTTGCAAGCGCTCGGGATACTGGATGGCCAGAGAAATTCCGATGATTCCGCCGTCGCTCCAGCCCACGACGCTAACGGACGGGATGTGAAGGTAATCCAGCAGGGCCAAAACATCCTGTTCCATGAGCTTGTAGGAGATAGGACCGCCGGGATAAGAACTCCGGCCCTGGGCGCGGCTATCCATTGCAATGACTGCGAACTGATGCGCCGCCAGGACGGGAATCAGCTCCCCAAAATAACTTGAATTGAATAGGCCGCCATGAAGAAGCAGCACGGGGCCTCGACTTCCTGGCCTGTCGCTGCCCCAGCGGGCGTACCAGATGCGGCAGCCGTTGATTTCGGCGTACTGGTTGATGGTTCCGGCCGGCAATAGCGGCGTTGCCGGGATCACCGGGTGCGGACCTGCGGGGGAGGGGGGTACAAAGGTCACTGGAGTGATCGCCAGTATAAGAGGTATCGAGCCGCTGACGCAGAGGCTGTTCGGGGATAGGGGCTTGCATCCGTTGGTCCAGCCCCGGGCCTCAGCTATCTTCGATGCTGGATCGGGGCTGACGACGGATCGTGACAATTTGGTGTATTTACGAAGCGTCGGCGGTCCGCGGCGCTCCTATTTTGGGGCTTGCTCCCCAGTGGCCAACAGCATGCCATGCCGGCGTAGCACGTCCCGAAGCTGGTCGTGAGGCAGCGCCGCAACGGTCCAGTAGTCCGCGCCCGTCATGGTGCGGGCAGCAACGAGAGCGTTGATCACGGACTCCTCAACTCCCTGAACCGTGGCCTCGAAGAGGGGGTTCAGGGCTTCGCTGCGCAGACGCTCAACCTGGGCGGGTCTGTCAGTCGCAGTATCCCAGTTGCCTTCGTCAGCGCCTGCATTAGCGGTAGAAAAGGCTATGAAGATGTCACCGGACCCGTCGCTCTCGATCGCGCCGAGGCGTCCTAGGCCCACAGATGCGCGGCGCGCCAACCGCTTCAGCTGTTCAGCCGTCAGAGGCGCATCGGTCGCGATGACAATGATGATCGAGCCTCGGTGCTCCTGATCAGGGTTGTCAGCAATTGCAAGAAGCTTCGGATCACAAAGGGTTGCCACCGTGCCGTACTCTTGCTGTGGAGGAGACGTGAGTCGCGTGACGCAATGCGCCTGAAGCGTCATTTCACGCGCAACCGGAATGCCAGCCACTCGTAACTGTCGCGCGCGACCGTAGTTACATTGCACGAGTACGCCAACGGTGTAACTGCCAGCCTCCGGCGGTAGCTTCCGCGAGGAGGTCCCTGTGCCGCCTTTGAAGCCGTTGCAGACCATGCCCGTTCCGCCACCGACATTGCCTTCGGTTACCGGGCCTGGCTTGGCACCATCAAGCGCACCGAGGACGTCCTTTTGCGTGACGTGCTGGCCGGCCATGTCGTTCAAGGGTACGTCCGCGGTCTCAGCAGTTACGGGGTACCAGAAGAGCCCCTTGCGATGGTCCGCCAGCCATCTGAATGCTGCATCGCGCACGACGCCT
>Ga0209006_10003959_pt1 | contig 13500 bp, 14 predicted proteins | sample JacPin_JW_Ref_O2_FD_188567 | JGI IMG/M metagenome (GOLD analysis project Ga0209006, IMG submission 188567) | Forest soil microbial communities from Algoma, Ontario, Canada - Jack Pine, Ontario site 1_JW_Ref_O2 (SPAdes) (version 2) | ecosystem: Environmental > Terrestrial > Soil > Boreal... | reverse complement strand
AGAACGCTCGCCGCCTGTCCAGTCGACGAGTTGTAGGTGAGCGGCGAGGCCGAAGTGGAGAGCACGGTTCCGCGCAGTGTGGCGTCGGCCGCGTCGTTGCTATCATTCTCGCTCGAACCATTGAGCATGTGGTAATGCGTCCGTGTAGTGAACTCGCTCACCACCGAAGCGGTCAGCATCTGCTCGATGCGATAGGTGTTGGTTTCGTTCTTGAATGTGGGAATAGCGATGGTCTTGATGCTCGCGGGAAGCTGCACCGAGTGCCCGACCGTATGGTAACCGCAGCCGGCGGTCGCGAGCAGCAGGACCATCGCAGAGAAGAGCAGATTCCTCGCGGGCATTCGCCGGCTCGGAATGACGGGAGTTGGTGGAGTGGGGGCGCCCGCAAGAAAGTTGCGGCTAGAGTTCCTGCGGCAAAAGGGCCGCCCCAGCTTCATTGAATCTTCCCTACCGGGCGAGTGGCAATCATGCTTTCAGCGCATTCCACAGCAGTGAGCGCGGCGATGCGAACATTGTCAGCCGCGGCCCAGAGCCACACGCCATTCGCTTGGCTGGGATCGGGCTTCACCGAGAGCAGAACGTCTCCCTGCCCCGCGGCGGTCACGTTGCTGGCGGGATCGTCTTCCGAGCCTGGGACGACGATGTGATCGCCAGCCAGCGCCAGGGCCAAATCCTGCTGCTCGATTTCTTTGGCTACGTCCTTCTTGGCAACCTCCAGAAAAAGCGCGAGCGCATGACCGTGAAAAATGGGAGCCTGTACCAGCATCAGTGAAGGATTCGGCGCCCCGGTTCCTGCAATCTTCTGGTAATGACGCAGTACACGGGCTTCGACCGAATCGAGCGGCGTGGGCGACTTCTGTCCGTAGCGCGCGATCATGTTGAAGGCGACCTGGGCGTCATACACATCTTTGGGCAAGGGCTGGAACGAGAGCAGGTTCACGGCCTGCTGGTGCAGTTCGTCCATGCCTTTCTGTCCGCGCTCGGAGGCAGGCTCAAATACGGTAGTGACGGCTCGGACGATGGCGACTGCCTTCTGGGCTCGCAGCAGCAGCAACGCCACGATTACCGCTGCCGGATGAGCGGTCACACACGGGCCGGGCTGCAGATCCAGAGGCAGGACCTGGCCGCGCTCCCGTTCCACCCAAGGCGAGCGGACGCTGGCGCCGGGTTCGTTCTCGAGCGCTCCGGAAAGATCGATGATGGCGCTGCCCGCGTCACGCGCTCTCTTCCAGTTCTTGCGGGTACATTCGGCGTCGGAGGCGAAGAACGTAAAGTCCACGTGCTCGAACTGTTCGGCGCGGACGCTCTGAATGAAAGTGATCTCGTCGCCCATCGCCTCCAGCTGGCCGAGGGCTTCGTCGTCATCGAGCAGGCGGATGTCGACCGCCGGAAAGTTGCGGTCGTTCAGCATTTCGGCAACTTCTTTGCCACGCAGCGACGCAGCGCCCACAATCGCAGCCCGGTAAAGGGGGCCGCGGTTGGTTGTGGAGTGGGCCGGCAGAACGGGTTTTGGAGGAGTGCTCATTTTTTCAGATAGGTCATCTTCGCGGAGCCCCTTACTTCTTGCTCGGTCATGAAGTCTGCGAGGCCTCGTGGTAAGGAGGTGTCGGCGGAGTGCTCTTGCGGCGGAACATCCACTGCAATCGCCAGAACACTCCGGAGAACGTGTAGAACAACGCCAGAGCGAAAAGCGCCGGGCCCGAGAACGCAAAAATCACGGCGATCAGAGCCGCAATAAAAATAATCAGGCGAAACGGGCGGCGGGAGCCAAAATCAATATCTTTGAAGCTGTAGAAACGCCATGTGCTGACCATTAAATATCCGACCACCGCGATCATCGCGAGCCAGGTCAGCGCCATATACCAGGAAGCAATCGGCTCACCGCCCTCAAAATGCACCACGGCAGCAATCACGCCCGCACCCGCGGGAATCGGCATTCCGACGAAATATTTTTTCCCCGGACGCCCCGGGTTCGAAGGCTGTGCGTTCGAAGTGATATTGAAGCGTGCGAGGCGGCTGGCGCCGGCCATCAGAAAAAGAAAGCTGGCGATGGCCCCCAGTTGGGCCAGTTTGATATGCCATTCCGTCAGCGAAACCTGCGGCATCATGCGAAAGCCCCAGGTCCACGCCAGCATTGCGGGAGCCACTCCAAACGCGGTGACGTCAGCCAGGGAATCGAGTTCGCGGCCGAAGTCACTGCTGGTACCGGTCATGCGTGCGATGCGGCCATCGAGGCCGTCAAACAGAAATGCAAACCCAATCGCCTTGGCGGCAAGGTCCAGATGCCAATACTCAGTGGCCGTCGCCTGCATGATCTGAAGGATGGCGTAGTAACCTGCCGCCAGATTTGCGGAAGTAAACAGCGACGGGAGAATGTACATCCCCTTGCTCAGGCGCTGACGCGGCTTGTGGACGGGTTGATCCATCAGCGCGCCCTCTCGCTGCCGAGGGAGTTGCCGGCCCCGGCCAACTCGGCCTTCGGCTGCAGATGAGCCAGCACCGAAGCGCCGCCTTTCACGCGGTCGCCAACTTTTACCTGCAAAGCGGCGGTTCGGTCGAGCAGTACATCCACGCGCGAACCAAATTTGATGAGGCCCACGCGCTGCCCTCGTTCGAGGCGGTCGCCGACCTTCGGATGAAACACGATCCGCCGCGCCAGCAGGCCTGCGATCTGCTTGAACACTACGGTCTGCCCGTCGCCTTCGACGGTGACGATGTTCTGTTCGTTCTCCTCGGCGGAAGCTCGATTCATGGCATTGAGGTACTTCCCGCGCTGGTAGCGGATTTCGCGGATGGTTCCCGTGATCGGGGAGCGGTTCACGTGTACGTTAAAGACGCTGAGGAAGATGCTGATGCGGGTGAGCTTATTAATCCCCGCTGTCACCGGGGAAACGTCCGTGACCTTTCCGTCACCCGGAGAAACTACGGCGCCCGCCTCCTGTGGAATGTCGCGCTCGGGATCGCGGAAGAACCACAAAAAGAACGCGGCCAGTGCCAATGGAAAAATCGCCCACGCGGGGTTAGTCAGCCAGCCGATGAGGATAGCGGCGGCGATCAGTGGCACGGCGTAGAAGTAGCCATCACGAACCATCAGAGCTTTCAATTATAGTGCAGGCGCCCACGGTCGGGACGATTTGGCGGCTCGATCAGTTCTGAGTTTCCATAGCCGGCCTCGTGGATTGCGAGGGATATGTTCTGGCTTGCGGCCCGCTAGCCCTCTGCCCGCCAGCGGAATCGCGTGACCGCGACGCCACCAAACAACAGTGCGAAGAACAGCAAGACCACAATGGGTGTGAGCGCAGAAGAAAATCCCAACCCGCGCCAAGTCATGCTGTCCAACCCATCCATTGCCCACCGGGTGGGAATGACCACGGTAAGTTTCTGTAGCCACGCCGGAAAGATAAAAGTCGGTACCCACGCGCCGCCGAGCATCACCATGAAGAGGGTCGCCATAATGGAGTAGCCACGGGTGGCCTCGGGTGTGCCACCGAGAGCGGCCACCATGAGGCCGAACGCGGCTGTCATCAACGAAAAAGCGGCGCAGACAGCGACGAAACCCGCGAAACTGCCCAGTATTCGGACGCCAAACACCAGGCGCGCGAAGCTGAAAAGCACGGCCAGAATAAATCCTGCCATCAGCGAGGCGCTCACCGTCCGGCTGCCCAGCAGCATGGTTCGGGACAGCGGCGCGGCCCGCAGGCGCTGCCAGAGCCCAGTCTGGCGAAGAGTCAGCAACGCGATTCCAACATCGAGCCCCATGAAGAGGATGAACTGAACGCCCATCCCTGCGAACGCGTGCGCGTATCCGTTGTATTCGACGTTTTGCCCCGATGTGATGGCTTCCTCCCGCGTTTCGTAGGGCATAGTCAGGCCGCCGGATACTTCCGCCTGTCCGGATGTGCCTGCGGTTCGTCGCTCGTCTTGCCGCTGGTTCAATTCCTTAACACTGCTAAGCAAATCGCGCAGAGGTTTTCGGATTTCCGGGGGGAGTTGGGAATCAGCCTCCACGTGCGCGAGACTCTCGTTCACTATCTCGCGTCCGCCACTGCCGGTGAACATTTCCTTGCTCACGGTCTGCATCACGGCACCGGCCAGGATGCCCTTCACCATACCGAGTTCCACGTTGTGGGAAGGGTCGTAGAGCAGGTCAAGCTGGGGTTTCGAAGCGGCCGTAAAAAGCGCGCGTCCGGCGTCCTTGCCAAAATCCTTGGGGATGACGATCGTCGCGGTTGCTTTCCCTTTGCGAACCGCTTCGCGCGCAGCGTCCAAACTGGAGGGCTTCACGTCGAGATTCTTATCGCCAGCGAGCTGCGTGATCAACCCCCGCGAAATGTCGCTGTCGTCCTGGTCAACCACCAGCAGCGGTACCTTGCTCATCTCCGCGCTGCCTTTTTGCCCGCCAAACAGGTAGCCGAAAAACGAAGCCAACACAATGGGAACCAGTATCCCGACGATCACGGCCTTGCGGTCACCGAAGAACAGGAGCAGATCTTTTCGCACCAGAGCCAGGAAGGGAATCATTATGAGTCTCGAAGGCTCCTTCCTGTGAGAGTAAGAAAAACGGTTTCAAGATCTGGCTGCTCGCTCGATACATGATGGAAGGGATGCCCATTCTCGGCCAGCCAGCGCAGAACGCCGGGCGCTTCCCGGGATAAGTCGTGAACTCCAACCCGCAGAGTACTCTGTTTCAACGCAGCGGACTTCACCCCCGGCAGAGCCAGCATCTGTTCTGGTTTGAAGCCGTCCGCAAAGTCGAGTTCGACGGCTATGACGTTGGTGACCGGCAAGAGTTGGTGCAGTGCCTGCAAGGTGTCGTTTGCAATTACTTTTCCATGATCGATGATCACGATGCGGTCGCAAAGGCGTTCCGCCTCTTCCATGTAGTGTGTGGTGTAGATCAGGGTTTTGCCGCGCTTCTTCAGGGCTTCGAGGTTTTCAAAAATTGCGTTGCGGCTTTGCGGATCGACGCCAACCGTGGGCTCGTCCAGCAGCAGAATTTGCGGGTCGTGAAGCAGAGCCGCGGCTAGATTCAGGCGCCGTTTCATGCCGCCACTGAATGTTCCTACTTTGTGGGCGGCGCGGTCCGAAAGCGCCACCAGGTTCAGAACGTCACCGATTGCCTGCTTTGCTTTCGCTCCGGCGAGCGAGTAGAGCGCCGCGAAAAATGTCAGATTTTCGTGGGCCGTGAGCTGGTCATAGAGCGCCATGTCCTGCGGCACCAGCCCGATCTTCAGCTTGACCGGGTCGGTGTCGCCCTTCACCTGCTTGCCTTCGATGAGAACTTCGCCGGAATCAGCGCTCAGCAACCCCGCGATGATGGAGACGGTGGTCGTTTTGCCGGCGCCGTTCGGTCCGAGCAGGCCGATGGTCTCTCCGTCATCCACTCGTAAGTTGATGTCATTGACGGCCACCAGCGGCCCGTACTTCTTCGTGACGCCTTTTACTTCAAGCATGACGCAAGCACTGCTCCAAGATTTTAAGAGTGGACCCGGAATTTCCCTTCCATCGAGAAGGGCACCATAGTATACGGTGCACGCTCTTCAAGAGTTCGGTAAGACTTCGGAGAAGCTACCGGAGCGCGATGCACGAAGGAAGGACCGCGGGGGAGCAGGATGGTGGGGAAGTAATTTAGAGGGACGAAGTCCGCGGATAGAAGATAGTTCTATCCCTGAGCAGCCGCGACCGCGCGGGAGCCGCCAAACTCAAATTACGCTACATGCACGGCGTACTGCTGCCGATACTGCCGCTCAATGGATTCCATCTGGTCCTTGAGGCGGAGTTTCAGCTTTTTCAGACGAACCTCTTCCAGCTTTTCGTCTTCGCTAAGATATCTTTTTTGGGTGAGTGATTCGAGGCGTTTTGAATACTGCGTGTGCTCCTGAGCCAATTTCTGGAACTCTTCGTGATTGGTCAGCAGCAGCTCTCTAGGAGTCATCCAGCAGACCTCCAAACCGGGATTATGCCGTCAAGGTAGCACAGCACCATGGAGGGTTCAATGCCCAAAAGTGGTGCACAGTCTCATTATGAGAATCGATAGGTGGATCGATTAGGTAGATCGATTAAGGCGATCGATCAGGGCGAGGGCTGGATTGTGGAGACGGGCTCAGGGTGAGGCGATACAGGGCGGCATCTTCCGGCGGATTGGCGTAATAGAGCTTGCGCCGGCCGCTCTGTTCAAACCCTAGCCGGGCATAGAACGCCCGTGCCGCCTGGTTTGATTCTCGCACTTCAAGAAACACTCGTTCACTGTTTGTTTCGCGCGCTCGATCGAGAAGTGCCGTCAAAAGCTTTGTGGCGAGGCCCTTTCGGCGGGTAGCGGGAGCAACGACGATGTTCTCCAGCTCCCACTCGGGGTTGATTTCGCGCCCGATGAGGAAGCCGAGAGTGCGAAAAACGAGGCGAGGGGATCCTGCTCCTGGCGGTGATTCGGTTCGATGCTCGGCGGCTTCAGCGCTTTCCTCGACCACCAGAAAAAGTCGGCGAGGTCCGTCTCCCGGCGCGCCGAACAGGTCCTCATATTGCCGCTGCGACCAGTGCGCGGCCTCCGGGCATTGCCGCTCCAGGTCGAGCATGGCAGGAACGTCGGCGCGGATGGCAGGACGAACTCTCAATCGGCTTGCGTCTTCCAGTCTGCGATTTCGGTCTGGCTGGGAGCTAGACGCTCGAAACTAGAAGCTAGCAGCTGACCTTCGCCAAAATCTCCGCGTCCGTCCGCCGGATGTAGTTCGCTTCCAGCTGTTCGGGAGAAACCGTTTTTCTCGTCTGGATTTTTCTCCATCCCAGGCTTGCGATGGCGCCAGCGTCGATCGCCTCAACCAGCGAAAGGGAAAGTCCTGCGGCCTGCGCGGCCTCGGCCAGCGATGGGTCGGAAGTGGCCAGAGTTGTTTCTCCGGTCGTTATTGGTTCGATCGGTGCGTTTCGCGTTTTCAAGACTGGCAGCTGCTTTCGTTGCGCTTCCGCGAAAAAATCTTCGAGCTTAATAAGCCTCTCGGTCTGGACCCGAGCCGATTCGCCGGATACCACATACTCTCCACAGTAGACTTCGCCGCGGCCAGCATCCAGGACGGCCACGACTGTGCCATGGCGTCCGGCGCCGATGGCAACCGCCTCCAGCAGGGAAACCGCCGCAATCGGTTTCTGCAGAATCTCAGCCAGAGCCTTGATCGCTGCCAAACCAATTCGCAATCCGGTAAACGATCCCGGACCGGAAGCCACGGCGAAGGCTCCGATGTCATGCTTGCTAAATCCGCGCTTGGCGAGCAGAGCGGCGATCTGCGGGACCAGTTGAACGGAGAAGGTTCCGCCCGCCAGAGGAACGACCTCAATGACCTCACAGCTCCCATTCGCATCGCCGCGCGCCAAAGCGATGCTGCCGGACCTTCCCGAAGTGTCGGTAGCGAGAAGAAGCATTTCAGAATTTGCCTGGTTGAATCTTCGATCCTGATCCGTGAGCATCCTGTTCCATGACGACGCGTGGAAATCCGTGGCTGGTTTCGGGACTATCCCTGCACCAACTCCAGCAACACGCCGCCCGTGCTCGAGGGATGCACGAAAACGTAGCCATGCCCACCCGCGCCAGTTTTGATCTCTTCGGAAACCAGCCGCACGCCGTCTTTTTTCAGCCGCGCAACGGCCGCAGGCAGATCCGGAACCTTCAGACATACGTGATGCAACCCTTCGCCGCGCTTGGCGATGAACTTCGCGATCGTGGAATCGTCCGACGTCGCCTCCAGCAGTTCCAGCCGGCTCTCGCCCACTGGCACCATCACCAGCCGGACCTGTTCCTGCGCGACGGTCTCTTCCGGCGAAACGCCGAGGCCGAGTCTTTCATAGATAGCCTTTGCCGCCGCCAGCGACTTCACCGCAATCCCGAGATGATCAATGGAAAATTCCATATCCGTGCCAGGTAATTATCTCTTTGTCATTGCAAACAACGTCACGGTCATTTCGATTACGTCTTTGTCATGCCTAGCGAAGCGAGGAATCGGCTGTCCTTCACTACTTCTTCCCCACTCCCGCCGCAATTTCTTCGACCAACGTGTACGGATCGCGCTTATGCTCAGCCACTTCCGCGGCCAGCCGCGCCAGATTGCCGTCACCAAACCGTGCCCGTGCGCTTTCCAGCATGGTATCGCGCAACATAGTGACCAGACGCTCCTGCCAGTTCTGCGCACTCCTTTTCAGGGCATGATTTTCTTTCTGCAAATAAGCTTCATATTCCGCGATCGCGGCCGCCAGTTCTTTCACGCCCGTTCCTTCGCTGGCGACGGTCTTCACGATCGGTGGCGTCCAACCGTCGTGCCGCAGAGCCAGCGACTGCAAGGCGCGAATCTCGCGCTCCACACGCTCGGCGCCCTCGTGGTCGCTCTTGTTGATCACGAAAATATCGGCAATCTCCATGATGCCCGCCTTGATGGTTTGCACGTCGTCGCCCATGCCGGGGACGAGAATCACAATCGTGACATCCGCAAGGCGCACAATGTCGACTTCGTCCTGGCCTACGCCGACAGTTTCGATCAACACCAGGTCGCGCCCGGAGGCGTCGAGCACCGTGGCCACGTCGGCCGTGGCGCGGGCCAAGCCCCCGAGCGATCCCCGCGTGGCCATGCTGCGAATGTAAATGCCCGGGTCGGCGAAATGTTCCTGCATGCGGATGCGGTCGCCGAGAATCGCGCCCCCCGTGTAAGGACTAGTCGGATCGACGGCGATGATTCCGATCGTGCGCTTGCCTTCCGTCTGTGCTGCGTTATTCTTTCCAGCGTTGCTGCCACCAGCACGATAGAGCCGCGCCAGTTGATCGACCAGCGTGCTCTTGCCGGCGCCGGGCGATCCCGTCAGCCCGAGAATTCGAGCATGCCCGCTATACGGGAATAAGGCCTTGAGCAGATCGGACCATCCGGGTGCATGGTTCTCGACCACAGAAATCGCGCGTGCGAGGGCGCGAATGTCCCCGGAGCGCAATTGCTCGATCCAAACTCGGAAATCGGGCTGGAGGTCGCGATTCAAGCGATCAGTGTAAAGCAGCAGCGGGCAAACGGAAACTATCGGCGCCGCTGAAATTTCCGACGCGAACAAATTTGCCCAGGCTCATTGCCCGCCGACGGGCTGCGAGGTAGATTGAACGCGAGGGAGAAGCGCCAGCCAACCGTTGGAAACCACTTCCCACCCCGAGCCCGCCGTCCGCAGCAAGGCCGCCGCGTGGCCCGGTTGGCTTCCGCTTCTCACATTTCCGGTCGTCACCATTTTGTGGCGCGATCCCATGCCGGCGTGGGTCTTCATGTGGACGCTGTCGTTGGCGATTTTTCTCGGGCTGAAATGGCAAACCTGGTGGGAAGCTCGCAATCATGTTCCTCACAGCGCGGGCCGCTCGCTCGCTTATCTCGCGGCGTGGCCGGGCATGGATGCGGAAACTTTTCTCGATTCCGGTCAAGTAGTTCCGACGCCGAAGTTCAAGGAATGGCTTTGGGCGGCCGCGAAGACTGCCTTCGGAATCCTGCTGTTATGGGTGATCGCGCGCCGAGCCCCGGAACCGCAAGCCCTTCTTCGCGGCTGGATCGGGCTGTTCGGTCTGATTTTTCTCCTTCACTTCGGCAGTTTCCACCTGATTGCGTTGTTCTGGAAGGCCTGCGGCGTTGCGGCGCAGCCTATTATGTCGAAGCCCATCCTATCGAAGACGCTCAGCGAATTCTGGGGCAAGCGCTGGAACCTCGGTTTCCGACAACTCGCCTACGATTTGATTTTCCGTCCTCTGCACAAACAGATTGGTGTGGCCGCCGCCAGCCTGCTCGTGTTTCTCGCATCCGGCGTGATCCACGATCTTGTGATCTCGCTGCCGGCGCGTGGCGGATACGGCTTGCCCACCGCCTATTTCATGCTGCAAGGCCTCGGCGTCACACTGGAGCGTTCCGGGTTCGGCCGGCGACTCGGCTTGCAGAAGGGAATCGCGGGACGGTTGTTTATGCTCGCTGTTGCCGCCGGGCCGACCTTCTGGCTATTTCATCCTCCCTTCGTGTTGCGCGTGATAATTCCTTTTATGTTTGCAATTCATGCCCTGTGACCAATTTGTGAGATGAACGCTTGCGACGAACTCTCGGAGTTAAAGATAGCGAAGTCGTGGGATCAATGATTATGAGCAACTCTTTGCTGGAACAATTCTTCAATCTCGACTTGTGGCTCGCCGGCGCCGGCCACTTTGTCATTCTCATTGCCAGCTCTCAAGTCCCGTCCCGCCTGCGCTGGAAGCAGGATCTCGCTCAGCTCATGCCTTTCAACCGAAAATTGCTGTGGGTGCAGGGCGGCTTCACCGTGCTGACGATCATCGCCTTCGGCGTCCTCACCCTGAGTCTTCACACCGAATTGCTGCGCGGCGATCGAGCAGCAATGGGATTAGCCTGCTTTATCGGAATCTACTGGACGGCGCGCATCTTAGTAGATGCGTTCTACTTCTCGCACGAAGACTGGCCCAAGGGAAAGGAGTTCCTGGTTGGACATATCCTGCTGACATGCCTGTTCGCGACGCTAGCGGCCAGCTATTGGGGATTGTTCGCCTGGCAGGTGTGGCTAAGAGCTAAAGGCTAGAAACTGGAAGCTAGAAGCTAATCCTTCAGCAACTGCCGAGCAATCACCAGCCGCTGAATCTCGCTGGTGCCTTCGCCGATGGTGCACAGCTTCACGTCGCGGTAAAACTTTTCTGCAGGATAATCCTTGATGAAGCCGTAGCCGCCATGAATCTGCACGCCTTCATTGGCGCACCGGACGGCCACTTCGCTGGCGTAGAGTTTGGCCATGGAGGATTCCTGCGTGGTCTTCATGCCCGCATCTTTCATCGATGCCGCCCGCATAGTAAGCAGCATGGCCGCATCGATCTCGGTGGCCATGTCGGCCAGTTTCCACTGGATGGCCTGAAAATCGCTGATGGCCTTGCCGAACTGCCGGCGCTCCTTGGAATATTTCAGGGCGGCATCGTAGGCGCCCTCGGCCATGCCCAGCGAGAGCGCGGCAATCGAAATGCGCCCGCCATCGAGCACACGCATGGCGTCAGGAAATCCATGACCTTCGCCCCCCAGCAGATTTTCGGCCGGGATCATGCAATCCTCGAAGATTAACTCGGCCGTGTCGCTGGCACGCAGACCAAGCTTGTTTTCTTTTTTCCCGGCGCGAAATCCTTTGCTGCCTTTCTCGACGATGAAAGCGGAAAGCCCGTGAGTGTGCGCCGTCCGATCAGTGACGGCGAGTGCGACGATGACGTCGGCATAATGCCCGTTGGTGCAGAAAGTCTTGGTGCCGTTCAGCACCCAGTTGCCGCCTCGGCGGACCGCCGTCATGCGGGCGCTGCCCGCGTCTGAACCGGACGACGGCTCGGTCAAACCCCATGCACCGATGAATTCTCCGGTGGCCAGTTTGCTGATGTATTTCTTCTTCTGCGCCTCGTTGCCGGCCAGAAAAATATGGTTCGAGCACAACGACGTGTGCGCTGCCACGATGATGCCGACCGAACCATCCACGCGCGAGAGTTCCTCAATCGCCGTGACGTATTCCACGTAGCCCATGCCCGCGCCGCCGTACTCGGCGGGGAAAATCACGCCCAGCAACCCCAGCTTGCCCAGTTCCTTGATAGTCGCGAGCGGAAATTCGGATGCCTCATCCCATTTCATGACGTTGGGCTTGATCTCGCGCTCAGCAAACTCGGCCACCGTCCTCTTCAGGTGCAGTTGCTCGTCGTTGAGTTGAAAATCCAAAATTCCTCCAGCTACCTCTGCGGCGTGTCCGTGGTTACGCTTGTTGGGTTGCCGCTGCGCAATGTGTTGGGCGTTCAATTTGATTAGAACATAGCGTCAGGACGGGAGAAAAGTTACCTCAGGCAGGAACACGGCAACGCACGGAAGGCAGCGTAATCATTGACGATTCCTTTAATCCACGCCGAGGGAGATACCGACCGGACGGCTGGGCTATTCGGCAGGGCTAATCGAGGACGAGGGGTGGCGTGGCAGGCAAAACTTCTTCAGGCAAAAGAAATTTCTCGAACACCTCGTTCGAAACAAGCCGGCCCCGCGCCGTGAGTCGAATGAAGCCGCTGTCGTGCAGCATCAAGCCAGCTTCGACAAGTTCTGCAATCGTATCCCGGAAGTTTCCAACCACTGGCTCGCCGAAGGTTGCCGACAGCTCTGGCAAATTCACGCCCCCTGTCAGGCGCAGCCCAAGAAAGAAACTCTCTTCCAGAGCCGAGGATCGCGATACAACTGTCCGAGTCAGCGGCGCTCCAGCAATGTATTGTTCCAGTGTGTCCGAAGTGGCGAACCTCACGGCGCCGGCGTCTGCATCAGCAGGAACCAGCATGGAATGCGCGTCCACTCCAAAGCCGAGATAGGGACGTCGCGTCCAGTATTTCAAGTTGTGCCGCGATAGGAATCCGGCGCGGGCAAAGTTCGAAATCTCGTATTGGTTGACTCCCGCGGCTTCGAGCTTTTCACACGCCTCGAGATAAAAATCGACAACCGCATTGTCACCCGGCACAAAATGCGCGTGGAAGCGCGTGCCCCCTGCAATCAGCTCGCGCCCCAGGCGCGAATCCTCGTCCACTTCCAGCATGTAGACGCTCACATGCGGCACGCCAGTCGCAACGGTTTCCGCCAGCGACACTCGCCAACTCTCCGCATTCTGGTGCGGCAATCCAGCGATCAGATCGATATTGATGTTTGCAATTCCAGCCGCACGCAGACGGGCAATCTCTTCAATCACGGTAACCCGTTTGTGCAAGCGTCCCACGGCCGCAGCTTCGGCATCCACAAACGACTGCACTCCCAAACTCACGCGGTTCACGCCGCAGCGCAACAAGCTCTCGATCACCGCGGGAGCGAGCGTGCCAGGCGCGCACTCCACAGTGACCTCGGCATCGGGCCGGACGTCAAACCGATTCCGTAGGGCAACAAAGATTCGTTCCAACTGCCCCTCTTCGAGCACGGTGGGCGTTCCGCCGCCGAGATAGACCGAATCCACCTCGCGTTCGATCTTCCCGAGCATTTCCTGCGCGATCTGCGTGGCGTTGCCGATGTCGGCACACACGCGTTCCACATAGCACTCGAACGCCGTTCGCGAAAACACGTCGGATGCGAAGTTGCAATAACTGCACTTCGTCCGGCAGAACGGAACGGAAATGTAAATGCCCAAAGCCACGCCTGATTATCCTAGCTTCTCGATTATCCCACCCTCACACTTATCCCATTCCCAACATTGCCCCCGTTGCAACCTTTTCCATCCTCCCCGCGTCGCTAGCATCTACTCATGGGTGCCCGGCTAAGGTACCCTGTTAACAGCTGCCCCGCAGTGGCGCTTCACCCGCAGGACAAGGAAACAAAGAAACAGAAGGCGCTGGCTGCCCAAGCAATGGCCCAAGAAGAAGAAGTATTAGGCAAAGCGTATGACAGCCGCCTCATGCGGCGTCTGCTCACCTACCTGCGTCCTTATCGCTGGCAGGTGGCGATCGCGCTGGTGTCGATCATC
>Ga0209006_10003958_pt1 | contig 13500 bp, 6 predicted proteins | sample JacPin_JW_Ref_O2_FD_188567 | JGI IMG/M metagenome (GOLD analysis project Ga0209006, IMG submission 188567) | Forest soil microbial communities from Algoma, Ontario, Canada - Jack Pine, Ontario site 1_JW_Ref_O2 (SPAdes) (version 2) | ecosystem: Environmental > Terrestrial > Soil > Boreal... | reverse complement strand
CAAATTATCCAAAAACAGCAAGCTCATGTTATCGAAGCGCACGATCAGGTGAAAGCCCTTCGGGACGCCAAAAAGGCTGCGTAATCATAATCGTCGTCACCGGAAGCCGCGCGAGCGCGGCTTTCCGGTTTCTTCGTCCGGCCACTCGCCATAAATACTGACGAAAAGTGGTAAGCCCGGGTCGCATCGATCTTTAGCTTCGGTAGCGCATCGATCTTCGGATCGAACTTGGGATCGATCTTGAGCCTGACCATTGGGTTTCAAGCCGCATGTCAAACCTGATCTTTACGGCTTTGATCTCCGAATAGAATGCCGGATGCGTTAGTCACTACTGTTTCATCGCTAAGGCCTTTCAACCAATTCGTCGGGGAACGGAGAGACTTCGCTCTGCAAATATGCAGCTAGCTCGCGATAGATTTCTCGGCGCGCATACGCTGCTAGTTCATTGCGGCGGCGCAGAGCATCCTGAATGAGAGTTGCGAGTTCGGGCGTCGCGGCTCGGCGAAGCTTCATTGCGATGGCAGGATAGGGAGCAGCCGCCGTATTTAGAAGCTAGTCCATACTGTCTTGACTTATCGACCAAAATACGAGACGCTTCGCGCAACCGGGTATGAAACCGAACCCCACCATTTCATTGCTTGAACGGGCCGCCGGACAAGGCGAGTCGGCCATCGATGACACTCTGTTCAGTGCTCTTTATGCGGAGTTGCGACAACTGGCCAAACGCGAACTCGCGCGGCAGGGCGCTGCCGTGAGCCTGAGCGCCACGACTCTATTACATGAGGCATATCTGGACATGGCGGGGCGCAGCGGTCCATCATTTCCCGACCGCGCGCGTTTCATGGGATATGCAGCGCGAGTGATGCGAGGTTTGATCATTGACCACGCACGACAACGTCACGCCCAGAAGCGAGGAGGCCTGTTCGAGCTAACTTCGCTCGATACAGACGCCGCAGACAATGCCGTAGATCATAAAGAACTTGCACGAATCGGCGAGGTATTGGATGAAATGGGCAAAGTGGAACCTGCGCTCGCCGAAGTAGTCGACTTAAAATTCTTTTGCGGATTTTCATTCGCAGAAATTGCGGCCATGCGGGACGTGTCGGAGCGTACAGTACAGCGGCACTGGGAGAAGGCGCGCATTTTTCTGCACCGAAAGATAAGAGCGGATTTATCAGCCTAAGGATTTATGTCCACATTGAGCCCAGACGAGTGGCAGGCCGTCAGCCCCTACCTCGACCAGGCGCTCGCTCTTTCCGCGGATGAACGCGCCGACTGGCTGCGCTCGCTTACGGAGCAAAGTCCCACGCTGGTCGCGCGATTGACGGAACTGCTCGATGATCACCGGGCGTTGGTACAGGAAGGGTTTCTGGAGAAGCCATGCTTCGCATTGCCCGGATCCATAGGACTCGCGGGCCAAACGCTCGGGCCGTACACACTTATCTCACAAATTGGCCACGGTGGAATGGGCAGTGTGTGGTTGGCGCAACGGAGCGATGGGCGCTTCGAACGGCGGGTGGCGGTGAAGTTCCTGAACCTTGCCCTGATGGGCAAAGGCGGGGAGGAACGATTCAAGCGCGAAGGCAGCATCCTCGCCCGGTTGTCGGACGAGCGGATTGCAGAACTACTGGATGCCGGCGTCTCGCCTTCAGGACAACCTTACTTGGTGCTCGATTATGTAGAAGGCCAACATATCGATCGCTACTGCAACGACAAGAATCTTGATATAGAGGCCCGTATCCATCTCTTCCTCGATATTCTCACCGCGGTTGCTCACGCCCACGCCAATCTGATCGTGCACCGCGATCTGAAACCTCCTAATGTGCTGGTGAATGAAGCCGGTCAGGTCAAGTTGCTCGACTTTGGTATCGCCAAACTATTAGAAGGAGAAAGCCGGGATGGGGCCGCGACCGCACTCACCGTCGACGGTGGGCGGGTAATGACTCCAGAATATGCGACTCCCGAGCAAGTAACGGGTGCGCCCGTCACTACTGCGACCGATGTCTTTGCGCTAGGAGTGCTTTTGTACGTCCTACTCACAGGGCAGCATCCGGCAGGGCGCGACCTGCGCTCAACTGCGGACCTGATTAAGGCCATCATCGACACCGAACCGATACGTCCGTCGGATGTTGTGGCTACTGAAAAAGTACGCGCTGAACAAAATGCCGCCGACGCGGCGCGACGTTCGACCACTCCCGAGAAGCTACGCCGGCTTCTACGAGGAGACCTCGACACCATTGTTGCCAAAGCCTTGAAGAAGGATCCGCAGGAACGCTATCCGTCGGTTACAGCATTCGCGGAAGATTTACGGCGCTACTTGCGACACGAACCAATCAGCGCGCGGCCCGACACAGTCACCTATCGCGTCGCCAAATTTGTGCGCCGAAACCGAGTGGCCTTCGGCCTGGCGATGATCGCGGTGCTCGCTACCTTCGGGGGACTTATTGGGACATTAATGCAGGCACGAACGGCGCGAATTCAGAGGGATTTTGCGTTCCAGCAACTCAGGCGTAACCAAGAGCACGACGAGCTGATGAATTTCCTTCTGGTTGATGCGTCGCCGGGCAAAGCAATCTCCGCCAGCGACCTGCTTGATCGCGCCGCGCAGGTGGTGGAAAAACGCCATTCTGCCGATCCCGCTCGCCGCGCCGACCTTTTGATGTGGATAGGAAATAATTATTCGTCGAAAGACCAGATGGTCCAAGCGGGGGTTCTCGTCGAAAAAGCGTATCAGGACAGTCGCAGTCTCTCTGATGTTTCCATTCGAGCACGCGCATCGTGCCTTCTGGCGGACTCGTTATCTCAAGGCGATGACCTGGTACGCGCCGAGACGCTGTTTCAGGAAGGCCTCCGCGAATTGCCCGACGATCCGCGATACGCGCTGGATCGGGTGGCTTGTCTTCGGATTGGAAGTGATGTTTCCCAACAAGCCGGACGGGCGAAGGAGGGAGTGGCGCGCATGCAAGCCGCGCAACGGATCGTCGAAAATTCGCCGGTAGCCACGGACCTTCTGAAGATGAGCATTTCTTTGGATTTGGCAACGGCCTTCAGCAGCACCGGCCGGGATTCCGACGCATTGTTAGCGTTCGAGCATGCGGATACGCTCTTGTCATCATTAGGCTGGGAAGAAACCGAGACCAGCGTCCACCTGTTCAATAACTGGGCTTTGGAATTGGATCAGATCGGGCGCCCGCTGGAAGCCGAAAGAGTAGAGCGGCGGGCTCTCGACCTCACGCAGGACGGCAACTCCCTCGAAGTTTCTACTGCGATGATCCTGAACAATAATGCGAAGATGCTACGCAAACTGAATCGGCTGGACGAAGCGGCGGACTACGCGAATCGCTCCTATGCCCGCGCGCAAAAAGAGCACAACCAATTGGTGATTGGTCAATCGCTGGTGGAGCGCGCGCGAATCGCAATCGCTCAAGCCAACTTTCCTGAAGCGACCGAGCTGCTTGACGAGGTCGAACCACAGATGCGCAAACACCTTCCCGCGGGACATTATGCCTTTGCCACACTGGGGACTGACCGCGCCAAGATTGCCTTGGGAGAAGGGCACCTTCCGCTCGCCCTCCAGTTATCTGACCAGTCGGTTGCGATAGGAGAAGCGGCGCTGAACGCCGGAGGGCAGGGTGGGTTCGCCTTTCCCGGCTTCTTACTGAATCGATCTGCTATCGAACTCGCCTCCGATCGCCTGGACCAGGCTGCTGCCGACTCAGACCGCGCGCTCGCCTTGCTAAAAAAGAATTCCCCGCCCGGTTCGTTCTCCAGCACTCTCGGCTATGCGTATTTGGCGGTTGCGCGAGTGCTCGTAGCTCAAGGTAAACGTGACGATGCCAGGGCGGCGGCTCTTTCCGCGTCAGAGAACCTGGAGAAATGCCTTGGTGCCGATCACCCCGATACACGAAGCGCGTTGCAGTTAGTCACTCTCACTTCGACCCATTAGCCCACCGCTAGTACGGCGTTCGCATTCCTGCAAAAACTTTTTCCAACCGGCGTGTCGTGTTTTTCCTTTCATTTTCGATTTACATAACAGAGTCCAGTAATTCCGGCTCTGATGCGGAATCTGGGGGGCGTAGCAGTGGCGGGGCTCCGCTACGCCTGCTTCCTCGCTTCAAAATTACACCAGCGAAAAGGAGACTTTATGACCGGTACCGGGCTTCGTTTGTCTGTTTGTCTTTTACTGCTTTGTTGCACGCTGTCAACCATGGCGCAGCCATCGGGCGGCGCCGAGGGCGTCGTTCCAGCCATGGTCAAGTTCACCGGAACTCTAAATGGTGTCGACGGCAAACCTCTCGTCGGCACGGTTGGAGTGACTTTCCTTCTGTACAAGGAGCAGACCGGTGGGGCTCCTCTATGGATAGAGACTCAGAACGTGCAGGCCGACGCGAATGGCCGTTACTCCGTAATGCTAGGCGCGGCCAGCAGTCACGGAATACCGTCTGACGCTTTCGCAGCCGGCCAAGCGCGCTGGCTCGCGATTCAGCCGAGCGGCCAAGACGAGCAGGCTCGAGTGGTTTTAGTGAGCGTACCTTACGCTTTAAAGGCGCTCGACGCCGAAACCATCGGCGGTCTACCGGCTTCAGCCTTCGTCCGAACCAATAACACGCCGAGCAACGGTGCGAATACACCGGCGGCCAGGACTCAAGTATCGCAAGCGAACCCGGCGGTCACCGGCAAGGGTGTGATTAACTTCGTGCCCCTTTGGAATAGCACCAGCGACATTGTTGATTCCCTCATTTTCCAGAAAAGTTCGGCGATCGGCATCTCCACTAAGACGCCCGCGGCCACACTCGATGTCAACGGCAACGGAGATGTTCGCGACACACTGACTCTGTTCCCGAAGGGCAGCGATCCCACGCTGGCCGTGAACGGAACTGCATTCAAAGTTGACTCGAAGGGAAAGGTCACTTTCGTTTCAGGGCAGGCCTTCCCGGGTAAAGGCTCGGTTACAAGCGTGGGCCTTGCGGCACCAACGTCCGACTTTACCGTGACAGGATCGCCTATTACTACATCGGGAACACTTGGGTTGAGCTGGACTGTCTCTCCGACTAGCGCGGCGAGCTCCAATGCGATTGTAAAGCGCGATGCAAATGGCGCTTTTGCCGCGGGCGAGATCGTCGCCGCAACAACCGACACCTATGGAGTCGAAGCGACCGGCGGCAACCATGGTGTTTATGGCACCACCACAAATAGTGCTGGTAACGGCGTTTGGGGTTACAACCCCAACCATACTGGCGTTTATGGAGACGGGGGCACTGGAGTCTGGGGACATAGCGGCACTGGTTACGGAGTTTATGGTGCCAGTTATGGCAACACCGGGACTTCCGATGGAGTTCACGGAGAGGCAAATAACACCGGAGGTTCCGGTGTAGCGGGTATAAACAACGCCGGAGGTATTGGCGTTTACGGAAACGGCGGCACCTACGGAGTGTACGGGGTTTCCGGAACTGCCAGTGGCATTGGAATGGGTGCCTATAACACATCAACCGGGGATGCATTATTCGCCGAGAATGAAAGCGGCGGATTTGCGGCGTTCTTCCTCGGCGATGTCGAGGTGGACGGCAATCTATCGAAAGCTGGCGGGTCGTTCAAGATCGATCATCCACTCGACCCGGCAAACAAGTATTTGTTTCATTCGTTTGTAGAGTCGCCTGACATGATGAATATCTACAATGGCAACATCACCACGGACTCGAACGGCAATGCGGTTGTCACCATGCCCGACTGGTTCGAGGCGCTGAACCAGGACTTTCGCTACCAGCTCACGGTAATGGGTCAATTCGCGCAGGCGATTGTAGCTAACGAAATAGCCGACCACAGTTTCGCCATACGGACAGATAAGCCCAATGTAAAGGTCTCATGGCAAGTGACCGGAGTTCGCCACGATGCGTGGGCAAATGCCCACCGCATCCCGGTGGAGCAACTGAAAGCGGATCAGGATCGCGGACTCTATCTGCATCCCGAATTGTTCGGTGCGCCACGCGAAAAGTCGATTGTGGCGGCGCGTCATCCGGAACTGAAAATCGTTCGGGGGGATACGGAAGTGCGAAATCCCGTCAAATAGAGGCGTTGACCGAGTTCACTTGCCCATCCTTCTCCGTCCCCACGCGGGGGAGGATGGGTGGTGGATCGCAATCGAACGGCAAACGATCGATCGCAGCCACTAATTCAATCCCGCTCAGCGATGAGTGGCGGCGATTAGAGAATTACTCGGCTGGAGCCTCAATTTTTGCCTCTCTACTTCTGTTCACTGCCGAAGCCAAAGGCGTATTCCTCAGTTGTTCAAGCTCGGATTGAACTTTCGCCCAATCTTTTGGGTTTCTCTTCATCGTGTAGGGAGCGTTGGCATGTCCGAAGAATTCCAAAAGCTCCGCCTTCATCTCAGGCGACACGTCGCGGAAGTTCTGCTTCGACTCGTAATCGAGCAATTTCGCATGAGTCTCATCGTTAAGACGATATTGTCCTAGACCCGTAATGCCGCCGGTGTCAAAGTTGTCGTTCGCAAGCATAAGCTGGTTTGATCGTAGCTCGTCGAGAAGGCGCCTGTAACGATCTAATGTTGCATTAAAACTGGCTTCAAACAGTCGTTCCGCTTCAGGGGTGGGTGTTCGGAGTTCCAAAACCCTAAGGGGCCCGACTTTCGGCAAAATCCGAACAAGAAAAGCGAGAAAGATTTCTCCCGAACTCGGACGCTGATAACTGCGTCCCCAATTTTTTTCGTAGCTCGCCCGGGAAAGGTTATAGAGGAATTTTTTCTTCGTCATGCCTGGCTGATCCTTCATAATTTGACCCTTCTTCAGGCTCCAGGCAATGCGGGTAGCCTTTGGAATCAGCTGGCTGACATCGCGACGATAGGAGGCAAGCACTTTGTCTTCGTCGGAGAGAACGCTTTTGAGGTCTAGTCCATAGGTTTCGCGGAAAGCTTGTTCCAGTAAAGCGGCCGGCACTCCGAATCCGATGAAGTCATGGTAGCTTTCGGGCGCATAACGCCCTTGCGCAACTTCAATCACGTCAAACCCAAATTCTGTCTTTACGTGCGCGAGACGATCTTCTTCATAGGTGATTGATTGACCGTATTTTTTAGCCAATTTCGGATATAAGAGCGGCACCGCACGGTTCGTACCCAGCGAGTGTCCCTCATTGTCCGCGGCATAGTGAGCCAATGCACCCAGGGCAAAGGCATAACCATCGAGGTCTGAGGAATCGCGCAAAAGCGCCAGGACGAAATCTCCGCTTCGGACATAGTGGGCCAAGTCGCTGAAGAAGAAACTTCCGTGGGGGTAGTAACCCATGTCCTGGATGATCGCTCCACCATAGGCAAATCCGTGTGCTTCTTTTAACTGCTCGGCGGTTGCGCCAGGAAATCGCTGCAACAGCAACGGCCGAAGATTCGTATCCCAAACAATATCAATGATGGCCTCATGGGACAGGACAGCATAGGCGGAGGCAGAATGCGGACACAGCGCGCAACATAGCATCGCGGCAATCAGCATTAAAATTCTCATTCTCATAAGACATGTCTCACAAGACATATCTCACTAGACATGTCTAACGGCCCTGGAGACCCGCGCTCTGATCCCAGCGGAGACACGATTACCCGTCGCGGTCGATATATATGATTTAACTTATTTTATTAAACTCAACTTGTAGATTTCACTTCGAGTTGATCCACCACCTGCTGGACATTGGGCGTTGATTTCGCCAAATTTTCCGCAGTTTTCCGTTCGCTTGCAGTCTGCACTTTGCCCGTCAGCGTAATCACCCCATTCTTGACATCAAAGCTGATCTTTTGTTTGTCGAGGTGGTGGGCGATCAAGGCTGCCTTGAAGTTTTTCTCGATCCCATCGTCGAGATTAGAGGCGATATCCTTAGCTTCAGACTCCGCTCCAACTGGCTGTACGCTAATTTCGTTCGCGATGATCCGACCGCCGGCAGCCATCTTGGCGGCTTCCCCCGCTCTGGATTTCGCGTCATCCGAATGAAGGGTTCCGGTTAGCGTTATTGTGTTTTTATCTTTGTCTTCGGAAACTGAAACGGCGCTCAGATCGGCCTGTTTCAAGGCGGTTTCCACCGAATCTTTATAGGCAATAGAGTTTTGACTCGAGCAGGCGAGCATCAGACCCAAAGCGGCCAACAAACCGATTAGTCCAAAAGTTTTCATGATGAGTTCCCCTTCACAAGGCTCTTCAGGCTAGAAAAAGCGACGTGCTTCCAGCCCCACATTCCCATGAAGGATGCTCTTTTGACATGAACCGGTACATACCCTGCACCCTGTAGAGGCAGTTTTATCAATCCTGGCATTCGTTCAGGTTTCTTCTCTGGCGAGGCTAGTGTCTACAGCTCCGGTTGGGAATCCACCGGGTTTGCCTAGGACACACCTTCTTGTAGGGGAGCGAAATCAGGCTCCGGCTGTCGAGTGCGCCATGGTTACTTGGGCGGTTGAACTCCGGTCGTTCTTTTTCGCATCGATGTAAGCGCCAACGCTCTCCGCCGGCATCGGTTGTGCATACAAGTATCCCTGAGCTGACCCGCAACCGGACAAAGCCACCAGCTGCTCCTGGGCCGTGGTTTCCACGCCCTCGGCGACTACCTTAAGGTCAAGATTACGCGCCAGCCCGACGATGGTCTTGATAATGGCAAAGTTTTCAGCGTCCATGGTCTTAACGAATGACTGGTCGATTTTCAGAGTATCAACGGGAAAACGACGGAGATAACTCAGAGAAGAATACCCGGTACCGAAATCGTCGATGCTCAGTTTTACGCCTAACGTGCGCAGCTGTGACATGGTCTGAAAGGTCGCCGCAACATCGTTCATGGCCAAGCTTTCGGTGAGCTCGATGGTAATGTGTTGCGGATCAATCGCACTCTCTTCGAGCGCATCTTCAACATGTCCAATGAACCCGGCGTGAGAAAAGTGTTTGGAGCTGATGTTGATGCTGACATACAAAGGCGGGTCGGTGGGGTGGCCCTGTTGCCATTTCGAGGCTTCTAAGCAGGCTTTCTTCAAAACCCAGGCACTAATAGGAACAATGAGGCCGCAATGTTCCGCGATCGGGACAAAAGTGCTCGGTGGTACTGGCTCGGATTCCGCAGACTCCCACCGCAATAACGCCTCGAACCCCTGTAGCGCACGGGTGTCCAGCGCGACGATTGGCTGGTAGTGAAGGGTCAGTTCTTCATTTTCCAAAGCATGCCTGAGCTTGGCTTCCAGAAGAAGTCGACGCATGACTTGCTCGTGCATCGTACTGTCAAAGAGCTCACTGCACGCTTTGCCTTGGCTCTTTGCACGGTACATGGCGATGTCGGCATTCTGCAGAACCGCCTCAGCCGGCGTGTCTGGCGATGCCAGCGCTATGCCGATCGATGCGCTCTTGAAGATCTCGTGTTCCCCCAACAGAAAAGGTCGTGCAAGTGAGGATTGGATTCTTTCGGCGACGCGTATGGCATCGCTGGGATCGGTGACGTCCTCTACCAGGATCGTGAACTCGTCTCCACCCATCCTGGCTATGGTGCCGTCGCTTCGCATACACGCCCGGAGTCTATTGCCCATTTCTTTGATAAGCAGATCCCCGGTGGCATGGCCATAGCAGTCATTGACAAATTTGAAGTCGTCGATATCGATGAAGAGCACAGCAGCCGTCATCTGGGGGTGTCTCTTCAACCGGTCGACAACGCTCTGCAAGCGATCCAGGAACAATGCCCGGTTAGGAAGGCCGGTGACTACATCATGGGTAGCGTTAAAAAGTAATTCTTCCTGAGCCCGTTTCCGTTCGGTTACGTCTCGGGCATTGTAGACGATACCCGCAATGTTCTTGTGCTCAGTCAGGTCTCGAACAACGCATTCGAAATACAGCCACTTTCCGTCGGCACATCGCAGCCGCACCTCGAAAATCGCACTCTGGCGATCGCCCGCGGTGCGGCCCGCGCTGAGGGGATCCGGGAAATCGTCCGGATGCGATAGGTCCATCATGTTTGTCCCGACCAGGCTCTCTGCTTCCAGTCCCAGAACCGGATACGCAGAGGGACTCACGTACTTGATTTGGCCAGAAGGGTGGGTAATAAAAATGATGTCGGTTGACTGCTCCGTCAGAGCGCGAAAGCGCTCTTCACTCTCGCGGAGTGTGTTCCGCTCTGTTATCTGCAATTGGGCCCGGTGTTCTTGTCTTTTGAGACGGAAAAAAAGTAACAGGACAGCGGATACCGCACCTATTCCAGCTACTAACAGTTCGTTTCTGCCTCGCAGCGCAACAACTTGCGCCCATTTGTCCTCGGCATCGATTGCGATCTGTATTTGGTCCTGCAGAAAGTTGAAATCACCACTAACCGCCTGAAGATTGGACTGCGTGGCTTGGTCAAAGTCGCCAACTCTGATCAGAATCCATTCCCGGTCGGCGGCCGCGACATAGTTGTCTAATGCAAGCCAGACCTTGCCCACTGCCGGAGTGTGGTAAGCATGAAGATGTGCGGCCAGTATCGCCTCCGGCAGCACCCGTCTTGAGGCCCGCATTTGTTCATCCGCATCAGAGACAAGTTGTTGCTTTTGGATGGTTGTTAATGTGAGATTGTTGATCTCTCGTGTGAGAGTTCCAAGGCGTCTAAGAACTACCTGGGCAGAGCGCGCTGCGTCGGCTTGATTATGGTGAAACCATGAGAGAGTAGCTAAGACGGTGATTAGGGTTGCAAGAAAACCGGGCAACAAGGCTAATTTCGGACGCGCTAAAGTACTCCCAAATAGTGGGTTTAGGATGCGTTCCGTAGCCCGGACTATTTTAATCATGGGAACTGATCGGCACCTCTAGGCAACGCCCGAATAGCATCGAGGACATAAGCGGAGGAGGTTTCAGCCGGTGAACTTTAACTATTGCATGTCGAGCTCAGAGGCCCAAATATCGAAAGTAATCGCCCCCGCCAACCTTCGGGTTCCGCGGAACGGCAAAGGAACACCGAGGTTGGCAAGTGATCTTGACACGGTGATCTTGGCAGGGTGATCGTGGCAGGGTGATCAATGAACCAACCGGCGATGCCATGTGACCCTGGCGGAGCGGCTTGTGGCATATTCGGAAAGATGGTCCACTCAGACAGTCAACTGCCGTGACCAACACGAGAGATTGAGATTTTTGCGACTAACTGAGGGTCACTCGTCCGTCTTCCAAACTGTCTCGGTTCCCAGCGAATAATAGAAGCCCCAAACCGCCAAAGCGACGACGCTCAGCAAAGCGAAAGCGGACGTCCCGAAGTACCACGCGGAAAAGTCCGCCGTGAACGGGACATTCGCCAGGAGATTGACCGTAAAGATCGCGCACGCCAGCGGCACCAGCCCGAAGCGGTACACGATCACCGCGAGGACGAGGTAAACCAAGATCGTTGTGGTCACGGTCACGGCCAGATAGTTCGATCCCATCGACTTATCCGCCACGAAGATTGCCACAAACACAATCGTTGCCAGCCAGTCTCTTTTGAGGATGATTTTTAAAACGAGAAAAAAGAAGAAAAACTGCAATGTGCCGAAAATCGCACCGGGAAACTGCGCCGCCCACGCTCCCAGTACCCGGCGGGCATCCAACAGATAACTGGTCGAAAACAGAGTCGGGTCCGCTCCCATTCTGATGGACGCGAGTTCCCCAATCCTGAAGATCACGATCCACAGAACTCCCAGCGCCACCCCAAACAGTATGTCGCGCCCCACTAGCGGGTCGCGCAGCCGCCCGGCGAGCAACCGGCTCCAGGAAATAATCGCTTGCGGCCAGTAGCGACGCACATACGGTTCCAGCGCCAGATACAGGACAAAGATTACCCCCGACAGGAACAGCGCCGTGCTGATAGCCCGAACCATCAAGCCAAGGGTGCCAAGTCCAGGAACAAAATGTCCTTGCAGCAACCAGAGCAGCATCAGCACGCCAAAAAAAATCTTTGCCAGCAGTAACGCTCCTTCCCGGTCTCCGCGCCCTTGGCGGTAATTGCGGCGCGCCAGCGTAAGCGCACCCAGAATCATCGCAATTACCAGCAGGATCATCATGATGTCGACCGCTTTCTTCCATGAAGATTCCGGTGGCGCCTCCATCCGCGAGGGTTGCGTCCAATCTCCCACGAGTCGGAAGAAAACTGGTTTGCCCTGGAACGCCGCCGCCTCGATCCGTATGGCTCGATCCGTCCCTGGCCACTTTCCCGTCCACGCTGCGCGAGTGTCCGAAGCGGAGAGCGAATTCCACGTCGGCTGCGCCGGCTGAAACTGCGTGACATCCAACTCAGCTGCGCTGAATAACGGATTCCAGTCCATGGACGGCGCCGCACTCGCGCTGGCAGTAAACACCTGTGGTGGCACCGCCTCGAACAGGATCAGCCGTCCTTTCAGGTCGAGTTCCACCCGGATCATTCCCGAAAGCGTCGGCGCCGGATCGTTCTGATCGACCAAACCGGGCGTAAGTAGTCCACCATGAAAATCATCTGCCACCAGCAGGTCGGGGCTCTGTCGGTACGAAAATCGCAGAGGCGACTGCCGCGAACGCAGGATCTGATCCCATTGCGGACGCGGCTTATCATGCTTCTCGACGTAGTTAACAAAATCAGTGTCGTAATCGAAATCGAAAAAACTGTCAGCCGGGCGGCCATCGTATCCGAGCCGCACAACCATCTCGCGCGCTTTCTGCCGCAGTACCTCGGGAGAAAGTTCCGCGCCCATTTGATCGAGTGCACTGTGCCGGATGCTCAGATAAATCGCGCCCGCCAACCCCAGTACAATCGCCACCAGGCAGGCAACTGCAATTCGCGGAGCAAGTCCCGCCGTGCCCCCCGAAGCCGCCACCAATTCCGGAGAAGGTGTTTCCCCAGCCGCCAGCGCGGCCGCCAGAGGATCTCCTCCCGGGAGCGCGCCCGCGACGCTGATCGCGGCTTTCGGCCGCATGCGCGGCTCCGGTTCGAGGCAGCGCAGAATTACGCGTTCAATAGCCGGATCAAGATCCTTCACCACCGACGAAGGTCTGCTAGGCGAAGAAGCTTCCCCGCCACGGACCAGCGCCGCCAGCGCTTCCGCTGTAAACGCCCGCTTCCCAGTGAAAACTTCATACAGCACCAGCCCCAACGAGTAGAGATCGCTTTGCGCGGTCACTTCTTTTCCTGCCAGCTGCTCCGGAGACATATAAGCAGGCGTTCCACTGCGAATATCGGCGCCCTGAATCTGGTCGTTGAGTCCGGCCAATCCGAAATCCGTGACTACCACCTGCCCGCGCCCGTCCAGCATGATGTTGGCCGGCTTCAAATCGCGATGGAGCACGCCCTTGGCATGAGCCGCCGCCACCCCGGCGCAAAGTTGCCGGGCAATGTCGAGCGCTTTATCCTGCGGCAACCGTCCGATGCGCCGTAACAGAGACGCCAGGTCTTCGCCATCCACATACTCCATCGTGAAAAAAGTGTTGCCATCAATTTCTCCCACGTCGTAAACCCGGCAGACATTCGGATGCGAAACCCGCCGCGCAATTCGGACCTCGTTTCGAAATCGCT
>Ga0209006_10003956_pt1 | contig 13503 bp, 13 predicted proteins | sample JacPin_JW_Ref_O2_FD_188567 | JGI IMG/M metagenome (GOLD analysis project Ga0209006, IMG submission 188567) | Forest soil microbial communities from Algoma, Ontario, Canada - Jack Pine, Ontario site 1_JW_Ref_O2 (SPAdes) (version 2) | ecosystem: Environmental > Terrestrial > Soil > Boreal... | reverse complement strand
ATATGGGACCACGCTCAACTGGGTAAAGGGCCGCCATACGCTGGCTGTCGGCTTGTCCTGGGATCACACCCAGCTGAATATCCTCAATAACAACACCAATTCCGATCTGGTCGATTTCAAGACCTTCGAAACTTTCCTCGAGGGCTCGCTGCGCACGGGCGATTACTCGGAGGCGTTCACGGGCAGCGCGAATCGCTATTATCGCGCCGACACCGTGGGCGCATTCATCAACGACAACTATAAAGTGCGCAGCAATCTCACAGTGACGCTCGGTCTGCGCTGGGACTTCGACGGGCCGCTTTCTGAAAAATATGGCCGCCTTACCGCGTTCAACCCCAGTCTGTATTCCTACGACTCGGCCAGCGACACCATCACCAATTCGGGACTGGAGATCGCCGGCAACAACGCGACCTTCGGCACCCCGGGCGCGAGCGATTCCCTGCTGAAGCAGCGCCAATGGGGTTTGGCGCCGCGCATCGGCATTGCCTGGTCGCCAACGTCGAAGCTTACCATCCGTACCGGGTTCGGCCTCTACTACGACCGCGGCGAATTCTTTAGCGAGTTCTCGCCGCCCGCGGGCGCCGGTTTCAACGGCCCGTTCGGCGTCACTCTGGCGCCGCCCTTTGTCGATCCCGTTTTCGCGGCAACGGGCGCCACTCTGGCTGCTCCGTTTGGGACCAGTCCCGCGCCTCAGCCTACCGGCAGCGCTGCGGCATTCCAAGCTTTGCTGCCGAACATCTCACAAACCGAATCGGGCGATTATCCTGCGGGGAACAGGTTCGGTCCGTTCCTATTCGGCGGCTATGACATCAACAACAAGCTGCCTTACACCGAAAACTGGACGTTCGATCTGCAATACCAGGCCGCGAACAACTGGCTGTTCAGCGCTGGCTACGTTGGCAATCACGGCCAGCATGAGATCCTGCCCATTCCATTTAATGAGCCGCAGCTCGCCACCCCGCAGCACCCGGTGAACGGCCAGATCTATTCGTACGGCGGCGTGAGCCCGAATTACAATCTCGACTTGGAGCCCATCTCGACCTCCGAATTTTCCGGTAACGCGCCCATCCGCGTCCCGTACATCGGCTACGACATGAATTCGGTGCTCTACGAAGCGGAAGGCGTTTCCAACTACGATGCGCTTCAGCTGCAGGTGCGCAAGCGCCTCTCCAACGGACTGCAGTTCACCGCATCGTACACCAGGTCCCACGCGCTGGATGAGCAGAGTGCCCTGGGCCTCTTCTTTACGGGCAACAATCCCAACACCCCTCGATCCAGTTATGCGTCGTCGGACTTCGACCGGCCCAATGTGTTCCTGATCAATTACAGCTACACCATCCCGAAGGTCACTTCGAACAAGGCCTTGGGCGCGGCAGTCAACGGCTGGATTATCGGCGGTCAGACGGTGGCGCAGAGCGGGGAACCCTACAGCGTCTATGACTATTCGGGGTCGGTGGGAAGTTTATACTTCGGCAGCGATATTGAGCTGGCCAATCCGATTGTGCCTCTACTGCCAGGTGTCTCGTCGCAGCAGGCGACGCTCCAGGGGACTACGGGAGTCAACGCCGGCAAACCGGTTTTGAACGCGGCGGATTTCGGTCCGCAGTTTGTGGCGCCCGGGACCAACGGCGTACCCCCTTGCGACTCCACCGGCTGCGACTACTACGAATCGCTCTTCGGAGCCACCGGCCGCAATCTATTCCGCGCTCCCTTTGAGGTGCGCTTCGACATGTCGTTGGGCAAACAATTCCTGCTCAACGACCGGTTCCGGCTGCGCTTCAACTTCGACGCATTCAATGTCTTCAATCATCCGGATTTTGACGCGCCGAATAACGACGTCGAATTCTTTCCCAACTATTCGGGACCGCCCTCCATCCCGCCCGCGGGTAGTTTGGGCTACATCCAGCACACGCTGGGAAGCTCGCGCTTCCTGCAATTTTCGCTGCATCTGATCTTCTGAGCAGCTTACGTTCGTTTGCCCGGCGGCGCTCCCGCGATGACCTGCGCGTGATTCAGCGCGGAGACCAGCGCGACGCCGCCGAGCACATTTCCGATCAACGTGGGAATCATGTAGCCGCCCAGGAACGACAACCAGGTTTTCACGCCGGTCATCACCAGAAACAGCACTTCCACCGAGCCTGCCACAATGTGCGTGAGCCCAGCCAGGCCGACAATGTAGGTCATCAGGATGATGATCGGAATCCGGTTGGAATCGGTCGCGGCCAGCATCCACACCACCATCGCGATCAGCCATCCGGCGAAGATACCGCGCAAAATCGCAGTGCCGAAGGAAACGTCCGCGGCTTCGGTGGCCAGCTGCCCCAGCGCCGGGTGAAACTTGGCATGCAGGACGGACGTGTTTCCCAGCACCCAGGCGAAAATATGAGCGCCGGCAATATTGGCGGCCAGAACCACGGCCCACAAGCGCAGCACCTGCCACAACGTCGCAAGATTGCGGCGCGCCAGCAGCGGGATGATCGCGGTCAGCGTATTTTCGGTGAACAACTGCTGCCGTCCCACAATGACGATGAGGAACCCCAGCGGATACCCGAGATTGGTGATCAGCGGTCGCCACGGAGCGGCGGGCGTATAGGTGCGAAACAAGGCTTCGGCGACAAACGAGAAGCCCATGGAAAGTCCGGCGGCCAGCCCGGACCAGGCCAGCGCGGATATGGGCCGGCGCAGCTCTTCATCGCCGTCTTTCCGAATGGCTTCGTGCACCACCAGCGCGCTAACGCTGGTGCGGTCTTCGGCTTCCTGTTCCTGGCGCTCGGTCAGCGGCGGCATGGCCGGAGCGTCGGTAATGGTGTTGCCTTTTTCGTCTACAATCACAAAAAGTCTTTGATTACTAGACCCAACCAAGTTAAAATCGTTTCCTCCTGTGAAGCTCCTTATCTTTTCCGACATTCATGGCGACAAAGCCGCGCTTGAAAAACTGATGGCCATCGAAGCCGATTACTATTTCGCCGCCGGGGACCTGGCCAATTTTGGACGAGGGCTCGAGGCCGTGGGGCCCATCTTGCAGAAGCGCGCCGAGCGGATATATGTGCTTCCGGGAAATCATGAATCGGAGGCCGATATCGCGCGCTTGTGCAGCGAGTTCGGCTTGCACGATTTTCACGGCCGGACCATGGAGATCGAGGGCTATCATGTGGCCGGGCTCGGCTACTCCAATCCAACGCCTTTCGACACGCCGGGTGAGTACAGCGAGCAGGAATTGAGGGAGCGCCTGCAACGATTTTCCGGCCTGGATCCGTTGGTTTTGATTTGCCACACTCCACCCAAAAACACCGCACTGGACCGGGCGGGCGAAGGAAAACATTTCGGGAGTGACGCCATCCGCGAATTCATCGACCGCGAGCAGCCCCGGTATTTTTATTGCGGGCACATCCATGAGGCCGCCGGCCAGCATGTTTTGCTGGGCCGAACCGAAGGTTGGAACGTGGGAAAGCGCGGACAGTTGCTCGACTTGGTAAGATGAAATTTCAATGACCCTCGAAGAACACGAAAGAGAATACGCTTCGCTCCGCCAGCAAGCTGACGCTGTGCGGAGCTATCTTTGACTCCTCCAACAAGAAGCTGCAGCTAGCCCGCATCGAACAGCAGATCTCCGATTCCGATTTCTGGAATCAACAGCCCGAAAAGGCCCAGAAGATCATGCAGGAGCGCAAGCGCCTGGAGCAGGCTATTGCCGACGAAGCCGAGGTGGCGCGCCTGACGTCGGACCTGGACACGCTGTTCGAGCTGGGACGAGAAGGCGAAAATGTGACGGCCGATCTGGACCGTGAGATCCAGCGCTTTTCCGAGCGTTTGGAAGTGTTGGAAACCGGGATGCTGCTCAACGGCCCGAACGACGGGAAGAGCGCCATCATGGCCATTCATCCGGGCGCGGGCGGCACCGAAAGCCAGGACTGGGCGGAGATGCTGCTGCGCATGTATTTGCGCTGGGCGGAACGGCACAACTTACAGGCGGTGGTGACGGATCGTCTGGAAGGCGAGGGCGCGGGCATCAAATCCGCCACGCTCGAAATCGAAGGCGAAAACGCCTATGGGCTGCTGCAGTCGGAAATCGGCGTGCATCGCCTGGTGCGGATCTCGCCGTTCGATGCCAACGCGCGGCGTCATACTTCGTTTGCGTCGGTGTTCGTGTTTCCGCAGATTGAAGACGACATCAACATCGACATCAAGCCGGAGGATATTCGGGTGGATGTTTTTCGCGCTTCGGGCGCGGGCGGCCAGCACGTGAACCGGACCGAATCGGCCGTGCGCATGACGCACATCCCGACGGGCCTGGTGGTGCAGTGCCAGAACGAGCGCTCGCAGCACAAGAATCGCGCCAGCGCGATGAAGCAGATGCGTGCGCGGCTGTACGAATACGAGATGGAGAAAAAACGAGCGGCGGATAAGAAGGTGGAAGACTCCAAGCTCGAGATCAATTTCGGCAGCCAGATCCGCAGCTACGTGCTGGCGCCCTATCGCATGGTGAAAGATCATCGCACCAAGCTTTCCATCGGCGATGTGGATCGCGTTTTGGATGGCGACCTGGATCGCTTAATGCACGCTTTCCTGGTCTATAAGCACACGGGCAAAATTGCGGGCGATGGAAAAGAAGATCTCCCGGAGTGAGATAACCCGCGCCGCGGCGCTGATTCGTGCCGGCGAGCTGGTGGCGTTTCCCACGGAGACAGTTTACGGACTGGGCGCGAACGCCCTGGACGTCGCGGCGATCGACAAAATCTATGCCGCTAAGGGCCGGCCACCGGGCAGCCCGCTGATCGTGCACGTGAGTTCCATAGAAATGGCGCGCGGCCTGGTGCGCGAATGGCCGGAGCGCGCCGAAAAATTGGCGCGAACATTTTGGCCTGGACCGCTGACGCTGGTATTGCCGAAACAGCCCAATGTTCCGGATCGGCTCACCGCTGGATTGGATACGGTGGGCGTTCGAATGCCCGCGAATCCGATCGCGCAGGAGTTGATTCGCGAAGCCGGCGTTCCCATTGCCGCTCCGAGCGCTAATCGTTTTACTGAACTCTCGCCCACCACGGCGCAACACGTCCGGGATGGGCTGGGCGATCGCGTCGCGCTAGTGCTGGACGGAGGACCGTCGAAGGTGGGAATTGAATCGACTGTTCTTTCGATTGCCGGCGCGGACGCTGTATTGTTGAGACCAGGAATGGTTACGCGGCGGGAGATCGAGGCCGTAATTGGACCGGTGCAGTTGCTGGGATCCGTGACGGAGGGCGCTCATGCCTCACCCGGATTGCATCGCCGCCACTATAGTCCGAAGACGCCGCTGATTTTGGTAGAACCTGGCCAGCTTCCTTCCAGCGGTCGCGGAATCTGTCTCCCGATGCCGGCGGATGCCCGCGAGTTCGCGGCCGTGCTCTATGAACGGCTTCACGAAGCCGACAATGCTGGCTGGGACTGGATCGCGATCGAGCAACCGCCGCCCGGCGAGGAGTGGTCGGCAATTCGCGATCGTCTGGAACGCGCTGCCGCGCGATGAACGAACGTTCCAAATACGCTCCCTCACGGTCGCGGTTCAGTTCGCGTAGCACGCTGACGGCTTCCAACCCGTAGCGTCCGGCTGCTTGCGGAAGTGCGTGCTCGTGATGAAGTTTGCGAACAGGTACGTTGGATCGTTGACGATGGTCTTCACCACAATCCAGTCGGCTTCCTGCTCCTTGATCACGTCGTAGTATTCGGTTACCGTCGTTTTCTCGCTGTAGGGGGCTCCATTGCGCCGGAGATAGCCGGGCGAGAGATTGCTGGTGTGTACCTCGAGCGAGCCGCCCTTTTTGGGATCGGGGGGACCGGGTGGACCGGCCGGCACGATCCATCGCGCCCCGGAATAACCCTGCAGCGTCGGAGGACCGCTGGCAGGCTGCGGCGGACCAAAGTGAAGCAGACGCGTCTGCGTTCCCGCATCGGTTTCGATCTTTAACGTATTGTCGTCTTGCCACGTGATGTGCAAGCGCGTGGGAATTCGCATCAGACCGGCCGCGCCATAAGCCTTGCATTGAGCGCCCGCAGCTTGGTCCTTGGCCGGATCCCAAGCCTGGCCGATCTTGACGCCCGCAGGATTCAGCGGCACGCCCGCGAAATCCCCTTTGGGCGCCGCGATCATGCGGAAGCGCCAATCTTCGGTAACGATAGAGACCCAGTAGCCGGTGAGATCGATAGGGGCCGTCGCCTTGGCGGGCCGGGGCGGCCCGGGAGGCGGACCACCAAACTGCGCCAGGAGCGCCGGCACAAAGGCCAGGATCACTAGAAAGTGAGTTTTCATTTTTCGCCCTTCAAGCTTTTGTATGCGGCTTCGACGAATTTGTCGCCGGAGCCGTACAGGGGATCGTAGTCCTGCGTCGGCCGGGCGGCCTTCACCTGTTCCAGCGTCATGCCCTTCTTGATCATGTCCCGTATGCGGTCGCGGATGATGATGGTCATTTCACGGAAGTTAAGAACGTCGCCGAAATCGCACAAGCGCCCGTGACCCGGGATGACCATCGTGCCGCCCTCCTGACCGTATACCGGAATGATCAGATCCACAATTTTCTGGAGTGCATCAATGGTGCCCTGAATGCTGCCTCCGGCAGCGAGATCGATGAATGGGTAGCTGGTGGTGGTGAAGATATCGCCGGTGCTTATCACATCGGAGCGGCGGAAGAACACGATGCTATCGCCGTCGGTGTGGGCTGAATCCGGATGAAAGATGTCGATACCTTCGCCATTAAAGTACAGCTTCTTTTGATCGCTCAGAAACGTGCTTGTGGGCCAGCCGCCTTCAGGCGAGGGCGCTAGCGCGCCGGTGGGCGCACTCAAGCGGTTCAGGACATTATTGTGCGCCAGGACGGCAGCGCCTTCGCCGGCGTCCTTTATATCTCCTGCGACATTGCCGCCGGTGATGGTACTACCAGCCTGCCGGATCTTCACATTGCCGCCGGTGAACTCCGGCTTGTAACTCGTATTGATGATGTAGCGAATGGGTCCAGTCGAGATTGTTTTGATGGCGGCGAGAACTTTGTCGGACATGTCCGCCGAGCCCGTATCAACTACCAGAACGCCATCCTTGCCCGCTTGCACGGTAATGTTCCCGCCAGCGCCGACAATCATGTAGATGTCGCCTTGCGCGGGCCAGACGTGGACTTCGGTATCCTGCGCGAAGATCAACCCCGTGGACGCGATGAGAATCGCGAGAAAGGTTTTCATTTCGCTTCCGCCTTCGCTGCCGCCGACGTCGCACGAATCTTGTCCTGATATTCGGGATACATGGTTTCGGCTCCGCCGCGCGCCGCTTCAGGCGGGATGCCGTGCTTGGGCGCAAACTCGTTGACGAACTTATTGGTCCCCGGCAGGTGATGCGGGATCACGCCTTTGGGCCGGATGATTTCTTCGACGCTTTCGCAGGGATAGGCGCCGATGTTGCCTCCGATTTCATAAACATAATCGCGTGTGCGGATCATCGGCTCGGTGAGATACGCAGGGTCGCGAATGACGGTCATAATCGTAAGATTGTCGCCGTGCCGGATGAAGTGCTCGGTGACGGTGGCGCGATCGCTGCGGATCAGACCGTTGCGGCGGATCCAACCTTCCTTTAAATGCGTTGTCGTGACGGCGAGAACGTCGCCCTCCCATTTACCGGTGGAGAAGCCCTGCGAGGTGTGCAGCGCATACTCGGGCGGATGGGGGCGGCCATCCATCCAGATGGTGCGCTCGGTGCCCCAGGCGAAGTGATGCGTGTGGATGGCGATCAGCTGTTGCGAATCCTTATCAAACTCTTCCCACATGCGGATGCCGGCGAAGCTGGGAACATAATCGGAAGGGTGAACGCGGCACTGATATTCAGGCAGCGTGATGAGCGATGCATCCCAAGCATCGGCGCGGTAGCGCGCGGCATCCCTGATGGGGACTCCGAGGTAATCGCCCAGTTCGGGACCGGGGAGGCGTTCGGGCTCATCTTCGTGCAAAAGCGGGAAATTGTTCCAGACGCCAGCGAAGTTGACCTGGCCAAAAGCGGGGGCGTGGCCGAGCGTCAGCAAAACGGGGAACAGCCAGACACGGCTGGCCATTCGGAGGATTCTTTCCATTGGACCTTCCTAATTTGGGCGCCGGGCGATCGGCCGGGCCGGAAAAATAGCGTGACTCACATGATTGTATACAGGTCGGGGCGGTTTGTCGATTGGAGGGCGCGCAGGGACTGCGGGTTAGGGATTGGTCCCTGGCGTGCTTTGCGCGCACCGCGCCGCCGTTATCTCGTGCACGCGCGCGGTTCAGAACCACGACCGTTAGGGAGTGGCCTACGAGCTGCCGCTTACTCACGTGCGCGGTTCAGAGGATGCTGAGCGTTCAGAACCACGACCGTTAGGGAGTGCCCTACGAGCTGCCGCTTACTCACGTGCGCGGTTCAGAGGATACTGAGCGTTCAGAACCACGACCGTTAGGGAGTGACCTACGAGACGCCGCTTACTTACGTGCGCGGTTCAGAGGATGCTGAGCGTTCAGAACCACGACCGTCAGGGAGTGCCCTACCAGCTGCCGCTTACTCACGTGCGCGGTTCAGTAGGTTCGCTGCGTAGCAGAGCGTAGTAGATGACGATTGTCATGCCCATAAGCTGACTAAGTTCACTACTGCGCGAACGTCCTTCGCCGCAGTATGGACCTATGGAAATGACAACTGCTTTACCCAACTCCCTGGACTTGAGTGTGGCCCCCTTGAGAGGCCGCGCTATCGGCGCTCTGATCTGCGGCATATTCGGCGCCGTATGGATGTTCGAAGCCTTGTATTTTGGAGCGATCGCAACACCGGCGTGCCTCACCGTGATCGGTCTCTTCGCGGCCACCTTCATAATTTGGCCCACCACGCAGCTTCTTTCCCTGCGGCACGCCGCATTCTCGTCCGCCGCCGGGCAGCAATGGTCGGACGTTTCCAAGGCCTATTGGATTACCGTGACCATCGAAGGGCTGGCATGTATGGTCGCGGGAAATGTGCTGAATAACATCGGGCGTTCCGACCTGGTCCCTGAAGCCATCGGCGTCATTGTGGGGCTGCACTTCCTGCCTCTGGCGAAAATTTTCCGCGCCCGGATTTACAATTGGACCGGTGTGGCGATGGTCTTGGGCATTCTGGCTTCACTCGCGATTCCCGCTGGGAGCCTTCGCAATATCGTGGCATGCGGCGCGAGCGGCCTCGCTCTATGGGCAACCGCGGCCGTGATTTGTGTCAGGATAAGGCTTTCGTCGAAGTGAAGGTATTGCCGCATGCGCTTGGTGCCGACAGATAAGGACTTCGGTTGGACTCCTTACGTCTGGCTGGTCTGGCTCGGGATTTTTCTCCTGCAGCCGGTCCTGGGCCGGGCGGGATGGAAAGAGTGGCTGGTCACGGCGCTGGGCGTGAGCGTTTTTCTGGCGCTTTATTTTGGCTCGTACTGGGTGCGGGACCGCCGGGGTCTCTGGATCATCGCGGCGATGGCCGTCCTCGGGGTAGGGTTCGCGCCCTTCAATGTGGGCGGCGTGATCTTCATCGTCTACGCCGCGACGCTGGTCCCGTTTGCGGCCGACTCCTGGCTGGCGGCCAAGGTGATTGCCGCGCTGGTGATTGTGGCGGGGCTGGAAGCAGTGCTGCTGCATCTCGGCGCCTGGTTTGGAGTGATCGGTACGGTGCTTCCCATCGCGTTGGGATCGGTGAACGTTCACTTCGCACAAAGAAATCGGGCCAATCGCCAGTTGCGTATGGCGCAGGATGAGATTGAGCATTTGGCCAGAGTAGCGGAGCGAGAACGAATTGCGCGGGATTTGCATGACGTGCTGGGGCACACCCTGTCGGTGGTGATTTTAAAGTCGGAGCTGGCGTCGAAGCTGATGGCGCACGATCCGGAGCGGGCTGGGAACGAAATTCGCGAAGTGGAGCAGATCGCGCGGGAAGCGCTGGCGGAAGTCCGCAACGCTATCGGAGGCTATCGGGCCGGAGGGTTGGAGGAGGAATTGGTTCGCGCGGCTTCTACATTGAAAACAGCGGGTGTAGCGCCGGAGTGCCAAGCGGTGCACATGTCTCTTTCGCCAGCTCAAGAAACCGTGCTCGCGCTGGCGGTGCGGGAGGCGGTGACCAACGTGGTGCGGCATGCACACGCCAAGGAGTGCCGGCTGCGACTGGAACCAGTGGATGGCAACTGTCTGCTCGAGATCCAGGACGATGGCCGGGGCGGAGCACAGGCCGAAGGAAACGGCGTGCGTGGGATGCGGGAGCGCGTGGAAGCGCTGGGGGGATCGCTGCGGCGGGAAACCAGCGCGGGAACGAGACTGACCATCCTTCTGCCGCTGAGCGCGGAGCAAAGGAACGGCGCGGCGTGAATCATGCCTCCAGGAAAATACCGAAGCCGATCCGCGTGGTGCTGGCTGAAGATCAGGGGATGGTGCTGGGCGCGCTGGCAGCGTTGCTCGAGATCGAAGAGGATATCGTAGTTGCCGCTCAGGCGCGCAATGGCAAAGAGGCGCTGGACGCGGTGGCCCAACACCAACCGGACGTTCTGATCACCGACATCGAAATGCCGGAAATGAGCGGCCTGGAAGTGGCAGCCGCGCTGAAAGGGTTGCGCGCGGCGACCCGGACGATTATCCTGACGACGTTTGCGCGCGCCGGTTATTTGCGGCGGGCATTGGACGCGGGTGCGGCCGGTTACTTGCTGAAGGACAAACCCGCCAAGGAACTAGCGGACGCCGTGCGACGAGTGAACATGGGGCTGCGGGTGATCGATCCTGAGTTGGTGGCGGAGGCCTGGGGCGAAGCAGATCCGTTGACCGATCGGGAACGGCAAGTTGTTCGACTGGCCGGCGAGGGTGTGGCTGGTGTGGAGATCGCCGAGAAGCTGGGATTGTCGGAAGGCACGATTCGAAATTATCTTTCGGAAGCGATGAGCAAACTGGGCGCGAATAATCGCGTGGAGGCGGCGCGGATTGCACGGGCCAAGGGTTGGTTGTGAGTGATGAGGGCGGAGGCTGTGAATGATTATTGAAATGCGCACCTATAAAACCAAGCCGGGGCTGCGCGCCAAGTTCCTTGAAATATTCCATACCAGATCGATTCCGGCGCACGCGGAAATCGGAATGAAGATCCTGGGTCCGTTTTTATCCGTGGAAGATCCCGATACATTCTTTTTCATGCGCGGCTTTCCAGATATAGCATCGCGGGAGCCGATGAAGGCCAAGTTCTATGAAGGGGCGCTGTGGAAGGGCGAGCTGGAGAACGTCGTGATGCCCATGTTGGAGAAATACGATGTGGTGCTAGTGGACGATCCGGAGGGCTTGGTTCGATGGTAGTGGGGTATACTAGCGCTCGCTGTGTTTATCGTTCACGATCTGGGAATCGCGGTGCTGTTTTGCGTGGTCACGATGCTGGGGTGGGGGTCGTGGGCGAACACGCAAAAGTTAGCCGGCAAAGACAAATGGCCGTTTGAACTTTTCTACTGGGACTACGCGATCGGCGTGTTCGTATTCTCGCTGCTGTTCGCGTTGACGCTGGGCAGCGCCGGGACGTCGGGAGCGCCGTTTCTCGAGAATCTCCGAGGGGCGTCCAGCGGCGCGCTGTGGACCGCGATCTGGAGCGGCGTCCTCTTCAATATTTCGAACATCCTGCTGGTAGTGGGCATCGACGAAGCGGGGATGGCAGTGGCATTTCCGGTAGGCGTGGGACTGGCGCTGGTGATCGGGACGGTGAAGAGCTACATCCTGGCGCCGCAAGGGAACGCCGCGCTTCTGACTGCCGGAGTTGTGCTGATTGTCTTCGCGATGATCATGTCGGCGCTGGCGCATCATCGCCTGAAGCAGGCCGCGAAGACCAAGCCATTCCGTGGACTGGCGTTCTCCGCCGTGGCCGGTTGTCTGATGGGCTTCTTCTACCCGCAATTAATCGCTTCCGTGTCGCCGGATTTCAACACACGTTCCATTCAGGCTGGGCTGCTGACGCCGTACACCGCTCTGGTTTTTTTTGCTGTGGGCCTGCTGGCGAGTAACGTCGTGGTGAACACCATTTTCATGCGCGCTGGCAAGGTCACTTATGGCGACTACTTCCGTGGACGACCCCGGCTGCATTTGCTCGGGTTCTTGGGCGGGTGCATCTGGATGCTGGCTTTGTGTATGAACGTGATCGCCTCCGGAGTGGCGGGGCCCGCGGTCTCCTACGCTCTGGGCCAGGGTGCAACGCTAGTGGCCGCGATCTGGGGCGTTTTCATCTGGCGCGAATTCATGCACGCGCCGCAGGGGACTTGGACGTTCGTTACTTTGATGTTCGCGGGATACGTGATCGGTCTGGTTTTGATCGGGATGGCGAGCGTCTAAGGCATGGGCAATTCGATTGTGGTGATCGGCAGCTTGAATATGGATTTTGTCATCGCCGTGGATCGCTTGCCGCTTCCGGGGGAGACGATTTTGGGGCGCAATTTTCGGACGATTCCCGGAGGCAAAGGCGCGAATCAGGCGCATGCCGCCGCGAAACTCGCGGGCAGCGGGACGCGGGTACGGATGATGGGACTAGTCGGCATGGATTCGTTTGGTAACACTCTCAAGGCGAATCTTACGGATGTGGGCGTGGATGTTCGCACGGTAGTTGATACGGTAGCCGAGGCGACCGGCGTCGCCTTTATTCATGTAGACGATGCGGGGCAGAACTCGATCACGGTGGCCCCGGGAGCCAACGGCGTTTTCTCGGCATTCGACATCGCTTCGCAAAGCTGGGCGCTAGAAGGAGCGCGATGCGTGCTAATGCAACTGGAAGTCCCGATCGAGACTGTGGAAGCGGGTTTGCGGGAAGCGCGGCGTGTGGGCGCCACTTGTATCCTGGACCCTGCGCCCGCGAGAGCTCTGCCGCGCGAGATCCTGCAACTGGTGGACATTGCAACGCCCAACGAGAATGAAGCCTGTGTGCTGGCGGGCGTGCCGCCGAGCCGCGTAAACGCTACCGAGGCCGTCGCGCTGGGGAATCGAATCAGAGAGCTGGGTGTGCGCTCCGTGATCGTGAAGCTGGGCGACCAAGGTTGCGTCTACTGCGGACCGGATGGAACGTTCAGCGCTCCACCGTTTCCGGTGCGCGCTGTGGATTCAACGGCAGCCGGCGATACGTTTAACGCCGCGCTTTCGGTGGCGCTGGCCGAAGGCGCGGCGATGGAAAACGCGCTGCGATTTGCGAACGCGGCGGCGGCGATTTCGGTGACTCGAGCAGGCGCTCAGACGTCGGCGCCGGTGAGGGCAGAAGTAGAGTCCCTCTTGGCAGAGACGACACGGGCGTGACCTGCCGCCGGCCAACGCCGGGCTTGAGCGATGCAAATGAAGTGGAGTATCAGTAGCAGCGGCACGACGAAGGTTGGGATCAGGCTGAGAGGCAGCACGCCCATGAGACTGGTTGGGATGGCGCTTGGGTCGATCAGCGAAGCGGTAGCTCCGAGGGTCAGGGCCGTCACAAGATCCAAAATTCCGAGCGCCTGCCACAGGATGAAGCTAGCGCGGTGATTGGCATTG
>Ga0209006_10003955_pt1 | contig 13504 bp, 10 predicted proteins | sample JacPin_JW_Ref_O2_FD_188567 | JGI IMG/M metagenome (GOLD analysis project Ga0209006, IMG submission 188567) | Forest soil microbial communities from Algoma, Ontario, Canada - Jack Pine, Ontario site 1_JW_Ref_O2 (SPAdes) (version 2) | ecosystem: Environmental > Terrestrial > Soil > Boreal... | reverse complement strand
CCGGCGCCGCCTGCGTCAGCCCCTACTGTGAGGCGTGTTGCATTGCGAGCTTATCCGCCATGTCCTTGTGGTGCTCGAGCGTCGGGAGGGTTTTCTGCGCAAAGGCACTTAGATCCGAATCTGCCGTCGAGGCCGCCTCGCTATTAAAGAGGGCCACCGCCTCTTCGTGATCCGAGACCATCTGCTTCGCGTAAGCCGCATCGAAAGCCGCACCCGTTTGGCTGCGTAGCGAGTCGACCACTGCGCGGTGTTTAGCATCAACGTGGGCCGGCACTGCAAGCCCCTTGCCGTTGGCGATCGAAGCAAGCTTCACGTTCGCCTTGGTATGATCCTTGATCATCCGCTTAGCGAAAGCACGAACGTCATCCGATTGCGAGTTCTTGAGCGCAACGTGAGCGGCGGCCACTTCGGTCTTACCCGCAACAGTCGCGTGGGAGACGAAGTCCGCCGCGCTCAATTGCTGTGCTGCCGCAGCATTTTGCGCGTGGGCGGCCGCGCCTGACAGAACCGCAATTGTGCCGATCACGGTCAATAAACCTGATTTTGTGTAGCGCATGCGACTTCCTGCGAAAAAGCTAATGAGGAACAACGAGCGTGGCACTCGGAAGATCCCACGCCCAGGCATATTTTTTGCGGCGCTGCTGAATCCATAACGTCCACGGGCTCACATGGCTCACATAGGTATCGACTTTCCAGTGCAGCGCCTGCGTGCGTTAAGCGCGCTTCTCCGCTGAGCGCCGATAACCAGATGCTCCAAGTACGTCGTTTTTGGCAGCTGCTCCGACAGGCGGGAGAAAACTGGTCGACTGACAATGCGTCGACCATCGGCGCAGCACTGGCGTTCTACTGTGCGTTTTCGCTGGCGCCGCTGCTCGTGATCCTGGTCGCCATCGTGGGTCACATCGTGGGGCCGAAGGTCGCATACGGATATGTCTCGGATCAACTCTCCACGCTGCTCGGAGCGGGCAGCGCGCAAATCGTGTTGGCGGCAGTGCGCAGCTCGCAGACTCAAGAGGGAACGATTGCGACGCTCGTCAGCATCGCAACTCTGCTTATCGGCGCAACCACGGTATTTGCGGTCCTCGAGCTTGCACTGGAGCAGATGTGGGGAATTGAAACGCGCGCTTCGCGCGGCTGGCGCGGATTTGTGCGCACGCGCCTCATGTCGCTCGGCGTCATACTGGCATTGGGTTTTCTGCTGCTCGTGTCACTGTCGATCACAGCCGCGGTAAGCAGTCTGCACGGACTCGTTGCGCAGCGATACCCTGGTTTCGTGCTGATGACACAGGTGCTCAATTTATTGGTGTCTCTCGGCATGAGCACACTGGTGGTTGCTCTCATTTACCAGTACATGCCCACACGACGCCTGGCTTGGAAGGCTGTGTTCTATGGCGCGCTCGTCACCGCGCTACTATTTCATGCGGGACGGTGGGCCATCGGCTCATACTTGGGCATGTCCATCGAGCCCTCTGCGTTCGGTGCTGCGGCGTCGTTCGTCGCCCTGTTGCTGTGGCTGTATTATTCAGCGCAGATATTTCTGTTTGGCGCTGAGTTCACCGCCTGCCTGAGCAATTCGCGAGTGGGGCGGCCCGCGGTGCCCAAGCCATCGATCAAGTAGGTTTTGCCAGCCAGATCTGACTTCTCGTTACGTGACACGCCCTACGTTGCGACTCCCAGTAGCTCTCAGGCACAACGATCAGTATCGATACGCTTCAGCTTTGTAGGGGCCGCTCTTGGGTACGCCAATGTAGGCGGCCTGGGCGTCCGTGAGTTCGGTCAACTGGGCGCCCAGCTTCGCAAGCTGTAAACGCGCCACTTTCTCGTCTAAATACTTTGGCAGTACATACACACCGACGGGGTAATGTTCGGTACGTGCGAAAAGCTCGATTTGCGCCAGCACTTGATTCGCAAACGAAGAACTCATCACGTACGATGGATGACCCGTGCCGCACCCAAGATTCACCAAATAGCCCTCAGCAAGCAGGATGATGCGTTTGCCGTCCGGGAATATCACGTGATCGACCTGCGGCTTGATATTCTCCCATTTCATGCCGCGCAGTTCCGCGACCTCAATCTCGTCGTCGAAGTGCCCTATGTTGCAGACGATGGCCTGATCTTTCATGCGTTGCATGTGCGCAAAGGTAATGACGCGCGCGTTTCCCGTGGCGCTGACAAAAATATCAGCCTTATCGGCGGCGTAGTCCATCGTGACTACGCGATACCCCTCCATCGTCGCCTGCAGGGCGCAGATTGGATCGACTTCCGTGACCCACACCCGGGCGGACAGGGCGCGCAGGGCCTGCGCACATCCCTTGCCGACGTCGCCGTAACCGCAGACGACCGCAACTTTACCGGCAATCATCACATCAGTCGCCCGCTTGACCGCATCCACTAGCGACTCGCGGCAGCCGTATAGATTATCGAATTTGGATTTGGTAACCGAGTCATTGACGTTGATCGCGGGAATAGCCAGCTCTCCTCTCTTCTGCATATCATGCAAGCGTTTGACGCCGGTCGTGGTTTCCTCGGTAACGCCCTTGATCTTGCTGAGTCGCACCGAGTACCACTTCGGATCCGCTTCGAGCTTGTTCTTGATGGCGCTGAACAGGCACTCTTCCTCCCCACTGCCGGGCTTCGCCAGCACAGTAATGTCCTTCTCCGCCCTGGCGCCCAAGTGCAGCAGCATCGTAGCGTCGCCGCCATCATCCACGATCATGTTGCTGTAGCCACAGTCGGGCCATTCAAAGACGCGGTGTGTGTAATCCCAATAGTCGGCGCGCGATTCACCCTTGATCGCAAAGACAGCGGTGCCGTTCGCTGCAATCGCGGCTGCTGCATGATCCTGCGTCGAGTAAATGTTGCACGAGGTCCAACGGACCTTGGCACCGAGAGCTCCGAGAGTCTCGATCAGCACCGCCGTCTGTATCGTCATGTGCAGTGAGCCGGTGATTCGTGCACCTTTCAGGGGTTTGGCGGCAGAAAATTCCTTGCGGATGGCCATCAGCCCCGGCATCTCGGTCTCGGCGATCTTTATTTCCCTGCGGCCGAATTCAGCTTGGGAAATATCCTTAACGACGTAGTCGTCAATACTCTTCACTGCTGCGTTCACGGACATTGTCTCCATTCTGATTGACTGATTGCTCACCGCGGCCAGTGATCTGACATATCGCCCTGCTCACTGCCACTCTTCGACTTTGAGTTGCAAGGCTAGCGTGCGCCCGGCATAGTGGATAGCTAATTTTACTGCTAGCCGCTATTAGGAGATCTAATACCATGCCCGGCCTCAGAGATATCGACATCGGCTTGTTGCGCTCCTTCGTGGCAGTCGCGGAAACAGGCCGGATGACAACCGCCGCGAGGGTGGTCAATTTGAGTCAAGGCGCCGTGAGCCAACAGATACGGCGCCTGGAGACTTTGTTCAGAATGAACCTATTTGACCGCGCAGCAGACGCTGCGCGCTTAACGCGGGATGGTGAGAAACTCATCGCTCAGGCCCATCGCCTGATCGCGCTCAACGATGACGTGCTCGAGCAGATGCAACAGGCCGATTTCTCGGGTGAAGTGCGCCTCGGCGTCCCACATGACGTGGTAGGGCAACTCATGCCTCCGATTCTGCGACGTTTCAGCCAGGAGCATCCCAACGTGCTCGTCACGCTGGTCAGTGAAACGACCCACTCGCTGAGAGCAGCGCTGGGCGAGCGAAAAGTCGATCTCGCACTGATGACAGAATCGGAGTCGGGAAAGCGCGACCAGCTGTTACTGACCGACCGTCTCGTGTGGGTGGGTTCCAAGGGCGGTGATGCGTGGCGTAGGCGCCCTTTGGCGGTGGCATTGGGGCAAGAGGGCTGCGCTTTCAGGGCGCTCGTGATTAAGGCGCTAACAAAATCCGGGATCGAATGGCGGCCGATTTGCCAGGTCGGGAGCCTCGAGCCAGTTTTTGCAACGCTCGAGGCGGACATAGCCGTCGCGCCATTCCTGTTCCATACGGTCCCGGACCGCGTGGAAGCGCTGCCGGACGGATGCCTGCCACCGCTGCCGGAGTTTTATATCAATCTGCGGCTTCCGCCAAAGGGTGTGACGAAGGTTGCATCGGAGCTCGCGCGCCATATCCGCGAAGGATTCTCGCGGCGTTATGGGAGAAATTGACCCGAAATGCGCATCGCCTCCCTCTTCCTGAGTTGCCACAGTGATCGCTGGCTAGACCGGCGCATTTTATGGCTCGCAAACGCGAAATTTATCGCCGCAAGGATTCGCGGTACTGGTGGGTACGCCTCCTTCTCCCGAATGGACGACGGGTCTGTCGGAACACGCGCTGTGTCGAGCGCGCCGAGGCCGAAGCATTTGTCGTTCGCCTGAAAAACGAATCGCTCGAGGGTCGTGACCATCAAGCACCCGGCGATTTTGGATGGCCACAAGCCGTCGTGCGCTACCTTGAGGAATATGCCGAAAAGAAAAGCTTGTCAGATGACCGTGACCACCTGAGAAAACTCGCGCCCTATCTGCGCTCGCATCGGTTGGACGCGATCGACATGAATGCCTTGCAGCCCTTCATTCGCGATCGAAAAGAAAAAGACGGAGTGCAGAACTCGACGGTCAACCGCGCCCTTGAGATTGTTCGCAGAATCCTCAACCTTGCACATCAGGATTGGCGCTGGATCCGCGCGGCGCCGAAGATTCGCATGCTCAAGGAACCACGGCGCCGCGTACGTTTTCTCCGGCGCGGAGAAGCTCAGCGCTTGCTCGATGCCATGCCGATGCATATGAAGCCGATCGTCCGATTCGCTCTTGCGACTGGGTGTCGGGCGGGAGAAATTTTCGGATTGGAATGGAGCCGGGTGGATTTCGCGCGTAAAGTCGCGTGGCTCGATCATGGCGCAACCAAGTCCGGGGAAGGGCGTGGTATTCCGCTCAATTCGGATGCCATCGCAGCGCTCCGATCGACGTTCGGCCAGCATGCACGCTGGTGTTTCACCTTTGCCGGACAGCGTATTCAGAAGAGCAGCACGGCTTGGCCAAGAGCGCGACGGCGCGCGGGCATCGAGGACTTTCGCTTTCACGACCTCAGACATACGTGGGCCAGCTGGCACATGCAAAGCGGCACCTCGATGCCGGAACTGATGGAGCTCGGAGGTTGGAAATCCTACGAAATGGTATTGCGTTATGCGCATTTGGCGCCGGATAAACTGAGTTCCGTAGCAAGCCGTATCGAGTGGCACGCGTCAAAGCAGGATGGACCGGCTCGGGGCGAGGCGATCGCACCGGACGCTGCGCCTGGTGAACTCAAGGCGCTACGCGACCTCGCGAAGGATTGCGAGGATTGATACATCGTCGAGAAGCGCAACGTCTTTCAGGAAGCTCGCAAGGACTCAAAGCCCTGCGGGATCGGCCAGAAACTCTGCCTCGGCGCGAGCTATCGCGCCGGCGCGGCCTCTTCTTCGATAAAAGCCTCATAGCCTGAGTCACCAATTCAGTGTCGGGCCAGACATATGCCCGACTTAGATCAGCCCTCGGCCGCGTCAGCCCGTGCTTAGTCAGCCTGACGATTGAATTTTCAACGCGACCCCCCGGTTCGAAACCAGGGACTTTGACGGCAGCCTTGTACCAAATCGAGCGGGAACGTTCTAAGTCGGCATATACTTTTCTCAAGCGACGTCGCGATCGCCAATGCGCCTACGTTCATTGTTTTCAATAACATACTTATCTGCAATTATTCAATTGCGTATAACTTGATCTGACACTATCCAAGTGATATCCGACAGTGCAGCCAATTGAAGGCGAATGGATTATCCTCGCGCGCTCAGGACGAATCGTTTCGCTTAAAGAGGGGTCTTTGTGCCTAGAAAAATTCTGCTTGTTGCCCTGTTACTCGCACCGCTGTGTGGCCGGGCACAGACCCCTCTAAATACGCAATCGTCGGCGAACGCGACACCTCCGGCATCCACGACGATCACCGCAATTCGAGCGGGCCGGTTGCTAGATGTCGAGTCCGGCCGGACACTTTCGAATCAAATCATTCTTGTCGGGGGTGGTCGGATTCAAGCCGTCGGCGCGAGCGTCGCGATACCGGACGGCGCCCAAGTGATCGATCTTTCCGGGATGACGGTGCTTCCCGGGCTTATTGACTGCCACACACATCTTGCTGATCTTGCGGACGCCGAACCGCTGATGGTCCTGCAGAGATCAGCCGCCGAGACTGCCTACGCGGCGATCCCTAACGCACGCGTCACGCTTTTGGGTGGATTTACGACCGTGCGCGACGTCGGTGTGTATCGGGCTTTCAATGACGTTGCAATGCGCGATGCAATCGCCAAGGGACTCATTATAGGGCCGCGCATGTATGTCGCCGGAGCGTATATCACCATAAGCCAAGGAGCCGGCGCTATGACGGGCTTGGCCCCCGATATTCAGCTTCCGTTGGACCTGCGCTACGGCGAAGCGAATAGCCCGTGGGAGGTGCGGCAGAGAATTCGCGAGCTTGCGCATCGCGGCGCCGATCACATCAAGATACTGACCACGGGCGCCGTGCTCACGCACGGCAGCAATCCGAAGTCCGTCGAATTCACGCCAGAAGAGATATCCGCCGCGGTCGATGAAGCGCACCATTTCGGCTTGCGCGTCGAGGCACATGCACACGATGCTGAAGGGATAAAGAACGCCATTCGTGCAGGTGTTGCCTCAATCGAGCACGCGACCCTGATCGACGATGAAGGGATCGCATTAGCCAAGCAACATGGCACCTACCTCGATATGGATATCTACGACGAAGAGTGCATCCAGTCATCGCCGAATACGCCCGCGGACTTTCTGGCGCACGACCGTGATCTCGCCGAAGCTCAACGCCGTAACTTCACCAAGGCCGTGCGTGCGGGAGCCAAAATGGCGTTCGGGACAGACGCGGGCGTTTGCCCCCACGGCATCAACGCGCGCCAGTTTGCATTCATGGTCAAGTATGGAATGACGCCGCTACAAGCTATCCAGGCGGCTACCGTCAATGCTGCAGATCTCCTCGGTCACTCCGACCTGGTCGGCACCATCAAAGCCGGCAGATCAGCCGATGTCATCGCCGTTAGGGGCGATCCCCTGGTAGACGTGAAATTGCTGGAAAACGTCGCTTTCGTGATGAAAGAGGGAACCGTCTACAAGCACGAATAGATCTCTCGCGATTTTGAACTCCGCTGGTTGCAAACCGCGGGACTCACGGTGAAGCTCACGTCTGAAAAGCCATCATGGCGATGTAGCTGGTCACTGCAGGATATTCAGCCCATCATGACCCTGTGCGGCTGTCAGCGTTCATCCGAGAGAATATGGAGCAACTCCTCAGCGAATGGGAGATCTTCGCTCGAGAGCTATTGCCGCCCGGGAAATCCTTGGATCAAACCGCCCTGCGGGACGACGCCGAGACACTCCTCAAAGCCATTGCGCTTGACATGGAAACCGCGCAAAGCGGAGAACAGCAGACTCTGAAGTCAAAAGGCCGGGGCCGACTGGCGGGTAATAGTTCTCTTGCGCTGTCGTCGCATACACATGCTCACGATCGATACGCTATCGGGTTCGATGTCAATCAGCTGGTAGCAGAGTACCGCGCCGTGCGAGCTAGCGTCGTTCGGCTCTGGACGCAGAAGATGGGCCACGCGGATCGCTCAGCGCTGGACGAACTCACTCGTTTCAATGAGGCGATTGATGAAATGCTCGCCGACTCCGTTACGCTTTACACCGACATTGTGGAGCGGGCCAAGAACCTGTTTTTGGCGGTGCTGGGCCACGACCTTCGCAGTCCGTTAAGCGCCGTGCTGAGCGCTGCCAATATCCTCCTGAAGTCTGAAGAGAGCAGCGACCGGACGGTAAAGACCGCGGCACTCATCCTGCGTAGCAGCACGCGCATGGGTGAGATGGTGTCGGATTTGATTGATTTTACTCGCACGCGACTTGGCGATGGCGTGCCGATAGCTCGCGCACCGATGGATCTGGGCGTTGCGATCCACGAGGTCATCGAAGAGATCCGGCTTGCGCATCCGCTGCACAGGCTACGCTCGTCGACGAACGGAAATTTACATGGCGCCTGGGACGAGGGCCGCATGAAGCAGGTCCTCACCAATCTCATCGAAAATGCCGTCCAACACGGCTCTACAAACACACCGATCACTGTCACGGGGACTGGAAACGGCGAGCAAGTCGTCTTGGCGGTCCACAATGACGGGCCTCCGATTCCTGAACACGACCGAGCCAGGATCTTCGAGCCTTTAGTGGGCACTCCGGAGACCGCATCGCCGGTGATTTCCACGAACATGGGACTCGGCCTCTATATAGTTCGCCAAATCGTTCAGGCGCATGGCGGAACAATCGCTTTAACGTCGAGCGAGTTAGCTGGGACGATATTCACGGCGAAACTCCCGCGCATAAGCGCCTGAGCAGGGACCGGTCTCGGCGGCACGCGGGCCGCGTGCCCGATATGTTTAAGCGTCAACGCAGCCGCATCGTGACATTGGCGTCACGGCGCTCGGGCGGCACTTGACGGGATGCGCGGCACGAGTAGCCCGAAGGCCGCTCGAGCACAGAAGTTGTGGACCCCTTTTAGGCCTCGCGCGTTACATAGCCTTCAAAGCGCTGCAGCGCATTTTCCCTAACCCGATAGCCAGACGTGGAGCTCCGCGCTCCACGTCTCCTTCACCTTCGTATGGAGAGTCGAAATTGAAAGCCACCCAAGTAAAAGAGTTGTTATTGCAGTCCCTCGAGCACGAACGCGGCGGGATTAAGGTATACGAGACAGCCCTGAAGTGTGTCGTGAACGACGACCTGGAAGAGGAGTGGGAGAAATACCTCGAGCAGACGCGCAATCACGAACGTATCTTAATTGGAGTCTTTGCCGAGCTGAAACTTGATCCTGAAGAAGCCAGCCCCGGACGCCAGATCGTAAAGCAATTGGGCGGCGCTCTCGTTCAAGCCATGGAGACTGCGCTCAAGGCTGCCAATCCCGTCGCCGCGGAACTCGTCGCTTGCGAATGCGTAGTGCTCGCCGAAACAAAGGACCATGCCGATTGGGAGCTGATCAAGAAGGTTGCGGAGCATTCAACCGGAGAGCAGAAAAAGACTCTGGAAGCCGCTGCGGATGAGGTCGAGGACCAGGAGGACGAACATCTGTATCACACCAAAGGATGGTGCCGCGAACTGTGGCTGCAATCCCTAGGCATGAAAGCTGTCCTGCCGCCCCCCGAGGAGCGCAAGCACGTCACGACGGCGATCGGTGCCTCGCGCGCGGAAAAAGCGAGTGAGAAGAACCGCTAGGGTTTAGCGCGCGAAGCGTAGCCGGGTGCTAGGGGCCCGGCCGCGCAAAGCCCATGAGCAAGTCTTCACAAGCAGGCAAGTCGCCCACCGCCCGCCAAGTCACACTGCTAGCGACCCAGAACGCGAAAATGGCGCGTTCCGCGCATGCCTATGTTCGAGGCAGCACCGTCAAGTTTTACGAGTGGCTTCGTAATCGCGGACCGAACGATATTCCCGCCGGACCGCCGGTATGGATCTGCGGTGACTGTCACGTTGGCAATTTGGGGCCGGTCGCGAACGCTGACGGCGAAATCGACATCCAGATTCGCGATTTGGATCAGACGGTCATCGGCAATCCCGCGCATGATTTGATCCGCCTTGCCCTGTCACTTGCGACTGCAGCCCGCGGCAGTGATCTGCCGGGAGTCACCACCGCTCACATGATGGAGCACATGATCGAGGGTTACCGCCACGCACTTACAGCACGTTCTGCCACAGTTCCAGCTCGGCTTGAGAAGCCAGAAGCTGTGCGCGTCATCATGCGAAAAGCCATGGCCCGCACTTGGAAACATCTCGCGCGCGAGCGGCTCGAAGATGTTAAGCCGACTATCCCGCTAAGTGATCACTTCTGGAGCCTGAAAGATTCCGAAAACAAGGAGATCAAAAAGCTGTTTAAGAACGAGAAGGTACGGCGCCTAGTGACGTCGCTGAAGTCACGCAAGGACGGCGCGCGTGTTGAAGTACTGGACGCGGCCTATTGGATGAAGGGATGCAGTTCTCTCGGTCGGCTACGCTTTGCCGTGCTGCTGGGGATCGGAAAAGCCAGGAAGCCTGAAGACTTTTGTCTTATAGATATCAAGGAGGCCGCAGTCGCAGCCGCGCCCCATTCTCCCCGAGCGCAGATGCCGCGCGATCATGCAGAGCGGGTGGTGGAAGGCGCGCGTCGACTTTCGCCGTATCTCGGCGAACGCATGATGGCGTCGCACTTTTTGGGCAAATCCGTGTTCATTCGTGAACTCTTGCCGCAGGACCTCAAGCTCGAAATTGATGAGTTGACGCGCGATGAGGCAGTTCGCGCGGCCGAGTACCTCGCCGGCGTGGTCGGAGCCGCGCACTCACGTCAGATGACGGCAGCCGCCCGAAAAAAATGGCGGGCCATCCTGGGCCGCGATCGGTCGAAGGGCTTGGATGCGCCGTCGTGGCTTTGGTCCAGCGTCGTCGATCTCATGGCAAACCATGAACTTGCCTATCTAGAGCATTGCCGCACCTACGCGCGCACTTTGCCGCGATAGTAATTTTTACGCCGCCATCCGCACGCTTTTTTCTCGCATTTCGCCGAATCACTCAGCAGGTAACCCATGGCCACCCGTAAATCCAACCGCCCTACTTCGACATCACCACGGCGGTCGCCAGCGAAATCGCCCGCTAAGGCGGTATCTCGATCGACCGTTAGCGGCCCGGCAGCCAAAGCACGCTCTGCGGTCGGCAAAGCCGATCCAAGCGTTGCGAAGATGGCGGGTACACAGGCTCTGGCAGAAGCATTTCCTAGCAATGCCAACAAACCGCTGGAATACGATCGGGCGGCTGCCCTGCGCCCTGCCGCCGGCCAAACCGCCGAGCCCGATTCCCCGTCCGTAACGGGCAGCACGCTTTCGGAATCGAATCCATCGGCCAAGACCGGTGCGGGTGGCCCGCCCGCTGGCACCAATCCTCCGACCGGATCGCTGGATCGCGTTCGGGTTGATTCCGGTGGACAAGCCCTGACGACGAATCAAGGTGTCGCGGTCGCAGACAATCAGAACTCGCTGAAGGCGGGCTTACGGGGCCCGACGCTGCTTGAGGATTTCATTCTCCGCGAAAAGATTACTCATTTCGACCACGAGCGCATACCGGAGCGCATTGTGCACGCGCGCGGCTCCGCCGCGCATGGCTACTTCGAGTGCGACGCGGCGCTGGGTAAGTACACGCGCGCATCTATTTTTGCCGAGGCCGGCAAACGAACGCCCGTATTCGTGCGCTTTTCGACCGTAGTAGGCGAACGAGGCTCTAGCGATACGGCGCGCGATGTAAGGGGCTTTGCTGTCAAGTTCTATACCGATGAAGGCAATTGGGATCTGGTCGGCAACAATATTCCGATCTTTTTCATACAGGACGCGATGAAGTTCCCGGATCTCATTCACGCGGCGAAGCCCGAACCGCATTTCGCCATGCCGCAAGCGGCAACTGCCCACGATACCTTCTGGGACTTCATCTCCCTGATGCCCGAATCCACCGCCATGATGTTGTGGGCTATGTCAGACCGAGCGATTCCGCGCAGTTATCGCATGATGCAGGGATTTGGCGTGCACACGTTTCGCTTCGTCAATGCCAAGGGCGAATCCAGCTTCGTCAAGTTCCATTGGAATCCTGTCGCTGGTACCCACTCGCTCGTCTGGGATGAAGCCGTCAAAATCTCGGGAGCCGATTCGGACTATCACCGCCGCGACCTTTGGGAGGCCATCGAAGCGGGCGCCTACCCGGAGTGGGAGTTTGGGGTACAGATCTTCACGGAAGAACAGGCCGAAAAGTTTAGCTTCGATGTGCTCGACGCAACCAAACTCATACCGGAAGAGCTTGTGCCGGTGCGTCGCATCGGCAAGATGGTGCTGAATCGTAACCCGGATAATTTCTTTGCTGAGACGGAGCAGGTCGCCTTCTGCACCGCGCACGTCGTTCCCGGAATCGACTTCAGCAATGATCCGCTCCTGGCGGGCCGCATTCATTCGTACGTCGACACCCAGATAACGCGCCTCGGCGGCCCCAATTTCCACGAAATACCGATCAATGCGCCACTCGCGCCTGCACATAACAATCAACGCGACGGAATGCACCGTCAGGCGATTAATCGTGGACGGGTGTCGTACGAGCCTAACTCCCTCGGCGGCGGCTGCCCATATCAGGCGGGCGCCCGTGGATTTGTTTCGTATGCTGAGCCACTCGAGGCGCGCGAGCATAAAGTGCGCGGGAAGGCCGAGCGCTTCGCCGATCACTACACCCAGGCAAAGCTCTTCTGGAACAGTCAGTCGGCGCCCGAAAAGGCGCACATTATCGGTGCGTTCCGCTTCGAGCTGACGCGCGTGCAGACGGTTGCCGTGCGCGAGCGCATGGTGTCGTCACTTGTGAACGTGGCTACTGAGCTTGCCGAGGCCGTTGCACGAGGGCTCGGCATGCCAAGCGTGCCCGAAGCAATGCCAAAAGCAAGCCAACGGCGCGTGCGTCCCGAGGTTGATGTCTCGCCGCCACTGTCCCTGTTCGCGCGCCCGGGCGACGGCGCCATTCGCACACGGCGCGTTGCGCTGCTCGTAGCCGATGGCGTGGACGGCAAGTCGCTGATGAGCATTCACCAGCGCCTGACAGCCGAAGGCGCGGTGCCGCGTTTTATCGGTATCCGGCTCGGGTCCATATCGCCGAGTGCGGGAGAGCCCATCGAAGTGGACGCCACGCTTGAGACCGCGCCATCGGTCTTGTTTGATGCGGTCGTATTGCCCGACGGGGCCGCTGCGGTTGAAGCACTGGCCCAGGACGGGCATGCAGTTGAGTTTCTACGAGACCAGTTTCGCCACTGCAAATCGATTTTGGCTTTAGGAGCCGGTGCGGATCTTTTGGAAAAGGCCTCCGTCGTGACAAAGGACGGCGACCCGGGTCTGATCTCCACGTCAGCGTCTGCGCATTCGAAAGCTATTCAGGAATTCATCACGGCAATTGCTAAGCACCGTCACTACGAGCGCGACATGGATCCGCCCCCGGTTTAAGGGGATTCGATTCCGGCCGGCCAGAGGCAGTGCTGCGGAGTCGCGCGCGCTTGTTCGGTTGGAGATCCCGCGGATGCTAACGCCAAGATTCTGCAAATGGAGTTAGCGGTCGGTCGCCACCGTCAGCCCGAAGCGGCGCCCTTGTTCTGGGACGACCCAGTCGAGTGCTGAAATATGCAGGCCTTGAGCATTGGTCAGATTGAAGGCGTCGAAACGCAAGGTCCAGGAGCTTTCCCCGACCTTCCACTGGTATCGAACCCCAGCACCCACTGTGGCAAGCGGCGGCAGCCGTTGCCGGTCATCGCTGGTCGCGTATCGTGATGAGAGACGGTTCCACTGTAAAGACGCTGCCCACGGCCCCCACTGCGACGGTGCGTAGTCGAGGTTTGCGGTGAGGGTCAACGGCACGGGACCAAGGGGCTCGGGGCCGATGACTCCTGGTTCCGGGACCG
>Ga0209006_10003954_pt1 | contig 13505 bp, 14 predicted proteins | sample JacPin_JW_Ref_O2_FD_188567 | JGI IMG/M metagenome (GOLD analysis project Ga0209006, IMG submission 188567) | Forest soil microbial communities from Algoma, Ontario, Canada - Jack Pine, Ontario site 1_JW_Ref_O2 (SPAdes) (version 2) | ecosystem: Environmental > Terrestrial > Soil > Boreal... | reverse complement strand
ATAGGCTCGAACGACTTGCGGGCCTGCATCGGAAGATGAGAGGTCCACATCGACGCCTTCCCAACGGCTTTTCCACTGCGGGTCGGTGAAGAAACAGCCTAATACTTCGGAATACAGTTCGCTCTTGCTCTTAAAGTAGCTATAGAAGCCTCCATGAGTGAGGCCTGCGCCGGCCATGATCTGGGAAATGGAAACGTTGTCGAAGCCATGCCGGTTGAACAGCCTGCGTGCGCTGCCAATGATTTTCACTTTTACAGTGTCGCGGTGGCCTGCAGGGTAAGGCATGGCTCCTCCTCATTTAGTGCGCGTGAAGTATGTCCCGACGGGATTTTACTTTCCATGAAAATATGACCTTGATCATATTTTAAGTCCATGTTGTTATGCGGGCAGCTCTCAGAGAAAGACTTGGAGGATGAATGATCAGTGAAAGAAATAATCACGGCATCTTGACCGATATCAGAACGCGACGGCAAGTGATTGCCGGAGTTGCGATGGCGTTCGGAGCTATGACTGCGGGCTCAACGGTTTGGGCTGGAACGCAACAGCAGAGTATGAAAGAAGCACCGAGCAGCCCGGCCAATGAGAAGCGCACGTCATTCCACCTGGAAACTGAATATAAGGCGAGCGCTGAGCGGATTTACAACGTGCTGCTGGACTCAAAGCAGTTTGCTGCGCTTACCGGTACGCCAGCCGAGATCGATTCCAAAGCGGGCGGAGCGTTCAGCATGTTTGGCGGAATGATTGTGGGACGGAATGTTGAGCTGGTCTCTAACCAGCGAATCGTACAGGCATGGCGACCGACTCATTGGGATCCGGGCGTCTACTCGATTGTAAAATTTGAATTGAAAGCGCAGGGGGCGGAGACTGTTCTCGTTCTCGATCACACTGGTTTTCCGGAAGGCGAGTACGACAGCCTCGCGTGGGGCTGGCACAATCACTACATCGACCCGCTGAAGAAATTCCTGGCCTAAGGTGTTTGGAGCCAGAGGCGGATAAATCAGTCGACGCCAGCGTGAACTGCTTCGAAAACATGTCCTCTGCGGTCTAACGCCACCTTGTCGAGCACTGCGGTGGCTCTTCCACCATCGCTGTCCGGCTCGCGTGGCGGGTTGAGCAACGGTGGCGTCCGTCCGCAAACTAATGTAAATTAAATGCCTGCTTGCCTGTTCCCCGGTAGCTCAACGGCAGAGCATTCGGCTGTTAACCGAAGGGTTGCTAGTTCGAATCTAGCCCGGGGAGCCAACTTCTCGTTCTTTTCAATCAGTTACAGAGGCGATTTTCACCTCCTCCGTTTTGGCAGGCTGACTGTCACGAAAATGTAACGCTGCTCGCTTTCCGTACAGCCGCTTGTTCGCTTTGTCTACCGCGTTTCGGACCTGGTCGCCATTCCCAACTGGTAGTGGCGCTTGGTTTCCGGGCTGGTGTGGCGCATCGCGCGCTGCACAAATAGGTAGTTTCTCATCCATGTCTGTTTAGCCGGACCGCTCGCGTCTGAATACTCGGTGGGCCACGGGATGAGTGGAAGCGGTCAGGAGACACCCACGGGACGCCTTCCGACGAGAACGTGGGTGAGCCTGTGGATACAACCGGCTGGATTCAATCGACCTGCCGACGCTGCCGTATGCCGCTTTAGTCTCCCATCGTTTTTGGATAACTTCCGTTACGATTGCGTTCTGAACTGCGACAACTCCATTCGCGCGTGTTTTCAAAGTGAAGAATGTGAGCGACGGTTAGCTCACGGTGAGTCGTCTGCGGCGCATACTTAGAGAAATCCGTTACGCCCACGATAGAATCCTCACCTTTCGTGAACGATCCAGAATGGCACAGCATGCGACGCTAGAGCTTTCGCCCTTGCTCAGTGAGTGTTTTGGCCTCACGGCGAACGTTTGCCCACTTGATCGGGAGATCCAGTATCGTACCAGGTTGTTCGCTCGACTCAAGCAAACCCAACGCGGCGAGCACAACGCGGCGCTGCAGATCGCGATGGAAGGGCACGCCAAAGTGATGACCCATCGGCCAGGGAAGAAACAATGCGCGCGGAACTTTGATGGCCTCCGTCACGTCGCGCGCTACAGTGACCGAAACCGTGGGCACACCGCGCGCTTCGATGGCTCTCTGGATCAGTCCGACGGACTGATGACAGATCGGTCAAGCGGGCGCCAATAACGCACAATCGGCACGCTCCCCTTCAGCGACCGCTTCGGCAATTCCCTCAGCAACGGTTCGCTCAAACTTCTCGGGGTCCATGTTGTAGCCGATAAAACTGAAGAAATTCGGAGTCAACCCGGCCAGGCGCCCTTCTTCCACGAGTTCCTGAAGGCGTTCGATCGGAAAGATTACGTTAATGTCGAGGTCTGCATCGTCGTGAGGGTATTTCAACTGATGAATGATCAGGTCATCGTGCTTCGCCCTTGAAGGCACGCGCATAAAACGGAAGTCGCCGAAGGGATGGCAGACATCCAGAGGCTGGTCGGTTTTCAGATGCACGCCGCAGGAGCTGACCAGCGTCAAGCGGGATGCGGCGAGCGGCTTTCCCAAGCGTGCCTGGGGCACGAAGCTCTCGTTGCGAATCATCGAACCGGGGTAGCGCTCGTTGATGGTGTGCCAGAGGCCCGGCCGGAGCTGCATCCCAAGTTCGCGGGGATCGGCTGCGGATGAAGTGTCCTTATCGGCTGCCGTCATGGATCCACCTCCCGGACCTGCGGATGAAATAAAAATGCAGATGAAAGAAAAGGAGGGCCAGAGTCGATTCGTTCGTCTCGAGAACCCGGGCGATGAATTCGCGGTCCACCTCTTCGTCGCGAAGCAGGATTTTTATGGCTTCGGCCCACGACCGGTCGATCTCGTCCTTGCCGACGGCTTCGTTGCCGTCGCCGAGGTGCAATCGAACGAATCGAACGAGCTTTCCGAGATCGTCCTGGGCGGCGGCCTCTCGCAGATACGGAACGGACATGGATCTCTCCCTCTAATTCACAGAGAACGTGTTGTAGCCCTATTGATGCCTTGCCTGACGGAACCTTCCACGGGCTGGTCAGATACGACTGCGACCACTAGCTTCTAGAGTTTTTTTACAACAGCTTGTACGTAATCCAGTCCTCTACTTCGTCGAGATGCGAATACGGTACCAGGCTGCAATTCGGGTGCGTGATGCCAGTGATCAGAAGGGATATCTTCGTCTCTACGGCCCGCCGATAGAATAAAACCACTTTCTTTTCTGTGGCTCCCAGAAGGTAGCCAGTCTCAAAGCCCAAGCCAAATGAGGAACCAGAAACTTCAGCCACAAACAGATCACACTGCTTAAGACATGTCATGTCCCGCAGGTAAACTTCCTGAGGCGAAATAGACCGGTCCGCCTGCCACACGTCCTCGCGGATCAAATGACGCGTGAGTACTTCGTGGCCCAATTCCACCAACAGCTCAACGATCTTTGTGGCTGCCACCACGGAGGACCGGTCCCCCGCTACGGTGAACCCAAAATAGATTTTCATATGTCTGGAGCACCTGCGTATTCGTTCAAGATCACTGCCGAAGGACCGTCCGCCGAACTGAAGCGCGCAGCCGTTAGCGTGGCGATAGATCTTTGGATCGGCCAAATCAGAAGTCTGCGACCTCGGCTCGTGGCTCGCCAGCAGATCTTGACCACCATCGCAAGTCCGAAGCCTGATTGTGGCCTCTTGACTTGCTCGGCCCCAGCCGGTCATTAAAAGGGATCCACTGCTAGTATCGGACCGCGTGCATCTCAGCTCGACGCACCTGCCGTGTGGGCGAACGTAAAGGTTTCTTCTTCAGCTACCAAGAAAACCGGCGGGCCGCCAGAGGAAATCATCACGGCATGAGCAAGTGCCTGCTTCCCACCATCTGACGCGGCGCATGCTTCCAAATCCGCCATCGACCGAAAATGAATCTCTGCGATGCGATAGAAAGGAGGGGTACCCTGCGGTGAGGCCAGTACCTTGGTCGCAACAATCTTGGTCTTGCCCTCCAGTTTTGCTACGGCCAAGGGTACATGCTCGTTTTGATAAATCTTCTCGAAGGCATCAATGTCTTTCGGACGCGGATACATCACAACAAGCTTCACGTTTGCCATTCCGTGCTCCTTTTCTTGGTGAGATTTGCAACAACGCGCGATTTATATCGTTTCAAGATTGCTCCGCACAACGGACGTCAAATCCGTGCTTGCTTATGGCAGGCAAGGAAGCGCCCGCCCCGTGAGATGCTCCAACATTCGAAAAGATACAATTCCATAACAAGTGGCTGTTATCCGAATGCTTTTAGACAAGGGCATTCCCTCTGTCAGATTTGGCCGCAATGCGCCCATCAACAGCGGGCTACGCGCGACGATTGCGCACTGATGATGGACGAGCACACGTGCCTAGTGAGCAGGGCTCTCGGATCCGCGCCGGTCAAGAATCCGAGTGCCCTATCTGGCGTCGCTTGCACAAACCTTGAATCTGTTGTTACCTCTCAAAAAAATTGGTCTGTGAGCGAAGTGTTTCCACAAGGCGGAGACGCCTGCCGCGGGTATTCGGCCGCGTAGCCTATGCGCCCGAGCAGACCAATACGGTTACGCACGATGCGAGCATTGCGCTGTTTGTGAATGGTGTCTTCGATGTTAGGAAAAATGATCGTCTCGGGCGGGATTTGATTACAACGGAATCAGCGGTCTCTTCAAAGGAGATATTGCACAACTCGCCGAAGGCGAGGCTATCGCCAAGAATGAGAAAGGGTCAGAGTTATCAGCACATCTGGAATCCGCTTACTGCCGAGGTGACGAAAAACCAGCGGCCGGCGGATGTTTTCAGTGCGCGCATTACCATGAGCTGGTGAAAAACGTGGGCAGTAACCTTTTATGTAGCCGCGTGAGGACGCATTTCGGTTTGGGTGCTGGATTGGGTGCAACTAGCAAAAGTAAGAATGGCTGTGAGGACGGTTTAGACCTTTCTGTATGCTTTTGCGCACCTCTCTGGATTCCGTTGAATCGATCTCGGGTGTGAGCTAACATCCGCAAGGTCATGCTTGCGTGGAGGCCGACGGGTTGTAATCGGCAAACTTCGGCTTAAAAGGAACGGTTTGTCGTGGAACTACATCAGCTTCGGTATTTTCGAGCGGTAGCCCGGTGTGGCAGTTTCACCCGCGCAGCCAAGCGGGAACACGTCTCCCAGCCATCGTTGTCGCAGCAAGTCATGAAGTTGGAGGACGAACTTGGCGCAAGGCTCTTCAATCGCAAAGGGCGCCTGGTAGATTTGACTCCTTTTGGTGAAGCTTTTCTCCCCAAAATCGAATCTGTTTTGCAACAGCTTCAGGACGCGCAAACCCAAATTCGAGAGATGGCTAAGGTCGAAAAGGGTACTGTGACGCTGGGCGTGATTCCAACGATCACTCCGTTTCTGTTGCCGAACGTTCTAGCTAGCTTTCTTAAGCAATACCCGATGATTGAGCTGAAAGTGAAGGAGGACTGTAGCGCGGTGCTGTTGCAGGAGCTGAGGGAAAAGATAATCGATCTGGCACTTATGCCTCTCCCCGTCGACTCTGATGATGTTTCGTGCGTTGAACTGATGCGGGAAAAGCTTTTTGCAATTGTCGGGGAAAATCACCCGCTGCATAAAGAGAAGCAGATAACGCTCCAGCAACTATCGGGCGCGCCTTTTCTGATACTCAAAGACGGTCACTGTTTTCGCGATGATACTTTGTCGGCATTCCGCGGGGATAATGTGGAACCCCGAATCGTCTTCGAGAGTGGATGCTTTCTTACAATACTGAACATGGTCAGAGCCGGGATAGGAGTATCCGTAATGCCTGAGATGGCATTCGAACCAACGCCAGGTTGCAAGTTTATTCCGATTAAAGCGGAGCGTCCGATCAGGACGATTGGGTTGGTTCAGCCGAAACAACAGCACCAAACGCATATACAAACCCTTCTAGCCAGTTTCTTCAGAGCGCACCTGCAAGCATCGGGGGCAACGAGTGCCAGGATGCCGAAGTTAAGTAAAGGGAGGACTGATCATATGTCGAATTGATCGCTCAGTTCATTCCCGAAGTGAGCCAACTCTGTCCGAGCACCCCTGTCACACTTTAATGCTCTCCATAGGTTCAAACTATGTAGGCATAAGCACATCGTCTAGGTCTAACGTCAACTTCCGGCTCTTTCCCCCAGCGCGTATGGTAGCGTCTTTTACGGGCTATTTTATATTTGCGGGCTTGTTCGCGCCCCTAGGTTTTCAATCGTGGTAACGATTTTGATCGCTCGTGGCATCCGCAGGTACATCAGTATCAGTCTGAGGCCCGCCAAGCCGAGAGTTCGAGCTTCGATTGCAAATGAGCGTACAACAGAAAAGGATTCGACTCCCGCTCTCGGATCACATCCACACGTTTTACGAGGAGAATGTGGCCGCAAAGGCGAAGCCCTAAGGCGACCTGACCGCCGCAGCCGGTCAATATTTCGTGGGCGGTGTTTAAAGGCGACGAGAATGATCAAGCCAAACGAGAGCGACGGTGACATCGAGGCAGCCCTGGTTCGTTCGGCTCGTGAAGGGGACCGAGAGGCATTCATCCTCCTCGTGCGACCGTGGGAGCGGGCTGCGTTTCTGGCCGCCAATGCAGTCGTGACGAACGCCACAACAGCGGAAGAAGTCGTTCAGGGCGCAATTCTCGAGGCGCTGTCATCGCTCCGCGTGGTTCAACCCAGCGGGAAATTTGGGGTGAGGTTGATTCAGATCACGGTCGACAGAGCCCGAAAAAGAAGCGCTGAAGGCGACGGGAAGGTCCGAGACCCAGTGCAGAAACCATCCATCGACGATGATGAGGTGGACTATGTCCCACAGGACTTGTCTAGCTGGCGTCTGATCCCTTCTGAGACGCTGGAGAACACAGAGCACCGTCTCGCACTGGAACACGCTTTTGTCTGCTTACCGCAGGAATGCAGAGAAGTGCTCACGCTGCAGGATGCCGCACATTTAAGCCATAACGAGACCGCAGAAGCGCTAGGCCTGAGTGTGAGGCAGGTTAAGACTCGCCTGCGCAGGGCGAGACTGGAGCTGCGTGAGGCGCTTGCTCCTGGGAATGGAGGAAGGTGGCTGAACTGGGGTGCCCTTGTTCGCGACCAGAAAGCGGCGCGGGCGAGCAGCGGAGCGACAGGTCTCACTCCCGCTTGATTATCAGGGGGAAGGACGCTGGGGGACGACCAGTTCGAAGTCGGGGCGAGGGCGACAAGCCTTCAACAGTTTCACTCGTCCCTTGCCACTCCCATCACGCCATTGAATCTCGCTACTTTTGCCATGGTCGAGGTCATGCCGCTCTTTTGCCTCATAGTTGCCGATCGCACTGGCACACACCGTGGGGGCCATTTCCCTGACACCATCATTTCTCAGCGAGACGCGCGAGATCGTAAAGACTTCAACTAAGGCGAAACTTTTGGCTCGTTACGGACTCTCATTCTAAGAAAGCTTATAAACCCATGCGGACCTCTTCTTCGAGCTCGGAAGTCGCGTATTCACTTTTTCGAATGACTTTTGGGGTAAACATATTTTTGCATGGGGTAATGAGACTCGTGATAGGCCACGCTGTATTCCTGGGTTACGTAACCAAGCAAATGCAGGGCGCTCCCGTCCCATCTTGGTTTCTTCCGACATTTTCATACGTTTTGCCTTACATGGAAGGTTCCGTCGGCGTGCTACTGCTTCTCGGGCTCTTCACTCGTAGTGGTCTCATTGCGGGGACTCTCATCATATTGTTGCTGCAGATAGGAAGTTGCCTAGCTCAGAATTGGTCCGTGGTCGGTGATCAGCTCGTATATTCTTTGTCTTTTTTTATCTTACTCAGCCTCATCGACCGCAACCGATGGTCTATTGACGATCTCCGTAGTGTCAAATACGGTGCGCCAGGCTTCAATCCAGCGGCATGCTGAAAAGCGTACTAGATACATACAATGCTTATCTACTTGCTGGCATTTGTTGGCGGCGTCCTGACGATCTTGCGTGGAAGCATTTGCTTTTACGTTTGGATAAAATCGGGAAGTGAGGAGCTATTATGTTTTCATCAGACAAGAAGGACGATCAAAATCCCAGCTCGCCCGGACGACGAGTTTTACTGATTGCTGGCGGGCTTGGCGCTGCAGGGCTTGTTTTGTCATATTTTCACAAGAGCGCTCCGGTTCATGTTGAGGCAGCGGCCGCTGAACTGCCAAAGATGGTAAAGATCGTAGAATTCACTGACGCAGGCCAGCGCAAAAACACCGCGACTCTTGCGCGAATTGTGAAAACCGAAGAAGAGTGGCGAAAGCAGCTTTCGCCCGATTCGTTCGAGGTAACTCGCCTGTCCGGCACCGAGCGTGCCTACACGAATGAAGATCCTAGCAATCATGAGAAAGGGGTCTTCCGCTGCATTTGTTGCGACACCGCGTTGTTTGATTCCAACACCAAATTCGAATCCGGCACGGGCTGGCCAAGTTTTTGGGCACCCATCGCGAAAGAAAATGTCTTGGAAACCACGGACAACAGCTTGTTCATGGTGCGAACCGCTGTTTCTTGCAGGCTGTGTGACGCGCACCTAGGGCACGTGTTCGACGACGGGCCGGATCCAACCGGTTTGCGTTACTGCATGAATTCGGTGGCAATGAGATTTGCCAAAGCATCGTAGAGAATTGTGGTGGAGACGGGAATTGCCCCGGGCTTTTGATCAGAGGAGATACAGCAATGAAACATTCAATGACGCCGATTTTAACCGTATTGCTCGCCGTGTTGGCGCTCTTCGCATGGACGCACCACAATTCCACGAGCGCAGCCACAGTAATTCCAGATCCCGCAGTAGACGAAACCCTCGTCTCGCAAAAAGGCCAAGAGACGGTGGTCGTCGCAGGAGGATGCTTCTGGGGCATCCAGGCTGTATTTCAGCACGTGAAAGGGGTGAGCAGCGCGACTTCCGGATATGCCGGCGGAACGGTCAAGAATCCCGACTATGAACAGGTCAGCACCGGTGAAACAGGACATGCGGAGTCAGTTGAAATCGTGTACGACCCGTCGAAGATCACTCTGGGACAGCTCCTCAAAGTATTCTTCTCCGTTGCGCATGATCCGACAGAACTGAATCGTCAGGGTCCCGACACTGGCACGCAATATCGTTCCGTCATTTTCTTCACAAGCCAGGATCAGCAGCGAATCGCTCGAGCCTACGTAGAACAGCTTGATCAGGCCAAAGTTTTTTCACAAGCCATCGTGACCGAGATCGTTCCGTTCAAAGCTTTCTATCGCGCCGAAGACTACCATCAGAATTATGCCGCCGAACATCCCAACAATCCCTATATCGCGACGTTCGACCTACCCAAGGTGAAAAATCTCCAGCAACAATTTCCTGGCCTCTACATCGCCAAGCGCTAAGTCTGGCGCTCGTGCACAACCTCACGGAATTCCGGGAACTCCTGAGCGAGTCGTAATGGAATGAATGAGGGCAGGCATATTCAGGAAGCCTTATGAGACTGCACTTAAGAACAAAAAGACCCATACCATGGTCGGATTCCAAAAAAAGCATAGAACACGCATGGACCGTTCCCTTCATGGCCGTGGAATGGCTTTGTGAGTGGATCGCATATTTGTTAAGCAACTGGACGTTTTTGCAGATCCTGGATTACGTCCGTGGCTTCGGCGTAATTGTCATCGTAGTTTTCTATTTTTATGATTCCGGCAATCGAGTGAAACAAAGACACTATCAAGCATGGCAAGTTATCAACACTGCTCAGGGGAAGGGCGGCAATGGAGGAAGGATTGAAGCGCTCGAGGAACTCAATGAAGACCGTGTTTCTCTAGTGGGAGTCGACGTTTCGGGAGCGTTTCTACAAGGTCTGCATCTTGAAAAGGGCGATCTCGCACGGGCAATTCTTAACGCTGCGGACGTTCGCAACGCGATTGTTGTTTCAAGCGACCTTCGCGACGCCGATTTACGATCTGCCAATTTCCGTGAATGCGATTGCGTTAGAACTTCGTTTAGAGGAGCAATGTTGGATGAAGCAGATTTCTGGGGCGCGGACCTGAGCGGGGTGGACCTAACCGAGGCATCGTTGGTAAACACCGATTTGCGCAACACTAATCTGCTTGGGATTAAATGGAAAGGCATCAAGACATTAAAAATGGCCGATATCGCTGGCGCTCGCAATGCTCCCGACGGATTTGTTGCGTGGGCTCTTCGTAACGGTGCGATGCGCAGTTCCTCGGATTCCGAGTGAAAGAATGATGCCGGAACAAACAACTGGGTAATTGTCCATCGAGTGCCATCCTAGTGAGTTAGGTTAGTGGAAAGTTCACTAGCGTCTTGTTATCCGGTGACGCGTCGGACAATCAGATGGAGTACAGCGCCGAACACCTGAAAAATCCCGGTAGCTCCGGATTGAACTCAGAGATTGTTAGAATTTCGTCTAGGGACGACAGAATCAACCAGGGCCCATGTGTAAAACCATTGGCTTACCTTTGTGGGCCGGTTTGCCGGTTTAATGGAACTTTTCCGGAATCGGATCCTTTTGCATGGGTGCGCGATCACACCAGCCGCCCCGAAATCCGGCTTTGCGGAGGCCCTCAACAATGGCGGGGCACCTCTTCATCAATCTCCAAAGAAATCCGGTGCGGTAATTCTCGATCATCATCACGATTGGACCCTGATCCAGTCCATAATATCCTTCGGAAATCCAACCCTCCCCTTTATGGTTTTCACTCTGGAAAGTCGGATTAAAACTGCATTTGAAGCCGAACTTGCTGGCAACTTCGGGGTATACGTCATTGAAATGTTGCAGCGTCGGCAACACAATCTCGGGCGCAAATGGAAGTGAGGCAACTGCTGCCCATGGCGCGATTGTGCCATCATCCGGACCGTACGGGACGGCGCGCGCTACATAGTCAAAAAAGCACCGCTCCACTCCCGCGAGCTTCAGACAAGTTGAACCAGGTCCATCGCTCGCTGTAATTCCCCAGCAATACTGGCCATACCCTTTATAGTCCAGCGGATTGCGGACCGCATACTGCTGTTGCACGTAAGTTGCGCGACGGCTGTTCTCGAAATAATCAATTCCTTTTCCGCGCATGAAGTCATCCTGAATGCCGCGAAAGTCAATCCACATATGTGAAAGCTGATGTATGAACAGTGGACCGGCATAAAGGAACTCGTGGCCGTAGAGTTGTTTCCAACAGTAAGTTCGAGTTTGTGCTTCATAGCTTGCGGCAGGAATTGGATGCCTAGGTGAAGCCAGGGCGAGCGTGTAAAGTATTAGCGCCTCGTTGTAACCTTCCCATCGGTATGGCAGAAAACCGGATTCTGGTTTCCACCCCATCGAAACTGTCTCTCCTCCGTTAAGCGCCCACTGCCAATCGGCCCGAGAATAGAGCTCTGTAGCAATCGAACGTATTTCTTCTTCTTCGAGCGCATTTCCATGGAAGTAGGTAGCCGAAGTCAAGATTCCAGCAAGGAGGAATGTCGTATCAATCGTTGAGAGTTCCGACTTCCATGCGCGGCGGCCTGTGTCCATGTCCAAAAAGTGATAATAGAAACCCTTATAACCGGTTGCATCCGCATCCTCGCTCTGCTCACTATCTCTGAAAAATCGAAGCGTGGTTAGCGTGCGCTCAATACCTTCCTCTCGTGTGATAAAGCCGCGTTCGACGCCGATGGTAAAAGCAGTAAGAGCGAATCCGATAGCAGCAATACTAGCGTGCGAGCTTTTGCGAGTGTTATCGGGGACCATGCCATTCGTACGATTGCTTTCCGCCAGGAAATACTGGAACGTGTCTCGTTGAAGTTTGTCCAACATTCCTGCTCGCATTTGCGAATGACTCATGGGTGCGCGCTCGCAGATCGGGGCTCCGATGCAAAATCTAACGTAATAGCCGCCACGGCGTGAGGCGGCAGGTTAACATCAAGTTGAACGGTGCCGTTTTCATAGTTCCAAGGGAGCGGTTCTTTTACCAGACGTGAAGCTGCCTCCAATTGGTCCACCTGGAGTGGCGAGAGATGCTCAGGGATTCCCATTCGTTGCCAAAGAGTCTGCGCGTTTGCGTGGTCCTGATCCACTCGCTCGACGTACACGGCGCGCGGTTTCGACGCATTAGCGAGACGCACTTGAACGAGTTGATACGTGATCTCTTGGCGTGGCTGCGCGTGATTAGTAAGGAGTACAACCACGGAGGTCTCTTTTCGAATAACCCATGCGTCGACCGTTTCATGCGTTCCCTCAACAGAAATTTTCTGAGTGCCGAGATGAGAAAGTAACTGGAATGCGCGGTAGATGGGCTTCGGAACGCCGTAGAGATTGAGCAGGCCGAATCCGCCATGAAACGGCGCCGACGGAAAATAGTTTTCGTCGAAGATATCCGTGAAGGTCCAGAAACTATAACCATCTACAAATTCGTCCGTCTCCATCACTATCTTAATAGCGTAGGCAGCGGCGAACGGGTCGTCGTGATAATGATCGCGCGGATTTGAGGATATATTCCACTCCGTGTAATACACCGACCGCCCGGGAGCTCTGTCGCGCGTGAGCTTCGCCTGATCCCGCATTAAATGTCGCGGGCTATTCGCCAACTGTTCCTCGGTGTTTTCACCTTCAAAGCCGAGGGGATCGGTCGGGTAGATGTGTGTGCTTATGAAATCGGCGGGGACATTATTTTGCTTACAATAATCAAGCAGCTCTTCAATCCAGCCATTCACTGCCGTAGCGGGACCACCAACTTGCAGAGATGGGTTGACTGCTTTGATGGCCCGAACTGTACACGCATAAAGCTCGAAGTAATCCTCTTGTGTTCCAGTCCAGAAAGCTCGTAAATTGGGTTCGTTCCACACCTCAAAGAACCATTTGCTAACCTCCGCAATGCCATACCGGTCGACCCAGTGGCTCACTATTTTGCGAATGAGTGTAGCCCACTCGCTGTAAACCTTTGGTGGTGTAATATTGCCACGATAACTAAAGACAGACTCGCTGCCGGAAGCGAGCGTACTAGGCATAAAACTTAACTCGACGAAAGGTCGCATCCCAATTTTCAGAAGATAGTCGAAGATGCGGTCCGTATTAAAGAATGAATATAGAAATTTGTCTTGGTGAGTGATGAGTGTCCCCATGTTGTCGTCAAGCAGGCCGTGAAACCTTACATAGCGAAAGCCCAACTCTCTATGGCAACGTTCAAGCTGTTGCTGCCAATCGGCGCGCAGCGCGAGCAACGCGCGACCGCTGCCCACCGTGTGTTGCCAGGCATGTTTGAGATGTGAGCTAGTTCCAGAGAGGTCGCAAGAAAAATTCGCGGACACTTTTCCTCGATTCGAGCTTGAGCTGTGCGAAGGCTGCGCCCATTCTGAGCGTGTCGTCACAACTAAACAATCGACCTCAGATAATGAAACCCATCGTCCTGAAACTCCTGAGTGGGATGCGGTATTCGAAACGAAGTTTCATTTTCGGTGTACACAGGCTTCTCCATTTCGATAAATGCTGGCTCCGCAGTCCATGGGACTTTTGGCTTGGATCGTCGTTGGATTGATCG
>Ga0209006_10003953_pt1 | contig 13505 bp, 9 predicted proteins | sample JacPin_JW_Ref_O2_FD_188567 | JGI IMG/M metagenome (GOLD analysis project Ga0209006, IMG submission 188567) | Forest soil microbial communities from Algoma, Ontario, Canada - Jack Pine, Ontario site 1_JW_Ref_O2 (SPAdes) (version 2) | ecosystem: Environmental > Terrestrial > Soil > Boreal... | reverse complement strand
ATCCTGGCCACGCTCGAAGAGGACTATTCGCGCATCTCGGCGCAATTGGGATGCGTCTCCAGCGAGCGCATTGTCGCCATCGTCCAAAGCCGCGAGCAATACCTGCGCGCTACCAGTGCCGCGGAATGGAGTGGCGGCCACTACGACGGACGAATCCATGTCGCGTGGGACGCCGGGCCTCACATGCAGCGCGCGCTGGCTCACGAATTAGTACACGCCTGTCTCGCCAGCCTGCCTTCGGGGTCGAATCCCTGGCCGGCTTGGTTGCAGGAGGGCCTGGCACAAAAACTCTCGGGCGATACGCTGCAACCCTCCGGGCGCGAAGAATTGCGGCAACTGGCCGTTCATCATCAGGTCCCCCGTCTGGAGAATCTGGGGGTGGATTGGTTCAGCCTGTCCCGGCGGGACGCAGTGGCTGCCTATAACCTTTCCCTGGCCGCCGCTGACGCCCTGTGCGACGATTATCGGAGCCCCGGAGTCCGCAAGATCCTGAGCAATCCCGAAGCTCTTCCCCGCATCACAGCCTACCTGGACGCCCAACTCGGCCTTTAGTTCGCGCCGAAATACCGTCTTGCGCCCCGAACCCGGTTAAGTTTTGGTACTTTTCACTTAGTTTTGGTACCTTGTATGTTACTAATGGGCAACTTAGTACTTGAGTACCCAATGTCTGAGGCGACATAATTCTGAGGTACGTGGTAAAGCTTTGCTGGTTATGCGAAAGACTGGCGGCGGACCGGGGCGGAGCTTGTCACGTCTGCAGGAGAGCAATTCGCCAAAATGCCCCTGCTCATCGCGTACCCCTTGATTCGGCCAGGTTCGCTGCGGTACTAGCCGCCCTGTTGAGCATCTCGGCGGCAATGCTCACACCCGCGGTCGTCTCACCTCACAGACTGGCTTGGCATCATCCGCAGATAGAGCGCCATCTCGCGCCCGTCGCCTATGTCACCACCATGGTCGTAAAGGACGCCAAACGCAAGGTTTACCCCTATTCCATTGTTCCGGGCGGCGCCGAGACCCTGCTGGAGGCCAAGCACGCCATCACCGACCCCGCCGTAAAGGCGAACTATGCGAACGTCAACCTGGCGCAGTTAAGGCAAGTGAAGCTGACGGAAAACCTTTCGGGATATGTCTCATACCGCTGGGGTGAAAAGATTTACTGGACCAAGAAGCGCCTCACGCTGAAGGCGGGCGAAACGGTATTTACCGACGGTACTAATATCATCCGTGGCCGGTGCCTGAACTGCTACTCCGCGCTTCCTATGATGCCGACGCGGCCGAGCGAGCCAACCGAAGTGGTATTCAACGCGCCAACCGAAATGCCGGTGACGGTCTATTCGTTTCCCAAGTTGCCGGTGCTGGCGCCCGAACTGCCGATACCGCCCGGCGAACTTACCCCCATTGTCCCGACTATCTTGCCGGCGGTGGTTTCAACGGTGGGTAAGACCGGCGGCGGCTTTTGGTTTCCGATCATTCCGATTATCCCGCCTATCCACCACCGTCCATCCGGTCCGTCCAGTCCCACGTCGCCAGGCCCGCCCGTAACATCGGTGATACCGCCCGTGGCGATTGTGCCAGAGCCCAACTTGGCCTGGTTGCTCCTGTCCGGATTCCTGGCAATGGCTGTGGCTCACGGCCTGCGGCGCCGAGCCTGAGGTTTTCACCCGAGCGACTCGGCAAGAAAAACGCCATAGCATTGAGGGAGCATGGCGCTGCCGATGCTCTTCTTTGTCGCGGCGATGGCGGTACGCACGGACCAGACTCCGCTGCGCTCGGGCTGCGATTCCGATGACGGTGTGGTCGCCAGCTTGCCCGCGGGTACGCCGGTAGAAGTGCGCTTCCGTTTGTCGGACGGCTCGGATTGCTTCAAAGTGGCCGCCACAATCGACGGCAAAGATGTTCTGGGCTACGTTCCCGGCTCTGCGCTCACGGGCTTGGAACGGTACGAGCAGGAGCGCTCTTCGGCCGCATCGGTGGATGTGCTGCGCGCCTTGAATCCGGTGGTGACGGAGACCAAGAGGGCCGTGGCGCAGACGGGCGACCCGGCGCTGGATCGCGCTACGCGACTGCTGGACGCCAATCAGCCCGCGCAAGCGCTGGAGCAGGTGCAGGCCGCCCTCGGCAGGCATCCGCGCGATCCCGGCGTCCTGGTGCTGGCCGGCCTGGCTGCCTATCGTGCCGACCAGCTGCGCGCCGCGCTCGATTATTGGAAGCAGGCGCTGGATATCGCCCCGGACGAAAGGCTACAAGCCATCTACGAACGTGTGAAGCGCGAGGCCGATGCAGATCACAGTGGAGACAAACTCTACGGCGTACATGTGGCGTTGCGTTATGAAGGCGAAGCGCTGCCGGCCGACACCGCGCGCGCCATCCTGGCCACGCTGGATGGCGACTACTCGACCATTGCCGTGCAGTTGGGATGCACGTCGGACGAGCGCATCGTCGCCATCGTGCAAAGCCGCGAGGCCTACCTGCGCAGCACCGGAGCGGCGGAATGGAGCGGCGGCCAGTACGACGGACGGATCCACATCGCATGGACCGATGGATCGCAAATAGGTCCGCAAATGCAGCGCGCGCTGGCGCACGAACTGGTGCATGCCTGCCTGACGAGCATTCCATCCGGCTCCACGCCTTGGCCGGCCTGGCTGCAGGAGGGGCTGGCGCAAAAGCTCTCGGGGGACACGCTGCCCGCCGCGGTTCGCGAGCAACTGCGCCAGCTGGCGGGGACGCACGCCATCCCGAAGCTGGAGAATTTGCGGCAGGACTGGTCGCGGATGAGTACGCAGAACGCTTTCGCGGCCTATAGCCTGGCACTGGCCGCCGCCGACGCGCTTTACGATAACTATGCCAGCTACGGAATTCGCAATATCCTGGTCAATCCCGAGACGCTTCCGCGCATCACCGCGGACCTGGACGCGAAGCTCGGGCTGTAGGCGCCGCTTGCTGACGCGCGCGGTTCAGAACCGTGACCTTCAGAACCGCGACCGTCAGGGAGCGCCTCCCGCGCTATCCTGGTATTTCCACCATGCCTTTTGCTTCCATCCCTGAAGCCATCGAGGATTTTCGGGCCGGCCGGATGCTCGTCATCGTCGACGATGAAGATCGCGAAAACGAAGGCGACATCACCATTGCCGCCGAAAAAGTAACGCCCGACGTCATCAACTTCATGGCGCGTCACGCGCGCGGACTGATCTGCCTTTCGCTCAGCCCTGAAATCTGCGACGCGCTGCAGCTCCCGCCCATGTCGTCGCGCAACAACTCGCGATTCGGCACCGCGTTTACGGAATCGATTGAAGCGGCCGAGGGCGTGACCACCGGTATCTCCGCGGCCGACCGCGCGCAGACCATCCGGGTGGCCATCGACCCAGCCAGCAAGCCCGGCGACCTGGTTCGTCCCGGCCACGTCTTCCCGCTACGGGCTCGCGAAGGCGGCGTGCTGGTTCGTGCAGGACAAACCGAAGCCGCCGTGGATCTGGCGCGGCTCGCCGGCCTCCGTCAGGGCGGCGTGATCTGCGAAATCATGAACGACGATGGGAGCATGGCGCGCGTTCCGCAACTGGCCGAATTCTCCAAGCGCCACAACGTCCGCATGATCTCGGTGGCCGATTTGATCCGCTATCGCCTGCAAACCGAGCGCTTCATCCAGCGCCAATCGGAAGGCTGCCTGCACAGCGAATTCGGCGACTTCAAGACGGTGGTTTACGCCAGCACCATCGTCCCGGAGCGGCATTTGGCTCTGGTGCACGGCGAGATCGCCGGAAAATCGGACGTGCTGGTTCGCATGCATTCCCATTGCATTTATGGCGACGTGTTCGGATCCACGGATTGCGAATGCCATTTGCTGATTCGCCGCTCAATGGAGCGCATCACCGAAGAGGGCGCGGGCGTGCTGGTCTATCTGCATCAGACCGGCCCCGGATTTCGCAACCACGCGGCGTACGGTACGCCCGACGGCCAGATACAATCGCAGCACGAAAGCGGCCTGGGCGCGCAAATTCTCTCGGACCTGGGGCTTCACACTATTCGGCTACTCACCAACCATCCACGCAAAATCGTCGGCCTGGACGCGTATGGCATCCAGATCACTGAGCAGGTTCCGGTTTAGCGAAAGACTATTTGGCCGCCGATGAACGCGGATGAACGCCGATAAGAAACAAGAACCTGAATTTTCTTATCTGCGTTGATCGGCGTTTATCTGTGGCCAACAATTTTTCGCTTTTGTCCCCGCACGGTCCGGGAACTTCCCGCATGCTACCCTCGTAATGTCAGCAGAGAGGTTTTCATGACAAAGTTCCGCTCGCTTGCTGTGCTACTTGCCCTGCCCCTGGGCGCTTTCGCCGCCGATCCCGCCCTGCTCCAAATGGTAACGCCCGACTCCCAGGTGGTGGCCGGCCTCCAGGTGACGCAAGCCAAAGGCTCGCTCTTTGGCCAGTACGTGCTCTCGCATCTCTCGGTGAACGACACCAAGCTCCAGGAGTTCACCGCTGAAACTGGGTTCAATCCAACCCAGGACGTGAGCGAGATGGTGATTGCGTCCAATTGGAAGCCCAACACACCCGCCAACCGCTGGCTGGTGTTGGCAGACGGCACGTTCAATGTCGCGAAAATCACGGCTGCGGCCCAAGCCAATGGCGGCACGGCCAGCGTATATCAAGGCGTCAATCTGGTGACACACTCCGCGGCATCCGGTACACAAGTGACCACCGCGCTGGCCTTCCTGGGCACTACCACGGCGCTGGCGGGCGACATCACATCCGTGAAGGCTGCCATCGACCGCAAACAGAGCAACGCGCCCACCGATAGCACTGTGTTCAGCAAAGCCCAGCAAGTGAGCGCGAACAACGATTTCTGGTTCGTCACGCTGGTGCCGCTGTCCAATTTCTCGGACTCCATCCCCAACTCCAGCTTGAGCGGCGCGATGCAGGGCAACCTGTTTGCCGCCATCAATCAGGCTAGCGGCGGCGTCCGTTTCGGCGATACGGTAACCATCTCCGCCGAAGCCGTGACGCGCTCGGAGAAGGACGCGCAGGCGCTGGTGGACGTGGTGAAATTCTTCGCCGGCCTGGTCCAGTTGAACAAGCAGAACAACGCGGCCGCTGGACAAGTGGCTACGTTGCTCGACACGCTGCAAACCACCGCATCCGGCAACACCACCACCATCTCGCTCGCCATCCCGGAGCAGCAGCTGGAGCAATTGTTGAACAGCGCCCAGCAGCCTCACACCAGGAAAGCGTCGCTGCGGATTAACTGAACCGCGTCTACTTCGACGCGACCGCTCCGCTCATGACACGCAATCACGTCGACCGCGAGCTAAGTGAGTCCGACGGAGCGCCCGCCAAGCCCACCGCCGCGGTCTCGGGAGAGTTTGTCACCGAGATGTTCGAGTACGATGGTGGAAGGCAGGTCACAGTGTACGTTCCGCCGGACCCGCCCGAAGCAATCGTCTTCGCCGGTGACGGTCAGGGAATCTCCAAGTGGGGTCAATTGCTCGAGAAGGCCGACGTACCGTCCACAATGATCGTCGGTGCACATCGGCTGACCGATGAGATGCTGCGGCTCCATGAGTACTCGCCGGGCTTTGAGCCGGAGCGGTTCGCGGCACACGAGAAGTTCTTCGTCGAGGACGTTCGCCGATGGACGGAGTCGCGGTTTGGCGTGGCGCTGCCCACTGAACGTACCGCAGTGTTCGGCGTCTCGGCGGGTGGAGAGCTGGCCCTCGCTCTTGGGCTTCGGCATCCACATGTTTACGGTGCAGTCCTATGCGCTTCGCCTGGCGGCGGTTACAAGCCGCCTGGCACTATGCCGAGTCCGCTTCCGCGCACATACCTTGTCGCTGGCACACAGGAGCCGTTCTTCCTCGAGAACGCAAGGAGGTGGGCGGACGCGCTGCGCGATGCACATGCGGATGTCGTCATGAATGAGCGAGCTGGGTCGCACGGTGGCGCATTCTGGCGAGAAGAGTTCCCGCTGATGGTGGCGTGGGCGTTCGGACGATGACGCATCTCGGTATCGCATTGGCGGTCTGATCCAACAACTCGGTTGTACGCGCCTGCCGAAAGCTCACTTTACTTCGATGCGACCGCTCCGGCGGTTCGCACGAAACGAAAAATCTCGAACACCGGCCGGCCGTTGCGATCCGGCACTGTTCCGATCATGCGCTTCTCGAAACCAGCTTCCCGCGCCACCCGATTGATTCTGTCGTTGGCGCCGAGCCATTGCTGGAATGCGGCGGTATGGCCAATCCAAACATCTTCTTCCAACCGTCTCATGAACCAGTTGCGATCGTCGCCGGCAATTCCCGGCGCGAGAAATGACTCGTCGGCAAGATAGAGCGGGATGCGGTTTTGACTAAGAACCAGCAGCGGCTGCAGAATTCCCCAGTCATCCACCACCAGGTGCTCGGCTTGGATGTGGCTGGCCTCGTCTGCCAGCTGGAAAATCGCATCGTTCCAGCTTTTGTTTCCTCCAAAGGCCGAGAGTTGATAGAAGTACTCATTGGTCAGCAGCAGATTATCGATGGCGAGGAAGAAAACCACGCTCGCCAGCAGAATGGCGCCGGCATGCTTCCAGCGCAGAGGTCGCCAGGCCGCTGCCTGCACGAACGCGACGGCCAGGAACCACTGCGGCAGCGGCCATAACAACACCACGTGATGGGCGCCCAATCCGGCATCCTTGGTCAACGCCATCTGCAGCCAGGCCACGGCCATGGCGATCAAGCAGAATAACAGCGGCTTGCGCGCGCCAGTGAACCACAGCAGCGGCGCCAGCGCCAGAGCCAGCCAGAAAGCGGGCTCGAGTGCGTTGTAGTAGTGATAGCGGACGCCCGCCAGCGAGTGTACTTCAAAGGAAAAATCCTCCAGCGCCGAATCGGATTCGCGCTCGTCGCCCGGCGCCCAGGGTGCGTGCGCCATATAGTCCCACAGAATTTCGCCATCCCATGTCATCCGCAGCGCGTGTAGCCGGGAAGGGAACTGGGACAGCCGAAACGATGAGTTGGAGCGAAAGGTCTCAAAGTCGGTGGCGACGTTGTAGATTACCAGCGGCAGAGCGCCCACCAGCAATCCAGCGGCGGCCAGTCCTAAATTGCGGGGCGTGCAGCGCGACCACAGCTCGCGCGGGAACACCACGAGCGCGGCCACGGCCAGACCGCTGAAGAACCACAGGAACAGCGCCTTGTCCCAGAGCGCCAGACCAAACCAGAAGAAGCCCCAGAACAATGTCGAGCGTTCTCCCGTGGAGTGGAACTGGAGTAGCGCCGCCATGCCGGCAAGCGCTAGCAGGTGCTGCAGCGCCACCGGTCCCCAGTCGTAGCAAATGGTGAGGAGATAGATGGTGTCGGTGGCCAGCAACACGCCTCCCACCAGCGCCACCGTTCGGCCGTGCGCTTTTTCGAGAAACCAAGTGAAGAGCCAGATCGTCAGAGTGCCTACCAGCAGTACCGGCAAACGAATGGTCAGGTAAGAAGGATGGATGCCCTTCAGAATCGGAAAATAGATCCAACTTTTTAGAGCCCCCAGGTAGGACAGCAGCATCAAAGGAATCTGTTGGTGGAAGAGATGGGCGTCGAACGCCGCAGCCGAAGGCAGGTGGAAAACGGCGTTCGCAAAGAAGACCTCGTCGTCTTGTATGCCTACCAGCGGAAGAAAGACTAGTCCTAGGCAAAAAAACAGGAGAGGAAGAATTGCGGCAGGCCACCTACGTAGCTGAAAGTTGCTGTACGCCTTCATTTCTGGAACAAGGCCTGGAGCGGCTGGCAGCTGGTCTGTGGAAGGTGCCGCAGCGCCGGGGAATAATTACTGGCCAGAAGGTAATCAGTATACATCATTGGTTACCAGAAGCGTCCCGCGCACGTCTTTCTGCGGTTGAAGCATAAACGTTTCGACGCGCGTAGCCGATAAGACGCAAATGTCAGGTGCGAAAGAGCAAGGGGGAACGGCGCTAAAGAGGTCCGGGACCCTCCAGGAGCGAAATTCTTTCCTGGCACTTGAATTGCTCAGGGGATGTGGTATGATTTTGAGAGCCAAACTGCTGAGAACCTCTCCGGCCGATGGGCGCTGCCATCGGACTGAGCGCGGACCGCAGGGTCCGTTAAGCTACCGAGTTCACCCTAGTTCAGTAATTTGCTGTAACGGCTTGAACCTTTCGAGAGGCTCCTGCGTCTAAACGTGTTGACGGTGGTAGTAAAGAAAAGTGCAGTAACTAATAAGAAGAAGGAGAGTTAACCTTATGACGAAGACCGAGCTAAACAAATTTAAAGAAGTCCTGGAAAATAAACAGGCTGAGTTGGCGCAGGTATTACGGAACCGTGAAGGCATTGCAATCGAGAAGAGCCCGGACGCCCTGGATGAAGTCCAGAACGCCGCGGAGCGGGAGCTTGCGATTCGCAATTTGGATCGGGAGTCTAACCTTTTGCGTAATGTTCGCGCGGCATTGCACCGCATCGACGAAGGCACCTTCGGCGTGTGCTTGCACTGCGAAGAGGACATTAGCATCAAGCGTTTGCACGCCGTACCGTGGGCCGCTTACTGCATCCAATGCCAGGAAATCGCTGACCGGAACCAGGAAGAAGGTTCCGATTCGCTCGACGACATTCTTGTTCACGCAGCCTAACCGCCGGCCTACCGGCCAGGTTGCGCCAGATCAAAGGGGACGTTGACAGCGTCCCCTTTCGCATTTTTATTAGCGCCGCAACATTCCAATCATCGCGATCATCCTGCCTGCCGCTTTTCCCTGTCGCCGATACGATTCAAAGAGCTCGGGATTGCAGTACGTGCAAAGCCTGGCAGCGCTAATTTGTCGCGCGTTGACGCCATTTCGTCCCATCTGCCGACACATCGTCTCGACTAAATCCACTTTGGTTCGGCCGGTTAGACCAAATTGAACAGCCACTTCGGGCCCCACTTCGAAACAGCAGGCGCCGATCCCCGGTCCAATGGCCACGATCAAATCCTCGGGTTTGCTGCCAAACTGGCGACTCATGGCATCGATCGCTTTCGGTCCAATCTCCGACACTACTCCCCGCCACCCGGCGTGAATCGCGGCTACCGCCCGATTCTTGGGGTCGGCAATCAGGACGGCTAAACAATCCGCTGTCCGGATTGCGAGACCAATGTGTGGAATATTGGACACCAGCGCGTCGCCTTCGCCTTGGGGCCCCGGCGATTCCACTACCAAAACCCGATCGGAGTGAACCTGCTTGGCGGTAGCCAGGTTGGCGCTAGCAGGCCATCCGGCACTGAGCCGTGTTCCAAACCCATGCTCCAGCCATGGCAAACGTTGGAGCGCCTCCGCTCGAAAAACATCATCGCTGCCGCGCTGGAACAAAGCTAATTGTAACCCGCAACCACATAGGAGCCGTCGTTACGGTAGAGTAGAGAGAGGGAGAGTCGGTAAAATGCTTGAAAGTATTGGAATGCCCGAGTTGCTGGTGATCCTGGTGGTGGCCGTGCTTTTGTTTGGCGGCAACAAGATCCCAGAGCTGGCCAAGGGTTTGGGCGAAGGAATTCGCAACTTCAAAGATTCTATGAAGGGCTGACCAGCACGGCGTCTTCAAGCAACTGCTTCTCGACAGCCTGCACCAGATCCCGCGTGCGAACCGGTTTGGCCAGGAAATCCTGCATTCCACAACGAACACAGCGCGCGCGATAATCGTCGGAGCAATTGGCTGTCACCGCAATGATCGGGGTTTCCCGATATCCCGGTAATTTCCGAATCTGTTCGGTGGTTTCAAAGCCGTCCCAACCCGGCATCTGCAAATCCATCAGGATTACATCAAACCGTCCGCTCGAAGCGGCCTGAACCGCTAGCCTGCCGTTGCCGGCGCACTCCACCTCGAAGGACTGCCGCCGCAAGGCGTGGCTGGCAATGGTCTGGGCGATGGAATTGTCGTCCACCACCAATACCCGCCCGCGGCTCTTCTTCACCTCCGGCAATCGCGCACCTGCCTCCATCGGCAGCTTAAACGGCAGGACGACGGTGAAGACGCTGCCTTTCCCTAATTCGCTTTCCACCACAATGGAGCCGTCCAGCAACGCGATCAGCTTTTGCGCCACTGCCAAGCCCAGCCCCAGCCCGGCATGATTTCTCGACAGCCCCGCGTCCAGTTGCCGAAAGCTCTCGAAGATGCCTGCGAGCTGTTCGGGAGCTATACCGATGCCTGTGTCCTGCACCCGTAACGTCAGCTTGGTCTGGCGTCCCGGTCCCGAGCTAGCAGAAGCTGCCACCTCCACCTGGCCTTCCCGTGTGAACTTGACGCCATTGGCCACCAGGTGCCACAGGATCTGCCTGAGACGTAGCGGATCGCCCACCAACATCTCCGGCAGGCTGGCATCCAGCGCGTGAACCAGGCGCAGTCCCTTGGCTTCGGCCTTGGCCGCGAATTCACCCAGGACGCCTTCCAGCGTGTCTCGCAGCGAAAACTCGGTCTCCTCCAGCAATACGCGATTGGCGGAGAGCGCCGAATATTCGAGCGTCACGTTCAGAATTTCGAGCAGGTTTTCAGCGCACAGGCGGGTAGCGCCCACGTATTCGCGTTGGTCGTCTGAGAGCGGCGTCTCGAGCAGCAGATCCGTCATCCCGAGGATTCCGCTCAATGGAGTGCGAATCTCGTGATTCAGGCTGGCGAGAAACTGGCTTTGTACTTCCCGAAGATCATCCGTTTTCAACACGATACCGCCTAATTCACACATCGGCACGCGTGGCCGCTGCCTTTAGGCGGACGGAGGGCCGGAAGGAATCTTCCCTACGGACTCGTCCGTATGGTTGTCGTGCGGCGAATTCCGTTCGGGTCCAGGATGCTGTTCACGCCCTCATAAATGATAAATACGGGCACATCCCCCGGCGGCGCATCGGACGGCACTTGGACGTTGATCTGCCAAAGCCCGGCGAAACCCGGCGCCAGCCCTGACCACTGAACGTCACCGGACGGAACGAAGCCCGCATTGATGAAGACCTGCGGCATCTCCGGCGTCGCGACCATCCCCTGCGCCGGCTGGCCGTCGGGAGGCATTCGGCCGAGGGCGCCTTGCCCGGTGGCGTACAGTGTCACGATGCTGCCCGCCTGGGCCGGATTTGCGCCATTGTTCACCGAGCCATCCTGATTCATCGCAACCACCTGACCGGAGCCGCTGCCATCCACGCTGAACAATCCGGGCGACACCGCGTCCATCTGGAACAGCCAGCTTGCCAGCACTTGTCCGGTGGAGACGCGCGCTACCTGGATCTCCTGCAGGCCGCCCACCGGCGTCGCGGCCGGAACCTGGAAATTGATTTGGCTGGGCGAAACGTACAGCAACGGCGCGGGCGTTCCGCCCACCGAAACCTGGACGTCGCCGAGCGCGGCGGAGATGGGGCTGGCGGCGAACGAAGCCGTTGTGCCGCCGAACGGCGCGGAGGGGAACGAGAAAATGGTGGCCAGCATCCCCGGCGCGAATCGGCCAAACAGGCTAGCGGAGTTTCCCGAGAGCTGGCCAGGCACGCCGCCGGCGGAAGTGGTGTAGTCGATCGCCGGATAATAAAACCCCACCCGATTCGCCCCGCCCTCGGCAATCACCGGATTGCCAAAAGGATCGGTCGCAACGGAGACCGGTCCGAAGACGTTCAGCGTCCCGCTGGGCGCCGCGTTCTCGATGACGGAGACACCGCTCGCGTATTGCAGCACCTGATTTCCGTTCGTATTGGTGACCCAGATTGCGCCACTCGCTGGATCCACAAACACGCCATACGGATTGCTCAGGCTGGCAATGGAAAACAGCACGGCGGGATTATTGCCCGCAGTGGGGACGCTGGGCAAAACGGCGATGCGATTGTTGCCCGTGTCGGCGACGTAAAGTTCATCGGTGGCGTCCAGCGAGATCAGATGCGGCCCGGCAAACATGCTCGGAAGCGATGAATTAAAATCGGGCTGGCCGAAAACGTTGCTGGCGGCCTCACCCGACTGAAAATCCCCGCCGCTCTTCCGGAAATAAAGAACACGATTCGCCAGCGGATCGGACACCACCAGGTTTCCCGCGGCAGTGAACGCCAGCCCGTAAGCGCTGCTCATGGTCTGCGCGCTGACGTCTTTGATGGACTGGCCAAGCATGCTGGTTTGTCCCAGAACTAGATTGGCCTGGGGCAATCCAGTGTTGGTTTGCGCGAAGGGCGCCGGAAATCGCAACACGCGCGCGTTGCAGGTGTCGGCGACATACAAATTGCCGTTCGCATCGACAGCAATCCCTTCGGGCGACCACAGCCCCTGCGCGTTCGTTTGCGTCGGACTGTTGCCCGGAAAGTTCACCAGCGCCGTGGCAAGGTCCGGCTGGCCGATCACCAGGTCGGCAGTAACGCCCGCCTTCACCTTGCGATAATCCAGATAACCCAGAACCCGGTTGTTCAGCGGATCGGCGATATAAAGATGCGGCGGCGTGGACACCCGATCGATGGCCGCGCTCCCTCCCAGCAAAAATGGCAGCGAGCCGTTCACGCTGCACGATCCGGTATTGCCGCTGAAGCCAACCTCGCGGCCATCAATTTCGTTGAGCGAGCTGTATTCAAAATCGGACTGCCCGAGCAGGCGCGTGGCGATAGTGAACACCGCGGTCTGCTGTTCAGGAAACGCGAGTACGCGGTTGTTTCCCGAATCGGCGACGTACAGGGTTCCCGCGCCATCGAAAACGGCGCTTACCGGGCCGCCCACGAACGGATTCGGCTGAGGTCCGGCGAACGTTGTGGCGTTGGGTTGCGCCAGGCCCTGGTTGGACTGTCCGCTTCCGAAACCAACCTGTCCGATAACGGTCTGCGCCGGCGGTGAAAACGCCACGCTTTCGATGGGCCATTGCGCGAACGGACTGTAGCCCAAGATGCGCGCGTTGCCGGTGTCCACCACGTATGGATTGTTTCCAACGAAGAACACGGATTGCGGAGGCATCGGGTGGCCGGTGCTGTCCACCGCGCCGAGCGTGCTCGCGCTCACCAGCGGCGCGTTGGGCGTGGTGACGACGCCCAGGATGCGCACGCTGGCTTGCCCGATCGCGAACGGCGGCGCGTAAACCACTACGCGGTTCGAACTGTCCGCGATGAAGAGCCGGCCCCCGGGATCGAAGGCCAGGCCTGCGGGCTGCGAAAGATAATTCTTGCCGCTGCGCGTGAGATTGGCGGGCAATGAGGTGGACGAAAAATCGTTCTGCCCTAGCACCAGTCCGGCGGCCGGCTGATTGGGCGCACCGGATGCCAGCTCGCTGGCCGGATATTGCAGCACGCGATTGTTGCCCGGATCGGACACCCACAGATTGCCCTGCGCATCGAACGCCAGTCCCGCGCGAAAGACGCCGCCGCCATTGGCCAGCGCCAGCGTATTGGCAGTGGGCACGGACTGGCCGCCATTCGCCGCGTAACTGTTGAGATCCGGCTGGCCAATGATCAGATCCACCGCGAGCAAATCGCTGGTTTGCCTAAACGGCTGAGGATAGCGCAGCACGCGGTTATTGCCTGCGTCCAGCACATAGAGGTTGCCCTTGGCGTCGACAGTG